>SDBV01002420.1_pt1 | contig 27858 bp, 60 predicted proteins | sample 2277081 | NCBI WGS metagenome assembly SDBV01 (sample SAMN10402039, study PRJNA504765) | marine sediment metagenome | isolation source: marine sediment core GS10_PC15, 223 cmbsf | place: Arctic Ocean: Southern Knipovich Ridge | collected 2010 | reverse complement strand
CCGAAGGGGTGAGCATGTTCATCGAGTTTGCAGAACATGCAATACCTGCTCGGTAGACCGCAGCGACAGAGATTCGGTTTTTCAGCCATTTTTTGTCCCATCCTCAGAACGTACGGAATCGGACGAGAGCAGTTTAGCGAACGCGGTTAACGCCTGCTTTTGCTGACCGGCCCACCGCTCTATATTTGGAGTGGATGCGTTGGCGGCGATATTCGCCGCTTTCGGGACAGTGTATCCCATCCCCAAAACCAGCCATCCGAACGCATATTCTCGATCAACCATCACTGGCCTCTTTAAGGGAGCCCATTGCCTCAGTTAGTATTTGCGCTGCCAGGGGTGGGAGATCGGGGTCGGCCAGAACCGTTGTGATGGCTTCGTTCAGCCGGTCGATCCAGTCGGCAGCCTCCAAGCCAAGATAGCAGCAGCACTCGCCGTGGTCGTCGCGGAGCCGGGCGGGAATGTTAGTCATGCGGCGCCCTTGCGCGGCTTCGCGGCGGCGTCTACCGTCAGCGTCGATTTCCATGGCGACGGGGTTAGGGATGTGGGGGGTCATGCTACCCGCTCCCGTGTGGCTGGTAGGGTCATCTTGCCTCCGTGGCCCGGCCTGTCGCAGTCTCGAACTGTCCGCGCAGGACATCCCATGCCGTGGCGGCTTTGTCTGAAACGTCAAGTTCCCGGCGGGAATTGATGCCACATTCGTCAAGCACGAACTGACGCGCGCGAGTTACACAGAAAGTTCCATTGGGTTCACCAATTACACCCGAGGCCCAATGCTGGAACGTCTCGTCATTGCACAAAATCCCAGCTTGTTGTGACCGGGCCAGGGAAGCAAACGGCCGTGCCGGACGTTTCGGCTGTTCTGGTGACTGGGGTGTTTCATCATCGCCAATCCGCACCAACGCCAGCATGTACCGCGTGCCCAGCGGTGCGAGAGCCAAGTCATCCGGCACTTCGTTGGGGTGAAGTACGAATGAAACCACGATACCGTCCTGCGTCTGACGGTAAGCGTGTTTCTTGGCTTCGCAGTGAGTTGACGGGACTGCCATGGTTAAAAAGCCACCGGATCGTCCATCACATCAGGGTGCATGTCAGCCGGGTCGGTCGATATTGGTGGCAATGCAGCCTTAGCCTCTGTCGCCGCTTGATCGCCTAGTCCCATGGGCTGGCTGTTGCCGGATTGTGCCATTGCCGGTGGCTTAACACTAAGCGGTGAAGGGGAAGCAAATGGCGTGACGGTATCGGGAGCGGGGATAGGCTGGACACTCTGCAAATCGGCGGCAACCGCTGCGGTAAGTTGTGAAACACGATCTCGCCCCACCCACGCTTCTATAGCAAATACTGGCTCAAAGTTATCTCCGTATTCGCCTTTGATGCACTTCACGTTGACACAACGGACAACGGGAATTCCGTTCGGGTTTTGTTTTTCGGTGGCTTCGTACTGTCGATAGAGTTCCATCATACCAGCCTTGACCACATAAGCGTTGGATGACCATTCGCGCACTCCAATATTTTGATTTGCGAGTGCTGGTTGGGGGTCGGTCCCCATGACGAACACCTTGAAACCGTCCTTGTAATCGCCTTCGGGCTTTGGCGCTCGCATACCTTGAACGTCCCACACGAATGATGGTGGTGAGGCTTGCGGAAACAGTATCCAACCTTGCCTGATATTTGCAAGATCGATAGCAAATCTGGGGTTGGGAATCTCGACATCGGTGCCGTTATCACCACGAACGAACCAGCGGCCTGCCTTGGCGTTGTATTTGATAAACGGGGAGAAATCCCCACCGGTCGATAGATTGAGATTCATCGTCTCCTCCTATTTCGTCCTGACCGATATGGTCGGAGATGCGTTGGTGAGTGTTGCTCCTGGGATAGATTTTCCCGCCGTAAGCGCATAACCCAAATCTTTGCGGGCTAGTTTTGGAGCTTGCTGCATCCAGTATTCTGTCGGTATTGCACTCTCATCCGTCACGAGTAAATTGGGCTTCCCGGCCCGCAAACTCAGAGTGAAATCCGACTCGGTGATTTTCTTCAAGTTAGCTCGATCCATTGTCATACAGACCAGATCGCGCTTTTTCTGGGCTCGGGCTTCAAAGCGTTCGCAGCGCTCTTTCATGTCGGCCATGCGTTGCTTGAGGGCTGTCACGAACGCCTTGTCGTCCAGTGACGACCGGACCAACGTTGCCAGCATGTCATTCAGGTCCGTCATGCCTTCCAGCGTATCGCGCAGCGTTTCCTCGTCCGCATCGGGGAACTTCTCGGCCAGTTGCTCGCGCAGATATTCATGGTGTGCGAGTTGCTGGCCTAGCTTGTACGAGTTGGTCATTTCTTCGACTCCACCACATCCACCGCGCGCTCTGCCGCCTCGCGTAGCCGCGTGTGGTCCACCAATAGGGCTTTCAGTGCTTGGCGAGATACATATACATAACGCCTTCGGGGCAGATTTGCGTCCTCGTACAGCGCCTCGTATTGCGCCTGGGTGCAGGTTAGGCGGACAGTCATGTGCCTTCCTTGGGCGGATCGGGTAGGGGCATCCAGTGGGTTGCATCCTTGGTTTGAGTTCCCAGTGTCATGGAATGGAACCGACCTTCGTTCTCTGGATGCCAAATCATAGTCCCGCATGAAGGTCCAAACTTTCCATCATACCAAGCCAGGAACGCCTCCTCATCCTTCGGCGCCGTCTCTATCGACTGCCACGCGCTCATCCCGCCGCTCCCCTACGCTCGCCGAGCATGTGCCCGCATCCGCAGTCCTGCACCGCTTGCCGGGCCGCGTGAGCCAGCCGGGGCCACGCCACCATGGCGGCTATGTGGATTAGCTGCTGTACCGCGTTGGCTTCGATTATGCCGCGCCGGTGGCCCTCGAAGGCGGCTCGGGTGTTCAGGCAGTAGGAGAGGTAGAGGGCGTCCATTACGCGGTTTCCTCGAGCTCGTCCAACGAAATTGTAAGATCGCCGGTCTCAAGGTTTACATGCCGTTCGACATACCCGAGTGCCCAGCGGATTGCGGACGCGCGGCGGTGCCACAGTTCGGCTTGAACCATCTGTTCTTCTTCCTCATGCCCTTCGGCTGCACTGTCAAAGTTGACCACCATAAGACGGAGTGTGCTTACGTGGCGGCGTCGGTCTGCTTTATCACCGGAAGTCACGAGGCTCATGGCTTGCGGGCCTCGTCCAGCCTCTTGTGCCCCTCGCCTAGCCTAGCGTGTATCTCGTGCCGGATGTCATGGCCGCACAGGGCGCACTCGTCTATGTGCTTGCCAACGATTGTTCCGGCTCGGTGGATGTGCTTGTCGATGGCCCATAGAAGCTCATAGGCGGCCTTGACGTGATCCATGATGATCTGGTCATCTGCCGGAATGGACTGCGCTATCGCCGCTCCTAAGTGCCCCCGTGCCCGATCTATAATAGTCTCGGTCATGGCTTGCGGGCCTCGGACAGGACGGCGCGGGCTTCGGCGAGAACTTTCCGTTTTTGTCTATAAGGTCCGGCTCCGTGTGCTAACATTCCTTCCAGCGCGTCGGCTGTATTTTCGAGGACTTCAGCCAGCATCGTGTTCATCACCACCAGCCGGTCGCGCTCGGCTGCCGTGGCCGGGGCGGCGGCGAAAATTGCAGCTAATTCAGGGTCGCCATACACCCGAGCAATTAAGCTGTATCCTCCCAACAGCGCTTCACCATAGATACGGTCATCGCTGATGGTAAATTGAGGCCCTGGCGGCGGCGCGGCGTACTGCTCGCTCATGCCCCGTCCCTCGGAGGCAGGCGCCACATGAAGCCGTGACGGCTCAGTATCAGTGCAGTTATGAGACCAATTGGCCCTGCGAACGCCATAAAGAATGCGCGATGCCGGTCTACTTCGCGGTCCCGATCAGCCAACTCAGGATAAATCCTTTGAAAATGTGCCAGCGTAAGCCCATATGCGAAGAACCCGCACAGCACCCAGCCTGCGATGATGAGGGCAATGATCATGGCGCGTTAATCACTGCGTAGGTAGCGTCTGCGCGTGACAGTCCGGCCAATTTCCGCCGTTTTTTTACCGCATCTTGAACACGTTTCAGGCTTTCGGCAGAGTCAACGGTTCCTAACTCAGCTTTGCGTGTCGCCATTTCGGTTCGTCCCCATTCCAACAATTCCTCATGTGTCATGGCGCGGGCCTCGGCTTCGCCAGTTCGCACACCACGGCCCACGGCAACCCAGGCCAGCGGGCCAGCACGACTTCCAGGCGGGCAGCGGCGGCCAGGAGGGCGCAGTCGGTCATGGCCCGTCCTTGTCGAACGCGGCATCCAGTGCCGCCGGTAATTTGTGCATTGCACGGATTTCAGCTTCGAGAATCTCAACGCGCTCCTGTAGCGCCACGACGGCGGCGATGAGAGAGTGAATGTCTTGTGCGTGTTGATGCGTCCCATAATGGGCACGGTCTTCCAATAAGCCGAGGTCAATCGCGGCGGGGTCGGCGGGGGACTGGTCGGTCATGGCCCGCCCCTGTCAAGCGCGTGAATCAAAGCTAGTGTTTTCTCGGCGAATAGGGCGTCGGTCATACCCTCTTGGCCTTCCATATTTGCGATGAATCCCAGTATCGTTTCCAGGCCCAGCACGCGCGCCTGTAGTGCCTCGATCTTGGCGTTGAGCAGATCGATCGCAGCGGGATCGGCGGCGGAGAAGGTCATGACAGCACCCACCCCACGGCTTCCACGACGCCCCACAAGCCCGCACACCCCAGGGCGACGGCAAAGCCAACCTCGACGCAAGCTTTGAGCCGTCTCGCACGCCGGATTAGGGTGGGCGCGTGCGAGGGCGGCATGAAGGTGGCCGGGGCGTGGCGGAATGTCATGGGGTATTCCCACGCAGAATGCACCGATTTATGTATTCTCGACCGTCTTTGGTCCACTCGAATTCATAGGCGCCCTTTATGCAAATAGCGCCTGGGTATGCAAAAAATATCGCTCCGAAAACTATCCCTAAGCCAAACGGTGATTCCATTGCCAATACAGCACCACCTACGATGCCGCCTACCGCAAGGGCCGTAAAAACCGTTAGGGCAATCGTCCATTCCCACCGTCTGAAAAATTTGGATCGCCCAAAATTGTCTAGCAATAGGACTGCGGGGAGAGCCAGTGGTATGAATAGTGGTGCGTATTCTGGCATTTGCGTCACTCCGCAGGCCGTGCCCAGTCGGGCAAGTCGATGTAGAGGTAGCCGTTGCGGATTTGGTGGGGGGCGAATTTGCTTGGGTGCTTCTTGCCGTCGCTGAGACGACCGCAAAACAAGAATTTGCTCCGGTCGCGCGGCGCACCTTTTAGTAGCTTGTAGCCGTTGAGTTCATTCAGCCCGATCCGCAACTTGCCTGCATCCCGCCCGTCGCCGCGGGCCAGTCCGAGATAACACCCTGGCGCCCATTTCATGGCGTTGAGAATATCGACGCCAAACCTGATCCTGACGGCACTCCTGTTGCCCGTAATTGACGCCCCGATAGAAACGCCTGTGGCAAGCGGGCCATGCTTCGGGTGTTCTATTGCCTTGAATGACATTTGCCTCTCCTTGCTATCCGGTTGCGCCCGTGTGGCAGGCAGGTGAGGGGGATATTACGACCCCCTTTGCGCGATTGCAAGCCTTTTTTCAGGAAAATCCAAATTAATCTTGCCACCATGCAATTTTGCGTTTATAAGAGTTGGCCATGGACACATATTTGGACCAACTTGAGGCCCGCTGTGCTGAATTAGGCGTCAACCTTGAGGAAATCTGCCTTCGTGACGGAGTGGCTTATACAACTCTTTGGCGCTGGCGCAAGGGACATACAACTCCCCGCCAGGATACGGTCCAGGCTCTCTTTAAGCGTATGGCCCGGATGAAGCCTCGGGGTAGCAGAGCGGCATGAAACCTATCCGCAAAATTCAGAAGAAAGTTGAAGCGCGGCAGCGCGGCTGGCAGCAATTGTACAATAGCCTCATCAATAAATCGGGCTGGCATGACGCGAAAATCCGCGCGGCTTTTGCAGTACCGGGCAGTCGAAGCTCGAAGAAGTAGGGCGGCGTGACCACAGTCGAAATCCTCACAGCATTCGATATCTTCGTCCGATGGTCGCTCACCGCCGTGGTGTGGGCGGCGCTCATCGTCCTGACCTGTCTGGCACTGCGCTGGATGAAACGGGAAATCCAGGCCAGCCATGACCGGGCCATGGCACGCGCACGCGAGCGGACGCGGCGGATGGTCGAGGGGAAGGTGTGATGGACGGCCTCTCCCGCCGGGACGCTCTGAAAGCCATCGGTATTGGTGCGCCCGCCGCTGGCTTCGTCGCTGAGAAAATCAAACGCGACATGGTGATTGACCCGGGGATATCCAGTGTCAACGACCAGCCGGAACCCGCGCGTGAAACCCCTATGAAATTCACCAGCTTCGGCGACTGGTTCAAAAGGTTCGGCCACGACGCACTGAAACGAGAGGCACACCGGATTGAGGGCTTCGATGGAGACATCATCGACATGCACCTGCCCATGGTAACGAAGATTCGCATGCAGCGGGCGCGCAACTATGCGCGGCGTCTAACGGGCCGCAAGCAGTGGTTCAGTGAGCGTCTAAGTGCCAACGGGGTAGTCTCCTGGTGGCCATGATGACCTCCCCCACAGAACAGCGCCACCCCGGCGTTGAGCGCGCGGGCTTCCCCAAGGTCTGCGCGCCGGTCCCCTCGGGGACTGTAACGATCCTCCCCCAGACTACGCCGGCTCCTGCCGCCCACGTACTTGAGCGGGAGTCGGCGGCTTTTCCGCGGAAACGTAAATCCCGCGTGGCGTACCAGGGCCTTGGGAAGTGGGATCACCGATGAGCCATATAACCCACGCCCAAGCGTTCGATGCACTGGCCGACCCAAAAGTGCCTTTAGAGGAAGCCATGCGACTTTTCGAACGGGCACATAAACGCAGTGGCCCGGCATTACGAGATTTCATTTTGGATGTGACCGGCAACTTTCGGAAATACGGGGAGCAGCCATTGCCAGCCCGGAAAGCCAGGGGCAAGGCATGACCCGCCGCTACCTCAACGACTGTGGCCGGGTACCCTACATTGCCGCTGTTTATTGGCCCAACCCAACGCGCGTACCGAAGTGGCATTTTTGGAATGTCTTGTGGTGGCGCGCGCGGCGTTTCTGGTGTGGGTTGGTGAAATGAAACTCCCGCTCGAAGACAAACTATACAGCAAGCTTGTTCGGTGTCGTGCGGAATGGCGCTGCGAGTTCTGCGATGAATTCGTGCCCGAACCTGACAGGCAACGATTGCACTGCTCTCACGTCCTCTCACGCTCCCGTAGGGCTACGCGCTGGCACCCGCTAAATGCCCTGTCGGCTTGCGCTTCATGTCATACCCACATGGGACAGAACCCGCTCGCCCATGCCGATCTTGTGAAGGCGAAACTCGGCAGTGAAAAGTACGAGATTTTGAAGCATTTGGGCACGAAAACCATACGCTTGAAGAAGCATCACATCAAGGAAATCCGGGCCAACCTCAGAGCTTCATGGACGGACATGGAAGCCCGTAGACAGGCAGGCGAGACGGGGCGAATCGAGTTCGAAGACCCGCTACCGGATAGCGTGGCATGACCAAGGACCAGGCCGTCATAGACGCCTACGAGGCGGGCGACAGCTACAAGACGTTGGGCCGCCGCTATAAGCGCAGCGAGCATGGCATTCGCGACATGATGGCGCGTAAGGCACCGCACCTTATGCGAACCCGGAGCGAGCAGGCGAGTTTGGCGGCAAAGCTCAACCCGGCTATCCGAATGTTCGCCCCGGAGGATTTGGGCTTACACCATGTCAAGCCGTGCAAGGAATGCGGTGTTGCGATGGTGTCGAAGGTCAGAACCAGGCGGCGCCAGACTTGTGGACTGTGCAAGGCTTGGATGGCAGCAACGAGGGTATACCAGCCATGAAGTGGAAACCGATAGAGACAGTACCGGATATGGGCTTAACCGACGTAATCCTATGGAACGGGGGTCACGTTTTCCCTGGCTGGAAAGATGATGATGGATGGCATGATAGCCGGAACCAGGATCATGCCGACGATCCAGAAATCCCCCAACCAACCCATTGGATGCTGTTTCCCGATCCGCCTGTTTCAAATTAGAGGCTGAATGCCCCATGACCGACCGGCAAATCTGGAAACAATACCGTGTACATCGGAAAAGCACGGCGGAAATCGCACGCATGATCGGCGGCATCAAGCATGAGCCGTATGTCGAGCGGGTGATATTGCAATGCCTGGACGCGCTGTATGACGAGAGGAAGCGTGCATGAACGACGTTTTCAAGGAAATCCGTGACGAATGGCGCAACGGCGGATTGGAGCGGTGTTTGGCAGGCAAGGACGTGATTGCCTACACAGCTATCGGCGAGGATGGGAAATTGCGCGCCTGGTCCGGAAAGGTAACCAAGCGCCGGCAGTTGTCGGGACGGCGGCGAACGCTTTGGCAGCCATGGGAAGACGCAATCTTGCGGGAGAATTATCGGACCAATGGCGTGGCGGGGTGCGGACTAGCCATGCATCGCACCAAAAACGCAATCAAAGCCCGTGCCATACGCCTCGGAGTGCAAGGGGATCGTCGCGGACGGCGTAACCGTGAAGAAACGCCAGCATGACCATACGCGAGAAAGTGGCGCGGGCGATTGAACGCGAAAATTTGGGTGAGGGTGGCCCATCACGAGCCAACGATATGGCCACCGCCGCCATAACCGCCTTCCTGGAAGCCGCCGCCGAGCGGGGGTGGCAGCTAATGCCGACAAGAGCAACCGAGGAAATGGATGAAGCTGGTCTTGACGACCCGAAATCTGGTTACTGCGACCGCTGTATGCACATGGGACACACCCGAAACAGCGGGTGGCCTAGTGTGATTTACGACGCCATGCGCGCCGCCGCGCCGGAATTCGAGGTGGACGGATGACCCCGCGCGAGATTGAAAAAGCAGGCGTTATTCCGCCCGGTTTTCGTGATGAGCATCCCGGCGCTCACTTCTGCGCGGACTGGGATTTCATGCTGATCTGGAAGGGCACAGCAGAATGGGACGCCTGCCTTTGTGTGGGCAAGATTTTACACGACCCAAACGGAGCTGATTCCGCATGACCGGCTTCCCCGACTTCTGGGCCGAATACCCCCGCAAGGCAGGCAAGGCCGATGCGGAGATATTCTACAGGGCGGCTCTCAAGGGCAAGCTACGCCGACAAGTGAAGCTCGACCGGAAGCCAGCTACGCACAAGGAAATCATGGCCGGGTTGGAGCGGTACAAGAAATCAAAGCCCGATTATGCAGACTGGCAGCATGGCTCGACATTCCTGTCAAAACTCACATGGGAAGACGAGGGCAGTTCAGATGTGGTCGAGCCGACACGCGATAAATCACGCGCCCTTGAGGTTATGCGCCAGGACCATGAGTCGGGCTGGATGATGTACCCAACGATGGCAGAGCAACACGGCTGGGCTGAATATGGCAGCAAGGCGCCTAAACTGAGGGTGGTGAAATGAACGCGCCGCATGAATGTAAACATTCACGTCTTGAGTGGAGGAAACGATTTCAAGCCAACACCAGCTTTCTTTTTATACGACAATGCTTGGATTGTGGTAATCGATATGGCACCGCAGAAAAACATTCAAATTTTACTAAAATGCCCTCTAACTTTGATGAAAAACTTTACGAAGAAGGGCAACAAGTACATCTTAAACGACTTCAGAAGCAGCATCAGAAAGAAGAAGATGACTGGCAAAGTTGGTATTCAGAATACCTCAAAACCAGCGTTTGGAAGGGTAAGCGCCTCGCAGTTTTAAAGCGATGCAATTTAGTGTGTGAGGGGTGTTCAGAAAACGCAGCATCTGAAGTTCATCATTTAACTTATAAACATGCGGGTGATGAGCTTTTATTTGAATTAGTGGGGCTGTGCCGAAAATGCCATGAGAAATGTCACAGTGTGGAAGCCCTACAATGAAAACCGGGCGCCCCAACCTCGGATCGGGTGCGGCCCGGCTTGACACGCGCCCCAGCAAGGATTTATAAGAATGAGGCGCGCCGGTTTACCTGGACAACCCCGACGCGCCTCGGAAGGAACAATAGTGTGTCTTATTTATCACTTCCCTCCGTCCATGTCAATGATGTTCCGCAGTGGTCCGCTCCTGCTATCAAAGCGGTCGAAAATCAAATCCAGGCTCTGACGGCCACTGTCAACTTGGTCCGCGGCGTTGCCTCGGCAATGTGGATTCCACAAGGGCATCTCGTGCATTGACCATGCCGGGGTGTGGGCAGCAGTCCGAAGTGCTGCCTAGAGACAGGCCCGAACGGGTCTAACGAGTATCCTGCCTTCAAGGGTTCCACTTGGTCAGTGGCGTGGGCATCCACGGGAGAAAGTGGTTAGCTATGTCTGAAGGAAAAAAAGAGATGGAAATTTATACGGATGGAGCGTGCATTCCAAATCCGGGTAAGGGTGGCTGGGGTTTTGTGGTTGTGTCCCATGATGATGTATTTGCGGAACGGTCAGGCGGTGTGCTGGATACGACTAATAACCGCATGGAATTTCAAGCCGTGATCGAGGCACTGGAATGGTTGGAGCCGGATGAACGGGTAGTGATTTACAGCGATAGCCAACTTGTGGTGAAGGTTCTGAACGGGGAGTGGAATGGGAAAAAGAATGTGGATTTGGTTGAAGCTGGGCGAGATTTGATGTTCAGTAAAAAGGCAGAACTGGAATGGATTCGTGGCCATGCTGGTAACAAGTGGAACGAATATGCTGATTCATTGGCAGAAGGCGTGGCGGTTAGGTTATGAAGCGGTGGCCTATCTGGTCGGGAGTGAGGGGTTACAGCCGCGCCTTGGCGATGGCGGTACGGGCTAAATCAAAATAGCCGGAATTTCTCATAGTCTGGGCTTCGTAGTTACAATTGTCGGCGGCCACCAGTTTTTCGAGCGCTATTAATAGATTTGGTGCAGCGGCTATTAGTCGCACATTGGCTATAAGTTCGTTGGGGCTCGGCATATATGGTTCGGTTAATGAAATACAGGACGCAATTGTTTTTACATCGCTGTCGTGGATTGTCCAGTGGTTCCAGGCCTGTTGTTTAAAACGCCAAGGCCCTGGCGTATGTTCGGTCATCGTTCAATCCTCCAGGTAAAACCAGACCAGCACCGCCGAGACGGTGCCAGCCAATGAACTGCTATGCGGTTGAATAAAATCTTTCTTGGGCAAGGCCAAGCGCCTCATTGTTGAAATGCTCGCTGACAATCTCGTAAACGCCGGGGATTGTCATGAATTGCTCGCCTGTCATCTTGTCCAGAATATCTGACAGGGCACGGTTGAATTCTTCGGTTGTGATTTTGGGCTCATAGTCGGTCATCGGTCTAACTCCCATAAGGTGCAACAGGGTATTGCCAAGCGCCAGCCATGACTGACGCTCAACAATGGTCTACGGTTATGATTTATGGAGACCACATTTGCGCCAAGTGATGGTGTGAAAAGCATCAAGTGGGCGTTTCCCGGCCTTGAACATGTCAACGCAATTATCTAGCGAGTAGCCGTCTTTTTTCTGGTCACCATCAAGGCTGTGCCCAACAAGCTTTTCCACGCGCGTGAGCCATCGCTCACACTCAGTTGGCTCTAACGCCGCGCTTTCGGATGCTGCAAATTCAATGTGGCTGGTCATCGGGTTCACTCCCATGCGTGTGTTTCTATACAATATATACGCATGAGTTAGAGGATTACAATAGCCTTGCGTAAGTTTTTTTCGTCCTATATAAAGAGGCATGGGAAAGCGAGGTCCACCAAAGGTTAACGATGCGCGGCTGTACATCATCCTGCCGGTGGAATTGAAGGCTAGGCTCGTTCAAGCGGCTAAGGACGAGACAGTCAGTCAGATCGTACGCAAGGCCATCGCCAAGGCGCTTGACAACCACGGGCCACAAGAGGGAAAATAAGGTCACTTGGAAGCTTGGGAGCCAAAAACATGGCCATGGCGCGCAATCAGCATGGATTGACGGCCAAAGAATCAAAGATAGCCCTGTACAAGGCACAGGGCATGACCCAGAGCGACGCCTACCGCAAAGCCTACAATACCTATAGCCAGGAACCAAAGACCGTCTGGAGTGAGGCGAGTAAGATATTTGCCCGCCCCAAGGTGGCTGCAAGGGTGCGAAAGCTGCTCGATGAGGCGAACGTTCAGGACATCATTTCAGTAGGACGCTGGGCCGAACTCGTCCTGGACGGAGTAGAGCAAGCCAAGGAAGATGGCAACCTGACTGCATTCTTCAACGGCACAAGGCAACTAGGCCAATGGTGCGGAGCGTTGAAGGAGAACGTCAGCCTCACCATGGAAGCCAAAACAAGTGACAAGGCCCTCCTGGAACAATGGAGCAAGGACAAGGACAAGCTAGCACTGGCAAGGGAAATGCTGGGCGCAGAGGATACGTTCGACCAGTCAATAGACAAGGCCGGCGTAGAGCGGGAAAGGCAATACGAGCAAGCCCGCAAGGCAAGTGAGACAACCAAGTCACAAGGACAGGACGACGGGGATGTGACAGGCCAGGTAAGCGGGACAGTCAAGGCCATGAAAGTCATGAGAGACAGCCAGGCTAAGGCCAAGGCAGAGAAGCGAGGGGGTAAGCCAAAGCTTAAGGCAGTCAGGGAAATGCTGGGAGCGGGGGACACGTTCGAGCAGGCCGTGGACAAGGCAGGCATAGGGCATAGCGAGACAGCCAAGGCGCCATGGGCAACCGACACAGAGCGTGGCAAGGCTGAGGTGAGCCAGGCATTCAAGGCAGGCGAGGGTGGAGAGGTTATACAGCCTTGTGATGGCCCTGAAACTCTCAGCCAGAGCCATGCAGCGCTGTCCATCGTGCCCGAAGCCAAGGACACGTTTGACGCCTGATCGCTAGCCCAGTGTTAGCCTGTCCTTGTCCATCGTAAGGCAAACCCAATGAATTCAACGGCTTACCGGTCAAGGTACACTGATAACCAATCAGATTGCCATGTGCTGTGGCGAGGTGAGACCCCCCGGCACCCACCCCACGGCCTGCTGGCGCTGGCGTTCACCCCCACTTGTGTTATGGCTGAAATAGCTTCCACCTTATGTTACCGGACTTATGCGTGAGGGACACCAGAGCGCTTTGGTATGGCCCGCTGACCTTGGGGTTCGGAGCGGCAAGCGCGGCCGCGGGCTGACTCTCTTGGGGGCAGGTTCGACTCCTGCCGCACGCTTCTACTTTGGCTTCCACCCTGTGTTACGGCCCAAATACTTTGAAACCTATGCTCACTATGGCTGCGCCGTGCGGACGCGGTCGCATGGGCTTGATCCCCCTGTTGCACGGCCGGACGATCCGGCTCGCAGCCGCCCTTTATCTGGAGGATAAAATGAAGTGGGTTCTCATTATTATGGTAATGGCGATGAACAATAACGATGGTGTCGCTATCGATCACATAAGATTCGAAAACCAAACTCTGTGTGAAGCAGCCAAATCTGAACTTCTATCTCTTGGCCGCACCAGGGAAGCTTACAACAGAGCACTATGCGTTCGTGTTAAACATGACTGAGCCGCCCTTTCGCCTACCCGTGGTTGCAAGACTTTTCCTGGGGTGCGAAGTCCCCACGGGGCCGGTAAAAAAATAAATGGCTAGTTTCCGCCGTTTTCTGTTTTTGGCACACCAATAGGTAGGTAATTGATGCCCAACGCTGTACGGAATAACGATTGCCGCATGAAGAATTGCTTGAAGAATGCGGGTCTGAGTTTGCCCGACACGGCGGTCATGTCAGATCGGGAATTGTTACGATTGCCTAATTTCGGCACTTGCAGTTTACGTTGGCTTCGATCATTGGAGCCTGCGAAGGTGCCTATCCCCAAAATCACGCCCGAGATGATCGAGGCGGGCGCGTCGGTGCTCTACAGGATGGAGCTTGCTTTCGCGAGCGAGGAGTTTTGGGCGGAAGAGGTTTATAAAGCCATGACCGCATCGGCACCCACGAAATGCTAAAATCCACACGCAGACAGTTCCTGCGGGGCACGGCTGGGGTAGCTGGTGCGGTTGTCGTGCCAAGCTGGGCTTTCACTCAGCCGGACGTAATTGCCAATCTCACTCCGGTTGTGACGCCCCTCTCTGAGATGAGCACGATTGGCTGGAAGGCTTGGCACACTTCTCTGATTTTAAATGGTACGGGTATTATACGGCTCGACAGCGAAGCGCTGGTCAGATAATGCTCAAAATGTCTCGAACTGCCCTCATAAAGTTTGCTTTCTACAATCGTCCGTGGTCGCCCTATGACGATAATTTGTGGGATCGCTTGCGTCGTGCATTTTGTGCTTCAATAAACCATCACCCAAGAACACAGACTAGGAGTCGGATTGGGGGGTATAAATATTACTGTGATCGGTGTTCTATGCCGACTGATCCGTGCAGCGATGATGACACCAAATGCCCCTAGCCGCCCGAGTAATCCTGGCCCTGACCCTTAATGAAGGCCAACTGAGCCGCACCAAGCGGTTCCGTCCCGACCGCTGGTACACGCTGAACTTCGTGGACATGGAGGAAGCGGATGAAATCCTTTTGCTGGATGTTAGCCGCGCTGTATTTGATGATGGGCAGAGGGATAGCAATCTGCATGATAACTCTGGGCATGACGGCCCTGGCGGCTCTCCCTCTTTTCTTAGCGCTGTACATGATTTTTCCGCCAACCTCTTTCTCCCCCTCACAGTAGGCGGCTGGATCACCTCACTTGATGACGTGAAGGCTGCTTTCGACGCCGGAGCGGACAAGATCGTGATTAACACCCACGCCTTCCGCCACCCGGAATTCATAACTCAGATCGCCCATAAATACGGCTCTCAAGCCGTTTGCGTCTCGATCGACGTGAAGGACTGGCATGTCTGGATCGACCGGGGATCGGAAGATACGGGAGTTCACGTCCTGGAATGGGCAGTGTTAGCCACAGAGAGGGGCGCCGGCGAGCTTCTGATTATGGATATGGATCGGGACGGGAGTCTTGAAGGCTACAATCTGGAGTTAACCAGGGCCGTTGCCGACCTCGTTTCGGTCCCTGTCATAGCCGTGGGGGGCTGCGGGAACTGGTCTCACATGGTCGAAGCTGTCCAGGAGGGTCATGCTTCGGGCTGCGCGACGGCGTGCATTTTTCATTTTACCAAGCCGAGCCTGTTGGCTGCGAAAGCCTACATGGGCGAAGCTGGTGTACCTGTGAGGGTGTGATGCTTGAATTGGATTGGGTTCTCATAATTATCATGGATTGGGGCCAAGCGATGGCGATTGACCACATTCCTTTTGCAACCGAAGACTTATGTAATTCCGCTAAATGGATAATCGATCAAGCGGCGAAAGCGGGGTGGCATACCTTTTGCTTACCGGTTAAACCTCAATGATCCGCTATGCAGGCGAGGCTGGGGTTCCGGTGAGGGCATGATGATTGACCTCATACAATTCTTTGGTGATGGGCTAGCCGATGCTCCCCAGCATGAATTTGGCCCGGTTTCTTATATGAGGTTTGAGAGCATCCGGTCCATCAGGGTTGGGCCATTCAATGACCAAGCTAAACCCATACAATTTGGTGTGGTTGTTGATGGGTTATTTTACGCATTTAAAGACCGCGATCTTGCTGTTAAGGCGGCCAGGAAACTAGCCGATTTGGTTAGTGAGGCAGTCGAACTGCAAGATGGTGGACGCGCTTCGCTCTATGCCAACAAAGCAGCAAAAGCTATGGGGGAAGTGGTGCAGGAGATCGAAGATAAATGATCCGCTATGCAGGCAAGACGGGGGATTCCGGTGAGGGTATGAAGTCTTTTAGGGAGTGGACGGCATTTGTTTTACTTATTGCACTCCCTTGGCTCTGGCTGGCTTTAGTTGCCGTAATCCTCATCGTTCCGGTGCTGACATGATCCGCTGCACCCGCTGTCTAATGCCCGACACCCGGCCCCGGATCGTCTTTACCGATGGGGTGTGCAACGCCTGCCTGTATCACGAGGCCAAGAAGGAGATTGATTGGAATGCTCGCAAGAAGGAGTTTCTTGAAGTGGTCAATCGCCATCGCGGGCGTGGGCCTTATGACTGCGTGGTTCCCTTCTCTGGCGGCAAGGATTCGGCCGCCATCGCTTGGAAGCTCAAGTTCGAGTTCGGACTTAATCCGCTACTTGTCTGCTACGGTCAACTCCTATGGACTGAGGTGGGAAGACGCAACCTGGATAAGTGCGCAAATTCCGGCTTCGACATCATCTATTGGCGAGTCAATCAGCGTGTATCACGCGTACTGGCCAATCGATTTTTCGTTGAGCGTGGACATCCCAAACAACATTACGATGCCGCTGTCAATTCGGTTCCCGTCCGCACTGCCATCAACTTTAACATCCCGCTCGTTTTCTATGCCGAGCACGGAGAGAGCGAGTATGGAGGCCTGGTGCTTTCTGATGAGCATCGGCGTACGCGTGACCTCACCGAAGTTCTTGAAAACCAGGTGGGTGATGACCCCAGAAATTGGGCGACGGGAGACCTGAGCGAAAGAGACCTGTATCCGTACATCTATCCTGACAAGGCGGATATCGAGCGGGTTGGCGTGAAGGCGTTTTACTTCTCGTATTTTTTCCCGTGGTCAATTCACGATAATGCTGAGTTCGCACGGATGACGCTGGGGTTTGAAGGTGTCGAGCCCAGATCGGACGGCTGTTTTGAAGGCCGCGACTCAATCGATGACGAAATTGACGGGATTGACTTTTGGATGATGGGCCAAAAATTTGGATTTGCCCGGTCAACCAGGATGGCAAGTCGCTTAATTCAGTTGGGCGTTATCTCTCGCGAACAGGGGCTCGAATATGTTAGAAAATATGACCATGAATTTCCCGAAATGTATATTGAAAGTGTTTTGGATTATCTTGGAATGACGCGACAGGAATTTATGGACGTTGCTGATAAACATCGCAATCAGACAATTTGGAAACAGATAGATGGCCAGTGGCAATTGAGGGAATCTCCGCAATGAGGATTTGCCAATATTGCCAAGCCGTAATTCCGTCAGATAGGAGACGGGACGCAATCTATTGCTCGAACACAGGAACCCGACGCTATGAAAGAAAAATGCGAGAATTGTCGGTACTGGGTAGATACGGATAACCCAGGAGATAAAATTCTTGGGGCCTGTGTGCGGTTCCCTCCAATTTTTGGTATGGGCGGCGGCGCTGCTTTTTGCGAACAGGCCATGTGGCCTGCAACAAAACCGGGTCACTGGTGCGGGGAATGGAAATCTCGTGATTCATAACTGCGACCTCTGCCACTCCAAGGACTTCACGTCTCTCGAAGTCGCCCGTCCGTACATCGGCGATAATGAGCCGCCCGTGGTCTGCATGGGATGTGGATTCGTGTACGTCCGGAACCGCCGCTCGTCCGAGGAAGTAGCGAAATCCTGGGATGACATCTGGGGTGAGGGCTACACCTCCGAATGGCCTGCTGTGAAGGCAAGGCTGTTCTACGTTGCTGAATGGCTGGATCAGACCATTGGATTGAAGGGAAAGTCGCTGCTGGAAATAGGTGCAGGGGAAGGAACATTCCTCGAAATGGTCCGTGACAGAGGAATTTTGGAGATTGTCGGTATCGAGCCGTCTAAGAAAAATGTAGAGCGGATTCGAGATAAGAATCTCTGGTGTTATGAAGGCACGGTGGAAACCTGCAAGCTGAAAGAAAAATTCGATATCGTCTGCCTGTTGTGGACGCTGGAGAACTGCGCCGATTGTATCGGTATGTTGAAGCGCGCTCGTAAGTGGTTGAAGCCGGACGGGTATCTTGTTGTGGCGACGGGCTCGCGGATTCAAGTCCCGTTCAAAAAGGCGTTGTCGGCCTACTTCTCCAAAAACCCAGCAGACATGCATTGCTTCCGGTTCTCTAGCGCGACATTACATATGGCGATGGTGTTAGCGGGAGTGATGGAACGTCAATGCAATAATTACTTGGATTCGGATTGTCTTGTTTTGATTGGGCAGCGCGATAATGAAATACCAAAACAAGATTATTCACCAGCCACATGTTACACAAAGGAAGTCCTCGACTTCTTCCAGTCCTGGTCGGAGCAGTTTCCATGAACGAATATTTTTATATTGAACTTGCTGATAATATGGTCTCGCATATGAAACAGTATTTGGATAATAAAGATGTGCGTCCTGGGGACGTTGCATTTATTAAGATACGCTGTGAAGTGGTAATTAATTTTGGAGTCGACACTTCTATGCGTGATTTCAAGTTAAAGTTGGAATGGGATGATGAAAATCGGCAATCGTAAAATAGGCTCGGACCAGCCGTCTTACATCATTGCCGAGGCGGGCACGGCCCACGGCGGCGATCTCTATATTGCCATGCAATTCGTCGAGGCTGCGAAAAACGCAGGCGCGGACGCGATCAAGTTCCAGATGTTCACGCCCCGCGAGGAACTGTTCTGTCCCATGGAGGGGGATGAGGATCGCTGGACGTGGTGGAATAAATCCATGCTCACCCTTGAGAAGTGGAAGGGGGTCAAGCGATACGCCGACGACCTGGGCCTCCATTTCTTCGCCAGCGTGTTTCAAAAGACCGGAATCGAGTGGGGCAAGGAGCTTGAATTCCCGGTGTGGAAGGTGGCGAGCCGGGCGGCAGATATGTTTCCGTATGACGAAGTGCCGGGGCCGTTCCTAGTTTCAGACGGCATGAATTACTTTGAATCGATAACTTTTGGTGGTCCGACTCTGTGCCGATTACACTGTGTTATGAAGTACCCCACACCGCTTTCAGAGGCTTTATATGATGTTGCATATGACGGCCTCTCCGACCACTCCGGAACAATCTTTCCAGCACTCGACGCCATGGCGCGCGGGGCTAGCGTAATCGAGGTGCATATCAAGCTGAACGACACCGGCCCCGATGCCACGTCGTCCATCACGCCCTACAACCTCAGACAGATATGCGAGGCCCGTGATGGTTTTGCCGCAATGCATTAGGTGCAATGTGGACATGCCGGGTTGGCGCGAGATCGGTAATTTTGTGATCTATGATCGTGTGCCGAGAGAAACTGGACTTATGCCGCAAGTGAGAATGATGGAGCACTGGGAGACACCTGTTATTAAAGCAATCTGTGAACATTTCAAATACGACAGGCTACATATGGACACAGAGGTTTCGAATGAAAAAGCCGACACTTTCAAGCGCGGAATAGTGGATAATGCTAAGGATAACGGATGGCCCATTATGACTTATGGCCAGCCCATGACGCTCGGGTTTTTGATCGTTCGTCCCGAATATCCAATTGCACATATAGATTTGATGGGCGTTCATCCGGAACATCGTGGACGAAAAATCGGAACATGCCTCCTCACGCATTTTCTGTGTTGGGCTATTGAAAACGGCTTTGATTTGTGCCGCGCCGGTACGATGGAGGCTAATTCGCCCGCGTGTTGTTTATATGAGTCCGCGGGTTTTAAACAGGTGGATTGTCTTAGGGTATTCCACAAATGAAAATCCACTGCATAATCCAGGCACGCATGGGCTCCACTCGCCTGCCCGGCAAGGTCATGAAGAAAATTCTTGGCAAGCCTTTGATCGGCTATCTGATCGATCGGTTAAAGGTCTGCACGGAGATCACCCGTATTGTTGTCGCCATCCCGGAACGTGACTTAAATTCGTCGCTCGGGCGTTACCTGAAGACCAGGAATGTGGATATTTCAATCGGCCCCGAGGATGACGTAGCTCGGCGGTTTTCCATCGCGCTCAAGGATTTTCCTTGCGAGCATTTCGTTCGGATTTGCGCTGATTCTCCGCTGATGGACCCGCGCGAGATCGATAAGGCTGTCAAGGCTCACAAGAAAGTAAAAGACGTAACGATCACCTCGCTGAATTGTATTTCCGGTCTCAAGCCGGAGGTGGTTCATACCAAGACGTTCCTCAACGCCGTACCTCTTATGGACACCGAGGAACGGGAACACGTCACGCTCTATTTCTACAGGTTGACTAGCCTGGTCGTGGATACGCGCCGTGACTTTCAGCGCATCAAACGGATTATCGAATCGATGGATCGACCTCACACCGATTATGGAGCGGCGGAATGCCTGAGCCTCTTACAGCCTGCGTGATTGGCGCTTCGGGTCGGATGGGCCAGGAGCATGTGGCGGCTTACGAGGCGTGTGGGGTTAATGTGGTGCCTGTAATATTAAAATTACCCTGTGACCAAACATATGTGTCACAGACAGTAAATATCGGCGAAATTGTTTCAATATGCACGCCTGATGAGCATCATTTTGAACTGTTGTCTATGGCGGTACATCAAAAGAAGCATGTGATGACGGAGAAGCCAATAGTCAGAAACCAGGATGAACTTGGGATTTTGAAAGAGGAACTTGAGTGGGATTCCAATAAACATATCCATATCGGCCAAAACTTCCCCCTACGTCACCAGCCGATTTTCGCCGATTTGAAAGACCGCGACTTCGGTGAAATCTACCGCATCGAAGCGTCGTACAACTGGGGCCGGACGCATAAGCTGTTTGAGGGCTGGCGAGCCGAAGACCCGGATTACAGCCTCGTCATGGGCGGGCTGATTCATATGGTCGATTTGGTACTTTGGTTGACTGGGCTGGACATGGAAGTCGTGAGCGCCATTGGGTGCAACAAATCCGCGCCAGACTTCCCAAACCACGATACCGTGACGGCACAATGCAGGCTGTCTAATGGGGGGGTGTGCAATCTAGTCGTGGATGGGGGGATGGGGGTTCAGGCTCACAATCATGTGCTTAACATTTTTGGCACTAAGAGACGTAGGTGGGAGGTAAATTACGCAGAGACCGACAAGCAGGCGTGTATCAAGGAATTCGTGCGCCGTATTAGGGCGGGGGAACCGCCGGAACGAGACTTTAGGGCGACAGAGATATGTCTGGAGATCGACAAGTTCGCGACCTCGTAGTTCCTACGAGCGGCGAAATTACCTCTGCGTCGAATCTGTCGCAGATTAAGGATTTGCACGACAAGATCGAGGCTATCCGGGTTTATGCAAAATCCTCCGGTGAGGGTCGTGTAGGTATTAACAATATCGCTGTGGCCAAGGTCAAAGCAGAATGGCACGGCGGCAGGATGTTGGCTCAAATTGAACGCCAGCATGGGTTTGCTCATAAGCGACACGATGTCGCCAATACGACATATCAGGATGTTTTGATAGAAGCGGGCTTGGATATACGTGCTGCTCAAAGATGGCAGACGATTGGGTTGGTTTCGCTGGATGAGTTGGAAGATTATTTTGACGACCAACGGCAGGCGGACGATGCGATCATTACATCAAGGGGTGTACTCAACATAGGGCAGGCCATCAAGGCCGAACAGCGGAAATCAGACGGTAAAAAAACTGAACCTGCCGAAGACCTTCATTCAGGCACGCGAGTCTATTTTGGGCGTCCGATAATTGGTGATAGTGAGAAGCAAGCTGTTTTGAGTGTGCTGTCTTCCCCACAGCTTTCACAAGGCGGGGCTGTTTCGGCGTTTGAGGAAAGCTTTGAGAGCTTTATCGGCGGTGGACTGGCCACGGCCGTTTCGTCCTGCACGGCTGCGCTGCATCTTTCCTGCATGGCGCTTTTCAAGCCTGGAGACGAGGTGATCGTTCCAGCCCTTACTCATGTGGCAACGGCTCACGCGGTAGAGGCCATGGGGGCCATACCGGTCTTTGCCGATGTTTCACGTGAAACCGGCTGCCTTGATTTGCGTACCGTTGAATTACACGTCACCGAAAAGACCAAGGGCATTATGGTGGTGCATTACCTTGGTATCTGTCGGGATATCGGGTTGATAACCGGTTTCGCGCGGGAGCGGAAAATAGATGTTATCGAGGATTGTGCTCTAGCTTTAGGAGCTAACCTGGACGGATTGCATGTCGGCTTGATGGGCAAAGTGGGCTGTTTCTCGTTCTATCCCGTGAAGCACATTACGACCGGCGGGGAGGGGGGTATGGTCGTGACACGTTCGAAACAATTGTCCGACAATCTTCGAAGACGCAGGCATTTCGGCCAAGCTGAGAAAATGGGCGACGTAACGATATTAGGCTTGAATTACCGCATGACGGAAATGCAGGCCGCCATCGGGAACGTGCAACTCAACCGCTTCTCCGAGTTCATGCGCCGCCGTAGCAGGAACTATGACGTACTGAGGGCCGCCTTGAGAAAAGGCCACTTGACAGAACTGGATGTAATCGAAAGCCCCGTATCGGCCAATTATGGCATTTCGGTATTCGTTTCCGAGCGCGACGAACTTCGCCGGAGAATGAAGGCGCGCAACGTGGAAACCAGCATCTATTATCCCCATGCCGTTCCGATGCTGAAATACTACGCCCAGAAATACGGACACAAGCCGGGGGATTTTCCGAACGCGGAAGCCATCGCGAAAGAGACGATCTGCTTACCTGTCGGGCCGCATTTGATCGACCGGCACATGGAACATCTAATCACAGTGTTGAGGGAAGAATGCGTACAGTTATCGTCGGGGGTTGTGGATTTGTCGGCCACCACTTAGCTTTAGCTCTCGGGCAGGACGTAACCTGCATCGATTCGCTCACCGTCAACAATCTGTTTAGCCTGTTAGTTCCAGGGAGTAAGTCGCCGCCCCATCATGTCACGATGGCAAGGGAACGGCTTGACCTACTGGAACAGGCTGGAATTCCAATCATTGTGGAGGATGCTTGTGATTACCACAGGCTCTCTCATGCTATTGCACCTCTCAAACCAGATATCATCGTGCATTTGGCGGCGGTCGCTCACATTGACCGCGCCAACAAAAACCCCAAACCAGCGTTTGATAATTCTTTGCAAACTCTCAGAAATAGCTTGGACGTTGCGAGAGCGGTTGGCGCGGGGTTTGTATATTTCTCGTCCAGCACCGTCTATGGGAACTTTCCTGGGCGTACCATAGATGAAGACGAGCTGCTTACTCCTTTCGGTATTTATGGCGCTTTTAAAGCTGCGGGCGAGAGCATGTGCAAAGGGTACAATCAGGCTTATGGAATGCCTCTTACTATTGTCCGCCCCCAGGCACTCTATGGTTCCCGTTGCGTTTCGGGACGGGTGACTCAGCTTTTCATCGAAAGAGCTATCGAAGGGAAGCCGATCACCATCCACGGTGATGGAACCCAGGAACACGACTTCACCTACATCGGCGATCTGATTCAGGGAATGCGCCTTATTCTGGACAATTTCCCGGACGGAATGCGGATTTACAATCTCACAGGAGAATCCGCGACTTCGCTTGGATTCCTGGCGCATATCGTAACGCAACGCTTCCCGACCGAGATTCAGTACGGCCCGACCGATCCCGAGAAACCCGCGCGTGGCACGATGTCCTGCGAACGTATTAGAACAGACCTGGGATACGAACCGAGGGTTGGTATCCAAGCAGGCATGACGCTTTATATGGATTCCTATGGACCCGCGCCGCGCTCTGGAAGAACTGGCGACCCGCAAGGCCAATCGCAGGCTATTTAACGAATACGCCAAGCCCTACGACCATACACTGCCATTTGGCGGCGACAATATCGGCGCTTACCAGTGGCAGATAGAATTCCATAACGCGGGCGCCAAATTCCCCGAACGCTGCCTTATGGCGGCGAACCAGGTGGGAAAAACGCGATCTGGTGCAGCAGAGGTTGCTATCCATATGACAGGCGAATATCCGCCTTGGTGGCAGGGGCGACGATTCGATACTCCGGTCAAGGGCTGGACCGGGGCTGAGAGAACGGAAGATTCCAAAGACCTGATCCAGTCTGAATTGCTCGGTTCTCAGGGCGAGCACGGCACCGGCTGGATACCCAAAAGCCGAATCGTAAATGCCACCTACCGTCAAGCGGGCGTGCCCGAGGTGGTGGACAAGATTTACGTCCGGCACAAATCCGGGGGCACGTCGGAACTTACTCTCAAGACCTATCAGATGGAGGCCAAGGGCTGGCGCGGTAAAACGCTGGATTTCGTCTGGCTGGACGAGGAGTGCAACCAGGATATTTTCGATGAGTGCCTGACCCGCGTCCTGGTGAAAAAGGGCATCATCATCAAGACCGTTACGCCGGTTTTGGGAGTGTCCGGGGTGGTGCGGCATTTCGTCGAAGGCGGGCCGGGTATCTACATCCGTAACGTCACCTGGGATGATGCGCCGCATTTGGATGAGGACGAAAAAGAACGTCTCTGGGCGTCGTACCCGCCTCACGTAAGGGAAACTCGTTCCAAGGGCGTTCCCATGCTTGGTACGGGGGCAGTCTATCCGATTTCGGATGACGATATAGTCATTCCATATTTTCAGTTTCCCCATCATTTCTACCGCATCAACGGCCTGGATTTCGGCATCGACCATCCGGGCACGGGCGCGTTTTGCGCTTGGGACAAGGGAACTGATACATTCTACGTCTACGACGAATACAAGAAATCCGGTGAGACGGCGATTTATCACGCGAGTGCATTGAAGAAGCATGGCGATTGGATACCCAATGCCTGGCCGCATGACGGGATGACCAGAGATAAGGGTTCGGGAATTGCTCTCAAGGATCACTATCGGAAGCAGGGTCTTTACATGCTTAAAGATCATGCCCAGTACGAGCAAAAGGATAAAGGTTCTCATGTCGAGCCGGGCACTATCGAAATGCTGGAATACATGCGTACCGGACGTTTCAAGGTCTTTGCTCATTGCACGCGCTGGCTGGAAGAAAAGCGCCTCTATCACCGCAAGGACGGCCAAATCGTGAAGCAGTACGACGATCTCATGGATGCGACCCGGTACGCTTTCATGATGCGCCGCTACGCCAAGGTGAAACCTCCGGCTGTCTCAAAGAGGCGCAGGTTTTCCGGGCCTATCGTTGGGGGGCAGTCATGGAGGGGGTAACCCTTGAACGTCTGGAAGGACGTGAAATCTGGCATGTGACGACGGACGGGAACATGAAAACCATCATCACACCGTCATCTTCCATTGCAGTCATGGACGAGACGGTCATTCGTTACGACAAGGCACTGAAACGCCTTGCTAGGCGATAGGAGGGGTTTATGGAGGGGGTGACCCTTGAACGCCTGGAACGGATGGCGCGCAACATGCCGGTCGAGAAGCTGGCCATGCACTCGATAGAGAGCCAGCAGGGTGTTATTTATTTTGCCTACGGTGCCGATGGAGAGGGGAAGATTCACGGTATTTGGGGGCACCGGGAAATTGGCAGGACACTCGAATTCAAGAAAGACACCTCGATTGACACCGTGCGGCAGGTTCTCGTGAAAGATGCTGCCGGGCATATCGAGCAGTTAATTGAAAAAGGGCTGATGAGCGATGCCGCGTGAGCGTTTCTCCGATGATGACTGGCAGGCCATTGGCGAATTCGTCAAGTCCGAGTTCGCCCGTCGTCAGGAAAAGCGCGATGGTCTGGAGAAGCTCTGGAAGGAGATCGACCGGCAGATCGCCATGACTCCCGTTCCGCGTAGGGTTGAAAGTGGGAAGGAGGCAGATTGGTTTCCGAACACTGAAATGCCGTTGCAGTTTAACGCATTGGAAGTCATTGCGGCGGATGCCAGGCGGTTGAAGTTCCCCAGGGGAACGGAGTGGTTCGAGGTCAAGGCCGAGTTTTCCGATAAGTATGAGGCGCGATTCAATCAGAGACGGCAGGAAAATCCGCTTTCTGGCGATACACCGTTGCCGGTCAAGCTCGACCAAGAAGGTGCCGATACGCTGGTCAAGACCGTTTTGGATCACTATCACAGGCTCTATGATTTTCGTGGTCAGATCGATCTTTTCGACACCGAGGCTATCAAATATGGCACCGCAATAGCGCGGGTGCGCCCGGTCAAGACGGCGAAGTTCTCTCATGATTTCCGGGGTCAGAGGAATGTGAATCTGGTTGGCCCGGCGGTTATCACCTGTTCGATCAAAAACACCTATCTGGATGATCGACAAACGGCCGTCCTGCATGAAGGCATAGCCACCACGCCTGCGATTATCCGTGTGAATATGCAGCACATCGACGCACTCAAGCGCGCAGCCAAAAAGGGCGGGAAAAAGAACGGCTGGATTTTTAGCCAACTCAAGAAGATTGAAGACCCGGCCGATGATGACGGCAAGCGCGGCTTCGTTGAAATGCTCGAATACGAGGGTGATCTTATCGTCCCGCGTTCTCAAGGGTCAATTTTCCTTCCGAATGTGATTGTGACCGTGACTGTCCGAGCTGGTATTGCGTTTCCGGTGCGGTTCCGGAAAAGCCCCGTACCGTTCAAGTCCTATGTGGTCGGGCACTACATGCGCGATGACGTGCGTTCTGCTTATGGATCTAGTCCTTTGATGAAGGGCCAGCCGATCCAGGAAGCTTGCACGATGGTCTTCAATAATCTGATGGCCACGGCGGCTTTCAACGGGCGACCGCCTATCACTTATGATCGGCATGACACCGAAATGGCCGCCGGTGGGGGTCCGGAACTTTATCCGGGAGCACAGTTCGGTGCAGATTCGCCCAATGCGGTTGAAGTCCTGAAAGTCGGGGACATCGGCGGATTGCTCAATGTCTATCTGGCGTTGCTCAAGCAATATGAGGATTTGACCGGGGCCAACGATCCCAGGCGCGGAGCGGCGATCAAGAGCCATACCACGGCGGGAGGTGCGGAGCTTGAGGCAGCCAGGGGGATTGCCCGCACGGATGATTTTGTAACCTCGATAGAGCAGGGGCCACTCACGTCGATGCTCTACATGGAATACGAAATCATCAAGGACGTGATGAAGTCACCCCAGCCTGTTTCTGTGGGGGCGGGGGGTATCGAAGGCTGGGTAAACGTCGCCGCTGCCGATTTGGCGGATAATGCGGTTTTTGTGGTTCAGGGCTCGGCGGGGGCCATTACGGAACGTGAGCAAGGCGAGAAGTTCCTGGCGGCGAGCAACTTCGCGCTTTCGGTTGCAACACAGGCCGCCCAACTGGGCAAGCCGGTAAACTTGCGTTTCGATGAAATGATCGTTGAGGGTTACAAAATAGCGGGGATTCAGAATGCAACCAGATTTATCGGAGGCCCAGAGGCAATACCTGGCGGCGCTGAGGCTGGACCCCAAATTCCAGGCGCTAATGGAGGCGTGCAGCCCGGAACCGCTCCGCCCGTGGCGCCCCAATAAGAATCGTACCTTTGAAGTTCATATTCACGAATCCGGCCGATTTGAAGAAAGAATCGAATTCGTGTCATTCCTAGCGCATGGCAGTAACCGAAGGACAGAACGCGGCTGATGGCGCCCAATCGGGCGGAGCGGAGGCTGTAGCTTCTGGGGAATCGGAACTCGATACTCTTTTGAAAGAGTACGAAACCGACCGCACACCTGAGACCAAACCGAACGGCGACGTAGGGCGGGTTGTTCAAGCCCTACAGCCAGTTGTCGAGTATGCCCGAAACAGCATGGCCAAAGATCAGGCCGATGCGGTTCAGGGCGATCTCGACACCGCCTTCAAGTTCGTGACGGAGCAGGAGGAGCTTAAATCGCTCAAGCCTGCTGTGGTCAGAGGATTTTTGGAAGCCTACGGCGTGGATCATCCTGATTTCGCCAAGGCTTTCCAGAACCGGAAGGCTCAACCCGAAGCTTGGAACGAAGCCCTTGGTAAGGGCCGGGACTGGCTGAAGGAGGAATTTTCCGGGTTCTCTAAATCGGACGAACGAGGCGATATCGAGGCGGCGCAGGCGGCGGTCACGGGAACAACCGATCAAGTCCCTGACTCCAAGGGCGGTCCAAGCCCCAATGATATGTTCGCGATGTCGGACACAAAGTGGGCAAGTTATTTGGAATCCGAAATGGAGAAGGTGGGCTGACCTCAGAGGAACTTTAAATGGCAATCACGACCACGACTGAACTTCCGGGTCCGGTCGAT
>SDBV01002419.1_pt1 | contig 27862 bp, 20 predicted proteins | sample 2277081 | NCBI WGS metagenome assembly SDBV01 (sample SAMN10402039, study PRJNA504765) | marine sediment metagenome | isolation source: marine sediment core GS10_PC15, 223 cmbsf | place: Arctic Ocean: Southern Knipovich Ridge | collected 2010 | reverse complement strand
GGACGAAGGTAAGGACGAAGGTAAGGACGAAGGTAAGGACGAAGGTAAGGACGAAGGTAAGGACGAAGGTAAGGACGAAGGTAAGGACGAAGGTAAGGACGAAGGTAAGAAGGAAGATAAGAAGGAAGATAAGAAGGAAAAGTCTCCCCAGGAGATCCAGGCTGAACGAATCGCCAAACGTCACGTTTTCTCTGTGGAAAAGGTCAAGAAATTTTCCCTGAAACTACTGGGCATATTAGGTGATCTGGTCTACTTCGAAGGCGAAGATAAAGGCTTCGAGGTGGGTCAAAGCCACAAGGACGCGAAGATCAAACGTATCGGCCCAGACTGGGTGGAACTGGAGTTCGACGGGAAAGAGAAGAAACTCTACGTCTTCAGTGAGGACAAAGGCGGTCCTTCAAAAGCATCTGGGCCTGGCAGAATGGGCCGTTCTGGTCCGTCCCGGGCAGGGGGTCGGCGAAGCCGGGGAGGCCCGCGAGGAATGGGCCCAGGCTTTAGCGTCACCCCCGAAATGCTTGAAGCCTTCAAAAAAATGTCCGAAGAACAGCGTCAAAAGGCATTGGAACGTATGCCGGCGGAGATTCGCGAAAAAATCGAAAAAGAGCTTTAACCGAGGTGTATCTATGAGACGAATTACAGCAATCGCAGTTATGATGGCCCTTTGTTTGGGCTTGTTTTCCAGCTACGGGCTTGGGCAGAGGCGTCGCTCTCGTCGCCGTCGTCCGGCAGCAAGCAGGCCTGACACGGTAACGTCAGAATCGGCGTCCGAAGAGAACGAGACCGAAAAGACATCTTCGGACAGCGAGACGGACAAGCCTAAAGATAAGGCTGATTCCGAAAAAGCAAGCAAAGACAAGGGTGAATCAAAACCAAAGGAACCCGAGGGCGTTTCGGTGGCCTTCAAGAATATGGGCATCGATAAGATTTGCGAGTTCCTTTCCAAGAACCTCAAGAAACCAGTGGTGCCCAGCGAGGCGATCAAGGACAAAAAGATAACCATTGTCTCCAAGGACAAGATGCCCGTGAAAAAGGCTGTCTATCTTGTACGGCAAGCTTTGCTGGTCCACGGTATCGTGGTCCAGGAGTATGCGGACCTGGTTTACGTTCGCCCGATCAGCGAGGTTATGCAGTCAGCCCTTCCCCGTGTGCCAGTAGATAAATCGGTGAGCACGATCGAAGACCAACTGCAGATCGTCACCAAGGAATTTCTGATCAAACATTACGATGTGTCCAAGATGGTGGCTGTAATCAAGCCCATGCTGCCCGATTTTGCCACGACCGTGGCTGACTCGGACACCAGCAAGCTGTGGGTGACCGACACGGTGGGCAATCTGGGGCGGATCGAACAGGTGGTGGCGGGGATGGACGTGGCCTCGGCGGAGCAAACGGTGACCGAGATTATCCAACTAGAGCACGAAGATGCCGCGGACATTATTTTCATTGTCCGCTTACTGGTGGCGGGGAGAATGCGAATCGATGTCAAAGAGATTACTACGACCACGGGCGCAGAGGCTAAAAAAACACCAGGACGACCATCGGGACCTCCGCGTGGCGGTCGTGGCCGACGCGGTCGACCTGGACCTCCGTCTCCGTCTGCTCCCACAGCGGCTAAAGGCGACGAAACAGGCATCATCCTGCCGAGCAAGACGCCCGTAACTCTGGTGCCGCATATTTCGCGCAACTGGATTATCGCGGTGGCTCCAGCGGAGATCATGCCCCAAATCGTAAAGTGGATCAAAAAGTATGACAAACCGCGAGAAGTAGAGAAAGACTATGTGGAGTACGACGTTAAACACGCCAAGGTGGCGAACATCAGCGAGATGGCCCAGCAAGTTGAGCAGATCCTGCAGGACATGCCGGGAATCGACGCCCGTGTGGTTCCGTTCGGCCGATCAAAACGGGTCATTATATTCGGCTCCAAGAGGGGTCGAGAGATGGCAATAGAACTGCTGAACAACGTGGACAACCCGGATGCGGAAAAGCGCACTTACAAGATCATCGTTTTGAAGCACGCCGACGCGGAGGAGATGGCTGAGAGAATCGAGACCCTGTTTTCGCAGATGGAAGTATCCTACCAGAGTCGGTGGGGCACGTCCTATCGCCCCCGCAGCGCCGAAGCAACAAAGGTTGCGGTGATAGCTGATAAACGGCGTAATGCGATCACGGTTATTACCGATCCGGTCACCATGGAGGAAATCGAAAAGCTGGTTGAGGAAGAGGACGTAGAGATAGACGCCAGCGAAGCCAGACCAGAGATCTATGAGCTTGAGTACGCCGACCCCGGTGAGTTACGCGACCTGCTGACGGAGATGTTTAGCGGTCGCGAGCCCGGCAGGCCGCGCAATTGGTTCGACATGTATTTCGGGGGCAGCGATCGGGGAAGCACGCCTATAGGCCGTCTTGTGGGTCAGTTCACGTTCCAGGTGATGCCCAGCTCCAATAAACTAATCGTGCAGACCAAAAGTGTGGCTAACTTCGAGGTGATCGACTACCTGATAAAGGAACTGGACCAGAAGCAACGGGTCGGCTTGCCAGTGTTGATCGAACTGAAATACGCCAATGCCGAAGACCTGTGTGAGCAGCTCAATGCGATGCTAGCTGAGCCCCAGACGATGGCCAGTATCCGCCGGGCTGAGCGAGGACTCAGCGACCGTGAGGATTCAGACTCTTCCGAGGGCAGTAGCAGTAGTTCCGGTAGTTCAAGCTCCTCGAACAATGGTCAGGCTGGTGGAGGGACGATAGAATTCTGGTGGCAGGACTTCAGTCCTCCGGCGGGCAGCATTCCGACCAGTAACCTGATCGGCAAGCTCCGCTTGGTACCAGTATATAGGCGCAACGCGATTATGGTGCTGGCCCCGGCGGGCTTCCTGGAGCCCATCAAGGAACTGATCGAGCAGATGGACAAGCCCGGGCGCCAGGTGATCATCCACGCCCGCATCGGGGAAATTCAGCACGATGACCAGACGACTCTGGGTCTTCGCCTGGCCTCGGACCCTTCTTTTTTCGCCCCGACAGACACGGCCCTGGGCGGAGCACTGAGTGTAAATTATACCGATCTGGTCTTTGGCGGAACGACGACTATTACCGCCCGGACCAACGCGGCCTTGCTTTTGAACTTGCTGGTTAAAGAATTCGGGATGAAGATTCTGCTCGAACCTTCTCTGACTACCAGCGATAACGAAGCCGCGGAGTATTTCGACGGCCAGGACGTCTCCATAGCCACGCAGCTGCGCGGTTCATCAGAAGGGACTTCGACAGTTACAAACTTCGAATACAAAGAGGTGGGAACGCGCTTGCGTATCCGTCCGCACATAACCAGGGAAGGCACGGTAGACATTTTGATCAACCTGGAGATATCTCGGATCGTACCGGGCTCGGCAGCTCAGGGTGGTAACCCGACCTTCGACCGCCGGGAAGTTATGACCAACGTTATTGTGAAGGACGGGCAGACCATAATGCTCAGCGGAATCATCCGTCAGGATACGTTTGACGACATTCGCAAGGTTCCTCTGCTGGGTGACTTGCCCCTGATTGGAGGGCTCTTCCGGTCCGTTGATAAGGGCATACGCAACCGCGAACTGATCGTATTCATCACCCCACAGGTAATGAATACAGCGGAGGAAGTTGACGCGGAGATGAAAAAGCCTCTCAAAACCCTGAAGCGCATCGAGCGGACGTTTGACCCCGACGCTGAGAACTATAACGACAACGCTGGCGAGGGAGCGACGCCGTGATCAAAGCCGCCGCCAGCCTTTGCCTGCTGAGCTTACTGCTGAGCTGTGGGTGCTTGGTGAAAACTGAGCAGCCAAGCTCCGCTCTGGAATCGCAAACGCCCAACCCCTGGAAATCCTCACAGAGCAGCCATGTTCGGATCCAGTCCCAAACTCTGGGACAATTGCCTAACAGCGGCCTGCAACTGCCGGTGGTCTCGCCAGACGGCAAATGGATCGCTTATCTCGATTTTCGAGGCGGTGGGCGCCCTGAGCCGAGTTCGTTGTTCACCGGCCGAGGTCTTGAGCCGATGTCCTTACACATCCAATCGACAGAGCTCGGCGCCGGGTCCCGCATGCTCTGTGAATCCGGAGCAATCTGGCCCAGTTGGTCGGCGGACAGCAAAAGACTCCTCTACATTGTCTATCAGCAAAATGGTCGCTGTAATCTGGTTGTCTATGAGCCTCAAACCTCTATGACTAGACGGATAAGCATGGCGGTGAAGCCGATTGTTATGCCGTCCCTATCCCCGACTGGCGAACACGCAGCGGTAGTTGTCTTTGAGCCCGAATCGCAGTCGGCGAGCTTGAGGGTGGTTAATCTGTCCAGCGGCAAGATCGAACAGAACTGCCCTGGAGCGTCTGACGGGGTTCAACAGCTTTGGCCACAATGGACGCCCGACGGGCGCATCATCTTCGTGCACATCAAGGACGGCCAGAGCAGTCTGGTTCAGTGGCGTCCGGGAGAATCAGGGGTGCAAAGACTGGGGGCAATTCAGATCGGGTCCAGCGAGTCCGGCATATATCAGGCTTTTTCGAGTCTGGGCCAACCGCTGAGCGGCGATGCCCGGCACTTCGCTTACTACAACACCGGGCAAGATCGCATAATTCTGGTGAGACTTGCCGACGGCCGAGGCATTCCACTGACTGTGGGTACCCGGGCGGGCTGCTGGTTTGGCTCTGGGCGATTCGTAGCCGCCGAGCAGAAGCAGATGCGTCTGTTCAGTATCCGGGGCGATCTGCCAGCTCTATTGATGCGCAAGCTGGGGCTGCCGCGCGGAGCTAACTCCACCAGCGGTCAGTTGCTGCTGTGCAGCCAGTCATCGGACCCCCGTAACTTCAGCTTGGTCAAAATGAAAATCGTCTTAGTTGAATGAGTCCCAGGCATGAAAAGACTGGAGGCTGGAGGAAGAAAAGAAACCCCCGGTAAAACCGGGGGCTAAATAAAAAAGAAACCCCCAGTCCCGGCCATAACAAAGATTTGAGGGGAAAAAGAAACCCCCAGGGTTCCGGCGCGCCGGGACTGGGGGCGTTATAAAATACGTGGGCGTATAAATTAATCAGATTTGTTATAAGTGGGCGGACGCATCAACTAATCAAATTTGATACGCTCCCCCCCCCCGCAATAAAAAAACAACTAGTCCGGAAGGTTGTCCGCAGACAAGATTTCGTAGAGATGGGTCCGGGGCACCAAGCGAAAACGACTCGTCTCTTTCAGTTCTTCAGCTAAGGCGATCTGTCGCTGAGGGCTGACGATGAATACTCGCCGTCCCAAGGTGAGCCAATTATCAACCGTAGCCACATCGGCGATGACCTCTCGGTCAGGTTGGAGGTCCGCCCCCTTGTTTAGAAAAACGCCGGTGTATTGGGACTGGACTTGCTGGAGATAGATGATCGGATTGGCTGTGGTGGGATCGGCGACGATCAGTCCTTCCGGCTGAGCCAACTGCAGAGCGGCTAAGGAGAAATCCCGGGCACTGTTGTCGCCATTTTTTCTGGGCCGAAGAAAATAAGTATAAGGATCTCGTCCAGGAATAGCCTGCTCGACCCGCAAAACCTTGTCGGTAATACTGACGAGGCGAGGGACTTTTTGGATTTCCGAAGGGGCAACTTCATAAACCAAAGCAGGTAACAGGGCCAAGAGCAGGATGAAAATCTTGGCTATCAGGGAAACCGCCAACGGTCTTGTGTTGGCTATTCGTCCTGCGCCGAGCCCAATAAAGACGGCTGTGAAAACATAGCAAGGATAGAAAAATACATACTGGTCGGGCACTTGGTAGCGCAGGGCAAACACAAAGGCCACTGCGCATGTTCCAAGCCACACAACGACCGGGGCGCGAGCGTGGCTGTTTCGCAGTCCTAGATATAGCCCCACGGGCCCCAGCAGAAGTAGCGGGGTAGGAAAATTCAATAGAAAATATCCGAGGCACTTGGCCCAAGCAGTCAAGTCGGGCATGCGGCCAGCTACACGGTTCTGCCAGCGAACGCCAAACAAGGCGGAGCGGATGGTGTCGGCCAAGCCGGCCCCGCGTGCGATCTGAGCGACTATGATAGCTTCGTAGAGCCCGGCTCCAATAATCCAAGTCAGGGCCATCAGGAATAGAAATCTGAAGGGTAATCGCTTGGCTCGGATTTCCAGTAGCGTATAGATGCCGTAAGCCGGCAAGTGGAGCAAAGCCAGGAGATGGTTGGAAACACTCAAGCCGTTTATAAGCATCAAAGCCAAGAGCCACCATGCGGGGCGTCGGTTTTTAGCTTGGCAGTAGCGAACCAGCAGATACATTTCCAGGGCTAAGAGCAAAGCATAAAGCCCATAGACCTCGGCGATGACGGCGTGAGTCCAAAAAGTATGGCTTAGGGCTAAAAGGGCAACAGTCAGCAAAGCTGTCCAATTGGAACGGCTCAGTCGCCTGATGGCGGCAAAAAGAAAGCCGATCGCTCCGGCAGAGCAGACGGCACTGAAAAGATTGACTCGCCAAGCAAAATCGCCAGGGACAATCCGAGTAAAGGCCTTGGCTAGGACGATGTAAAGGGGATGGCTCAAAGCCAAGCCAAGTTGTCCCGTCAGATCCCCCTGCCACACGCGGACCTGGAACATTCCGCTGTCTTGCCAAAGCAGACCCGGGGCTAAGGTGAGCAAATATAATAGGCCGACTAAAAGCCCTATCAGCCAGGGCAGGAATCGGTGGCCAGGAATGATTTGAAAAGATGTTGACTTCACGTGACCTGGGTGAAATGGGTGATAAAATCTACAGTCCTGATCACGGTTCTACGGCCAGCACGCGGGTGCAAGGGCAGATTGACAACTTCCCTACTGGCCTTCTCCGCCTGCGGGCACATGCCTGTCTCATAGTCATAGACAGCTAAAGGTGTTTCAATGGGATGCAGAGGACATTCAAACCAGCTCCCCAATTCTATGCCTGCCTTGGCGGCCTCTGTGAGTGCCCGATCCTTCTCGGCGATTCTAATCGGGTACCTTACCATAACGGGGTCCATCAGCGACCTATCGAATTGTCGCGGTAGCCAACCCCTTTCTTCGAGTAGTTGGTCATACAGTTGAGCCATTTCTCTGCGGTGTTCAATGTTAGCGTCAATCCTTCTGAGCTGCCTTAAACCTGAGCGAGCCTGCACAGTACTCATGATCTTTAAAAAGTCAGGTGCCATTTTTGGTTCAAATTCAGAAGTTGATGACGAGCCAACCACTAGCCCCTTTTTTGTAAGATATCTAAAAACCATCTGAGCAAAGGCGGTCGTCCTAGGATAAATAAATGCTCTGTAGACCCCAAGCTGTGCGGCTAACATGAGCACCTCTTTTTTCGAGGGTCTACAGGACTGGGCACTACGTAAAGATTCGATCCTTTCGGCAAGTTCGGAATCATTTGCCAGGACCATTCCGCCCAGTCCGGTTGTGTAAGGCTTGTTCCATTGAAAGGAAAAATAGGAAGCTTTCCCGAAGGTTCCTACTATCTTGTGTTTGTATTTTGAACCAAAGGCCAGACAACAATCCTCTATGACGGGAATACCATTATTGCCAGCGATGCTCATAATCGCGTCCATATCGCAGGGATAGCCGTAAGTATGCTGTGCTATGATGGCCTTGGTTTTAGCCGTGATTTTCTCCGATAGCAACTGCGCATTCATGTTGAAAGTAGTAGGTTCAATATCAACATAGACCGGCTTAGCTTGTAGGTACTTTATTGGGTTTACATCCATGACACAGGTATAACCCGGTAAGATGATCTCATCGTCCTTGCCTACATCCATCGCTCTAAGAGTCGCATACAGAGCGACGCGGGCCTTCCAGAAAGCAAAAGATCCCTGGCCGGACAACATGGTATTGAACTGTCGCTGATATTTCTGAGTTATTTCTGATCGCATAGATTCAACAAGGTTAAGAGATCGCTTTTTCCAAAGCTTGGACTATCTTATCTGTACAACTACCAAGCTCAAAATGTTGTTCCACCCGTTTCCGCCCTGCGCGGCCCATTTGTCTCCGCAGCTGCTTGTCGTCGAGAAGAAGCATGATTCTATCGACCAGAGGAACCACCTGCTTGACCGGAATAAGAAAACCAGTTTGCCCATCCGCCACAGCATCCTCACAGCCACGGTGCTTCGTAGTAATTACAGGCTTACCACAAGCCATTGCTTCGAGAATAGATACCGGCAGTCCTTCGTTATAGTATGAGGGCAAAGCAAAAATATCCGATGCTCTGACAAAACGGGAGACATCCTGAACCCAACCCAACAATCTAACCCGGTCGCCCAGGTTATTCTCTTCAATATATTTCTTCAATGTGCTCATTAATGGACCATTTCCAGCAAGCACAAAAATCACATCGTCACGCAAGCTGCATATCTCCTTGGCGGCTTGTAAAAAAACGAATACGCCTTTTTCAGGAATCACCCTTGCCACAGAAATGACAATTGCCTTGTTTTTGTCGAAACCTAATTCTTCCGCCACCTGCTTTTTGATCTGTTCAAAACCTCCGGATTCAAATTTACTTAAGTCGACACCCATTCCAGGGATGCGTAAAACTTTATCAATATTTCTTATCATGCGATGTGACTTACAAAGATTTTCATCGTAGTTATTCATTACCAGAATCGCGTCTGTGAAACAGCCGAGAAACTTTTCAATACAATAACGTATAGTCCAAGAAACCTTAGTCTGTTGCGGTGCACAAGGTAGGCCGTGTGCGAAGTATATCACACATGGCAAATTTACAAGCCTTGCAGCCAATCTACCCACAATTGCTCCCAGTGGATTATGGCAAATGATGACTTCTATTTTATGCTCGACCAAGAGTTTCCTGACGCGATCAATTCCTTTGAGCAGTAACAGTGGGCTTATAGACCTCTTCATGCCGTGGGTAAAGACATCAAACCCTTCCTTACGCAAATGCTCTGCATCCGAAAGCTCGTCTCTCTCTATACATTCATCGGCTTCCTCGGCGGTACAAATACACACATAGTGCCCCAATTCCTGCTGGGCTTTCATGGCAGGAACTAGAAACCAACGCAATGTTTCGGCTGCACGAGACATGTGCATGATTCGCATTGTTTTTGCTCTTTCCTGACTTTCAGTACTTAAAAGTCAATGTCGCTTAGACAGATATTCTTCTGTTTGCTTATATAGGGTTTCATAAAAAGCACGCCTGCGAGGTTCAAGCATATCCTTACAATATTTTCGGGCGACATTTATGTTACGATGAACCGTTTTGGCCATCACTTTTGGATCTTTCAAAACGAACAGAATTGTCTCTGCCAGTTTCTTTGCATCCCCTGGGGGTACCAGATACCTCTCTTCCAAAAGTTCAGGGGTACCCGCAACGTTACTGGCAATACAAGGGCAACCACGGCTCATTGCCTCAATCACTACACGAGGCAAACCCTCCGCTGCAGTGGCATTTAAAAATATATCAAAATTATCCAAAGCATCTATTATTGGCTTTCCACCAGGGATTTTGCCACGAAAACTTACCCTTTCGCTAATCCCTAATTGTTTTGTTAGAGATTTCATCTCATTTAGTAACCGGCCATCGCCAATCATTTCAAATATCAGATTTGCACCTTTGTGCACACAGTTTGCAAAAGCCTTGATATGAATATCGGGCAGTTTATAGCCCTGAGAAAACGTGCCGATAAAGCCGAGCCGAACCGGAGGGCCCTCTCCCCTCAGACGAGCAGGTATTCTATCAATCTCCGCCAACCTCTTTCTGGGATCGGTGATGATAAAGCTACTATCCAGATCTACTGAAGAATAATAGGTAGTGAAAGCATTCTTGTTGGGCGGATAGCGTTTCTGAAGGGCGTGCTGGGTAACATAAGCCGCGGCAACAGCCTGGCGACACTGCTTCTTTAGATTACGAGTAAAATTCCAGCGGAAAAACGGCCTACCCATACCTCTAACGCTCCCTGGGGCAAACGTATCCCAGGGATCAATGACTACCTCCACAGCAAAGGGATATCCTGGGGGTAGTTGTTTCCACACCTGAGTGCCGACGTTGTCCGGCACTCGTAGAATAACGGCATCATCCGGGCGCAGAGCCTGGCGAATGGCAGTGCGTATTTGGGCTCTTTTCTTGATATACTGGTATGGACCGTAATAATCTGGGAGAGCACAGAATTCCACATCTGAGTTCGTCGCCTTTTCCCATCCACATGGTATTCTTTTGACTGGTTTCACACGACTCACAACTAGTATAGAGTCGAAAACCTGCAGATATCGTTTCCAAAACCGTTCATACGTCAAATGGTGCGAGAATACCTCTCCCCCATGCGATTGAAAATGACTACTAATTGCAATAATAAGTCTCATCTGTCTGCACTCTTTTTAAGTCTATTTGATTGTTTCACCAATTACCGATGCAACTAATCCATGTAAGGTATGTAATTTTTCGTCACATACGTTCATGTAAACTTTCATCTTTTTTTTAACTTCTTCTTGGCATGAAATAAGATTTCCAAATGCCTCTATCAACAGATCATGATGTAATTCATCTATCGAAAAATTGAATTTCTCAAGTCCTATTTCACCCATAATGCCACTAGCTTTATAACCCTGATAACCTACAGCAATACATGGAATCTCTTGTGAAATGGAAAAAATTGCGGAATGGAATCTGGTGCAAACCATAAAATCCATCAAACTATAAAGCGACTTGATCTGCCTACAATTATAATCGGCATCTACATAAGGTATTTGTTCTGCAAGGAACATGGTGTGCAACGCATCTTTGAGGGCAATTGTATCATTCTCGTGGGCACCGGGCCCTGTCGTATGGGCAAATAAAACGGGCATGAAACCAATCTGTAAAAGATGTTCCATGAATTTAGCAAAAGTCTGAATATAATTGGCGTATTTTTCTTGTGGATTCTCTGCATTAGGAAATCGCCATGGACGCATAGTGATTCCTACACATTTTTTCTCGCCAAGAGGGATGCCATAGCCCATAAGTTCTTTCTTAGCCCATGTAGTTTTATCTGGTTTCAAGACGAATGCCATATCCGGAAATAGCTTTGCTTTATCCGGAATGAGAGTGTTGAGTACATCGTAAGACTTGTATTCACGAGCCGCAATTAATTCACATCTCCCCAACACCAGACGCACCAACCAGCGGCTCCATCTTGTCTCAAAAGGACCAAATGAGTTTGGTAGTATGATTACTTTAATCCCACACCGCTGCGCAAGCATTATGGGAAATAAACCAAATAAGATATAATATGCCCATCGTAGGCCACGATAAGAATATATATATCCTCCCCCCTTTACAACTAAAGCCCTACAAGATCGCAAATAGGTGTAGGTTCTATATTGTGGTTTGCTCAAAAGCAGTCTAGCCCATATCCGATTCTTTGCTAATAGTAGTAACAGTGAGATCTGAATTGCATCTGCCAATGCTCGTAATTTCATCTTCGCCAAAGACCAACCTGAATCAATCACTTCGTATTTCTTCTTACTGGCTACACGACGTGGATTGAAAAGAATAGGAGGAATAATCGCAATATTTCGTTTTCGAGTTTGTCGACTTTGACTATCATTGGGGTCATCATAAGAATCACTCATTATCGCGATTTCGCAATTGTGACTTACTTCCCGAAGTAAGTCTATAGCTTCCCATGCTAAAGCCTGATCCCCTCGGTTGCAATCCAACGCTCCAGGGCATATCAGGAATTTTTTGTTATCAGGCATAGAAAGCTTTCTCCTAATATCACAATTCATAAACCACTCGCCTTACTTGACAGGTAGTGTTGGATCAATCTTATCAAGAAAAGCGGTTGTTCCAAAAGGCCCGTAAACTAAACGTACTGAACGTTCGCTGGGATGGTCAGCCTGAACTCTCATCCCAACAAGGTTGTGAATATTGAAATAAAGCCAGTCATGTGTTGTTGACATCCTTTTTTGCCTTCCGATTGCTATTTAACAGTTTTGCTATCTTTAATTTGCTTCTTAATCAAGCTTGTGGCAGGCAAAGTTTTAGAATAGGCCAGGAGTTCTTTAGCCACTATAAGAGCTAACCTCTCTTTAGGGTAAAGAAAAAGACCTTTTTTGTCAGACCAACGATGAGACTTTTCGAAAATCTCCGGCACAAGATAATAGTTCAGATGTGAGTACTTTTTATGTTCCCGTACAATATTAAGATAAGCACCAAAAATTTCGTATTCAGATTTAACCTTTTTAAGTCTATCTTCATTGGAGTAGTAAGTGGATTCCGCTATCCTATTCTTACCGAGTCGAGAAAGGATATTCCAGGGCTGCTTAGCACGTATATGTTCGCCGGGGTAGAGAAACTCGACTTGGCCAACTGCTTGAACCACTTCTTCAATCACACTTCGCAGTTCATCTCGCTGCGTTGCAGTAAGCTTATTCCTTCCTCGCAAATAGCGCTTCATTATTGAATCCGCATAAGCTTCGATGTCCAACGCAATAAAATCGGCGCCCATTTGCTTTGCTTCGGAACGAACACTCTGGATTTCCCTAATATAGTAATTTGGCTCAAAGAAATCTTCGATCCGGATGTCTTTTTGATTCCAATTAGGCCATAAATTACGGCTCCATATAAGTTTGGCCGGAGATTTTTTTACTATTTCGATGGCCTCAAGAACACTTGGTTTTTTCTGCCAATCAAAGTCTGCTCGATGATAATACTTAATTATCACATGAGTTATTAGCCCTGAAGACAACGCTACTTTCACTGCCTCAGGAGTATCAGTAGCCCCATTATGGAACCAGATGATGATAGGTGCTTCTTTGGGTTGTGGCGTATTTGTATCGTGGATTTCTGAAATAGGTACTTGATCATCGGTGCTACTGGAACAAGAATATATCAGTATAAGCAGAAGAATACCACTTGCCATTATGAATATAAACAAAAGCCGTCTATTAATAACTTTACTAACCATTTCACTGACCATATTCAACACTCAAAAAGATATCCTTCAGACATTTGCACATGTCGCAAAGGTCAAAGATTTGATTTAGCTGTTTGTGACGCACGCTCGTACATCTTCTGGTACCTCCCTCTACGGCTTTCCCAGCTAAAACAACGCAGTGCCGTTTCCCTTGCCGCATGTTGAAGCCTTCTTTGCGTTTCCTTGTCCTCAATTAGAGTAAGAATTACATCTCCCATTTCTTCAAAACTCTCAACCCCAACACAGTCTTTTCCGGGTGTTGCTTCGGGGATAGCTTCAAAAGTCTTATGAAAACCAACTACGCACAAGCCGGCTGCCATGGCTTCTATAGCTTTATTAATCAAACCGCAATTCTTGTTTATCGGCACAATCGCTATGCCTGCCTTTGCGTAGGCGTCAGGCAAATGCTCCAAAAAACCTTCAAACTGAACGCCACCCACTTGCTCTGCGATCTCCACGACCGGATTAGCCCCTTTCATTTTGCGGCCAACAACATGCAGGACTGCATGAGGCTTGTTTCTTCTTATCTTTGACCAAGCAATGTTCAGGAAGTCTACTAACGGTTGTATTTTGGGGGTCGAGAGCCTACCAACACAGACTACATGATCCGGCAACAACTCTTGATTAGCCTGACCAAAGTCTTCAACAGATGTGCCATTAGGGATGGCTTGGGCCCGAATCTCTGGATTCAAAGAGCGAAGAAAACTCGCGTCGTTTTCCGTCATGGTATGAACGATGTCAAATTTTGGATAGAATGTCTTCTCAAAGTGACGAATTTGACAATATTGTATCCTGCGATAGATTTTCCACAACAAAGACTTTGCGAGCCCTTGCCTAAACGCATTTTCCATACTGAAAGTTAAACTGTCATTTATAGAAGCCACCGTCCCAACCCCGCGCGGAGCACAATCAATATACTGTGTTGTCAGTACATAATCGAAATGAATAACATCTGGTTTAAAATCCTCAATCATGTTCTTTAGTTTGGTCCGAAATTCTTCACTACGAAAACGCTCCATATAATAAAGTTTTCCTTTTAATGCAGCACTTAGAGCTATTACGGCTGGATGATGCCGCGGAAATTCAACTGTTACCACTTTTTCGCAAAGCCTTTCAAGCGGCCTTAGGTCATAAGGCTCACACTCAGGGCTAACCAGTGATGCCAGCATAAGGTCGTTATCTCGGGCCATCAGCCGCATAGCGTGATACGAAACGATCCGCACACCATTAACTGGCGGGTATGGAACTTCACTTGTTATAAAAAGTATTCGCATATACTAAAAGCCTTCCAACATATTTCGTAGATATTTTTCATACGCCAAAGTGGCATCAGATGCATAAGGCTCATAAGAACCCGGCGTCACTTTGCGTAATTTCCGTAAGGCCTGCTTGGGCGACAAAAACAGCCTTGCCTGCAACGGTAAATATGATGAACCGGTCATATTTACATTCATACACGCATCGTAGGCTTTGCTGGATTTCCGAATCGCCAAACATCTCAACAGTATCGGCCCACTCGCGTCAATACTCACAAACGGCACATCGTTGAAAATACAACTGGTTATGGTATGAAAGGCATTGCAGATCAGCCCCGCCGAGTGTCGAATCCAAAAATACCATTCCAATGGGGACATGGGCAGAGGCAATTGCCGATCCACGGGTAAATCAAATACCCTTTGTGGATTCGGCAGGCTAAACACCTGAAGATCCTGCTGATGGGCAAGATTGACAAATTCCTTAACCCAGGAGGCTGGATACAAACGGGGACTGAAGTGCAGTAATACATACTGCTTACTTAACGCTTTGGGGTCGGCTTCTTCCAACGGTGATTCAGGAAGCAGGTTATTCAACACTGAAACCGGATCAGGCGTGATGGATGGACTAATACGTCCATGAGTCAAATAACGCACCATGTTTTGCGTCCAACGGTCCCGGACGGCAATGGAATCAAGAAGCAACAATGCCTTACCCGTCATTTGCTTCATTCTTTTACTGAAAAGCCAGTAATATGTTCCCTCCGACGAAGCGGAAATCATGGCGGTTTTCGGCTTAGGATTGACTTTTCCCGTCCATAGCATCCAAAACGGATTTGGAAAACAGCAATCTTCGGTTTGCTTTTTTTCACGAACACGGAGAATTGTATCACTCCCAGCCAAAACCAAGTCAATATCAGAATTCTGGCAGTAAGCAGCCATATCCTCTTCGCTGCGTAAGACATCAGTCTGTTCATAAAACCGATTGTGATGATTCGTATGTTGCTGATATTGCTCTGCAGAGACTAGGGAATGGTACTTCTCTTCCAGCTTTGGGGGCCGATAGTTTAAGAAAATAGGACGATATCCCAGTTTTTTTAACAGGAGAAATGTAGCTGTAGCCTGAAGGTTAGCGCCAAAATTTGGAGGCCAATGGTGTGTAAGCATTCCTATTTTCATACTATTTCCTGATATTCCCCCAACCGAGGTAACTCCGTATATTCCTGTAATTGATATAACTCCGTTTCAGTTGACTCAGCGTAGAATGTACGAATATCTGTTTCCTGCTGGTCAATTCCACAAATGTAACCAAGAAACGCCAATAGGTATAAGTTCCAAACCATAAAGTAAAGATTGTAACTTACCAGACTTATAATCCAGAAAGATATTACCGCAAAAGCAAATGACGCCGCATGAGGATGCCTTCGCAATACCATTCCTGCGGCTTTAACTGACAAGTAAATACTAAAACAAACATTTGCCAAAAAACCTATCGCTCCATATGCCAAAAGTGCCTCAATAAAATCATTGTGCGATCTCTCGTGTTCCCCTAAAATATTGGCTACTGCGTAGAATCCTTTTCCGCCTATCTGATTAATACGTGACCAGCTTTTGTATTGCCCCCATAGACCCGCCCACATATCCAATCTGCCACTACCTCTATCCTCTTGAATACGTTGAAAGCGTTCGGAAAGTACCCCTGAGGTTGAAATGTCAATGGAAAGCAGAATTTGAAACAAAACAAGCAAAACAAAAGGGGTTAGTAATAAAACCAATAACCTCCTTCTTTGAACAACAAATACATTTTGAATTAATACATAAAAGAACCCGCCTACAGAAACCTGAAACAACACGCTTCTTTTCAATGATAACAAAGCCAGACAGGATAGACCGACAAGCAAAATGTATTTCAGAGCCTTGTTATTGAGGATTGAAATCCATGGCAAAAGCATAGTTAGATACAACGCGTGTCCGACCACCACGAAGTCGGCAGAATGGCCTTTCCCCACAACAACTTCATAACTGAAGAAAAACACTGTAACCAGTGTTAGAATGAAAAACAATCTTTGATTCGTTTTGAAATTTCTGTCTGTGCAGTTTTTTCCTTGTATAAAGAAACATAAAAATATAAGCAAAGAGCCGCTCTGAAAACAAACAGCCCGCAGAATGTTATTGAAGGAGTAGTAACTGCCAAAAAGTCTAGCGGAAGTTAGCCACATAAAAAATATCCAAGGCAAAATCAACTTTATGCAAAAGTCTGTTTTGCTCAAATAAATCCCAGGTAAATTCGCCAGAACAAACAGAAATAACACCATCATCAGTAGGCCAGAGGAAATTGATACTACACGCGAATTCGAGTCCAAGTTGCTCAAAAAAAACATTGCTACAGAATTCACAAGTAATATCATGAAAATTATATATGGAATTATATGATGTCTTTTGTTGTCCATCTAAGGATCCTCTCAATAATCATAGATTTTCTCTTTTCATGACCTATTATCTTGGCAGGAACACCACCAACAATAGCATAGGGAGGCACATCTTTTGTTACTACCGCGCCAGAGGCCACCACAGCATACTCGCCAATATTTACACCTGGCAGTATTATTGCTCTGGAACAAATCCAGCTATGATGGCCAATTGTTACAGGAGCACCCACTGACTTAAAATTGACGTCATTATAATCATGATGCAGCGTCCAAACAAAGGCCCCTGTTGCAATAACTGCAGCCGTAGGCGTTTCGAGGAAGTGCCCGAAAATATGTACAAAGCCACGCTGACCAATCTAGCCGTAATGGCAATTGCCTTCCTGGAAAAAGACAATCTGCTTTTCATATTAATACAAGTTTTTATCTTCGTATTAGCTTCAACACTTTGGATCTAATGCTTTCAGGTAGCACAAGTAGAAAGACCGCTACTCCATACGCGGTAAGCAAAATTATGGATTGGCAAATAAGCCAAAAATAGTTACCTTCAAATTCTGGAACTCTAGATAATCTGCCTATAATTAGAATAATGGAAAAAATCAATACTGGCTTAATATATACTTTAATAACGTATTCACTCATCACAAAACTAAATGCCTTGCGGTAAGCCAGAGGCAAATAAACTCCACATCTCAAGAATCGCGTAATCGTCATAAATATACCGATTAATAATAAATCCCATTGAAATACCATTGCACCAACAGCAACACCAGCAAAAGTTATGACACCCAAAACGACCTGACTGTAGACTTCGGGCAATATGCTGCCACCTCCTAATGCAATATACGATAACGCTGCCGCGGAACGAGATAAAACTATCCCAACAGCCATTAGGGCTATCAAAAGCCATAGATAGCTTTTTTCCTGTCCCAACCAAAGTCCAATAATTTCTTGACCATAGATAGCTAATGGAAGAACAATTAGTAAGCCAACGCTTACAATAACCCCAGCAACTTGCACTGCCATTTGGCCAAGGCGTCGAGTATTCCCGTCGGCCTGCGCTTTGCTCGCAAGTGGTACCAACGGTCTGCTCATCTGTCCCAGGAAACCCTGCAAGGAAGTCGCTATTAAGATTGCTGGTGCGAATAATGTCACTGTCCCTGGGCCAAGGCTCGGAATCGCACCAATAAGCAAGATGGGACCCTGAATAACAAAATACATCGCTATGGTATTGACTAACCTCAATACACCAAAACTCAACAAGGATTTCAGCGATTCTCTATTTACTGCTTTAGCGGAAAAGAAAACCACTTTTCCCAAGTATTTATACGCAAAGATAAAAAACACCACAAATCGGAAAAGTTGAGTCGAGAACATGCAAAGTCCCATCAGCCATATCGATGGGCCTATGAGTTCAAAACATGCTATGATTAACCCCAACCGCAACACATTAGCCACAATTTCAATGCCATTTGCAACATCGTAACGATTAGATCCCAATAACAACCCATTGGGTACGATAAAAAGCATATTCAAAAAAAGTGATGCAGCCATACAAAGAAGCAGGCCTACTGTCCCAGGTTCCATTTCCTCTGACACATTATAAATCCGCAGAAAAACCGGTATCATAATCAGCACACCCAGCACAGCTATAAAACCGAGAACGCCCAAAATCAATTGAGCAGAACTGCTGATCTTACGAATATCCTCATGATCTTTATTTACGATTGCCTTTGCACAAAAACGCACCAGTGTCGGGCCCATTCCCATTTGAAGGAACATAAAAAATACTAGCGCAGATCTGGCCAATAGAAACAGGCCGTATGGTTCACCGTCACCGCCCAGCCGCCATGTCGCGTACGGCAGGATAATAAGGCCAACTACAGCTGCGCTAAGCTGGGCAAGAAAACCGCTGCCAGCATTTATGGCGAATTGTCTTTTTATGCTTTTGGCCACCACTGTCCCGTCATAAGTTAAATAATGGCGAGTAGTTACTTTCTTGGTCGTTCAGGATAGTATAATCCAGTTGCAAAAAAGCCTGTAAAAAGGGAATCTTCTCGAACAGTCTAGTTTCATAGTAGCACAGCCCCCACGTGAGCCAAACGTATACCCAGCTTGACTCGTGTGAAATAAACTGTGTCAACAATAACCCCGCGGAAAACGCTGATGGAAATCCCAGGCGCTTTGGGCAATCTGACTCAAGTCGGCTAACTTGGGCTTCCAACCAAGCACGGTGTGGGCTTGGGTCGAATCGCTGAGGAGTTCTGGTGGATCACCGGCCCGCCTATCGGCTAACTCATATTGGATGGGCAATCCCGTAACCGTTTTGCAAGTCTCAATGACCTCTTTGACGGAAAAGCCAGTACCATTTCCCAGGTTCAGAGCTAACGATTCGCCGCCGTTTGCCAGATAGTCCAGGGCAAGTAGATGAGCGTCGGCTAAATCGCAGACGTGAATATAATCTCGCACACAAGTGCCATCCGGCGTAGGATAATCCGAACCAAATACTTTCAAACTGCTCGGCAAGTCGCCACTCAATTCCGGCTGTTTCATCTTCAAGGCGGCCTTGAGCACCAGGGGAATCAAATGACTCTCGGGCTGATGATCTTCGCCAATGCTACCGTCGGGCAAGGCTCCGGCAGCGTTGAAATATCGCAGAGCTACCCAGCGCAAGCTGTGAGCGTTTTCAAAATCTCGCAGCATTTGCTCGACAATCAACTTAGTCCAGCCGTAGGGATTTATCGGAGCAGTTGGATGCGCCTCAGTCAATGGGGAAAACTCCGGATTACCATAGACCGCGGCTGAAGAGGAAAACACAATCGTTCGAACATGGTGCTCAACCATAGCTTCGAGCAGAACCAGGCCATTGCCCACGTTGTTGCGGTAATACTTGGCAGGATTCTCGACAGACTCTCCTACCAAGCTACTGGCGCAGAGGTGTACGACGGCCTCTATGCGATACTGGCTGAAGAGTTTGTCCAGAAGGGCTCGCTCGCCAATAGAACCGCGGATTAAAGAAACCGATTCGGGCAGAGAAGAAGCGTGGCCAGTAGAGAGGTCGTCGATGACCAGGGGATTGCGGCCAGCCTCGATCAGAGCCCGGACAACATGGGCACCGATATAACCGGCTCCACCACAAACGAGAATTGTCTGATCATTCTTCATCAATGAACACCGCGAAACCAAGTTACAAAATTTTCCAAACCCTTATCCAAATCGGTGCTGGGGCTGTATCCCAATTCCTTCCGAGCTAGGGAGATATCGGCAAAGGTGCGGTTTACGTCGCCGGGTTGGGGGGGCAGGCGGTCGATGATAGCGGTTTTACCGAGGGCCTTCTCGATGGCTGCTATCAAGTCTCGCAGGAGAATGGGTTGCGATTCGCCGAGGTTGTAAATGTTATAGCCTTGGCAGCGGTCAATAGCTGCCAGGACCCCGGCAATGATATCGTCAATGTAAGTAAAGTCACGACTCATAGAGCCGTCGCCAAAAACGGGGATAGACTCGCCGGCCTCAATTAGGCGGGTGAATTTATGGATGGCCAGGTCCGGGCGCTGTCGAGGGCCATAGACCGTAAAGAAACGCAAACAGGTGAGGTTGATCCCGAAGAGATGGGAATAAGTATGGCAGAGAAGCTCGCCGGCTTTCTTCGTGGCGGCATAAGGCGAGATAGGAAAATCCACATTGTCACTCTCGGCAAACGGTATCTTCTTGTTGTTGCCGTAGACGCTGGAGCTGCTGGCGAAGATGAATTTGGTAAGCTTGTGCCTTCGGGCAGCCTCCAACAGACATGCGGTGCCGGTAACGTTGACGTCATTGTATGCCAGCGGGTCGGCTATGCTGGGGCGGACCCCAGCCTTGGCAGCTAAGTGGAGCAAAACATCGATATCCCGGCCCCGCAGCAGCGACTCTAGCAGAGGGAGGTCTCGGATGTCGCCCTGGACGAGTTTGAAGTTCTTGTTCTCTTCGCATAGTCCGATATTATCGCGTTTTACGGAGGGGTCGTAGAATTCGTCAAAGTTGTCCAGCCCAACCACTTGCCAGTCGCGTTCCAAGAGGGCCTCGCAGAGATGTGAGCCGATAAATCCGGCTGCCCCGGTTACCAGTGCCTTCATATGGGCTCCTTAATCTGTCGGAATAGACTCCGTCCCCGTCGGTTGCAGGGCTAATTCAGCGTAACCGCTGTTCACGCAACAGATTATACATGTTTATCTGCCAAGCAACTCTGAGCAGGACTAGTTACATATCGGCCAACAGGGCTATGCGTCTATACTACAAAGGCTTATTTTACATACAGATATAGCCTTCTCGATGGTGATACGAACCAGCGATACAGGTGGTTCGGCCCGAGGAAAGGGCGCAGGGGCACAAGGCATAGCGTTCATCGGAAGTGGATGAATCAGGAGTTGAGTATTTCCAGGGCTTTGCCGGGGCCAGTTCCGGGGGTGACTTTGTGGCCACAGGCATTGAGGGCCTGCTCGATGGCGGCGATGACACTGACGGCATCGAGGGCATCGATGGAACCCATATGGGAGATGCGGAATATTTTGCCGGACAGATCAGCCTGTCCGCCAGCTATCCAGACGCCGAATTTTTCTCTCAGCAGAGAGCGGAATTGCTTGTCATCGACTCCCTGGGGATAGCAAATGCTGGTCAGGCTGTCCACGGGGTCCGCGGCAAATGGTTTTAGCCCCATGGCCAGGGCAGCCTGTCGGGTGGCTCGGGCAATCTTGGCGGTCTGCTCCCAGATGTTGTCCAAACCCTGAGCTTTGATCATTTCCAGAGCCTTGGCCATGCCGCGAACCAGGGTGATGGCTGGCGTATAGGGATTGTCCCATTTCTTGAGCGATTTGCGATAGCGCTTGATGTCCAGATAATATGCTGGTGGTTGGAAGGACTCAGCGATTTTCCAAGCCTTGTCGGAGACAGCCAAAAAAGCCAGGCCAGGCGGGAGCATCAGGGCCTTTTGAGAGCCGGTTACAGCTATATCTATAGCCCATTTATCGACTTCCAGCTCAATGGCTCCTGCGGAGGTGATACAATCGACCATGAAAAGAGCCCCAGTGGGGGCGACGATTTTGCCGATGGCTTCGACGTCGTTGCGAGCCCCGGTGGAGGTCTCGGAGTGGGTGAGGATGACGGCTTTGATGGCAGGATCTTCTGCCAAGGCCTGGACGATAATAGCTGGATCGACGGCTCGGCCCCATTCGACGTCAATGTTGATATGATCCAGGCCATAGGCTTGGCATATTTCTGCCCAGCGTTCGCCGAACTTACCACTACGGACGACCAGGGCCTTGCCGGCAGGAGCCAGGCAGCCGATGATGCCAGCCTCAATGGCAGAAGGGCCCGAACCAGTGAAGGTCAGGACGTCATTGCTGGTGCGAAAGACGTACTGCAAACCCTGGGTAACCTGTTTGAGCAGATCTCGGTATTGGCTGGTCCGATGGTGAAATATCGGCTGAGCCATCTCCAGCAGGATTTCCTCTGGAACACTGGTGGGACCTGGGGTAAACAAACGAATCTTGCTCATAAACTGACCTCTTGGTAAACCAAATACACTTCTGGGCCGTAAATAGCATTATGTATATCGAGGTCCTTTCTGTCAAGCCCACGCGAATTAGAGCCGATGGGATATTTGACGCAAATCATCAAGCAATATATGATGATGGCCAAGCCTAAGATCAGCGAAAGGAGCTTTTGAAAATGCCTGAATACTCCATAAGCCCCAGTGGGGAGAAATTCGTTATCCCCAGCCAAAAAGAATACGCGACTGAAATGCGGCGTCTGCAACGGTTGGTGAAAAAAGCCCGCGGACAAGGCCAAGAGGTGGTAGTGGTTATGGGAGTTGGCTTTGTGGGAGCGGTGATGGCTGCGATCGTGGCAGATACGTCCGATAAAAAGGGCAGGAGCAGTAAGTTTGTTATCGGTTGCCAGAGGCCGAGCACTCGAAGTTACTGGAAGATTCCGCTGCTGAACCGCGGTGAATCGCCAGTCAAGGCTGAGGACCCGGAGGTGGATCCGATGATCGCCCGCTGCGTCAAAGAGAAAAAGACCCTCACAGCGACGTTCAACAGCGCTTGTCTGAAACTCGCTGACGTGGTGGTTGTTGACGTCCAATGCGACTACACCAAAAACGAGCTGGGCCACATGCACAGCGGCCAAGCGGAGATGAGCGCCCTGGAAGCAACAATGCGGACCATCGCCGAGAATATTTCGCCCAAGAGCCTGGTACTTATCGAAACCACGGTAGCTCCGGGGACGACGGCATTCGTGGGTTGGCCGATTATGAAGAAGGCCTTCGCTAAGCGCGGCATCAAATCGGTACCTCTGCTGGCTCACAGCTTCGAGCGGGTCATGCCCGGTAAAGACTACGTCTCGAGCATCCGCGATTTCTGGCGGGTCTGCAGCGGATGCAACCCGACGGCTCGCAAGCCAGTAGTGAAGTTTCTAAAAGAAGTACTCAACACCGAAGACTTCCCGCTGACAGTGATGGATCGACCGATCGAATCGGAGACGACCAAGATCGTGGAGAACTCCTACCGAGCAACGATCCTTGCGTTTCTGAACGAATGGAGTCTGTTTTCCGAACGTAACGGGATAGATCTGGTCAAGGTCATCGAAGCTATCAAGGTGCGTCCCACGCACAGCAACATTATCTTTCCCGGCCCGGGTATCGGCGGGTATTGCCTTCCGAAAGACGGTGGGTTGGGCTACTGGGCTTACAAACACATCCTGGGCTTCGAGGACCAGGACAGCGTTTTCAAGATTACACCTGTTGCTATCGACATCAACGACACTCGGGGGCTGCACGTGGCGACTTTGACCCGCGATGCCCTGCGGAATATGGGCCGATATATCGCCGGTGCGGAGGTGCTGATCTGTGGAGCCAGCTATCGGCAGGATGTGGGCGACACACGCTACAGCGGCTCGGAGATGGTGGTTCGCAGACTCACCGAAATGGGCGCCGAGATGCGAGTGCATGATCCGTATGTAGACCACTGGTACGAGTTGGAAAAGCAGGATGTATATCCAGCTATCGGGCAATCCTGGTCTAGGTTTTTCCACAACCAGGAAGGGCTGAGCAACACGGTAGTGCAGAAGGATTTGGTTAAAGCTTTGCGCGGAGTCGAGGCAGTTATCCTGGCAGTACCGCACTCACCGTATTTGAAGCTGGAGCCTAAGCAGCTCGTCAAGTGGGCTGGCGGAGCGATTGCGGTAATCGACTGTTTCGGGATTCTGGATGACGAGAAGATCCGGGGGTACTTCGAGCTTGGTTGCGAAGTCAAAGCCCTGGGTCGAGGGCACATCCAACGAATTAAAGAAGAGGTCCGCAAGAAAGCTCGGAGCAAGTAAGTCTCCGGCCCCCTTGAGACAGGATAAGTAAATGGCTCGGATCAGTCGCAGATGGCAAGTGGCTGGGGTTATGGTAGGAGCGTTTCTGTTTATCACGGCTACGGTTGTGGTGCGTGGTAAACTTTCGGCCCAAACGACTTCATATAACGAACAGTTCAAGATGGCCAAATACGTTTTACACGGGACGGGCTTCGTCTGTCCGGTGGGCCCGGAACGCAATGATCCTTCCAGTTGGTACAGTCCCGGCTACGTGGGCTTGATGTCTGTGATCATGGGTGGCTTTGGGGAAGACTCCGTCTTAAGTCTGGTGGGAATTCGTCTGGCAAACATAGCGGCAGCGAGTGTGGCGATCGGATTATACTTTTTGCTGGGACTGCGTAAGTTTGGCTCTAAAGTCGCTTGGCTGGCGGTGGTCTTGATGCTGCTGAGCCCCATCTTGTTGGTTAAAGCCGATGAGATATGGGATACCTCTTTTACGATGTTGGGCGGGGCGATCCTGCTGCTGCTATTTGTCACCGTTAAGCTCAATAGTCCGCGGGCGCTTCTGGGAGCGGGCTTGGCCTGCGGGGCAGTGGCCATGATCAATCCCGCGTTTACGCTTTGCTATCCGGTGTGGGTAACTTATAGCTGGTTTGTTAGACGGGAAAAAGATCGCAAAGGTTTCAAGTTTCTGAGCCATGTAAGTTTGGTGCTGGTGGGCTTTGTCATCGCGATTCTTCCGTGGACGGTCCGTAACTATTTGGCCTTTGGGGAACTGTTCTACTTGCGAGGTAATTTGCCGTTGGAACTGTGGAGCGGCAATGCGCCTTGGTCCGACGGCTACGCAGATGCCAAGCAAGGGGATAAACCGCATCCCGTTTTCCACGAACCCGAAAAGCAGCGAATGACTAAACTGGGCGAATACGAGTACTTCAAAGCCTGCGGGCAAGATGTGGCTGGATGGTGGAAGCAGGATAAGGGCAGATTCGCCCGATTGACTCTGAGCAGAACGCAATGGTTTTGGTTTGGTCGATACGATTTCAACATGTCCCGAATGGGGTTGGTTCTGAAATTTTTGGGCGTGGCTGTGCCCTCAATCGCAGCGATTGCGGGCGCTTTGGTGGTGGTCTGGAAAAGGCGTGAGGGGCTCATACTGATTTGGACGTTGGCGGTGTTCGGCCTTCCATATTATGCTACTCAGATTATGGTGCGATATCGGCTGCCCATCGAACCTGTAATTCTACTTGTGGGGGCGGTGGCGTTGGTTCACTTTTGGCCAACTAAAAGTTCAACAGAATCGTCGGCAGAGCCTAACCTCGCGACGAATACATTGCTGGAGAAACGGTGAAACGAATTGTCGTAACATGCCTGATCGTTCTTTGTGGAGGGTTTGTGGGCTACGGCCAACTCCTGGCTTTTACGCTAGGTGAAAAGCCTCAAGCACAGAAGCCACGCGACTGGCGGCCTGTAAAGCCAGCCAAACAAAGAATTCAAAAAGCTCCCTCACAATCAGCCAAGCTCTTTGTCAACGCCTTCGACGAACTAGCTGTGAACTTTTCATCGGCTCAGGTAAGCAACTGGACAGAAGTCGAAGTGGACGAGAAACGCTGTCGTATATCAGGCGCCATCGCGGGAGGGCTCAGGTCTGAATTGAACTATCATCGTATCAGAGTGGATTACAGTGGTAGCGGAACTGTTGAGCTAAGCGTGGGCCATGCTAACAAAAATGACCGTCAGTATATATTGAGTAACAAGTACCACCACCGCGGCTTTGTTAAGCTGACGAGCGGCAAAGAAGTGGTGATGATAAGTCCATACAAGGGCGAGAACCATGCTTGGCTGCTGTTACGGACCACAGGCGATGTGGACATAAGTGGGATTCATTATCGCGCATTGCGCGGCCGTAATACGCTGTATGGGCATGCTGGGGCGAGGTCCAGGTTTGGAGGGGCTTTCCTGAACTACCGGGTCATGGCTCCCAAACAGGTCGATCCTGATAAACGTTATCCGTTGGTGATCACAATCGGCGGCTCAGGAAGTATCGGCACGGGCAATCGCAAGAACATGGAAATGGTGGGATTGGCAACCTATCTATTTCGAAAATACTTCGATGACGATCAGTTCGCTTGTTACAGCCTGGTACCGCAAATCGGGCCGTTAGAGAATTGTCCGTCTCCGTATTGGCCCAAAGGACGGCGTGGGGCACCGACGCTGGCGCATCCCGACTATCCGCTGGTCAACGCCCAGGGTTGGTACAACCAGAGCGTGCTGGCTCTGATTGAGCAGATGGTGGCCGATCCGTCCTATCGCATTGATCCCGAGCGGGTCTATCTGACAGGCTTCTCTTATGGCGGTAAAGCAGTGTGGGAGTTTCTGCGAGCCTCGCCGGATATGTTCGCCGGAGCTATCAGTTGTGGCGGTTGGGCCATTGGACGACTGAATGAGAATCCGTCCGTTCGGCTGAGTAAGTTGCTGAGCCAAGAAGCCCAAGCTTATAAGCATGTGCCCATACTCGTTACGGCAGGGGAGAAAGATGTTCCCATGTCCAAGGGCGGCCGATTCGCGAATAAAGTCCTGGGTAAAATCGGTGGTAAGTGCACATACGTGGAATTCCCCAAAGCCAAACATGTCCGCAGCGCCGGAAAAACGTGGGCAAATCCCCAATATATTGCTTGGCTCTTCGAGCAGAATCGCAAAAAGGAGCAGCCCTAGCGACCCGCGTTTGCCCAGCTGTAGGACCTATAAATACTTGACTTCCATTTGGTTGGTGCGGAGAATGGGATAGAGCTGGATTTGTAATAAACAATAATCTGGAAAAGCCCGAAATAAGACATATAACCTGTTTTTTCAGTCATTTGCAGGAGTTCGTTAGTGATCCATCTTTCGATTCCCGATCTAAGGGGCAATGAATGGAAGTACGTCAAAGAGTGTCTGGATACCAATTGGATTACTTCGGTTGGTCACTTTCTTGACGATTTTGAGAATTCTCTGGCCTCTTTTATAGGGGCCAAGTATGCGGTGGCCTTGGGTTCAGGCACGGCGGCTATGCACGTGGCATTGCAAATGCTCGGGGTCCAGGCTGATGATGAAGTCATAGTACCAGCCAGCACTTTTATTTCCACCGTCAACGTAGTGCTCTACTGCCGAGCCAAACCCGTAATAGTCGACGTCGATCCACAGAGCTTCAATATGGACCCCGCCAAATTGGCCGAAGCTGTGACCGACCGCACGAAAGTGATCCTTCCGGTACACCTTTACGGTCAGCCTTGTCAGATGGACAAGATCATGGCCATCGCCAAGAGCACGGGAGTGGACGTTCTGGAAGACGCATGCGAGAGCATCGGCACGCTGTACAAGAAAAAGTATACCGGTACCTTCGGGCGCCTCTCGGCATTTAGCTTCAACGGCAACAAACTCATAACCTGTGGCGGCGGAGGTATGCTGGTTAGCGACGATAAAGAATTGGCTCAACATGGACGACACCTGGCAACCCAGGCTCGCAGCGGCGGTTTAGAATATATCCACGACATGATGGGATATAACTATCGGCTGACAAATATGCAGGCGGCGGTGGGATTGGCTCAAATGGAACGGCTGGGGGAGATGGTCAAGCGCCGACGAGAAATATTCTGCAAATATCAAGAGGGCTTTGCAGGACTTCCGGGCTGGCAGGGGTCGAGCTGGGCAGACGGGGCTGAACCTAACTGCTGGCTGTACACGGCCTTGGTCGATCCTGCAGAATTCGGCATGAGCAACCGCGAACTGATGGGATACTTGCGGGAACGTCAAATCGAGGCGCGTCCCATCTTTGCCCCGCTTAGCGAGAACAAATACCTCCATTGCTCAGACGGACGAGAACGGTTTCCAGTCGCATATAAAATCTGGGACCAGGGAATAGCTCTGCCCAGCAGCGCAGGACTTTCTGATGAGCAGCTAGAGAAAATCATCA
>SDBV01002418.1_pt1 | contig 27865 bp, 22 predicted proteins | sample 2277081 | NCBI WGS metagenome assembly SDBV01 (sample SAMN10402039, study PRJNA504765) | marine sediment metagenome | isolation source: marine sediment core GS10_PC15, 223 cmbsf | place: Arctic Ocean: Southern Knipovich Ridge | collected 2010 | reverse complement strand
CATAACCAGTCAGTCCAATTCGCAGCTCGACATTTACCTGCCCATTCTCGAAACCAATATCAAAACCATACTCCCATCGATATTGCCCGCTTGCCCGAACGCCGCTGATCGTCTCTGGCGGCATATCTGCAATCGGCAGTAGCGCAGCCCCCCCCGTAGCTGCGCTACCCAGAATAATTGCAAGCAGGCCGGCAATAAACTTACCGTCTCTAAGGTATGCCCCCACGTCTAATTATCCCCCTGACTTTATTGCCAGCCGCTGATATCAAAATTCCATTTCTGCAAACCTTTTACAACAACCAACTAATACAAAAATATCGAGCCGCGTAAATCAGGGCCAGACCTGAACTTGCCGAACGACACTGCCCCTTTTTAATATCAGCCAAACCACCCTCAAACCCCTCAGCAATCACTCTGCCCCGAAAGTAATACAAAAATCATTGCAACCAAGCCGAAGCCCACTGCGGCAATCTCTCAATATCATTCCGAGCGCAGCAAGTTTACCCTCGAGAGAATTAAAGGTGTCCGGAGAATTAAAGGTGTCCGGTACTTTTTTCAGTTGGCAAAACTGTTTTCATTTCCGACCAAATTCTTTTTGATTTTTAACCACTTTTCAGCTTTTTTGAATGCCCCTTCTCGTCGGAACTACTGCTGGATTAACCTTGACGACAAGTGCGGGTTTGGGTATTATTGGGCAGGAAAAGAAAGAAGTGTGAAAAAGTTACCTGACATCTTTAATTCCCCTGTGATATTTTTGGGCAATTAGCCGCAAAAGAATAAATTATATTAAGTCAAGGAGATAAGAACGTGTCAAATAAATGTTCTACATTGGGGTTATGGTTCTACTGTGCATTTAGTTTTTTTCTTGTCGTTTCTTCAGTAACAGAAGTGAAAGGTGAACAGACTTCACGACCTGAATATTGGGCACCGCAAAATCCACCAAAAGCACATTACAAAATTGAATGTTCGATCAACCCTGCCAATGGGTTTTTACAGGGCACAGAAGTTATTAGTTTCAAAAATACTTCATCCAGGCCAATGCGTAGGGTGACCATCTTGTGGGCTTCTGATGGAAATTTGGAAATTATCAGCAATAGTAAACCTGTCTCAGTTATAGGGCAAATCAAAGATAGCACCGTATCTTCACGATTTCTTATGGAGCTTCCCGAGCCAATTATTCCGGATGAAGAGGTGAGCCTTCAAGTAAAGTTTAGTGTCTCGGCACCGAGCTATTTAAAAGGAGAAAATATCCGTTTACCTGTCTTCTACCCTCAATTATGGTGGGACTTTGCAATGCACAATGACTTCAAGGTCAAAATTGAACTGCCTGAAGAATATACGCTGAGTACCAGCGGGCTGCTTGATAAAAAAACCGGATATTATTACGGACAGAATATACGCTCTTTCGGCTTGTTCATAGGCAAAGGTTTTAAATCCATCGAAACAAATGTAAAAGACGTGCTGGTTCAGGTTGTTTACAAAACCGAAGCTGAAGAATGTGCCCAACTGGTTCTTGAGACAGCGGTGGATGCGATCAACTTCTATCGCAAGCGCTTCGGGTTTTACCCGTATCAAAATTTGGCTATTGTTCCGGGGGGTATGACACATCCCGCCGGCGGGTATCCGATAGCTACAAACATAGTGGGAATTCATGCTATGGAACAATTTAATTCAAAGCCGAAAACTCACTGGCAGTGGATAACAGCCCATGAAATAGGTCATCAGTATTGGGGCGAATATGTGATGGAAAAAGATAATCCCGGGTGGCTGTGGATTGGCTTGGGAATGTACGCAGATAGGGAGTATACGCGTATCAAAGGAGTATTCCCGAAAGACCATCGCAGCGGTTCGATGAATCGTTATATCAAAGGTGTACGTGCCGGTTTCGATACCACGATAAACATAACTCCTGAGCAGCGATCCAAGATTAAATTCGACTTCAACAACGTGGTAACACATGGCAAGGGTTATAGCGTTATAAGTGCCCTGGATTGTGTTTTGGGAAAGGAAACGTTTAGCAGAATCTATCAACGCTGCTTAAAGGAATTTGGTGGCAAAAGACTGGGTGTTCACGAATTCAGAGCTGTCTGTGAAAAAGAATCAGGACAAGACTTAGGCTGGTTTTTTGACCAGTGGGTAAATTCCAACAAATTCCTGTCTTATAAGATTTCTTCCAAAAAATGCGGCAAGCTTGGCAGTCGCTATAAGTCAAAAATAGAAGTTAAGTGTCTCGGCAATTTGAAAATGCCCGTGCCGGTTGCGGCTTATTTTGAGGATGGTTCTTCAAAGATTAAGTTCACTGACCGTCTGTTGGATACGGTTGTCCTTGAATTTGAAAGTAGCTCCCCGCTAAAAGAGGTACAATTGGACCCGGCCAACAAACTTGCTATGGTCGTTCCGCCGCCTTCTGGGGATTCAAAGACTCTGGGCGGGAGAATTAAAGGTGTCCGGGAGAATTAAAGGTGTCCGGTACTTTTTTCAGTTGGCAAAACTGAACTTTTAACTTTTACACTGTGGCTTTTACTTTTTACTTTCTTCCGCTCCGTCTTCTGTAATCTGTCTACTGTCAACTGTTTGTTTTCCCCTTTACATTTAACTTGTTTTATGGTATAATATATGCCTGATGGAGACAATTAGGGGTTGGGTAGCACTTTAGCTAATTGAAGCAATGCGTATAAAAACTTATATAAATGCTAATCAAGTAGTAATTCCGGCGAGAATGGGCATCCAAAAAAGCTCGCCTGTCGTGAGCATAGTCGAACGGTCGGAGCCGAAATTACTACGCTCGACTCCGAGACACCCCTCGGCTGAAGTATTACCGATTTTGATAACTCGTGCTACGTAGCGAAGCTACTTCGCAGAGTAGTATTTGATATTGTTTAGAATTTAGAACTTAGGACTTAGAATTTGTGTGAATATACTCGGTGGACTAATCATGACTATCCAGGCTCAAATCTTCGCAAACCGACCCAAGGCTCAGAAAGCAACGATAAATACCAGCCAGCCGGCAAACCTTTTTATGCGAAACAAACCCAATTTACGGAACGCTCGAATGAGCTTAACCTCAGTTATAGCAACCGATTATGGAAAGAAACGACTTTACAGACGCCGCAAAAACAAACCCAATCAAAGCCAATCAAACCCAATCTCCCAGCGCAAAACAGGAAAAATCCATGCTCTACTGTCAACTGCTCTACTGCTCTACTATCTCAGGCCAAACCCCTGCCGCAAACCCAATCAAAGCCAATCAAACCCAACCTGTAGTGAGCTTGTCGAACCTATCTCCCCACCCAAAATCAATAATCGCTTATCAATAATCATTAATCATTTAAAACGATTTCATCTATCGGCCGTTTCGGCACATGGTGCACTTCATCTTCGTCCCGCCAGTATTTTATATCACCATCAACCGCTGTTTCAATTACCACCTTCTCTTTTGGCCTGCCCAATGCCAAAACCAGAAGTATTTCATATCTGGCCGGTATATCCAGCACTTTTCTCAGTCCATCCCTTTGAATCGAGGCTATCATACACCCGCCCAGCCCCATCTCTGCCGCACCCAGGAGAATACTCTGGGCGGCTATCCCGTGGTCACAGCCGAAAGTCTTACAGATTTGCGTATCACCGAGGACAACAATATACCCCGCCGGCCTCTCGCCTTCTGCCGGTCCCGGCCAGTCGGTTAAGTACCCCGCCCAGACAAGATACTCGAATATCGAAGCGTTTTTCTTTTTATCGCAGGACAGGATATATTTTAACGGCTGAAAGTTCGCCGCCGATGCCGACAACCTTGCAAGTTCGACAAGTTCCTTTAGCGTTTGAGGTTCGATACTTTCGGCCTGAAAAAAACGCCGATAGCTTCTGTTCTTCGCGATTAAGTCTTTTATCATTTCAATCTCCTCATTTATTTACCGGGAAGTACACAGAATTTACAGAGACGAACATAAGATTACAAATGAAATTTGCAGGAAAAATAAGCGGAAAAAACCAAAAACCTTAGCCGGCCCGGTTCACAAAAAAATGTTCTGAGGTTTTAGCTTCAGGTATTAATAGTAGTATTTGAAGTCGATGTCGATTTTCCAGGTATCAGGCAGGCCCTTCTTTTTTGTCAGCGTGACCTTCTCGCACTGCAGATTCGCCCAGCGAAGCTTCATAGCCGAAAGGAACCTGGCAAATTTTGTCACATCGACCTCACTTAAGACCACCTGACAACCCCGGCTCTTCTGGCCGCTGGAGACCCGGATAGGTTTTGTATTGATATTGCAATTGGCCGGCGGTATCTGGCATAAACTGGCAATCTTGCTGACGGCGGTGGCATAACTGAATTCAACGTCGCCGGCTTTGGAATTAGCGAGGTCCAGACGCTCCGGGTCGAGTTTTAGAATCGCCGCTATTATCTTCTGGGCCTTGTCGTACTGGTCCTTTTGCTTCTGCCAGTTATGTTCGGTCTCGGGCAAATAGACCGCCCAGACAAGCAGCGGCCACATGGCTACTATCACAGGTACAGCTACATAATACAGTATCGGATTTTTATATATATCTTTCATAGTCGTCTCTATTTCTTCGGCACAACCGTTACAGTAAAGATATCACGGCCGCCTTTTGAAGAGATATTGTCCTGCAATATTTGTAGTCTGTTTTTCTTGAGCGCATCGAACAGTTTCAGGGTATTTTTTCGGCTGGAGGTATCCCCTATTATGGTAACACTCTTGCTCGTAATAGAGACCTTGGTAATGCTCAATCTTGTCTGTTTTGCACAGGCATTAAAGGCCTTGAGTACGAGCGTCAGCTTGGCCGATACCGATTTCTCACCTGTGGCGCTTAGCTGGCCGCTCTTGACATTCTGAACTCGTCTTAATTCACCGGCAAGTTTCTTAGCGGGATTGCTCCTAGGGTCAGGTTTTTTGCCGAACATGATGGCAGAGTACTGCTCGTTGAATTTTGCGCGAAGCTGCCTGACCGGTTTGCTTTTCTGGAACAGCCGTACCTGAAAAAAGGCTCCTGTAGCGAGCAGAAGAACAACCAGAGAGACACTCAGCAGTTTCAGTGTCTTCTGGAGGCGCAACTTTCTGCCCTGATACGGCATAAAATCCCTGCGGAAATCTACACTCTGGGCCTTTTCAATGCCAAACGCAGCCGCACCATAAGCGATAGCGAAATCAACGGTGTTTACATCTTCCGGGACAGGCTGTGACCCGACAGCTTCGGCAGGCGACTGGGCCAAAACAGTTTCAACGCCTAATCTTTCGCTGAGCTTGTCACAATCTACAGAATCGGTAGAGTCAAAAACTTCGAGGGAATTTATCGGCTGGTCGCCACTGACCAAAGCGGTAGTTAAAGGCACTTCCCTGGCAAGCAGTTCGCCCCTGTTCTGGGCAGGGCTGATAAGAAACGTTCGCACAGCAGGGGTTTGCTGCGATTCGATGTAATTTAGAAAATAGCCGTTGCGAGCCGAAAGCACCGCTAAGAAGGTCCCCGGCTGCGGCGGTGTTCTGCTTTGACTGATAAATCTCGACAGACAATTAATGTCCGGCTCTACGGCCACCGGGTCGATATTGTTGCTCTGCAGAGCGAGGATAATCTGTGACAGTATCTTCTGCCGAGCGGTAAAGACGGTAATGTCAGAACCTGTTTCGTCGCTTGAGTTTATCCTGAAAGCTATGGCAACATCGCTCACGTCGGTGGCCAGTACCTCCTCGGTATCGAACCTGATGGTCGTAGCAATCTGTTTGGGGTCGGCAAACTCGCTGTGAACATTGTGCTGCATAAACATCGCACAATCTATGGCTACCGTGACTTCGGAAAACTTCAGTTCTCTTTCAGCACACCGGGCGGCAATAAGGTCAACCAGGGCCTGGGGCATCTGTTGCTCGGTTTCGTCAACAGAAACACTAAAGCAGTCTATAAGCTGTGCGTTTTTGCCCTGCGAACCAAGACAAACCACAGTCGCGGCTATTTTGCCCAGATATATTCCTAAATAGTTCTGACGACCTTCCACTTACTGCAAACTCCTAAAAGCCGGCTGCTCAGCCGGAAACTACCGCTATCGGTATTATCTTATCTTTCTCTCTCATTATTGCTATTACAGTCGAGGCCCTGGCCACTCCGCTTACCGCTGTGACTCTAATCGTAAAAAACCTGCTGGTCGTTATTATATATTTTTCAGAGTCTCTGATTGAATCCGAATACCTGTACAACTCTTTTTTTAAATCGTCAATATCCTTGAACGGCTTTACGCGTCTTCGCTGTATAATTTCTTCGGCAATTTTGACCTCGTCGCCGCCGAAAATAAAGGCCGCTTCCAGTACGTGACGAGGCGCAGTGTTTATATTGACCTTGCTCGAACCCCACATCCCCGTATATTTCAAAGCAGATTCCTTTCTGGTTTCACTCTCTATTGTGGGCCTTGCCAGAATTTCGGCATCTATCATCGAGCCGTGAAGAAGTTTTACCATGTCGGCTATCTGCTGCGAAACCGGTATGACAGTCGTCTTATATCGAGACCCTCTTCTGCTGCGCCTTGAGCCTCTCCTGCTCCTGGATCTTTTCGCCGCTGCTGCCCGCGTTCTTTTCTTTATGGGTTTCATGTCAATTTTGAACGGTTTTATCTCACTTATTTCGGCTATTTGCTCTTTCAGTAACTCAATATCCGGGTAACTAACGTCCATCCACTCACAGAAAGTCTCGAATCCTGCCTCAGCCTGGCGACGCTGCGACTGCTCGTCAATCATGGCCCAGCAAATGGGGTATTTTGCATTTTCATCTTCAATTTCGATTCTGATGGTGGCGGTTCCAATCTCAATCTCGATCGGCTTTGTTACAAGAGGCCAGTCAGGGCCATAAGGCCCGCGCACCTCTAACTGATTTGGCTCGTTAACATCACTGAAATTCGCGTTAGCAAGAAAATCAAAACCGTCGGTGCTGTTAGCTCCATTAACATCGCCGATACTCGCAAGGCTCTCGATGGCGGCAAAAAACTCATCGTCGTCAATCTCTGCCGCAATGCTGTTTGCACCGAACGTTTCTTCCATCTCCCATTCAGCTAAAAGCTCTTCGTATTCCACCTCATCAAGGTGAAACAAATCAGAAAAATCCGGCTCATTGGGACGGCTTACCGGTTGAGGATTGAAATTTTGCAATGTGGCAAGTGTGTATTTAATCGCGGAATCACAGCCGTAACGGGCCGCCTGATAATCTATGATATAATTGCTGCGGTGACGCTGGACCGCTACCCGGCTGGTCAAGGTGTAACCGAGCGTCGCAAGCACAACGAGTATCACCAACGTCATCAAAAGCACAATGCCTCGACGACCTCGGTGATTACTCTTTAAATTGGTTGGGTTCCTGTTCATCTTTTATCGATTCTTCTAAAACACCTTCCGATAATTCTATATCGTTAGGTTCTTGTTCAAGGCCCAAATCCTGTCTTTCTGATTTTTTTATAAACTTGAACTTGATTCTTCTGGTTCTGTCTATAGCTATGATTCGTTTAATCTTCTGGTCTTCTTCCACATCAAAAGTGCCATCCAATGCCTTAAAAGACTCAGCGAAAGAAATTGTTATCACGACACCGGCAGGTAAGGCCTCAGCTGTCCAGCTGTCTTCAAAATCCTCGACCTCAGGGACCAGCTCTTCGTCAGGAATCCGCCCTGACTGGTTGTTGCCGGTCTGTCTGAGTTGGCGTTGGTTGACGGGTGTCAGGTCGTATTTCGGGACCTGTATCTTGAAAAAAGTCACGCTGGAACAAATAGGCACAAAAAGCTCTCGCTCCCAGTCCTCCTTTTCCTCGTCCAGCAGCTTGTCCTCAGTTCCTATCCCGCTGTGACTGCGGTACAGAACAAGACCTTCGTCGAAACTCTCATAATCATAGCTGCTCTGCCAGACAATTTTTTCAAAGGTCTTTTTTTCATTCCGTCTGTTGTAGTAGGTTTTGAGGATTTCCAGCCGGGCCGTCGGATAAAGGTTGTCGAACTTATTGGCAATAGTTATTTTTGTGTCTTTACCGGCAGCGACTACTCTGTCAAGGTCCTCGGCGATACGCTGCAGAACCTCGGCACCGAGCCTGGTGCTGTCGAGCTTGCGTATAATAGCAGAGGCAGAGACCTCGGCCCGATTGTAAATACTAAGTACCGCAACCAGAATCATCGCTCCTATCGTCAATGCCGCAATGACCTCAGCCAGCGAAAGACCCTTGTTGTGTTTACGTAACTTGTAACAAAATTTCTTCATACCAACTTAAGCCCCATTTATTATTTTTTCCCTAACAATTCTTCCAATATCTTTCTCAAACCAGGGTCCATATTCTTACACCACTGAAAATCGCCGCCACCCTACTCACCACTATCTATGTCGAGCGGTAGCGTCGTATATGTGTCTGATTTCGGCGTCGTGTCTGTACCGGGCGTTTTACCAATTTGACCGCTATTATCAAACAGGCCTATCGTCTGGCTCAGCTCCATTAGTTCGGTTTTTTCTTCATCAGTCGGATTGCCGCCGGTTTCCACATAAAGATCGAGCCAGTCCTTGATATATTTGCCGTCAGGGGTTTTTTGCATCCCGTTCTCTACCCATTCACCGATAGTATCTTCGTCGACGCCTGCGTATTCGGCGGCTTCTTCGGCGGTTTCGATAAGCAGATCAGCCAATTCCTTTTCTTGTTCTTGTCTTTCATCCTTAATCTGCTTTATTTGCTTCTCGGTCAGATCGGTCAGCCAGTGTGTCAGCTCAATCGTTTGCGGCTGGCCGTTCACATCGGGGTATTCGGCCAGGGAAGTGGCCCCGATCCACATCCTGGAGGTGACAGGCTCATAAAACGGCCCAATCACGGTCTGCCATTTGATTTCCGGATACTTGTCACTGGTGCCGTACTCGATCTTTTCTGTCACCACCTCGGTAGTCAGGATTTTTTCCATGTTATCGCGTGCGACCTCGAACGCCTGCATGCGCAAAGTCATTTGCGCAGTCGAAGCCATACACCTGTTTATAACGACAAATACGCTTGAACTGACCAGCGCCAGTATAACCAGGGCCGTTACCGTTTCCACAAGGCTAAAGGCCCTGCAGCATACCGAATCAGGCAGCAAATTTTTGTCAGAATGGTACTTCATATCCTCTCTTTGGCATCAAAATTTCGATGTCACCTTCTTTTAATGTAACAATTCTGTTAAGCCGGTTTACCAGGATTGTATAGGGCCGGTCATCTTCGTCGAGCAGTACGATTTTGCCGCCGTTTTGCCAGCCGGCATGGCCTGCGCGGAAAAAAGCTTTTACGACGTCTTCATCGGTTTCTACTAAATCATCAAAGAGGACATAATCAACATAGCATTTATCGTTAAAACTGTTACTGATAATAATCTCTTCTTCGAGGACCTGTGTCAGGTCAGGGTTAGTAATCTCACGAAGCATGTAGCCTTGTTCTGCCAGGTCGATAATGACTTCATATCTTCTGTCACTTTCCGCCGCGGCGCTGGCGGCCATTTGCATTGTTGTGACAAGTTCTCCGGCCTGTGCCTTGAATGTTTCCTTCCTCAGGAGTCTGAACAGATTTGCCTGGGTCCAAACAACAAACAGCCCGAGTATCAGAACGACAACTATTAATTCGGTAAGCGTAAAAGCGCTGCGACAACCTTTGCCCGGACACAGAGACCAAAACCCGCCTTTGCCGTCAATAAGCATCTGTGCTGAACAAGTCGGCATCGTAGTCCTCCCCGCCTTCCTGGCCGTCAGCTCCATAGCTTATGATTACAAAGGGTTTGCCGGTATCCGGGTAAAGCTCATAAACAAACTCCTGCCCCCAGCCGTCCATAGAAATCTCGGTAGTCTCAAGGTAACCACCCGGCTCATAATTGATGACATCTCCGGGCTGCTCAACAAGGGCAAAAAGTCCTTCGTCTTCAGCCGGAAATCGACCCGTGTCCATCTTGAACTGATTGACCGCCGAATGCAGAATCTTCAGATTCGCTTTGGTAGTGGTAACACGGGCCCTGTCTATCTGGCTGGTCACTTTCGTTACTACCAGCGTCGCCAGCAGGCCTATGATAATCAGCATGGCCATAAGTTCGACCATCGTAAAACCGCTTCTGAATCTTCGTTTTTCGTTTTTTTTCATCTTTCTATAAACTCCGGAAATAAGAACTTAAAAGTTACCCGCCGAAACTTCGAGTATCGGCAATATCGTAGCATAAGCGATTATCCCGATTATCGCTGCCATTACAATAATAATAATCGGCTCAACCGCCGCGCTCAATCTTTCAATAACTATGTCAGAAGACGCCTCGAGGTTCTGGCTTATATTCTTGAGCATCATCTCTAATTCTCCACTTTTTTCACCAACCGCTACCATATGTGCTATAGCGGGGCTTATTACACCGCTGTCTCTTAGTGGCGTCGCGATATCGGCGCCGGCGAGTATCCGCTCACGTGCCTGGATAACTGCCCTGCTCATAAGCGCATTGCTGGTAACCTCAGACACCACCCGCAGGGACTCGGCCATCGCCAACCCCGAACCAAGAAGAGTCGAAAGCGTGGATGCAAAACGCGACACAACTCGCTGCCGAATAAGAGGCCCGAACAAAGGCAGAGACAAAAGGAACCGGTCACGCAAATAAGCGCCGCGCTCCGTCTTGAGAAATTTCTTTAGACCCCAAACGATACCGAAAATTGTCGCCAAAAGCACCACCAGCCACCAACTGGTCAAAACGTGGCTCGCGTTCATTAGCTGCCTTGTAATCCAGGGCAGTTCCTGGCCGGTCCGCGTTATCTGGACGGCAATCTTCGGGATAACAGTCGTTGTCAAAATTATAACCGCCGCCAGGCAGAAGGTAATCAAAACAATCGGATATATCATCGCGGTAACGATCTTCGATTCGATTCGCTGACGTTTTTCCATAAAGCCGGCGATAGTTGCGAGGTTTTCTCCCAATGAGCCGGTAACCTCACCCACACGCACCATACTCACATATATAACGTCAAAATAATCGCTGTAGTCCTTGAGGGCGTCTGTGAAGGATTCACCGGTAACAACCCGGTCACGAATATCAACAATAGCGCTTTTGAACTTTACGTCCGTGGTCTGCTGTGTGAGGACCAAAAGGGATTCGGTCAGCTTAATGCCTGAATTAAGCAGGATCGCCAATTCCTTGGTGAAATCAAGCAGCAGCGTCTTGCTGCTCTTCGAGAAAATCGACAGCAGAACAGACCTGCCCTCGGAGCGCACACCGAGCTCTGTGATTGAGGTCGGGTGGATACCCCGTACCCTCAATTGCTTTCGCGCGGCGTAAGAGTTCTCAGCGGCAAGTTCACCCTTGAGTTTCTTACCATCAACCGCCATCGCTATGTATCTGTATCTTGGCATCTTTTGATTTTCTATCTGCTCTTTTCTATTTACTACTAATCAATTGTAAATAGAAAATCGTAAATTCTATTATATCACATCCGCTTGTGTTACTCTCAGTACCTCGGATATCGTTGTTATGCCTTCGAGCACTTTCCTCGCCCCGTCCATTCGCAGCGTCTGCAATCCTGCGTTAAGGGCGGCTTTTTTTACCGCGCCGGCGCTTTCCTTTCTGTATATCAGGTCCTGAATTTCTCCGCTAATGAGCATCAGTTCGTAGATGCCGGTTCGTCCGCGATAGCCTGTCTGAAAGCACCTGTCGCACCCGGCGCCGATAAAGAACTTCGCCTCTGCCGTACCGTTGCGCTGCGAACCGGAAAACCGGGCATCCGCAGACAGCAGCCCAAGCTCCCTTAACTCATGGTCCGTAGGCTCGTATTTTTCTCGGCAATCGGGACAGACTTTTCGCACCAATCGCTGGGCCATTATGGCAATCAGTGAAGAACTGGCTAAATACGGCTCGACCCCCAGGTCCAGAAGTCTGCTGATGGCACCGGCTGAGTCGTTGGTATGGAGCGTGCTGAAAACCAGGTGGCCCGTAAGCGAAGATTGTATCGCCATACGCGCGGTTTCAATGTCTCTGACTTCTCCGACCATTATAACATCCGGGTCCTGGCGCAGAACATGGCGAAGCGAGGTGGCAAAGGTCATACCCTTTTTGCTCGCCACCTGCATCTGGCTGATGCCTTCGATCTGATACTCGATAGGGTCTTCGATGGTCATGATGTTCTTTTCAGCGGAATTTATCCTGTTAAGGCATGCGTAAAGCGTGGTGCTTTTACCGCTTCCTGTTGGTCCTGTCACAAAGATAACACCATGCGTACGGGTCAGCAGAGAATCGAATATTCGCAGGTCCTCGGAGCCCAGGCCTAATTCGTTCAGTCCATACAGAGCTGTGCTTTTGTCCAACAGCCTTAATACACTGCGCTCGCCGTAACTGGTGGGTACCGTGCTGACACGCAAATCGACTTCGCGCTGGCCAAGCCTTACGCTGCATCTGCCATCCTGAGGCATACGTCGTTCGGCAATGTCCATACCTGCCATAACCTTGATACGAGAGACTATCAAAGGCAGAATGTTTCTATTTAAGCTCAGCGAATCATATAAAATGCCGTCGATACGATAGCGAACCTGAATCTTTGTTTCGTAGGGGTGGACATGAACGTCACTTGCCCTTAACTGCAAAGCGCGAAAAAGAATATCATTTACCAGCCTGATAAGCGGCGGGCGATTAACAACGTCCAGCAGGTCGTTCGACGTCGAGGCCTCATCAACCAGGTCGTCGAGGTTCTGCGAATCGAGTTCCTCGGCCACTTCCTCGATGACCGTGGTCCTTTGCTCGTAAGCGACATCTATCGCCGAGGTAATGGCTGTGCGGGTCGCTATTGCGGTCTTAACAGGCATACCGGTCATCTTGGAGACATTATCCACGGCGTTGGTATCCAGAGGCCGCGACAATACTAAAGTTAAAATGTCCTGGTCGTTTTCGTCTTTCACCCCGATAAGGTAGTGATGCTGAGCGTAGGCCGCGGGAACCACCTCTACGAATTCCGGCGGCACGGACTTGGGGGGAATGTCAGTCAAAAATTCCTGGCCAAGGGCCGCGGCAAAAAGCTTTAATACCGATTCTTCGGTGAAATATGGACAGTGAAGCAGCGCCTCATCGATTCGCTGGCCGCTCTGATGGCTCTCGAGAAACTCGGCCAACTGCTCGGCATCGACAATGCCCGTTTCCTTGGCGGTCTGTATCAATAATTCTTTCATAAAATAAACACATATAGCCCAAAATCTGCCACTATTGTTAACTCTACTGATCTCAATTGAATTTTCCCGTTTATCCGCGGGTAAGCAACTTAAAAATAACTAATTACGGTTTTATTCGCGGACATCTACTACCCTTAAGGGTATCTATATCTTTTGCATGAAAACTGCGATTTATAATTCTTAACCTATCTCAATCCTCTTCGAGGATTTTCAATGGATCCATCGGTTCCGGTTTTATGCCCGGCCAATCCTCATATTCCTGCATCTCCGTTTCCATCCTCTCAAATTCCCGCCGGTTCTTCAACGAAATGTTCTTCAGGTCGATGTTATCCACACCTGGACGCAGGATATGAGCTTTTATGAATATATATATCTTCCGTTGCTCATTTGTATTACCAATCGTGCGAAACAAACCTCCGATGATGGGAATGTCTCCCAATATGGGAATTTTCTTCCCGCCCTTGGATTGGCTGATACGTTCCAGTCCGCCAAGAATAATGGTGTTTTTGTCCGGAACCGTGACCACAGTTGATACATCATTTTTAATCGTATCCGGGGGTAACGATGGATCGGCTCCTTCTTTGATATTGAAATCAGAACGGGTTAAAGTGATTACCAGCCGCAGTTGGTCTCCTTTGCTGATATGAGGTTGGATTGTCATAACAATACCCGCCGAATAATCTCTAAAATCGATTTGTTCGGATGTTTGAGGATTATCCGTCCCAACAATTGTCGTCGTTTTAATTTCTCGATAGGTCACCTGTTCCAGAGAAATTGTGCCTTCTTCATTATCGTTGACCAATAGCTTGGGACGGTTCAGGATTCGCCCATAATTTTTGCTCTCCATCGCGGTCAGTAAAGCCATTATTTTATCATCGCCATAAAAACCTTTAAACTCTCCGGATGTTATGTTGCCCTCAAGAAAACGCCTGCGATCTGGGGCGGACTCAAGGATGGAAAGAATATCTTCGACCACACTTGCGCCAATGGTAGAACTCAATGCACCCGATGTAAAATCTAAATCAGGATAAGCGGAAATAATATCCAGGTCATAATTAAACGCGTCGAGTTTACTTATTTCGACCAGGGTCACATCTATAAGCACCTGTGCGCGATATTCATCGAGTTGTTCGATAAGTGAGCTAATCCACTGCTGGTTCCTTTTGCTGGCATAAACAATCAGTGAATATGTTGCCGGGTCGGAAACGATTACGATTTCATCTTCTATTCTTGGTGTCGTGGTAGTTCTTTGTATTTTGGAGTCTTTGGCGTCCTTCTGTGTTATGGTTTCGGAAATAAGCTGCTCGAGGACACTGCCAAGTTCTTCGGGGTCCTGGTTTTCCAGCGGATAAACCACGTAGTTGGTAGCGGTCTGTAACTGCTCGCTGTCCACATAGCCGATTATCGTAGCAATTCTTGCGTGCTGCTCGGCGGTCGCGTTGACAAGAAGAGAATTGGTCGACTCAATTATCACCACCTGCGGCTGGTCCGTCGGCTCCTGTGTTGTGGTATCCGCAGCCAACCGCGCAGGGGTTTGGGCCTTGGTAGTTGTAGTCCGCCGGGCCCTTGTCGGCCTTCTGGTGGTGGTTGGGGCCGCACCAATGATACCGAGTTGAGAGAGCTTGTCCACCACGTCCTCTGCGCCTGTATACTGGATGTCGTACATCCGAAGCGTCCTTAAATCCTGCTGCTCCACATCGAGAGCAGTTATCAACTCGTCAACAATAACAAGCTGACGTTCCAGGCCTATCATCAGGATACGGTTTGTCCTTACATCGGCATCGAGATACACGGTCGGCTCTTCAGGTTTGGCAGGTTTCGCGGGCTTGGGGGCTGCTCTTGCCGGCCTTCGCGGCTTCTTTTTTGGCTTCGCTACCGGCCTGGCTGCCGGTGTCGCAACTGTTATTGAAATGGTGCCAAGCTGCTCGGCAAGCGTTTTTATCTTCGGTGCGAGAACTTCTGCCATCGTATATTTTAACTGCCTGAACCTGAATTGTTTCGGCTCGCCCGCCTTATCTATTATTTCCAGAAACCGCTCGATGCGCCCCATACGATAGGTATACGCCGTGACGATAAGGGTTTTCGTCGCAGGAATCGGTGTAATACTGATACCGAGCTGCATACCATTCAAAAGATTCGTCGCACTGGCAGTATCTACATGTTTTAACTTAAAAACGCGTGTTATGATTACCTCACCTACCTCTATCTTGCGCTTGTCGGTATACAGGTCGGGGTCTATAGTCAGGACTTCAGCCGTGGGCACTATGACGACCAGATTGCCCTTTCTGGTCATTACAAAGCCCTTGAACTTGAGGGTGGATTCAAGCAAAGGATATAAGTCCCTTACCTTAATGGGGCCGCGAAGTTTGAGTGTCACCGAACCTTTTATTTTATCCGGGTCGTACATATAGTCTAATTGCAGATATTCACCTACCAGCCTCAACAGGTCTGCGATTTCAAGCTTCTCGGGCAAGTCCAGCTCGAGCATTTCATCCGCGTTGTAGGTAATTTCCGGCTCATAGGCTCTTTCAGCAGCGACTGGTTCATCTTCGGCTTCGACCTCTGGTTTGGTTTCGACTTTCGGGTACTCCGGTTCAATCTCAGCCTTGGCCCTGGGCGCAGGTTCCGGCTTTTGCTGCTGCATCGATTTCAGCTTTGCGGCAACTTCCTGAGCTACCAGTTCCTTGACAATGGCCGCGATGTCAGCTTCCTGCAATCCTTCTTCTTTCGGTGCGGCCGGGACTTCCTCCACCTCGTTTGGCTCAGGCGCTTTCCGGGCCGCCTCTTCGGCCTCTTGTTCGACGGCGGCAAGCGAATCTAAGAGCTTGTCAAAAAACTCATCGTCTCGGGCCTCGGCCGTCTCAGTTTCGGTTTCAACGGGTTGCGGCCCGGCGAATTCAGCCAGACTCGGTGACCCAGGAGATGCGCTCTGTTTTTGCAGACGCTCGATGGCAGAGGTAATACTTTCTGCCTTGTCGGCGGGTGCTATAAGCAGCACAAATTCTTTATGAGTGTCAATAATCGCTCTGGCCTGGTCGATGACGGCCCTTGGCGGGTCGGAAAAAGTACCTATCTGAATATCACCGACCACTGCCGCGATTCGGCTGTTAGTTGGCAGGTTTTCGCCTTGTGAGTCCGGAAAAACCGTTTTTACAACAAATTTCTGGTCGCTATCGACAAGACCCAAAAGGGCCTTGGCTTTAATAAGTTCGACCGGCGGTCCTGTGACCAGGAGCATATTGGAACTGGGAAACTTCGAGGCGGTGCCGATACCCGCTTTGGCAAGGTATGCAATGGCCTGCTCGGCGGGTATATTCCTTAGGTATCGAGACATATACCTTACCGATGCAGAAGAACCCGGCCTTTCAGCGGCAGAAGCAAAACCGGCAAAGAGACCTAAGGCCGCCGCGCAAATAAGCACGGAAAAGACCCCGGCCCAATGGCTCTTAAATTGCCGCTGCGTTTCCATAAACTGCTCCATAACCACCCAGATTACTAATGATTCTCAAACTGACCGGCGGTCAGTTTGAGTAAGATAATATGACTTCTAAAACGCCTTGTATTCATCGGGCATTTTAACAGCGGACTGTCTAAAAAAGCGGCTTTTTCAAAAGTTAATACACACATTCCCGCCTCCATCTACAAACCACCTGCGAGCCAGATACGTCCTATATTTATAGACACAGAAAACAGCCAAAAGTTCCCGTTTGCGGGCGGGAATCGGGGTGTTTTTCTCAAATAAACCAAAAAAAACGACAAAAATATGCCAAACGGAATAGACAAAAGTATTTACGTTGCCAACAGAAGGAAATATAAGGTGGTAAACAGTTGAAATCATCGCCTTGCTGCACCGGGCAAAATCCTGGGCAACCAAAGGCTGAGTTGAACACAATTCAAGGCCGGTTGCCGCAGTGGTTTTTATCTTCTGCGTGAACGTCTGCGCTGTTTTAATCTTTTGGACCTTTGAACTTTGCGGTCTTTGGCGCGACTGGATTCTTGCTCCTTGGCTTGAGGCGAATCCTGGCTTTTCAACTCTTTGCCTAAACGTTGGAGTTTGCCCGCCTCCTCGGGACTTACACGGCTGGTCCGAAGGTCGGACATAATTTTGTCAATCAGGGCCTGACTTTTTTCATCGTTCAGTTGTGAATTAAAATCGTCAGACCCGGCAGCCTTCATAGCTCTCAGGTTCTCAACGAACTTGTTCATCAAAGCCGCTTTTTCTTCATCGACCTGACTGACCTGCCGGCTGGGTCTTGGGCTGCCTACAGGCATTGGCTCAGGTTCGCCAGCGCTTTCAATGCCGGTCTCAGCAATACTCAAAGCCTTTAACGCAGCCTTGAAATCGGTTTTGCCGCTAACCGGGGCACCTTTGCCCTTGATAAGGCTCCTTCTTACCGGTCTTGAAGGCACTAATTCCTGGGTCTTTTGGCCGTCTCTAATAACCACAACACCGTCTTTTATCTTTTCGATAATCAGATGACCTATGCGGGCTGATTGTCTGACCCAGCGAAAACCCTTGCCCGACTGGTCAATCAACGCCAGCGACATTTCAGGACGTGTGGGGTGGTAGCTGGTCCCTATAAGGTTAAATTTGGCCGAAACCGGGGCCGACGGCCTGGGCACCGCTTTGGGTCTGCCGGCCTTTGTCTTTTTCCTCGACTTCGAGGCAGGGGCGGCGGGCGGATTTAAATACAACGCGAAAGCCTGGGCGGCCTTTACAAGCGGTGAAACTTCACTCTCGGTGGTCTTGGACTTGTTGCGGCTGGTTTTCTTGAATTCTTCTATCGCATCGGGAGAGTCTAAGTATTTTTTAATCTGCGCATCACTGTCAGCCCCGAAAGCCGCTGCGCAGAAGACCACAGCGACCGCTAATACCGCTGTTGCCACACTTATTATTCGCAAAGTCTTTATCATAATTCCTGCTCTTTCGCCCCCTTGTATTCACTTGGACAACATTGCCTGTGTTTGGTTCCCGCCAATATGATTTATTAAGGACCAAAATTAGAACGGCGGCTCCTTAACTCTTAAAGGCAGTTTTTGAAGCCTTAAAGGCGGTATATCCCCCTTAACAAAACATCATTTACCCTATTATCATCCTCCGGCTGCGACCGCGTCCAATAACACCTCAAGGCCGGGAATTTCACCTTCCCAAAAATCAACAACCCAACCTTCCCGCAGCACCACAACCAGCGGGGTCAGCATTTTCCATTCCAGGCTCGAATCGAGTCTGCCCGTAAGAGCTGGTGTATCAGCTGGAACCAGAGTGTCCTGGAGTTCGGCATAAGGCGGGATTTCAATGAAAGCAAACTGCATCGCGTCTTTGTTGGCAGCCATATCACGCGCCATTTGGTCATAAGCCGGAATTGCCTCGTGGCAGGTTTCGCATTCATGGCTGTGGAATACTACAATAACGATATTCGAACGCAGCGACTGTGCTATATCGATATACCCGAGCATTGGCCACTCACCGGCTGCCTGTTGGCCCTGAGTTATCCATGCTTCTGGATTTACGACCTGATATTCATCTGTTTTCTCAGGAGGCTTGTTGAATACAACGACTGGTGTAATTACAGCCATAATAATTAGCGAAGGTACCGCAACGCCGAAGAAATGCTTTGCCGAAGGCCAGGGCGGCGGCAGGAGATTGTAGTCCTTAGGTCGAAAGATTAGAAAAGCTGCTAAAAATGGCACGTCAATAGCTAAAAGTGTAATCCAGGGATTGATATGGATCGTACCGAAACAACCGCAGGATTCGGCGCCAATCAGACCCTTGTACAGCGTAAAACCTATAAATATGCCAAAACAAACTATCCCAGCCAGCCAGCCGGCTTTTCTAAACAGACCACTGACCAGCCATACACCCAGCCCAAGTTCAAAAGGTACCTGGAAGACAAGAAACTCCCACGAAGACCAGAAACTTCGACTGATGATTGGCTCAGTGAGCAGCTGATGAACCTTCAGACCAGAGCCGATGATAAGAATCAGGCCGGCGGCGGTCATAACAACTACATTAGCTGTTTTGGTAAATGAAAGTTTCACAAAAGCCCCCCTGTAAATAAAAACTGGTTCAAAAACCGCAAAGCTAAAATGACTCATTTATTGGCGTAGAATCCACGACAACGCACTTTCAGCCTCTTGCCGCCCTTTATATCGATATAGAAAGTATCTGTGAAAACCTTTTTGTTTTTGCCTGCCGGCGGTACTATCTGCAGGTCGAACTGATAGCGGGCCTTGCCAATTTTTTTACGGTCGATAATTTTTATGGTACCTTTTTCAGAGGACGCTGATTCGATCTCGAATTCCTCGTTGTAGTTGTTCAATACCCAAAGTTTTCTGACCTCGGGCTGCTCCGGCTGGGCATTGAAAATAATAAAGGCACGCGGATTAAGCTTGAATACCGGCAGAGCTTCGAAGGGAATGGAAATCGCTTTACACCCCGGATGGGTCAAACTGATTTCAATGCTGCCCTTCGGGCTCCTTTCGAGCTTTTTAATATCACCTTTTGGCTTGAGAACAAATTTAGTCGCCTTTTGGGAAGGGTCGAAATCTATTTTTATACAGCCGGCCGTCGAAGTGATCTTCTTTATCGAAAAAAGCTTGTCGTCAACACTGGCCAGGACGATATCGGGACAGTTGGCGTCTTCGGTTTTGAGCGAGAGGTTCAGTCTTTTGGGCTTGTAATCAACTTTGATAACAATGTTGGCCTTCAAGGTTAACGTAACCTTGCGCTTTGTCAGATCATTAGTATGTACATACACTTTTTTATTTGTCGAGCCGGCCCGCAAACTCGTTTTATAGTTCACTTTCAACGTCCCGCTTTCGCCGGGCGCATATTCCTTTTTGGCTAACTTGGGAATTGTGCATCCGCAGGTGGCGCTGGTTCGGGTAATCTTCAGCACAGCGTCGCCGGTATTTGTGAATTTGAACTCGCAGTTATTACTGGTTCCCGGGCCGATTTTGCCAAAATTATGGACTACTTTATCGAATGTGATTCTCGGTGCGGGCTTTTTGGCCGTTGCCTCGCTGGCGTCGGCCTGTACCTTGGCCGCAGGTTTAACTGCAGGCTTTGGCTTCGACGCCGCTTCAGCCGACTGTACGTACGCTGCCTGCGAAAACAATACCCAAACAGCTATCAGAACCGTCAATATCAACCGGTATGACTTCATATTTGAATCCCCAAAAAGAGTTACGACCCAATGTCCGGCCAGGTTTGCCGGGAATCAATTATTCATTGTAACAAAAAACGCCAATTTAAGCAAGTAATTTTCCATTCGCCGATGCCGGCAGGACACTCTGACCGATAAAACCGGCTGCGACCCAACATCAAACCATCTAATCTGGATTAATCGTCATACAGTCTTAAGATAATATCAAAAATAATTAACCCAACAATACCCTATACCTTTAAATTTATTTTTTTAACCCCTTCGGTCCAGCAAAATTCATATCACAGGTATCATAAGTTATTTTGCCATAGAATGTAAATAAATAGTAGAAACTTAGGCCTGAAAATATGTGCGAAGATTTTCCCGGCAGGCTGGATAATAAACTTGTAGTCTGCCCCCCCAAGGGCTTTCAGTGTTTAATCAGCAACGCTATTCCAGGCCTTCGAATCAACTGTCGATGACCCGCCAGGTTGGCCGGATCAAATCCGGCACAAGCCACCTGCTGCCGCAACAGTGGCATATATCCATGTCCGGCCGACGCAGTTTGCCGCAATTAGTACAGGTAACTAATCTTATTTTTGGTCGGGTCAGCCTGTAAGTGATATAAGCGCTTAGGCCGAACAGAATGGTCCCAATAGTCCAGTAGTACTTTGCCCGGCCGGAAAGACCAACGGCAGCAGCGTCTATCCTCATGCGCCAGGCTAAAAGCAGCCCAAGTATTATCGAAGGTGATATTATAAACAGAGCGCCAAAGAACGGGCCTATAATACCTATCGCGTCTCTGGCAAACATCGCAACGAATGAATTCGGCAGAATAAATATTGCCCTGTGCCCTGCGGCCGCCTCAAAACTCGAAGCGGTAAAGTAAGAGGCCACGCCCAGAACCGCCGGCTGGAGATTTTCAAGAATGTATTCAATAGTTACCAACACAGGACCGCCGGGGATTTCCAGTGGGTTAACATAATTGCCTTTTTGTTCAATCAAATTCCCATTGGGGTCAAAGACCGCTACACGCAGTCCCAACCCTTCTCTTGAAATGCTTGCGGCAATTGTACCTGCGTATTCGCCATCTATCGTAAAAGGCCTGACTTCATAGGCTAAAAGCTCGTTGGGTTTGGCAGAAGAAATCCGATTAGGCTGCGGCGGAGCAGAGGGCAGGTAGCCGACGGAAGAACTTAATTCAAGCGTCTTCTTATTCAGTGTTCGTATTTGGCCGGATTCATCGAGGACAAGGTCATATTGTCTTGAACCATAAGTATGCATATTTTCTTTTACTGATACAAGGTCTATGCTTTGGCCATTGGCATCGAAAATATGGCCTCTTATTTTTCTCTTGTTTTTCCTGTCCTGTGGCGTGGCTTTTCTTAAAGGCGGAGTCCATTCAAATATATATGTTGTCACATTCTTTTTTAATCCCATAAGCCAGCTTATTTGAATGGGCTTATAATCTTCGGAAAGTTTTGGGCCTTTGGTTAGTTCTTCCTGCTGAAAATTGATGCGTAAAAATTGCGATAAAGTCTTATCGAAAAACACGAAAGAAAGCTCACCGCCTCGCCATTGCGGGGTACTCTTGTACAGGCCCAAACACGGCTTTGCGAATCGGCCGAGAGTTTTGCCGGGTGTTTTTGAGATACCGTTTGGTCCGGCATAAAGCTTTACTTTTTTTGCCCAGCCTCTTCTTTTTGCTTTGTTGTTTTTGAAGATATCATAATAGACAAACAGGCCTGATTTTTCATCGTAAAGGATTAAGCTTTTGCCTTCACTTTTTTTATCTGAACGTTGTATGAAGAAGTCGCCCAGTTGGCCTTGTTCTATAGACCAAACATTCTGCACAACTCCAAGGCTTTCAAAAACAACATCCTGGCTGATTGAGGCTGTTATACTGGATTTCTCTACAACATCAGGGCCACTGTCAAGTTCAGGCACAAGCGATGATGGCGTAATCAGTACGTTGGCTATGGGCTGTTTCAGCACGTCACCGAATAAAATCCCCTGGCATAGTTTGCGGCACCAGAATAATACCACAGATAATATAATCAGTGATATCAAGCCGACAGTTGTGACATTAACGATGTATTTGTTCGCGGATTTCATAATTATTTCCTTAAAAGGATGCTGACATAAATTTTTGCCATGTGCGAACCATTGCAAAAATCGCAAAAAGCAGATATGTCAGTATCACGGCTGCGCCGAAGCCTTTAATTACGATTATCGATAGCAGGACTGGTACTATTGCAATGGCTGGTAAAAGGGTTAGTTGTTTGTTTGAGCCTGAGGCCATTTGCAGACCTAAAGCATAACAAGCGATATTGCAGAGACATACTGTAGTAAAAGCTTTTATAAAGAAGCCTGCGTCAGGCAGTGCTGCCCTGGGAAATAGCCGAAGTAAAAGTATGTAGGCAATAGCTACCGGCAGGAGTACGAGTAGAATCCATAGCAGGCCCGCGATTATTCTGGCAGTTAATATTTTTTTGCGTGTTGTGGCTAATGTAGCCAGGAAGGAAGTTGTGTTTTTCTCTTTGCCGGCGCTCATCTGCACAACACCAAAAATTGCAGAAATAAAAGGCATTAGTAAAAACAAGGGCAATGTTTCATACACAATCGAGGGAACGCCAAAGAAGGGGTTGTTTACTTGGCCAGTTGCTACGTGATAAGTCAGTACGCTTACAATTGTTATTACAGCGGCGACGTTTATTGCGAAAAATACTATCGCCTCTTCGATTTCTCTTTTTATAAGGGTAAGCATTTCTATCTCCTGCTTAGCTACTGATAATAGACAATGGTTCGGCTCCGGTACACTCTATGAATATGTCCTCCAGGCTCATCGGGATTTTGGTGCAGCTTGAGGGTTTGAACGTCTCTATAATAGCCTGTTTTTGTTCGTTCAAATTCGCGACGGTTATCACCAACTCTCGGCCCTGGCTCTGCTGATTTATAATTTCTGTCAGATGCAGGTCGGCAGGCGGCTGGTCAGGAAAAATCAGTCGTAACTTTGTGACCCGTTCTTTGAGCTGCTCAAGATGGCAATCCACAACGAGCTTGCCTGCTAAAAGTATGCCTATGCGGTCGGCGATTCTTTCGACGTCACTTAGAATGTGCGAGCTGAATAAAATTGTTCGCCCGTCCTGGCCAAGAAGCTCTATTGCCAGCTCCAGAAATTGACGCCGGGCAACGGTATCAAGGCCAAGCGTTGGGTCATCGAGAATAAGTAATTCCGGGTCTATCGCCATCGCCAAAGACAAATTCAACTGCGCACGCATGCCTGATGACAGCTGTTTTATCCTGCGGTCGGTCGGCAGACGGAACGTCTGGAGCAGATGGTTCATAAAATCCTGGTTCCATTTAACAGAAAGGCTTTTGCACAAACTGATCAGCCTGCCAACCTTATAATTTTGGATAAGATTATGTCCTTCAGCTACGTAACCTATTCGGCCGCGCGTTTTCGCTGAAAGCTCCCCGGATTCTGTGTCCAACAAGTAAGTTTGTCCGCGAGTCGGCGACTCTAAACCTAAGAGGATCCGAATAAGCGTTGTTTTGCCGACACCGTTACGACCCAGCAAGCCATAGATGCAGCCTTTGGGGACACTTAAGTCGATGCCATCGAGGATGCATCGGCCATCGTAGTATTTGACAAGATTTTCGATTTTTATAACGTGGTCCATTCGGCTATCCCTTCCTGTTGTCAGAATTGAATCTTTCAACTATGTTGTTAAACCAGTCGGTAAGCATTTGTTTGTCTATTTGCATGTGATAGGCCTCGACAACGACCCGCTCGATGTCACCGCAGATCAGTTTTTTTCTAACGCCCCTGCTTAGATTGCTGTCAAGGTTTGCAACAAAAGCGCCGGCACCGGGCTTGGTAACGATGATGCCTTCCTGCTCTAATTGGCGGTAGGCCTTGGCTATTGTGTTTGGGTTTATGGCAAGCTGGCCGGCCAATTGCCTTACTGTTGGCAGCTTTTCTTCCTTCACGAGCCTGCCGAGCGCGATATCTCGCTTGACCTGGTTAATTATCTGCTGATAAACGGCCCGGCCGCAGGAATTGTCTATTTGAAACTGCATCAGCCAACCTCAATAGTTGTATTAGTTTAACTATTACAACTATATCACATTTGCGTCTTTTGTCAAGCCTTTTGACGAAAAAAATAAAAAATTTTTGTCCTGCCGGGGAGCAAAAAATATCAAAAAGGCCGGCTCACTGGGGGCAAATGGCTGATAATATAGAGGTTTTCTTCACTTTATGCAGGATTTTACAATTTTATTTTATCCTTGACAAGTCCAAAGTCCGATAGTTAAATTAGGGCACTAAGGCAATTTGGGACGCCTGCACACTAAACGGATTTGGTTAAAGTAGAGAGGAATGGAAAAATGAAGGACCTATTCACTACCGGCGAGGCCGCCGAAATCTGCAAAGTAAGCCAGCAGACAATTATCAGATGCTTTGATTCCGGTCGATTAGATGGATTTCGTATCCCAGGCTCAAAATTTCGCAGAATCCCGCGTCAAAGTCTTATCAAATTTATGAAGGACAACAGCATCCCGCTGGACAGCATCGACTCGGGAAAAAAGAAAATCCTTATCGTCGATGACGACGAGGAAATCGTCGAGCTCATGGTAGACGTTCTGATACGGGACGGGCGGTTCGATATTAAAACCGCATCCAGCGGTTACGAGGCCGGCATAAAGACCCAGCAGTTTCTGCCGAACCTGATACTGCTGGACTATATGCTGCCGGACGTCAACGGCAACATTGTCTGCCGTACAATCAAGGAAAATCCGAAATTCGAGAACATCAAGATTATTATCGTAAGCGGCGTGATTAAAGAAGATGAAATCGAGATGCTGCTGAAATCAGGTGCCGAAGATTTTGTAAAAAAGCCATTCAATATCGTTGAGCTTACCGACAAAATCGCCGCTGTATTGCAATCGTAATAAGAAGGACAACTAAATGAAGGCCCAGGACAAACCGGCTGACACAACTGCCAGCCACCAGATAGAACTTATTATTCGTCAACTCGATTCACTGTCGACCCTGCCTGCGGTAGCATCGCGTTTTTTTCCGAAACTCCTGCAGCCGCAGTTCTCCCCGGCCGACATTGCCGACATCGTTGAATCGGACCCGGCCCTTACTGCCATAATTTTTTCACTGATAGCTGACCAGCAGTTAAGCCTGGACAACGAGCAACCAACAGTCCGGGCGGCACTGCAGATGCTGCCGGGGCAGTTGGTTCGTGATGCTGTACTTTCCGTTAAGGTCTGCGGGACCTTCGAGGCGGAGAGCGGCCCCGGCACCTACAGGGCACTGCCGAGAAAGCAGCTCGCGCTTCATCTACTGGCCACCGCCTGCTGTGCCCGGGACATCGCTGAAATCATAGAGCCGCCGATAGACCCACAATTAGCGTATTCGGCAGCTCTGCTGCACGATATAGGAAAAGTCGCCGTTGACCAGGCGATGCCGAAAAGCTTTGACCGAGTTGTTAAAGAGGCCAAGTCAAAAAACGCCAGTATCTGCGTCGCCGAGCAGCAGCATTTCGGCGCCGACCACACAATTCTGGGCAAGCGATTGGCCCAGAAATGGCACCTGCCGAACGAGATTGCCCTTGCTATCTGGCTGCACCATAGTGACACTTCTCTGATTTGCGAGACTATGCCGGAGGCGAGAATCGCCCAGGTTGTGCAGTTGGCCGACCAGATCGCCCGTCAGTGCAATGTCGGCCAATCCGGCAGCTACGACATTCCAAATTCGGTAAACTCGATTGCACAATCGCTCGGGCTCGATGCCGGCAGCTTACAGCAAATCCGCAAAAACCTTGTCGATGAGGTGGCGGAAAAATCCAGGCTGCTCGGCCTGGACGTGCCCAACGTAGCGGCAACTTATAACCAGGCTATTCACAATACCGTCTGTCAATTGGCTCAGAACAATACAAAATTGTCATTAGAGAACTCCAGATTGCAAACGGATTTGAACTGCCTTGATTTTGCCTCGGACTTCCTTGCCGGCGTAAGTTCAGCCACCTCGGCCCTGGACATAGCCGAAGATTTCGCCCTGCGATGGCAGAAGTTTTACCAGACCGGTCCTGTGTGTCTGTATCTGAGGCCGCAGGGGAATTCGAGCGTGCTCGAAGCTATTGTTGTGGAAAATCCATCGCAGGTCAGAACTGTGATATTGGAGGCCCCGGCTGATTCGGCGGCGATACCGGAGGAACTGACCACCGACTTTGCGATTGTTAACGCTGATGATTATGTTGGGTGGCTGTTTGAGCAATTGGATATTGACTTTGCGCAGGCCCGGACCAAATTAGTGCCATTGCTTTCCGGCGGCAGAGCGGCTGGCGCAATTGTCTTTGAATTTCATCAGCCAATCGAGGTAGAGAAACTGACCGAAAGATTCAGGGCGGCCGCTTCTATCGGGGCTATTGTTTTGAATATGGCTTTCGCGTCACAGAAGCAGCAGCACTTTGCCGAGCGTTTTGCCGGCTTTCTCGGCCAGCTCAGGACGCCCAAGCGCAAAGAACCGGTGAACGGCTCGGCGACAGCCTTGACGGAGATGGCCGCGGGTGCCGCACACGAATTGAATAACCCACTGTCCGTGATATCGGGCAGAACGCAATTATTGGCTGATGGTGAAACCGACCCGGAGAAAAAGCAAATCCTGTCCCAGATTCAGGAGAACGCCGAGCAATTAGCAGGAATTATCGATGGCCTGATGAACTTTGCCGAGCCGCAACCGCCCAGGCCCGCCCGGATTGATGTCAGGCAATTGCTGGAAGAAGCGGTGGAACTGACCGTCCGAAAGACCAAGAGTCCGCCGGCCGTGCGCGGTAATGTCGCCGAAGACTGCAAAGATATTTTTGTGGATTCGGCCCAGATTGTATCGGCCATCGCCAATGTTATCGCAAACGCGGTTGAATCTTATTCAAACGGAACAGGTATTGTTGACGTCACCGCAGAGACCGCCGATGCCGGTGATTTTGTGGAACTGCAAATTACCGATAGCGGCTGTGGTATGGACGCCGAGACTCTGGCCAAAGCGACTCAGCCGTTCTTTAGCGCAAAACCAGCCGGAAGAAAAAGAGGTATGGGCCTTGCCCATGCGAGTCGGCTGATACAATTGAATAATGGCTCGCTGAATATCGCCAGCGAGCCAGGCTCGGGGACAACCGTCACCATAACCCTGCCCTGCAAGGGGTAAGCTGTGGTTCGTGGGTCGAAAAATCAAATATCAAAAATCAATCAAATGCGCTAGTTTTGCCGAAATTTCGGGTGAATTTTTGGGGTGATGGCTGTTTTTCGGCTGTTATCGGCAATTAGTGTCAATCAAATGCGCAAGTGTTAAGATGGGTAAGGCAAAAAGCGTAAGAAAACAGAAGTAATCAGAGAAAATCGGTGGGTTTCTTAAGGAAAATCGGAAGAAATTCGATGCTTTTGGGGACTTTTAAAATGCGAACTTGCGCGTTTGAAGCGAAATCGGGCTTTATGGGGTCAAAAAGCGGGGGAGAAAAAAAACGGTGGTATACCTTGCCTAAGTTAACAAGAGAAATCA
>SDBV01002417.1_pt1 | contig 27874 bp, 48 predicted proteins | sample 2277081 | NCBI WGS metagenome assembly SDBV01 (sample SAMN10402039, study PRJNA504765) | marine sediment metagenome | isolation source: marine sediment core GS10_PC15, 223 cmbsf | place: Arctic Ocean: Southern Knipovich Ridge | collected 2010 | reverse complement strand
TCTAGTGATTCTATTGATTGCTGTTGTACAAAAAACAACCATTGTCACAGGAAATGCGAATGCAAGTGCTGCAATGGATGACATGATGGAAGCTGCGGAATTACCGCCACAATTCGCTCAGATAATAATAATCGTGATAATTATTGTAGGTATTCTAGGAATGCTGACAGTGCTTGGTTACGGTGTCTATAACCGGATGAGCAGATAAAATTTTTTTTCTTTTTGAGGTTACAAAAATGCAAAAATTGATGCAACATGTTAAGGAAAGGAAAAAACTTAACAAAAAGGCCGCTTTTGATATAATCAATGCTGGGATGATCAGTTTTATTACCTTTGTGCTTATAGCAATTCTAGTAATTATGTTAATTAGCACAGTCCAGGAAACTAGCATAGTATGTGGTGGAATATCTGAAAATGGCGCATGCTTTAATTGTCCATCAGGATATGCATACAATTCTTCTGCAGTAATATGTTGTAATGACAGCGCAATACCTGCGGCTTCAATTAATTGTACTACTGCAACACCAGCTCAGACAGTATCAAGAGTGGAATATGATGGTAGTGCGTATAATGCTACAAAGGATTTGATGGAAGCTGGAATGTTGCCGCCACAATTCGCTCAGATCATAATAATTGTGATAATCATTGTAGGTATTCTAGGAATGCTGACAATGCTTGGTTACGGTGTCTATAACAGGATGCGAAGATAAAACTTTTTCTTTTTTATAGGCAGTCTGAGGATCTCCGGATCCAGGACCTGCAGCTCCATGGCCAGATCAACCTTCCGACGATGCGGTTTTTTAGTTGTTGTTGATCAAACCTTGGCCAAAGATATTTTGTTAGGCAGTATTTTTCTCTTTCGGGGGGACTGGGGGGTGCTTTCTCTTTTTTCTTAATAACATTTTTAGTCAAAAACAGTAATAAGGATCATCATTAGTATCATTAATGTTAATAGGGCCAGAAATAGAAGGTTGCGCTTAAATAGTTTAATCAATGATTAAAAGTTTTAATCAGTTTATAAAGGGGTATCTTCTGTAAACTATACTTTAACCGAAAGCTTTATATAAGGGTGTTACCTTTAGGTAACATATGGAAACTGAATTTAAAAGAACTCATGTGTCAATAAATCCGCCTGAAATAAAAAAATTAAAAGAGATTGAGAAAATTAGAAAGGATCTTATTGATTCGACTGTATCTCAAAAAGTTCATATTATTATTCAAGAATGGCTTAGAGAGACCTTAAATTCAGTACCAAAAAAGAAGAAGGGTGTAGAACCGATTATGTGAGGTTACCATGGTAAAATGCAGAGAATGTAAAAGAGAATTACCAGATGGAGCACAAGGAGGATGGGATAATGATGATAGAGAGCTCACTTGTGGAAATTGCTTATAAAAAAGCCCTGAAAACCCTGACATACATGGTGCCTAAAGGCCCTGGGAACCGCAGGAAGGCCCCTAAAAGCCCTTCATTAGGGGATAATGTGAAAAAGCAAAGAAAGCTCATTAATGGCTCTTAGATTGGTGCCATTCATGGTGCCTAACTTAATGAATTGATTAGATCATAGTCAAAACATACACATAAAAGTATGTGTATAAATATGTGTATGTGATAAAAAGATGTGTATGAAATCATGTGTATGAAATCATGTGTATGAAATCATGTGTATGATTTCCAGAAAAAAGTCCCGTACGGTTCAACCGTACGGTACACCCACATATCTTGACAGGTGCGTGAAATAATGCGGTTTTTGTAGCAAAGTTCACGTTTCTTAAGTATTTTTCGGTTTTTTTTGTTTTTTTTAAATTTAAATAATTATAAGGCTTTTAACAAAAGACAGTAACAAAGACCCCTTTATACAAACTGGGTGTACCGTACGGTTCAACCGTACGGGACTTTTTGTCCCGTATGAAATCATACGGGTGTGTATGAAATCATACGGGTCCCGTATGAAATCATACGGGTCCCGTATGAAATCATACGGGTCCTGTATGAAATTATGTGTATAAAAAGAGGCGTATAAATGGCAAAAAAACAAAGAATTGATATGACCATTGATCAAAGCTTAGTAAATTATATGGATTCCCACTTTCAAATCCCTGGAACCAAATGGAGCAGATCAAAGTTTATAGAAAGCATAATTAGAGAAAAAATAAAGGGAACTATGAAGCCGGAGGATCTCTTGAAGAACGAAATCAGGTTCCATGAAGAAAAAAGGAAATTCCATGATGATATTCTAGCAGAACTTTATATTAAAGAAAAAAGATTAAAAGGTGATCTTAAACTTGTTCCTGCCACAACACTTAAGGAAATGAGGAAAAATTCAGATATAATAAAATCACAGAAGCAAGAAAAAGAACAAGACATAAAGGTGATTATTGGTCCTGTTCAAAATCAAGCTGTAGTGACTCAAAATCTTAATAAAACAGAAATACAAATGAGAGAAAAAGCATTAGAAATAATAAACGGGTGAAAAAACAAAATGTCAGAAAAAGAAAGATGTATTTTTTCAGTAGAAGAACAAGGTAGTCCATTAGGTGGGGGATCTGATAAACCTTGCTGTTGTTTATCTGGTTACCGCCTAGAGTGTGATGGTCTTAAAGATAAAGAAAACTGTCCACATTGGAGCAAAAAATCAGGTGGTGAAAAATGACATCAGAATTAGTCGAGAAAGTCGGAATTAAGAGAGAAGAAGGCTATCTTTATTTTGTTGATAAGAAAGGAAACGTATGCAGCGTTCCAATGGCAAGAGGCAAAGGAAAGAAAAGCAAAAGAGGAAAAAGAAAAGTAATAGCAAAAACTAATGTAAAGAAAGAGAAAGGCTATCTGTACTTCATTGACAAGAAAGGGAACGTATCTAGGGCGGAGATGGCCCAGGGTAAGAAGAAGAAAAGGAAAAAATAATCTTTTTTTTTCTTTTTGATTGAGTTGTCAGAAATGCAAAAATCATTGACTGATAATAAAGAATTGAAGGATGTAATAATAGCTAATACTCTACCAAACAGTGAGTTATTTATGAGAAAAAAGCTTAGATCAGCAGAAAAGAAAAGATCTAACCAAGTTGTATTAACCTGGTTCAGAAAAAAAGAATAAAGTTGTTATTAATAAGTAGGATTGCGTTATACCATAACTTAAATTCAATCAGCCCTTCGGGCTGACTCAAAAGTCCCCCCTAACGACGAAAAAAATGGAAATAAAAGAAAGTCAAGAAATATACAATGAAGCAAATATTAATTTTGATATTGTCGAACCTAATAAAGATTGGGTTCTCATTGATGATATTATTAAATGGATAAATGAAGAATTAGATTTTGTTTATAAAGAACATAATATGCGGGCGTTTAGAGCATTAGAATTACTCAAAAAAATACTCTTAAGCCCTAGCGCGATCCCAAACAGGCCCAAACTGGAAAAAAATGTTTAATTGGATAAAGAAGATATTTTGTGAAAGACCAGAAACAGAATATAAATTAATGAAACAAAAAAACATAACCCACGATTTAACTGCAACTATGGAAGAAATAAAAATTAGCAAAAAACAATATAACCGAATTAAACATGATTTAAAGGCGACTAGGTGAAATTACGGTTTCAGAAAAGCCTAGGAGGAAAAAATGGCTATAAACACAGATAAATTTGATGTACTCTGCCCCCTATGTAAACAACCTATGGTAGAAGAGGGAAGTGTCTTTTCGGTACATTTTGCTTGTGAAAACCCGAAATGTAAGGGGTATTTGAGATGGACTCCACATTTTATAAAAACATTTTTTGGTAATATCGAATTGAAGGATAAACTAGAAACTAAAGCCCGAAACTAAGAAAATGACTAAAAATATATTTAAGGTTTATAATCAAAAGGAGTTTTTAGATTTAATGAGAAAGAAAATTAAAAAGAATGATATAATTATATTTGATGAAAGAGGTAAGAATATATATGATTCAAAAAGTTTATGGGCTTTAGAAATGGCTAAATTAATCAATAGAGAGTTTTTAAAAATAAAAAGACGAAAAACGGGGGGACTTTTGTCCTCCAAAAAGGAGGAGAATTTAATAGCTGTTAAATCTCAATCAAATCCTTTGGATTTGACTCTCGAGAGTTCCTCTCGAGTCCTTCGGAGAGTTTAACAGCGAGCATTATCGAAAATGAAAAAAATTATCTTGATTGGATTTGTAATGATTTTGATTAGTGGTTGTGGTATTAATGGAGCAATAGATGATTTGGCGTGGAGATTGACTGATACAAGTGATACGGATAGAATGACTGGACAGATTGAATCGATGGAGAAATGTTGGGAGATTTGTTATGAAAAATACAATGTTACAAGAGATGATATAGCTTGGGATACAGAACACGAATTTGGAGGTAAAGCTGATAATTGTTATATGGATTGTGGAAGGTTGCTTGTAGGATAATTTTTTTCACACTCCGATAATTAATGTTTCAGAAAAGTAATTTTCTGGGAGAAAATTCCCTTCCAGAAACAAAGACATTATAGTTTCACATTAAAGAGAAAGCACCCCCCGGTCCCCCCGAAAGAGAAAGAAAAGATAGGTGATAAAAATGAAAATAATAATAATAATTTTATTGTTTGTAAGTTTGTTTTTGATAATTGGATGTAATAGGGGACAAAGGAATGAATTTCCATATGAGAAATATTGTATGGAACATATAACTCAATTATCTTGTGATGAATTATTACAATGTTATGATGCGTGTGAGGAACAAGGAGCGCTTAGTTGGAGCAATGAATGTAGAGAAGGATATAAGGCAAGATTATGGAAGTGTTACGGAAGCTCAAATCAAGAAGGCAAGAATGAATAAACTAAAAATTGTTGGGGTATTATTTTTGGTTAATTTTGTTTTTTTATTGAAGGATGTTGATCAAAAATATTATGAGAAAGAAGTAGGATTTTGAAGGAAGATGAACAAACCTAAAATATTTTGGATCTGGCTCGGAGTTTATTTTATCTTTTACATAATTGGAGGAGTAAAACAACTTAATCCCTGGTTATACGGAATAATATATTTTATCCTGTTATTATTATTGCTAATGTTACTAGCAGATGTTAAAAAATAACACCTTCCCAAAGTAAATCCGAATAAATTCGGGGGTTTTCAAAGAATGGTTAAGATAATAAACACAGAAACAAGAAAAAAGATAATTGCAAGAGATGGAGTTAAAGATATTCTTCTACATTTTTCGGAAGAAATAGGAGAATTATTGGCTATTATAAATCAAAGAAAAAGAGGCAAATGTAATAAATCTGATGTTGAAAAGGAAATAGCCGATGTTATTGTTTGTCTTGAATTTGTCAAAGAGATATTAGGGCTTGAAGATGGTTTGATTGATTTGAAGATTAGCAATATAATCCACGATATAAAAAAAGAGGTGAGTTTGCTTTCCTCCCACGACTAAAGTCATGGGTATCCAGCAAACCGTTTTTATGAAAACCTTAACCCTACTTTCAAGAGAGGAATTAATTGAGAGATATAGAACAGACATTAGTAATTATAAAAGAAAAGAAAGACATTCGAGAAATCGACTAAGAAAAATAAGAAACTCAATAGATTATTTATTGGAGCATCCTTTTTCACAAGATGTAGGAAATAGAACTGTTAAACACAAACGAGATGTTAAACATGCGCCACTGCCTGTTAGGGCTTAGTTTTTACCTTCAAATTATTACAAGTCGAGAAAGTCGCTGAAAAAAAGATTACTCGACTATAAACCCTAACAGTGCGGCGACAATATAAGGAGGGAGAAAATGAATTTTTTTAAAAGAAAACCAAAGGAAAAAGAAGAAACAGCGGAGGAGATGATAGATAGGGTAATAAAAGAAACTGCAGGGAAACATTTTATGTTTATTGATCCTGATTATGATATATGGTTTAATTCAGAAGATTTAGATATGTTCTATGAGAAAGGATGGGAAGTTATTGCTTTAAGGGGGTATTTATGTATCTCCTGGTTGTTTAAGAAAAGGTGGACATGATGAGCGGAATAATGGATGATGAAGAAAACGAACTGGAAGGAATGAAAGAAGTAAAGAGCCATGTACATTTGGGAATTTGTGGACGACATTCAATATATACAATACATCGTAGTAGGTTTGTTAAAAAATATCACGACGAAGTTTTGAAAAAAAGAAGGGGGGGATGATTTAAATGGATAAAAAACAAACAGATAAATTATTTGTATTATTATCCGCGATTCTATTATTACTTTGGCTGAACATAACAATAAACGGATTAGATATACTTGACGTTATCCAGGATCGCTGGATATATCGTATAGCAGTTATAACAGTGGCAATAGGATTCTACGGGGGGCTTTATTTCATAATTAAGAAGGTACTTGAATGAGGTTCAACCCAAAAAAACTCTGGCTGCTGATAAAAATTGCATTCAGTATGGGAAAGGAGAAGGGAAATAAAATTATAGAGAGGATTGAGAAGAGGAAATGAAAAAAGCAAAAGAACAAAATTGGATATTAATAAGGAATGGAGAAGTTAGAAATGTTTTTAAAAATCGTAGAGAAGCAGTTAAACATTTTAAAGCACTTCTCAAACAAACATTAAAAGATTTTGAAAAGCAAGATAAGTCTGACGAATTTGATTATCCTATTAAAAATCCTGAAATGGAGATTAAGCCTGTGGAGGAGAGAGAATCGCATTTAAGTTTGTTGTAGGGAGGGGGAGATGAAAAACAAAAAAGAGAAAATTAAAGATATAATCAAAACAATAGGAATACCAATGGTAATTACTATTATGGTTGGATTAATATTTAGCTTACTTTTTAAAACATTTGACGTCGAAATCGAAGAAATTGGATCTATAATAATAGCCATGATCTGGGTATCTTTGTATGAAATATTAAGGAAATTAGATATAATGGAAGCCAAACTCAGGAGGAAAAAATGAGTTGGTTTAGAAAGAAAGGCAAATATTGGTACTTTGTTGAGAGGATCAACGGAAAAGAGAAGCAGTATTACATTGGAGATGATCAAGCTGTTAAGAGGAAACTTACTGCCTAACAAAATGTTTCGGGCCTGGTTTTGATCAACAACAACTAAAAAACCGCATCGTCGGAAGGTTGATCTGGCCATGGAGCTGCAGGTCCTGGATCCGGAGATCCTCAGACTGCCTATAAATGTGAGTGATCTAAATGACCACAATACAAGAAATACATAATAAACTAAAATCAATAGACCCCTATTATATCTGTAGGGGGATATGTTGTGATGGCTGTATTGATAAACCATGTGGAGGAGACGATGATGGTTAAAAGAAGATTTAAAGCAATGGAATCGACTGTAAAAAGTAATCTAAGAAGTACTATGAATAAGATAGAGGCAACATCACTCAAAATAGAGACTAATGAAATGTCTGGGGAAGTTAAGGTAGTTTTTGATAGGGCAGGAAAAAGATATGTAAGGCGTTGCAACAAATGGGAAATTAGCTTAGATAATCTAAGGGCCATACAGTTAAGCATAGAATATCTTTATCGTGCTGTTGAAGTCTATGGGGTAGAGGGAGAGGAATTTGATACTATCTTCAACTCTATATTTATTGGAATAGAGGCAACCCCAGATGATTCGGTATTAATGCTTGGGAATAAAGATAAATGGTATGAAATATTAGGTGTAGATGTAAACTCAACGAAGAACGAGATAATAAACGCTTATAGGGCATTAGCAAAGATTCATCATCCAGATGTAGGGGGAAATAAAGATACTTTCCAGAAATTAAGACAAGCCTATGAAGATGGATTGGAGGCTACGGGGGGATGAAAAATAAAAAAGGATTGATTCCAGAGACATTAGAAATGACTATTATGTTATTTAGCATGTTATGTATTGGAATAATAGCCGTCATAGGAATATTTAAATTATTTGAGTATATAACTCCATACATAAAAACTATGGATATTTATCAAACTCTTATAGCTATAGTATTATTAATAATGATTATATATGGAGAATTGAAGATATATGATTGGTTAATTGACAAAAAAAAGGAGAGGGGGAGATGAAAGCAGCAATATTAATTCCAACAGACGAACAGAAGGAGTTAGCAGGAGGACAATCTAATGAGATACTCAACGCCTTAACAAAATGTACAGATGATGTAATGCTTCAAGCATATATACTTCAAATGGTTTTAGAATGTTTTGAGAAGCAATACAATCTTGATATAAGAAGAGGCTATTCAATTAGTGATAATGATAAACATAGGCCAAAACCGAGAGAAAGATAGGAGGTAAACCAAATGGAAAAAAAGGAAATAAAGAAAAACAAAGATAAAGAATTGACAAAAAATCAGTTTGCATTAAGATTAACTGCAATAATTGGATTTACTATATTGGGTTTTGTCTCAATTATTGGAGCATTTTGGGGTAATCAAGGATTAAAGAATATGTTTATTGGATTAGGCATATTGTTTTTTTTAGTAATGATGTCAGCTATAATGGTTTATACGAGTTAACATGCCAGAAACAACACCAAAAAGAAAATTAGTGAAGATTTCAATAAGAGTAGATGAAGAAACGCTCAAAAAAGTTATGAAATTGTTGGGCCTTACAGATAACTCTAAAGGTATTAGAGCATGCATGAACTTTACGGTTAATGTCGCACACAACCTATTTTCAGGAAATTTAAGGGATATGTTCAAGAGGAAAAAAAATAATGAGGAGATCAGTCTTTATGATGATCATGCCTAAATTATACAATTTTGTCCTACGGTTTTGGCTGTTTTGTAGGACTAAAGCATCTTTGGCGGCAAATAAAACAATCTAAGCAGCATTAGTCTCCATATCTAAGGAAGATGTTGAAGCTTATACTAGCGAAAATATCAAAAGGAAAGTTAAGATGATGAGTGACACCCAAAGATATAAACAGTTAGGTAATGCAGTTACTGTTAATGTTATAGAAGCAATTATAAAACAAATGGAGGAACAATGCCAGACCTAACAATAAATTTATCACAGATCCTGCAGTTAAAGATTAACTCAGGGAACGCCATCTTTTGTGTAGTCCTTTTCCTATTATGGCTAATATTCAGAGATCTCCCTCTCCTGGGTATGGTACTGATTCTGATTGCTTGTATGGTGATCAATAGTGTTGTCTATAAATATCAAGGGGATTGATCCTTTGATATATTTATTTCATCAAAATCAAGCGTGGCCCAGACTTCATTCTTCCAATCATCTGTAGGTCTTCGTGGGGCATATGGATTTGCATTTCTTTTAATACAAGTACAGTCTCTTTCATAATGCGCCTTAACTTCCTCATAGAATATTTCCCAATTAGATTGAACTATATTTCCAGAAATCGCAAACCCCAATATAAATCCACAGAGAAGTATGCAGAAAAAAAATAACAGGATTAACATTTTGTTCTTTGTTGAAAAATTTATCTCTACAATTTGATCATCACCCATTCATCTTTTTTATATTTCTTCTTCTTCGATAATAGCCAGTACAATATATAATGGACTATATTAAGATACACAAACCTGATGCGTTGTATCATTTGTAAAATACAAACCATATCAATCCAGCACTAATCAAGACTGCAATATAGATAGCTACAAGTTTTATGATCTCCATTGAGTTCATTTGCTTCTTCATCAGTTTTGAAAGCTCCAATGTTTTTTCCAATTCTCCCTGCAGCTCATCCTTATATTTTTTATTTTTTGAGATATTCATATAGATCACCTCTTGTCATACTAAACGCTTCTCCTTTAAGTTTTCTGATTACTAGGTAAGCTAACCATACCAACCATGCGAGGATAGCTACGACGGCCCACCCTATTACCTTTTCATTTAACATTTTTTAATAGTTTTTTTGATAAAATATAGTGTTTTTTATCTTTTTATAAAGTAAAGTCCGTTGAAAGCTTTTTCCAGATCCCCCGGACTCACTCACCTCTCACTTTTAACCTATTAGATGAGTATTATATATAATTGTCCGCTGTCCGGCCCATCACCTGACCGTCCCTCCTATTTCCCTCTTTTGTGCTATCCTTCTTATGATTCGGCGGATTGATGCTGGATCAATCTTATATTTATACTTTTTTAGTAGAAAATCTCCAATTTCTGTTGAAGTTTGCCCTGAGTTGTGCTGTTCTATAATGATTGTATCCCTTACAATGTCAGTTTTCCTTACCTTCATCTCTGCTTCCTTCCTCTCTTTAAATCTGGTAAGCCATTCCTTCTTTTTCTTCCTATATTTCTTCTCATCGACTGTATATTGGTTTGTGAAGCTACCAATCAGTGTTGCTTTCTGTAATCCATAAGATCTTCTCCTGGTGGCCTTTGCCTTGTCATATAACTTTTGTTTTGCAATTCTGCTAAAAAATTCAAACCTTCCTCTATCAAACCTTACAATCGGTATCTTCTCACCAGTTTTAAATACATCAAGCATAAGATTTTTATGTTTTCGATATACATTGATTAAGCATTCACTTCTTGCTACTGCCATCTCCTCAACCAAACTAAAAAAATCAGGCAAGACGACAACAAAAATATGATTAAGCTGTCCACATTCTGCAAAGTAATCAAGAATATCTTTTTGAATGTCAGTGAACATCTTTGTTGATGATAATGATTCTCTTCCTTCGTCATACATTACAATTGAATGGGGTGGATAATTAAGCACGTCGCTTAACATCTTTCTACTACTAAAAAAAATATTCTCCAACGAGAAATCAGATTTAGTTTTCATTTTATTAAGTGTCATGGCTAAATAAGCGCAGACAGTCATAGCTAAAACAGATTTTCCGGTCCTTACTGTTCTGTCCCCCGTTATTAATAAAATAAAGTCCCAATCCTTTTGTAGGTTATAACAAATAGAATTTAATTGTAAGGCCAATCTTCCGTCGATATAATATTCTTTGCCTTTGAATCGGAATTTCATCTTCCACCCAACGCCCAGCGTGTATCTCCTATCTTTGGGATATTCATATTCTTTGACTGTTCAAGATCTCTCAATGATAATTCCCACTCTTCAAGAAAATCAATATCCCCCTGGGTGATTGGTGTTCCATCTGCCAATTTCCTTTCTATCGTTTTACCTTTATTCCAGTACCCTACTTGTACAGTTCTCTCATCTTTCTTTTTAGTAATTGACATCATTGGATAGAGTTCTTTATAGAACATCTTAATATATTTAAGATAAGTTCCTGGATCATCACTTGAAGCTGCTAAGAACTTTTTAATCTCATTGCATCTTTGTAATGTAGCAATGCCTGCATTAAATTCAGATTTATCTTCATCACTAAATGTCTCTTCCATTATCTTTTTCCCAATCCTTGTATTGTTTTGAATTGATAATCAGATCTCTAATGAAAGAGGATCTATTTATATTTGTATCATTCATAAACTGTCTAAGTTTTTTAGTTAGCTTTATAGAAGTTACTATTAATTTACTCATAAGTAATATTTGTATTACTTTGGATATATAAATCTTTGCTTAAATTATTTAATCAAAGCGAAAAGTTTATAAGCTTTATTTGTAAATATCATTACAGAGATTTTATGATCATCAAAAACATTAAAGAGAGATTAGAACCTTTGATGTTATTAATAGCATTTACTCTTTCTCACTTTCTTTATATTGGTGAACGACAAAGACAACAACAGATCCAGAAAGCAGCTACAGAAGTCGGGCCACATCCAACATCAGAATCAATTGAAAGAACTGCTAAAGACTTTGAAAAGTTTGGGGTTACGACTGCAGACATTGAAAGAAGAAGAGGAGAGATAGATGAACCGAAGGAAAAGGATATTATCGGGACAGGAACCAGAAGAAAGGTTGTGCCTACAGGAGAATTAACAGCAAAAGGTAAACCAGTATTCAGGGCGGCAACACCAGAGGAGGGAGTAAAAGTATCAGTTAAGAAAGCTCAAAAACCTACAACAAGGGAAGAATTTGCTAGATCTTTATTTGAAAGGCAGAAGAAAATAGTAAGAGAAACCCAAGAAGGATTAACTATTATAGAAGGCAAACGTAAAACTGTTATAACTCCTACTGGCGAAATTGTTGATGTTCCAATAACAGCAAGAGTCCAGCCTAAATTTGTAAGGCAACTGATCAGGGAAAGAAGAGTGCCTCCAAAACTTATTTCTAAGCCGGAAGCGGTAAGAGACTTTAAACTAATATCAGAGATTAGGGCAGCCCCTCAACCAAAAGGAACATTAGAAAGGTTAGGCAGATTTCTAGATGTTAGGAGAGAAAGGACAAGGATAGCCACTGCTAGGGGAGTATTTGGCGCACAAGTTAAAGGTGTTGGAATTGGTGTTGGAATCAGTTTAGTCGGTAGTGCTGCTTTCTTTAGATCATTAGGAACTCAACCAATAACAACAATTAAGCAAACTGGAAGATCACTTAGAACAATTGGAGGAAAGATTATAACTGGTAAAGGATTCCCTGGATTAGGTCAGAAACTATTTGAAGAACCAGGGATAGCTGTTGGGTTTGTTGGGGCTGAGATTGCACAAGCAAGAATCGGCGGTAAAATAATTAAAAGAACAACTACTGGTTTAAAAAGAGTAGCAACAAGATTGTCACCTAAGTTTAAACCAGTAACTAAAACTCTATTGGGTGAGAAAGTAATTCTAGCTAAAGAACCAGTCGGCCTAATTCCTCCAGGCGATAGACCAATATTAAAACCCGAATCTTTATTATTCGCCAAAGAGTTTCCACCATCATTAAAGAAAGTCCCAAGACTACCAAAATTAACTAAAGTACAGAGGAAAATATTAGCAGTAACAAAAGAAACTAAGGGAGTTGTCACTGGAAGTTTAGCTGAAAGGGTATTAGTTGAATCTAAAACTGTAAGAAGATTTGGTGATATTGATATACTTGTTAAGAGTCCTAAAGCAGTGGCCGCCAAATTAAAAGTAGCATTAGGCCCATCAGTAAAGATTAAGAAAGTAAAGATAAAAGGATCTCCATTGGGTGAGTTTGATATATTCAGAGTAATTAAAAAGAGAACTGGTAGGGTAATAGCTGACATTGATCCTATAAAGTTTGCAGAGGAAGGTTTTATCAAGAAGTTCCCAATAACAGAAGTAGGAGGGATTAGATTTGTTTCTCCAAAGGCAAGATTGGCAGCAAAGGTTACACAATTCGGCAGAGGTAAGAGGGGAAAGGTTCTTACTGATATTGAAACTCTAACAGGTGGAAAGGTGGATATTAAAGCTGCAGCTAAAAGCCCATTGGTTAGAGGAGCGTTTGGGTTTACAAGAAAAGAACAGGCAAAGTTTATAGGAGTTAGAGGGACAGTAGCAACTTCTGCAAGGGATTTATTTAAACCATTTAAGCCTAAAGTTGTTGTTGGTGAGGGTGGTTTGTTTGCATCTCCTCCTGAATTAAGAACAAAGATTGCAGTTACAAGAGTTTCTAGGCTTGCTCTGGGAAGTAGAGAAGCAACACTAACTGACATTCTAGCTGGTGACATTACATTTAAAAGAGCAAAACCTCAGATAATATTATTTCCTGATGTTGAAATTGGAAAAGAGTTTAAACCTTTTGGTTTGCCCTCATCTGAATTAGAAGTTTTATTACGACCAGGAGCAGTAATAAAGAAACAGAAGAAGATAGCAGTAACTTTAATTGAGGGCGAAAGAGTACCGATAATCACAGCTAAAGTATTAAAGCAGGTCAAGCCTCCAGGTAAAGCAATGGCACCCATAAGAAGGATAACGGGGAAAGCAACCAGGGATATAATAGAAAGAGAGTTAGGCATTTCTAAAAGAGTAACCCCTAGACCTTTTGTATCTCCTGTAAGATTAGCGGTTAGTGGGGTATCATTAACTAAGGCAGTAACTAAACCAATTAAGATAACTAAGCCAACTATTAAACCAATTAGAATAAGCAGAGCAATAAGTATTAAACCATCAAGAAGGATCAGTTTAACAAGGGTAATCTTTCCAAGTAGGGCAGTCAGTTTACTACCAATTAGTCCAATAAGTGTACTACCTAGTAAACCCCCATCAAGGCCGCCCTCATTTCGTCCTTCACGTCCACCATCAAGGCCGCCTTCGATTCCCCCATTAGTACTGCCCTCATTCCCTCCTTCACTTCCACCGTCAAGGCCACCATCAAGGCCACCTTTGATTCCCCCGTCTTTGCCGCCACCAGGTATAACTCCACTAATATTTCCTTCCTTTCCAGGATTCCCAGAGAGAAAGAAAAAGAAGAGTGTTAGAGGTTTTAAACCATTAAGATTTATGCCAAGCCTGGTTCCTGTTGCTAAAGAATTGTATGGTGCTAAACCAAAATTTTTAACAGGGTTAGAGCCAAGATTTTTACAAGCATTTTGAGATGAATACAAATGAATTTTAACAATCCATTCAAAAAGAAAGAGATACAGAGATTGAAGGATGAACAAAAAGAGGCTGCTGATTATCAGATGGGGCTTGGAATGGCAACATCACAAGCTAATATGATGGATGAAGCTGCATTGATACAGAAACGTAATGCTTTAATCCAATTAAGTCAATGGCAACAAGACAGAAATCCTGCAATGCGAAAATTATTTCTAAACTTGTCTGCAAGTATGTATAACAAAGCTAATAAAACATTAGAATATATCAAATGGGATAAATGTTATGTATCATTACTTGGCGCAAAGAAACTTGTTAATTTTATTGAGGGTTTGGATCATAATGTTATGTTAGGGAGCTGGGATCATAAATTAATAATCCTTACTTTGCGTGATGCATTAGCTCATCCTTTACGGAGATACCTTTTCCAGAACCATAAAGAGATAGGATTAAGTTTAGAACATGCAGAGTATATATTCTGGATGGTGATGAACTGTGTCGAACCTACATATTGGAGAGGATTGAATGACGGAGAAAGAAGAAAAGATAAAGAGATAATTAAAATTAATGAAGTTAGAAATCCTTATTTCCAAGAAAAGAAGAGAGGCATTTTTGGAATTGAATAAGATGGCATCCATAGAACAGTTAAAGGCTAAAAGAAATAAAGAAGCAAAACGCTATATAAAAGTAATTAATGTTACAAACGTAAAAGAAAGTATTAAAAAAGATATAAGAAATATAAGGGCTGCCAAGCTTCGTAGCAAGTTAGGATTTATTAAGTCAAAGCCTGACGTTCCAAAGATCAAGAAAGGCACAGGCACATTTTTAAAGACAATGGGAAAGATAGCGGCTGGTTTAGGGGATGGAGTAAAGATGTTAGGGAATCCTGATACGCACAAAAAGGAAGCAAGGAGAGGAAGGACATGACTTATCCAATTTTAATGTTAAGGAAAAATATAGTAATTGAGAATTTTATTAGAAAGACTGATAATATTATTTACGGTGCAAGAGCAATGAATGTTCAGGTAGCCCCAGGATTACAGCGCATGACTTTTGATTATGATCTGTATTCCAAGAAACCAAAAGTGCATGCAACATTATTAGAGAAGAGGATGGATAGATTATCAGGAGGGGATTTCTTTTATATGAAAGAAGCCATGCACAAAGGCACGTTTAAAGTAATGGATAAGGGAAGGGACAGGAGAAAGGGAACACTTGATGATTTTGGGATAGCAGACTTTACTAGGCCAAATAGAAAGATCAGAACAATTAGAGTTCAGGGCATTAGATATGCTAAATTATCAGAACGTAGGAAAGATATTAAAACAAGTCTTAGCAATCATTTGTTTGCTTTTCGACATGAAAAAGATAAGATGGATCTGTTTCGTATAAAAGTTTCAGGAAAGATCAGGGGATTGTTTGGATAGGGTTCCAGATGAATAAAAAACATTTATTGTGGATAATCCCTTCATGTATTGTCATTGGATTTTTTATAGGAATGTTTACATCTATAGAAATGGAAAACTTCCTTATGAAGGATTATACATTATATCATTGTGTTTATAATAATGCTGATGATAACGGATTTCCAGAAAATCCTTATTTAGTTCAGAGAATCCAGGAAGAATGTATGTGCTTCTTCCAACATAATTTTACGGCCACATTTGAAGATTGTTAATGAAAAAAGGAGATGGTGTAAATGGAAAATACTTATGAAATTGCAAAGGATATTATAGAATTAAAGAATACGGTTCAGAGGCAACAGATTATGATTGAACAGTTGTATAACGTGATTGAATACAATCTAAAGAAAGGGAATCTTGATGAAATTAAAGTGCCAAAGGTCAAAGAATAAAAATGGCAAACTTAATTGATGGAGTTGGTAAGGGAATTGAGAATCTTCTTTTTAAAGGCATGGGAAATACCCTGCCAATTATTGTAATTCTATTGGCTGTTATTGTATTCTTTGCTATTATATTTGCGTTCCTTTACTGGAAAGGGTTTAATATTAAAGTTAAGGTCTATGAGCCAATGGGCCAAACTCCATTAACTGAAAAAGATAAAGTAGAAATAAAAGCTAATAAAGATTCTACAAAATTAATCGAGAGATTAAAAAAGAAAAAAGTTAAGTTTAATCATATCAGGTATAAAACAACTCATGGAAAGTTCACTACAATAAAAGGCACACAATATTTTATAACCTTTATGCCATTAAGGCGGCTGCCCCCAATCCCAATGACACTTCTTTATGATGATGGTGTCCACTTGGTTAGATTATCCAGAGACATTTTTGTACCTATCCCCAAACCTGAGATTAACCTAGTAATTGGAGAAAATGTAAGCATTTCTGTTGAGGAAGATGTACAATGGAAAGCCTGGAATAATCTGATGGCTGACAGGATAAATAATAAATATCAAGATCTTGATGCACAAAAGAGAATAGCACTTTATTTCATTACAGGAATAGTGGCCCTTGTTCTTATAGGTGGATTTTTATTATGGCTAATGTTCAAGTTGGCCTCAAAGAATCTTATTGTTGCCGACAAATTCAGTGATGTTGTGCAAGGATTACTTGGAGGAAGAAACCCATCATAAGAAAATGAACTATGAAAAGAAAATATTCTTTTTTTGTTTTATTTTAATTAGTTTATTAATTTTCCTTAATTCAACTTCTGCATGGATAGGCGGAGATGGTGATGCAACTTGTAACACTATTTTCTGTAATCTTACTGGTGATATTGGTTATGCTTATCTAAGTCTTGATTTCTCTAACACTTCTGGAATGAGTGATGGAGTAGATAATACTATATTACCAGGAGAAAATATTAATGTTTCTTTGCTTAATGTTACAGGGCAGATAATATTTTCTGGACTTCCAGACTGCAATACTTTTGATTCTGATAGTGAGGGAATTGTAAGTTGTGGTACTGATGCAACCGGAGCATCAGGTGGTTATGATTTCGCTAACAATTTTACATCTGACTTTGCTAAACATAATGGATTAATTAATACCAATACTTCCTGGGTTATTGCTATAGGAAGTTTATGGAATAAAGAGAATATGACTTTGGCTTATACTGCTTTAGATATTAATGCTGATGATGATTGGAACTTTGCTAACAATGGATCAGCAATAAATATTTCTACTTGGGCTTACATAGATTCAAAGGCTGGCAATGCACCATTAGCTTCTGATTATAATTATGCTAACAACTTCTCTTCTGACTTTACAAAGCATAATGGATTAATTAATACCAATACCTCCTGGGTAATTGCTATAGGAAGTTTATGGAATAAAGAGAATATGACTTTGGCTTATACTAATCTTGATTTGTCCACTTTAGATGACTGGAATTACGCTAATTATACTGCAATAACAGGCAGATGGAAATTGGTTAACTTCACATCCTCAGTCTTCGGTGCTAACATGAGCCTTGTAGAACTTAATACTTCTGGCCAGACACTGTTGGCTACAAGTTCAGGCAACGTCGGCATCGGCACAACTAATCCTACAAGTAAACTACACGTTGCGGGGAACATTAACTTAAGCCTGAACAATTTAACAGACATAGATTATCTATTTTTCAAGAACACTCAACATTGGTTAACACGTGGTGCAAAAGAGGTGTTTGGTGAATCAACAGGCCACGCTTATTGGTTCGAGCACGGAACCCCTCATCCAGAAGGCACAATCCTTTTTATCTTATCTAACCAGAATTTAACTAATCTCGTGATTCAATCTGGTAGGAACAACTCTGCTAGTATGATAGGAAATAGTCTAATGATTATGCCTAACACCCTTACTGAGGATATGGGGATGAATCTGAGCAATTCCACTAATTGTATTAAAGTTTGCGATTTTTATGGTAAAGAATGTAAATTGTCATGTGACTCAATTGGATATGGTCCAACTGTATATATTAAGGGCGGACTTCATGTATGGCGACAATTGCTTGTTGATGAAGGAATTGAAAGTACTGGACCAATTATCTTTAAGAGTAATGGACCTGCTACCCATATTGAGCTGATAAATTTTGGTATTCACCCTCAGGCTTTTAGGATTGAAGAAGTGACTTTTCAATCAGGAGAAGATGTTTTTTCTGAAACATTTGAAGATGATGATATTGACCCATTTGTTAAAGTTGCACAAATAGGTAGTGATGCTGACAATTGGGAGACTGTTGCGGGCGGGGATTTCTGTTTAGATTCTAGTATTTGTGCAAGAGCACAAGGTGGCAATTCTGGTGCTGACCGTATAATGGAAGTTAACATTTCTACAGCTCATATCACTAATATGAGTGTCGGTTTCTATTATGGTATTGAAGGATTTGGTGCAACCTTCTCTGACAATTGTAGTATTCATATTAATGATACTATGATTTGGAATTATACTAATATTGCTGGTGATGTTAGTAATCCTCCTAATCATGAATCCATTACTATCTCTAACGATTTCGAAAACAGTTCTATTACTGTCCAGATTATTCATAAAGGTGTTAATAGTAATAGGAAATGTTATATTGACTTTTTCCATGTGAATGGTACTGCTACTGACCCATTTATTGTGAATGTAACTCGTGTTGATTCTTCAATATTGTTAGGCGATGGAAGTCAGAAAATCTTTTGGAATGATACAACAAAAATTTTAGAGATTCCAGGTAATGTAACTTTCCAGAACGTTGAAGAATCTAATTTAACTGTTACTACTTCGATTACTTTGAATGATGTAACCATTTTTGATTGGCTTAATGTTACTGCATTGGATACTAATTTGATAAAAGAGATTAATACTTCTTGGGTTATAGATACAATCAATCTATCAGGAGTAACTGTAAACTGTTCTAACATTATGTTTGCTGATGGAAGCATTGGTTCTGCTGCAATATGTGACGGAACAGATGACGGAGGAGCTGGAGGAGGAAGCGGAATAGGATTGTTTGTTAATGGTACAGATTGGATTTCTATCAATGTAAGCAATCCTCCACATCTTAACGTATCTGGGAACTTAAGTACTGGCGGTATTTTGATTGGTGCTGATAATGTTGATAGTTATATATATTTTGAAGAGGATGGATCTATAACTGGTGAATACCTAAAATGGTCTAATGCGGCAGATAGGTTTGATTTTTCTGATTCATTAAGTGTCAATGGTGGTTTGATAGGAACATCAATTTCATCAACTGGAACAATACAAGCACAGAGTGATATAAAAACCACAGGGGCTGGCCAAGATTTATGGTTAGGTGCAATAAGTCAAAACGCTGCACAGCTTGTATTATACGCAAATGGTAACATAAATATAACTGGAAATATGACAGCAAATATAATAAATGCTACTGATTATTTTAGGCAAGGAGTAAGGCTTTTGGATTTGGATGATAATGAGTCTACTTGGGCCTACATAGATTCAAAGGTTGGAGGGCCATTAGCTTCTGATTATAATTTTGCTAACAACTTCTCTTCTGACTTTACAAAGCATAATGGATTAATTAATACCAATACTTCCTGGGTTATTGCTATTGGAAGTTTATGGAATAAAGAAAACATGACTTTGGCTTATACTGCTTTAGACATTAATACTGATGATGATTGGAACTATGCAAACAATGGATCAGCAATAAACATTTCTACATGGGCTTACATAGATTCAAAGGTTGGAGGGCCATTAGCTTCTGATTATAATTATGCTGACAACTTCTCTTCTGACTTTACAAAGCATAATGGGTTAATAGACACAAACACGTCATGGGCTATAGATAGAATCAATTTATCAAGGGTGACTGTAAACTGTTCTAATATGATGTTTGCTGATGGTAGTATTGGATCGGTTAGTATTTGTGACGGTTCAGATGCTTCTGGGGGGGGGGGATTTACTTATACAGATCATTTCAACCAATTCCTGAACACTACAGAGGGTGTTTCTTATTTTAGCATAAACATAACAGAAGACGCTACAATAGGTGGAAGATTAAAGTTATTTCCAACGGGAGATCCAAACAACCCAGATATATCATTCTTAGGTGATTCAGGTACTGGAGTTTTAAGAACAGAAGCCAGTACTCTGGCCATTACATTAGGTGGGACTATCAATACCATATTTGAACCAACAGGACTTCATCTAGCCTTAAGAGGGAACCAAAATGATCCTTCTCTTGCTATGGATGGAGATCTTTCTACTGGACTGTTTTTTCCAGGAACGGATGCTACAGCGAATGTATTAGCAATGACTGCTGGTGCGGTTGAGATGGTTACATTAAATGAAACTGACGGTCAAGATGAAGTAGTAATCAATCAAGATTCTGTTGATGTTGATTTCAGAATAGAAGGTAATGCGAATGAGTTTGCTCTATTTGTGGAGGGTTCTTCTAGCAACGTAGGGATAGGAACTGGAATACCCGGACAAGAGTTAGAGGTCGTCGGAACAATTAACGCCAGCGATTTCCTTAGAGCAGATGTTAGACTTATAGATCTAACTGATTTGGATAATACATCAATAATAAGATACTTTAATACCTCTTGGGTAATTGCTATTGGAAGTTTATGGAACAAAGAAAATATGACTTTGGCTTATACTGCTCTGGACATTAATACTGCGGATGATTGGAACTTTGCTAACAATGGATCAGCAATAAACATTTCTACATGGGCTTACATAGATTCAAAGGTTGGAAATGCTCCATTAGCTTCTGATTACAATTATGCTAACAACTTCACTTCTGACTTCGTGAAACATAACGGATTAATCAACACTAATACTTCATGGGTTGTGGCTATTGGAAGTTTATGGAATAAAGAAAACATGACATTAGCCTACACTACTCTAGACTTATCAACATTGGATGATTGGAATTATGGAAACTTTACAATAGCTATAGATGGACATAATGCTAATTTTACTTTACTTAATGTATCGGGAGATGTTAATATTGGAGGAAATCTTAACCTTACTGCTGGAAACATTAGTATGGGTTCAGGTTTATTACATCACAATGGCTCACATTGGGTTTTTTCATAATGAACTGGCAAATAAAAACATCAATTATTGTAGGCATTATAGCCATTCTCTATTCAATGATATATATTGATACAATGGAAGAAACTAATATATTTGGATTTAGAACTGAATCAATAAATGTTAGAACTTATCGTGAAGAAGGAGAAACTAGCGAGCTTACTTCAACAATAAAGAATAAGAAATCAGTTAAGGTAGAATATACAGTTAGTTCTAGGAAAGAAGAGTTTGATGATGGTACTATAAATGCTATTTCTTATCTCGGAGCAAGATTTCATCAGAATTCTTCTGGAGATTGGGTATATACTTCTGATGTTTTTAGAATCACAAGATTTGAAGATGATTTAACTTTTCATTATGACGGAATACAAGGAGCTTTAGATGTAACTTTTGAAGCTGGAGTAATTAATAATGGAAACTATCTTTCCATGTCAAAGGTAAAAACTATTTTTCCGCAAATAAAATTTGATTTTCCAAAGAAAAAATATAAGTCTTATTGGAAATATGCTGTTAATATAACTAATATTCCAGTTGCACAACAATCTACTATAGAAGCAGTTACTTTAACTTACAAATCTCATAACGGATTTAATTTATCTCAATTAACAAGTGAAGAAGGAAAAAGATTTGTAATAAAAGGTCTAATGAAATTAGGATTTAATGACTTAAAAGAAAATGATTTTACTTTGAGAATAAATAAAAGTGAAAAAAGACTTTATATTGGAAATTTAAGTGATAAGTTTGTTGATAATAGTTTATTTTTAGACCCGACATTGGCACAAAATTTTACTATTGTAGGGGGTACTGGAAGGGTAGGTAAAAGCGATGCTGATTGGGACACTGCGCACGATGCAGCAACTGGAAGCAGTACTGATACATCGGGTGAATTCACTTGTATGACACAACATTTCATAGGTTCTTATTCAATAAATCGTTGCTTCTTTCCTATAAATATTACTCCTATTGCTAGTAGCATTACAGTACACAGCGCATCCCTTTGCGTATCTGTTAATACCAAAGTAAATGCTGATAATGACGACGACGATTTTATGATTGTTGTTGGAGATACTACACAAGTTTCTATGTCAGCATTAGAGGTGGCAGATTATAACAAAGCTGGTGCAGTACATTCAGCAACAAATTACTCCACTCCAATAGATTTAGGTGATATTTCAACTTTCTCATATAATTGCTTTAATATTACAAGTGATGGTCTGACAGCTATAGAAACAGCAGCATCAGGAAACAATGAAGTTAAGCTATCAATCAGAGAAGGACATGATGTTGTTGATAGTGCTATAGTAACTAATGGTTTTATAGCCAATAGTATATCAGTCTCTAAAACAAATCCGTCTTACTTAAACTTTACATATTCAGAAGCAGCACCAGAAGATTCTTGTACTTGTCCTTCAGCAGCACAATGGGATGTAACCTGTTCAGATGATTGTTCGATTACTGAGGATTGTGACATTACTGGTTTCCCTTTGAATATTAATGGCGGTGGTGGATCGTTTGAAGTATTGGCTGATATATACGCAAGCGAATTTAGAATAGAAACTTGTAATCTAAAAAATGATGAAGATGATGGTAATGAGATGAGAATCGGTTAAGAGAATGTGATAGTGAACCTATCTCTATCACCTCTTTTTTCCCAGAAGGGCATTTATGGGATGCTCTGCTGGGTTTAACATCAAAAGACAAAAATGCAAAATGAAGATAAAAGTTTTTATATCACTGATAATATTTTTAATAATGGTTCAGTTAGTTCAAGGAATATGTTGTGGGATAAGAAAGGATTGTGTTATAGTGGAAACCTGCCAAGATGCAGCCTGCGGAAATTGTACTATAACTATTTACAATGGAAGCGGAACTCTGCAGATACCACAGAGCAACATGCAATTAGTAACATTTTATACTTACACTTACAACGCTTCAACATCATTAAACAAATATGGCGTTTATCCTTATGCTATCAACTGTACTAATGATAAGATTTGCCAGGGGGTATGTCAGGTTGATGTTAAACAAGAATGTGAGGAAAAGGAAGGAATGACAACTGGAATTATAATTTTTTTATTGACATTGAATGTTGGAATATTTTTAGCTCCTGTCTTTCTAAAACATTTTTCAAAGAATCCAGTAACAGATTATATAGTAAAGCGGATGCTTTTTTTGGCAGGTATGGTATTTTTATGGTTCAACATTTTAATATTGAGGGTATTAGCTGAATCATTTGCGCTGGGTATAGATAAATTGTTGGAAGGTATCTGGATATTTTTTTCCTTAATGATGTATATTGTTATATTTGCATCTATATATTTCATGGTAATTGGTGCGATACAATTATCAAAACAGGCAGTAATAAAAAAGAGGATGGGACACGAAGATGGCGCAAAGAGATTTTAGCCACCCCATTGTATTTAAAAAATTTGAAGAAAATGCACGCAAGCTTTTTCCGAATAGAAAATCAATGTACCAGGTCACAAAAGAATTAAATGAAGTGTTGGAGGAAATGTTATATGGGAAAAAAAGGAAGCGTCACTGACTTACCTTTTTTAATGTCAGGGATCTTTACTATGGCGATCACTGCTTTACTTGTGAGCTTGTTATTATGGCATATTAACGATAAAGTGCAGGTTAATGATATTTTTGAAGCTAATGCTAAAAGTGCAAGTCAAACAATGACTGAAGGATTCCCAACAACTATGAATAGTGGAATTGTTTTTGTTTTCTTTGCAATGTCTGTTATAAGCCTGGTGCTTGCTTCCTTAGTGCCGATTCATCCGGCGTTTGTTATATTCTATTTTCTTGAATGGTTTTTATTGATCTATCTTGGAGGTGGTATTGCTAACGCTTACCAGGCAATAATAGAATCTGTAGCTTTTGCACCTATAGAAAACTATTTTACGTTCAGCACATTCTTTTTCAGATATTTCCCTTTTGTTATTGGAATTATAGGCGCACTGCTAGCTATTGTGATGTATAAAGCAAGAAGCACATTATGGAGATAAATAAATGAAAAAAACAATATTGTTAATAATGTTTTTGGTGATGATAGCTGCTGCTTACGCAGTTGATACTAAGAGCGACACCTATACATTCTTGTTCAATTTTTCTGAGAGGAATACTAACAAAAGTTTAGATTTTCTAGTGAAAGACAGCATAACATCTATAACATTCTTAGCAGAAGTTAATAATCAGTTTGAATATTATTATCCTACTTCTCCCAATTGGACTGCTGTACAAATGCCAGGTCTTATTCTAAAGACCTTTACGCATAATAGAACACATCTTCTTATCGCAAATGGCTCTAATATTGTAGCATTTAATAAAGATGATGCAAATGATGACGGTGCAATAGCTATTGATATTGGTGGAAGTTTACGATCAAAAATGATTTATGAATTTGATAAGATAATTTATGTTATAAATAATTCAAACGTAGCTAATCTAAATGCTTCTATAATCAAATATAATCTTAGCACTGATCCTGCTACAATTGAAGAAATTATAAGGATAAATTCAACAACATTAAGATTAGGAGATCTTGGGGGGTTTTCAAGGGATGGATCTGGAAACTTTTGGATAGGTTTAAAGAATAATAAAGTATTCCTTAAATATGATTCAATAGGAAATCTTCTTAATAAATATACAACAAATTATTTTACCCAGTCTTTAGCAGTAATAGAAGATGAGATATATATAATTGAACTAGATAATGCAAACGTAACAAGAATATATAATATGTCAGGAGTTAATACTAGAAATTTTACAGATAATAACCTTGCCGCCAATTCTGTAGTTACGATGAGTTATATAAATAATTCATTATGGATGCGTAGCCTTCCTGGGGGTATAATTGGCTATACAGAAGCCGGAGGAAAACCAAGAGATATTCGGGGATATGTTGATTCAACTAATGTTTATATTAATCCTGGAGGATATAATAATGAATCCAACTCTCCATTTAATACAACATCGTTTAATACATTATTCAGATGCAGCAACTTTAACGGTACTTTGTGCGATTTTAATTTAACTGTAGAATCTGCAACAATGGGCTTATTTAACATTACAATAAACTTAACTTATCTACCATATATGATAAATTATGATACAGAAAAGATTTTAGAAACATCATTGCAGGATTTTGATATCACTATCTCAAACTTAACAAATGCAACAGCAATAGATATAGCATTGTTTTACAATGGCACTTTCTTTAATATTGATACAACAACAACTTATCCTAGCTATACAGCATTCAATTATTCTTTTAATATTCCGAGAATAATTACTCCTGACAATATTTATAACTACACATTTTATTTTGATTATAACCATACGTTTCCAGCAAGGAACGAAACCAGAACATCAGAAATATATAATCATTCATTATATAATCTAAAAGTAGGCAACTGTTCAGGTTTTGATCTCCCTTCTGATACATTTGCATTAAACATTACTTTCTATGATCTTAATGAGATTCTTCTTGATACAAGTTATGAATCGACAGCTTTCTATGGTCTTGATTTTGATAATATGAATCAAAACTTTTCTTTTGAAGATCCCAATCTTAATAATATTAGTTATTGTATTTATCCTGATTGGGCTTCTCTACAAGTTAATCAACAGAACAGATGGTATGATGGAGCTAATTATTATGATTATTTTCTATTCAATTCTACGTTTAATAATATTACACAATTATTAAAACTTTATACTCAAAACAATTCAGAAACTACCCAGGTTTTATTTACAGTGCAAGACACAAATACTGATCCGATTCCAAACGCCTACATTCACATTTTAAGATATAATGTTGGCACTGGTTCTTATAAAGTTCAGGAGATCCTTAAAACAGATTCGCAGGGCCAGGCCATCGGTAACATTGTATTATTTAATGACTATTATAATTTCTTGGTTTATTTTCAGGGGACTTTGGTCTATACAGAACAAGCAGTAAAATTAATTGCTTCTTCCAGGACATTTACTATTGATCTTGAAGGTGTCGGATGGATAGATGATTTTGAGACTGCTTATGGTATAAATTATGATCTATATTTTAATAATGCCACCAATAATTTTGTTTTTACCTGGTCAGATCCTACTTCTGTAAGCCATTTCGGTTGTTTAAAAGTTGATGTGACTAATGAATCCGGCAAATTTACATTATCTGATACCTGTATCGAATCTGCTTCCGGCACTATTGTTTATACTATCTCTTCTTACAATAGCACAACCTTCACTGCTACCGGATATGTAAAGTTTGAAATAAATATTGTATTGAAAGTTATCCAGGAAGTTTTTGAAGCATCAAGGAAGTTCTTTTATAGAGAGATGCCTTTATTTTCATTATTTATAGCTATCCTTATAGTAATTTCCTTGTTTTTAATCGGATTACCAAACCCAACAATAGCTTTAAGTTTGATGGGGCTTGGAATGCTAATCACATCCATATTAGGATTATTTACAGTGGCACCTATTTTTCTGGGAGGCATAATATTTTTAATAGTATTACAAATATACCTGGGTAGCAAAAGATGAAACTAGAAAATCTATTTGTAGGTGGGACTTTGGTGTTTTTAATATTTGCATTATCCCTCGCTTTTTATGCAGATCTTCTAAAGAATTATAATGTCAGCGAAAGTTTGGCTGATGATTTTAGATCGATAGAGGAGGATAGTGGAGAAATCTATTCGGCATCAGTAGATATGAAAAAAAAAACACAGGATAAAGAAGTCTCAGGTAGTAATGCTGAGGATGAAATGTATGTAGGGATGCAGGCAGGCATAAGGGGTAAACCCTACACAGTCACTAATTTAATGGGGGAAATGTTACATATTTTTGGGAAACAGGTTGGCTTAATTCCTACAGAAGTATTATCAGCACTAGGAGCAATAATAACAATATTGACGGTGTTTGCGGTTTTATATTTTATAAGGGGGATTCAACAACTGTATTGAGGAAAAGAATGGTAATGTGGTATAACCTAACAAGCATAAATGCAACAAATGTATTAACATTCACGCAAGGAATTAATCAGACGTTTATGTTTAATTGGTTAGGCACTTTAATATTGGTGGTCTTATTCTTTATATCTTTTATTTCAATGAATTATTATTGGCAAGATACACAACTTAATTTCACTATTTCCTGTTTTTTTGTGGGAGTGATCAGCTTCTTTTTGGTAATATTGAAATTGACATATAACTATATACCCTTCCTGTTTTGGGGATTATTCGCTATTGGGATAATGACAATGCTATTATCAAGGCGGTAATATATGTATTACTTTATTCCTATATCTTTATATAGTTTCCATCAGATTTATTAGCCATAACAAAACGGAGCGGATAATAATGCAAAAATTAATACAAAAATTTAAAGGCAGGAAGAAGCTTGATAAAAAGGGTGCTTTTGATATAATCAATGCTGGCATGATCAGCTTCATTAGTTTTGTGCTAATATCAATTCTAGTGATTCTATTGATTGCTGTTGTACAAAAAACAACCATTGTCACAGGAAATGCGAA
>SDBV01002416.1_pt1 | contig 27880 bp, 26 predicted proteins | sample 2277081 | NCBI WGS metagenome assembly SDBV01 (sample SAMN10402039, study PRJNA504765) | marine sediment metagenome | isolation source: marine sediment core GS10_PC15, 223 cmbsf | place: Arctic Ocean: Southern Knipovich Ridge | collected 2010 | reverse complement strand
CCGTAGCGACTTGGCTGTATCCTAAGAGTCTTCCTAATTCCATAGCTCCTGGTGCTACAGCAAGCATCCCTAGTACTACGCCGGCCACTTTGGCTGCTTGAGGCTCTAGTCTCCTCAAGTACTTCTCTTTGCTTACCTTCCGGATCGAAGAGAAGATCCACCCCTTATCGATGAAATACTGCACCTTCTTCCCAGAAAACTCCACCCAGGCTCCTCCTATCTCACAGGTAAGCGCTTTTCGTAAACTGCCACGGGTCTCGTATCTTTCAAATCCATTCTCACTTCTGTGGAGGAAATACGACTTCGTCTCTTCCATCACCTTGATTGTATCAAAAAGACAAGAGCTTCTCAGGTACTCATGCACTTTTTCTTGCGAGGTAAATCGTTTTCCGTGGCAAACGAAGGTTCCGTTTCGTGTTTCCAGCTCAATTGTCGTGTGCGTACAAACCATCATCGGTCCTTCCTCAGGGTTTCTATAACTTTTGTTCTAAGACTATTCCCTCAAAGAAAAAAAGTCCAAGGAAAATGGGTGCTAGTTTTTGGGAGCGAGGGAAAGCTTGGTGATGGGGGTATTTCCGGGGAGTTTGAGATAAGCGTGGTTGTTTTCGAGGGATTGGATTTGGGTGGGAGAGATGAAAGGGGCTTTCTTTGATTGGAGGGAGAGGTTGACGCCATCTCGGACTTGATGGGCGCCGTAGGAGATCCCCTCTTGGTACTCTTTGATTTCAGCTTCGCCGAGAGATCGGGAGATCTTTTGAGCTGTTTTGGGGTCGTGCTCGGCAAAGATGAGGCGGGTGGCGCAAGTTTCCTAGGATTGTTTGGAAGGCAGCTCTTCCGTAGATCTCCTCGAGTTGGGCGGAGCTTTGGAGGGCTAGGAGTGCGCCAAGCTCCGTATTTCCTTCCTTCGGTGATGAGAGAATCGAGGGCTTGGAGTTTCTGGAAGATGGGGAGCTCGTCAATGACAAACCAGACCCGTCTTTGGAGGTCTGGGGAGAGGTTGAGGAGGCTTCTTGTGGCGGTAGAAAACCAGGAGGAGAGAAGTGAGTTGAGGGTGGCTCTTTCGGAGGGTTTGGTGTAGAGGAAAAGCCTGTCAGGGCTTGGATCTTGGATCCAGGTTTTGATGGAGAAGGGTGTGGTGGTGTCTGAGAGGTGTTCTAGGCAGGTGAGGTAGGAGGCGGCAACAGACCGGATCGAGGCGACTGTTTTCTCCGAGTGGATGTCGATGTGGGCAGTTGCTTTGGTCCCTTCGAGGAATTCGGCGAGCTTGTCGAGTGGTTGATAGAAGAGCCAGTGAGAGAGCTCTGAGGTTCTTTTGGTATCGGAGAGTTTTTGTAGGAGTATGGAGAGGAGGGTCCTGGCGGCTGTCCTCCAGTAGTTTTCGTGGTCGCTTAGGGTTTCCTACTCCAGATTCTTTGGCAAGTGCAAGGGGTTTTGTGTAGAGGGAGGTTTCTGATGAGGATTCACTTTGAAACTGCTCTTGAGCTTTTTGGTTGGAGGTTTGGATTTTGGAGGTGACTTGTGCAAATTGCTTGTCGTGGGTTTCCTGGGTTTGAGCAAAGTGGGAAGAGAGGCCTTCTTGTTTTTGAGATATGGGAGCAGAGAATTGTTGTTTGAAAGAGGAGAGTCTCTCTTGCCAATTGGCATGAGCTTCATGGCTGGTACTGGCTATTTATGGAAAGGAGTGCTCCACTTTTAATTGCACCCTATCAATGGTCTTAGATTGACCAAAAGGGGGAGGACACTCTACAATGGAGCCCTTCACTTCAAGCCCAGGTGGTGAAATTGGTAGACACGCCAGATTTAGGATCTGGTGCCGCAAGGTGTGTAGGTTCGAGTCCTATCCTGGGCATTCTTATGTTTGGATTATTTGCTATTATAATCTCATCTTTAACTCTGATTACATCAGTAATAGCAAGCATTTCTGTAGAATTTTTAATACTTTCGCTCGCTTGATCTTTCCGGGAAAGTGACCCCTTGGGCAAACCTCCCTGCTTCAGAGATCCGCGCTCTTTACCTTTACTCCCCACTGCTGATAGGTCTCTATTTGGGAGCAGGCTTGGGCTCGCGCTTGGCCAGCCCTCACCCTAGGAATCGGTTTTTAGACCTCCTCATTTTTTCTGAATTTTGATGATGACATCATCAATAATCGAGTTATGAATGCATCCCCTCATTTCATTCCTCGGTGGATGAGCCATCGGATTCAGAAGCTATTCCAGAATTTTTCCTGTGTAGTTCTTACTGGAGCGAGGCAAGTGGGGAAAAGTACTCTGCTGCGTCATCTATTTCCCGATATTCCGTGCATCGTGTTTGATCCTGTGCACGATATTCTCAATGCGAGAAGCGATCCGGAGCTTTTCTTGCAAAGTCGTCCCCCACCTTTGATCCTGGATGAGATTCAGTACGCTCCTGAGCTTGTGCCTGTCTTGAAGAGATGGATCGATAGAGATAGGAGCCCTGGCCAGTATATCCTGACCGGCCCGCAGCAGTGGGGTGTATTGAAGGAAGTAGCCGAAAGTTTGGTGGGTCGAGCTGTGATCACACACTTAGAAGGGTTCTCTCTATCGGAGATTTCTGAAGAGAAGAGGTCTTCAGGATGGCTTGAAAGGTGGCTTACCGATCCAGAGTCCTTCTTCGACCATCCCCTCTCACGGTTTGCTGTTCCTTATCTCTTGCCTGAGTTGATTTGGAGGGGCTTTCTCCCGGAGACGTATTCTCTTGAACTGGAATTCATTCCCGATTTCCACGCCTCCTATCAGAAAACCTATATCGAAAAAGACATCCGGGTACTAGCAGAGGTTTCTGATCTCCATCAATTCAGCCGCTTCGTCCGTTTAGTGGCTGCACTGACCGCTCAAGAGGTAAATTATAGTCAACTGGGGAGAGAGATTGGGATTACACCCCAAACAGCGAAAAGGTGGCTTTCGCACCTTGTCCACACTTTTGAGTGGTTTGAGATTCCCGCTTTTGCAAATAACGCAATCAAACGGGTGAGTGGAAAGCCGAAGGGATATTTTGCCGACACGGGGCAAGTATGTTTTTCTCAGATGATCTCTTCTAAGGAGGCGATTTTGGGGCACCCTCTTTGGGGGGGCCTTTTTGAGAACCTCGTTGTCACAGAACTGCGTAAGCAATCGATGTACTTCTCCACTCCTCCTCAGTTCTATCACTGGAGGATCCATAGTGGTGCGGAATGCGATTTGCTCCTAGAGCGAGATGGGAAGTTTTACCCTCTTGAGATCAAGGGGAAGAGCCATCCGAGTAAAAAGGATGCCAGAGGAATCGAAACCTTTCGTCAATCCCATCCTCATCTCAATGTCCAAAGAGGGCTCATCCTCTCTACGGCCGAAGAGGCTTACCCTGTGACTGAGCACGATTGGGTCGTTCCGTGGGATATGGTCTGATAAAACGTTAAATTTAGGGCAAAATCGAAGATTTTTTCCTCTCGGGTAGGAGAGGGGAAGAAAGCTTTTAGGGTAGAAAAGATTTGAAAAAAGTGGTATGATGTGGCTGTAAGAGAATGTAACCAAGGAGGTTAAGGGAGATTCTCGTAGCAGTTAACATTATTAACTTTTTTAAGAGAGGTGTAAGATGCGTAAGCTTAGTAACGCTTTCTTATGCAGCTTAGTGATCTCTGCCATGGCGATTATGCCAGGTTTTGCTTTAAGTCCACGAGGGGGGCATGAAGAGGTGGATGACGTCCCTTCAACTGTCCGCTTTTTCGGGGGAGATGAAGACGGTGGAAATGGAGCAAAAGATCACAATACTTCAAAAAATGGGGGAGATACAACTGATCTTAAGGATCAAGGTACTTCCGGAAGTAGCAAAAGTAATCTAGGGGATCAAGATAAAACCGAAAAAATGCTCGAGAAAAATCGAGAAGAGGGCATGAAAGAAATAAAAAAACATGCTCTTCCTCAAGTTGAAAAGACCGCTGCTAGATTCCAATTCTATTACGGAAGACCTTATTACTACAGACCTTATTATCACTACTACCCATATCGACCATACTATCATCGACACTACTATCACCCATATAGACCTTATTACTACAGATGGTAGGGGGTAAATGAAAAAATATTTGCTCTTGGTTCTGTTTGTGTGTGGAGTTGGAGCTATATGGATGGGAGTCGGGGGGGTATCCAAACAAAATCCCATAGAGGCAGATGACAAAATCGCCTCAGTTCAGTTTGGATACAAAAGACCCTTTAGTTTTTACTACCCCTATTCGTATAAGTTCTACTATCCACACCCACAGTATCGTCCGCAAAAAGCGGCTGCATGCTACTGGGTGTACGTAAATGGAACCTATGTTTACCAATGTAAGTAAAGCTGTGTAAGGATATCAATCCTAGGCTGGCCATCAACATCGATGGCCAGCCTTTTTTGTTCTATCCAAGAACTAAAATAGAGTGTATCATTGCCTCCCCTATGAAGCCAAATGCTCTTAAATCTCCCTTTAGTTTTGCCGAGCGTCGCCCCCTCCTGTCTGATGGGGTCTTTTACGTGCCAGAGTACTACCAGGATTATGCTCAATTCCCTTTTCCAGCATGGGACTCTTGTGAGCTATTTGGAAACGAGCACCCTGTCTCTTTAGAGTTTTGCTCTGGGAATGGAGATTGGATCATCGAAAAAGCAAAGAGCCACCCGGAGAGAAATTGGGTGGCTATCGAAATTCGGTTCGATCGAGTGAGAAAAATCTATGCAAAGCGGCAGATTCTGGGGCTCAAGAATCTCCTCATTGTGTGCGGAGAGGGGAAGACATTCTCACAGTGGTATCTCAAAGACCAATTGGTTAGTGAGAGCTATATCAACTTCCCCGACCCTTGGCCCAAGAAGCGGCATGCAAAGCACAGGCTCCTCTCTCCCTCTTTTGTTGCGGAGCTCGAGCGGATTCTCAAAGAGGGAGGGAAAGCCCATTTTGTCTCTGATGATCTCCGGTATATGGAAGAGAGCGTCGCCCTTTTTGAAAACTCTTTTCTTTTTACTCCCCGGTTTCCGCATCCTTATTACTCTACTGACTCCTTTTGTTATGGTGTCTGCTCTTGGTTTGAGACCTTGTGGAGAGAAAAGGGACGAGAGATCAGATACGCCTTTTTTGATCGTAAGGGGGGAGCATGTCCCTAATCGAATCGGGTTTTGGGCAAGGGGTCACCTGGAATGGAGGCTCTTTTTTTCCTGAGATTTATGACGGAAGAGGAGAGGTACCTAGCTCTTTTAATGTGGGGAGGGTACACCTAGATGCTTCTCTTCGCTCTCTCCTTAGGTGGGAGGAGGAGCTCTCCCAAGCGATCCGGTTTGTACGAGATGGAAAGGCCCTTTTTTGGGAACTCGATTTTGGCAGAGGAGAGTGTTTAGGGGAGGAAGAGCACTATCTACCTCTAGAACTTGCCTCGCGCCACTTTGTGGAAAAAGTCTATCCAGATTATTGCGAGAACACTTTTGGGGTTGGGATCTATCGAGGGGAGCTCCCAAGTGATTCTGCCTATCGAGCTCTTCGCTCTTTGGGGGCTTTTCTTCCAGAAAACGCCCCCCTCTTTCTTCTTCTCGATACGAGCTCTATCGAAGAGCGAAGTCTCTATTTTTCGACCCTTAGCCCCTTTGCTTACGGCCCCTTTTCTCTTGCGATTCGAGGGGAGTGGCAAGGGAAATATCCATACGCTTTCCCTTCCTTTAGCTGGGACTCAGGTCCTTCTCCCTGGGGCTACATAGGAACGAAACAAGGAGAGAAGCTCGCCTCTAGGGAGCTCCCTACAGCCATTTGCTTGCCTGAAGGAGAAGAGGGGTGGAAAGAGATCGAAAAGATCTTAGACCATTTGGGTGATAAGCCCTTTCGAGCTATCCCAGAGAGAGTGTTGACCCACGAGTGGGATGGGGTTGAGAGACTCTACGTCCCAAGCAGAGGGATCTCTTTCCAAGGTGAGAGGAAACTGCGCGGCTTTCTAGCCGCCGGCGGACACATCGAACGTTTTTAGTCAACTCCCGCTGGAACTTTTCTCTCTTCAAAAACAGGAAAAAAACGTGTTCTCATCATCTCCTTTGAAAAAATAAAGCTAACCACAGTGATTTGAATCAAATGCGATTGAATTTTATTTATTACCACAGAGAACACAGAGGGCACAGAGACACAAAGGATTTCTTAAATCCGGCCTCCTCCTCGTAAGAGGAGTTTTTCTTAAGGAGAGAGCAAAAATGGAAAATAAAATCGAACAATAACATGAGGAATTTAACATTTCTATTTTCCATTTTTGCTCTCTCCTTAAGAAAAAAGACCCTTCGGGTCAGGCCGGATTCTTCGTGGCTTTGTGCCTTTGAGTCTTCTGTTCTCGTTATTTCCCAGTAGGGGGCATGCAAGAGCCTGGTATGCTTTGTGTCTGAAGACCAGAATCTTGGGACTTTAACTGATTTGGGTTACACCCAAGATAAATTCTCTCCGTGCTCTCTGTGTTCTCTGTGGTTGAAATAAAACTCAATAACTTGGGTAACGTTTTTAGAGCTTGTCGATCTGGTGGAGCATCGCTTCGGCCTCTGGGAATCGCTCTGCTCTCTTCCCCGTTCTTTTAGCTGAGAATTGGCTGAGAATCTTGTTGGCAAGGACTTTTCCCAGCTGCACCCCTTCCTGGTCAAACGAGTTGATGTTCCAGCAAAAACCCTGGAATGCGATGGTGTTTTCGTAGTAGGACAAGAGACCTCCCAGTGTGAACGGATCGAGCCGTTTTGCAAGGAGGATCCGGTTCGGACGGTTTCCTGGAAAGACCTTGTTCGGATTGTCGCTTCTCTGCCCCTTAGCAAGAGCAATCGACTGGGCTAAGAGATTGGAGAGGAGCTTCTCTTGGGAGGTCGTCTCCTGGACATTTCTGTCCTCTCCATACTGATTCTCTCTAAAGCCGATAAACTCAATCGGGACGACGTTTGTCCCTTGGTGGATGAGTTGGTAAAACGAGTGTTGCCCATTTGTTCCTGGCTCTCCCCAAACGATTGGACCTGTGTCAAAATCGACCGGGTGCCCCTCCTTGTCGATCCGCTTCCCGTTCGACTCCATGTTGCACTGTTGCAGATGGGCGGGGAAACGGAGGAGAGCTTGGCTGTAGGGGAGGACAGCGAGCGTCTGGTGGTGGAGGAAATTCCGGTTCCAAATCCCGAGCATAGCCGAGAGCATCGGGAGGTTTTCCATCATGTTTGGATTGAGCGCAATCCGATCCATCTCGTGGGCCCCTTTGAGGATATTTAAGAACTGGTCATACCCCAAAGCAAAGGCGAGCATCACCCCTCCCACCATCGAGGTAGCCGAGTAGCGCCCTCCGATGTAGTCTTCCATGTAGAAAGAGGCGAGGTAGCGCTCTTTGTTATCCATCGGGCTTCCCTTACTCGTTACTGAGATAAAGTGTTTTGCAGAAGAGCAACCTGCTTCTTCAAAATACTTACGGGCGATCTCTTCGTTGGTCAGGGTTTCAAGAGTGGATCCCGATTTCGAGACGACCACAACGAGTGTCCTTTTCGGATCGACGTTGCGGAGAACAGCAGCTGCATCGTCGGGATCGACGTTGGAGATGAAGTGGACGTTGCGGTTTGGCTTTTGGAAGGCTTTGAGGGCAATATAGAGGGCGCGAGGTCCTAGATCAGACCCTCCGATCCCAATTTGAATCAGATCGGTATACGTCTCCTTTCCCTCTAGGGCGCTCATAAAATCTTTTAATTTCTCACACTCTTTTTTTTCAGCTTCGGCCGCTTTACTCGCCTCTTTTCCTGGATTGGGATGGAGGAAAAAATCGCGCATGGCGGTGTGGAGGACCTTCCGGTTTTCGCTTGGGAATTCTTCGATTTTGTTGATCACATCACCTCGTTGCATCGCCTCCATCTTCTCAAGGAGCTTTGCTTCGTGAGAAAGTTCCCGCAAAGCATGGAGAACATCATCGGTTACCCTTTCTGTGCCGAATAGAAGGCGAAATTCCCCAGCATGTGCCGAGAATCTTTCGATCCTCTCAGGGGAGAGACTCCCTTCAACGGTCAGGTCGTAGGGGTTAGCAGCTAGCCCCTTTAAGATGTTTACCGCCCGGTAGTGGCGGTAGCTAGAATTTATTTGTGTCTGTGATTGAGCCATATCTTCTCCTCAAATATCATTTGTACTAATTGTTTTTATCGTCCGAATAGGGGATAATAGGCAACATGAAAATTCCAAAAAGAGAATCTCGCTGCTCACAACATGGAGAATTCTTTCTCCCAGAGCAAGAGGTTATCTCCCTTCTCAAAAAAGAGGAAGAGGAGTGGAAGAGGCAAGATTTTTGTGTTGCCTGTTGGGAGAAAGAACCACGTAAGGGCATCTACTTCCGAGCAAAAATCCCTGCACCGCAGAAAAAACAGATCTCGCCAGATAGCAAGGCCCTTACGCTTTTCCAACAGCTTATAGAGACAAAGGAAAATCCCAAATTTCTCTCTCTTCTCACCCTCTACTTAGTCTGGAAAAAACAGCTCATCAAAAGAGCAAACTCCCTCTATGAAGTAGCTGAAACCGAGGAGCTCTTTGAGGTCTCTCACCCCTACATCTCCCCGGAGGAGGGGAAAATATTGGCCACCCAACTCACCGAGCAGCTCGATGGAAACACTCGCTGATTTTCTCGCCTATCTCCGCTCTGAAAGGGGACTCTCTCCCCATACCATTACAGCCTACGAATACGACGTCTCTACCTTCCTCAAAACGGGGAAACCCTTTACCCAAGAAGGGATCATCAATCATCTTGCCGAGAAAAAGCGGGAAGACCTCGCCTCGTCCACTCTAGCAAGAGCTCTTGTCTCTCTCAAAGTCTTCTTCCGTTTCCTCTTCCGAGAAGGCCACCTGGAAAAAGACCTCTCTAAGCTTCTCGATACCCCCAAGCTCTGGCAGCTCATCCCCGAAGTTCTCACCCCACAAGAAGTCGATCGCCTCCTTGCTGCCCCCGACCCCTCCACCCACATCGGCATGCGCGATCGGGCGATATTTGAACTCCTCTACGCAAGTGGCCTCCGCGTCTCTGAGCTCTGCACGCTCTCCCTCTACGACCTAGACGACACCTCCCTCAGAGTCGAAGGGAAAGGGGGGAAGCAGCGGGTAGTCCCCTTCGGAAGAAAAGCGCTAGAGGCTGTCGATGCCTACCTCGCCACCTACCGGGAGAATTACGCCACAAGAGAAAATCTCCCCCTCTTCCTCTCTCTAAAAGGGAAACCACTCGACCGGATCACCGTCTGGCGGAGGATCAAACACTACGGGAACAAGATCGGCCTCACCAAGAACCTCTCGCCTCACACCCTGCGCCACTCCTTTGCCACCCACCTGCTCGAAAACGGGGCCGACCTCCGGATCATCCAAGAGATGCTTGGCCATGCCCACATCGGCACCACCGACCGGTACACCCACGTCTCCAAATCCCACCTCCAAGCAGCCTTCTCTCGCCACCACCCCCGCCCTTAAAGGGACAAAAAAAACCTGCTCAAAAGCCACGCTTTATCCTCGCACGCAAAGGTAGCTTAATCTTCTTCAGTCAGATTTGGGTTTTTCTGCCTCAAGCAGATGAAAGGAGAGTCTTCACTTAATACTTTCTCAAATAGGGGGTTGGATATTACACTATTGGCGGGTAAGAGGATGCTCAAATCGGATGCCACGACAGCAATTCCCGCTATTTTTTTTCCAGCTCTTTTGCTAGGAAAAAAGAAGGTATTTTCTCTCGAAAATCGACCGTAAATAAAATTCCATTTACCTTCTTTAAAGCGAACGAACAAAAATGCGCACTCCCCGCTCAAAAGCACTTCTGAGGCTGTTTTGGATTTTGAGGAGCGTTTTTTTCTCTATGTAAATAACTGAGCATCAAACTTGGAAATAGCGGGAATTGCTGATACCATGATGACCCCCGCTCCTATGATCATCCCATAAGAAGCAGCAGGTGAGAGGGCAACTATCCCAGTTACCCCTAAAATCCCCACTACAGACAAGGTGATAGAGGCTATAATGTCAAATCCAAGTGCTCTAATTGCAATTTCCATCCAAAGTTGTTTATCTTCAGGCTTTTTAGTGCCGTCAGCATAATGGTTGTCAAATCCACCGAAGCAACAGTTAGAATAAGCTGCAGCAGCTAGCACTTCTTCTCCTTTTGTTAAAGCTTTCCTATGAAACAGTAGCATGAACAGATATTAAGGTTCAATAAAAAACCTACTTTTGTGACCACAAGATGAGCATGTCCTCAGGGTAAAAAGAATACAAACATGATAGACAGGATCGCTTGACGAGCGACAGGATAAGATAATACTTCCTCAATTAGGCGTCGGAAAAGCCTGCGGCATCCCCTAGAGCCGAGAGCTTAAAGGCAAAGAGGAAGGCTTGTTTATTTTTGTTACTTAATCCTGCTGCATTTGTTGCGTTTTTGGGATAGAGATCGAGAAAAGGTCCACATGAGTGGGCGTCTGGGCTGGGATCGGCTTCATCCCTTACTCTGACCTCAATTTTCAATCCTTGTTTGAGTCCGGTAGAACCTGTGAGGTACTTCAGCATTTCCCGTAATTCTTGCTCTGTTGCCTCACTCTGGATCCACCCTTGCAACCACTGGATTCTTTTATTCAGAAAGGTTTGCTCGCTCCCCCAAACATCCCCGTGTAATTGTATGGCTGTAGCGATCTTCTCTTTATCAACGCTCCCTTGGGCTTTATTGCTGAATTCTGCAACATCCATCGCTAGGAAGGTATTAAACCACTTAGTTTCCTGTGCCTCTGGAGTTGATGTTGTATTCCCAACATCGCAATAGGCGAGCATCCCTTTTGCGAGCGTATGGGTAAAATGCAGCCGTGCCTCATAAGCTCCGCCGAGTGCACCTATGAGGTAGTCGATCAGCTCCGCTCTTTCCTCACCTTCTGTTAGGTTCATCAACATACCAGCGGAGTAGTAAGCATTCGCAATCGCGATGTCATCATCATCCCATGAGGCCTTCCGGCAGAGTTGAATGGCCTCGATACTCTTTGGGTTGTTCTCAGCTTCAGCGAAGCGAAGACTCATCGCAAGTCGAATCTCTTCAGAAAGTTTACCATAGTCTTCCAGAATTTGATCAGGATCAAGGGCGAAGGCTGCTGCAAATACACTTGGATCTAGATACAGACCTGTAGCAGCTGAGCGACTCCAGTGGTCATCATTGAAATTCGATAGGTAGCAATACATAAGGAGTTTCCCCATCCGCTGATAGGTCTCTTCATATCGCATATTCTCAGTCTTTTGGCCACCTACCCATGCGAGACCTGTACTATTAGGCTCAAATCCATGCACATCCTCTTTTGTGAGGCCACCGAAGAGGTCATCTAGGTAGTCTCGGGTCAACCCCCCAGCGTCGATTCCTGGATCATTAGCCATGTTGTCTCGCAAAAATGTGAGGCTAATAATGGGGAAGTTATCGTTATGCCATGTCTGCGGAGATTTCATTTTTTGGTCCATGACAGTGACAATTTTTATCTTAATAAAAGATTAAGATTAGTAGGAATGTGGAAAAAGTTCGCATTGCGGAAGGGATGCAGGTTGTTCCTTCTGCGTGAAACGAGCTCCGCTAGGGGCGAGTGGAACGTGGGGGTAGGGGAAGAACAGAACCACCTATCGCCGCGGCAGCGGTAACAGGATTCAGGTTGTTTGTTTTTGCTTTGCAGATTTTGAGGAATGGGCTATAAATGGTGCTTTATCTTGGAGGTTTACTATGCATACATGGGCTCTACAGCTGCGGCCGCAGCAAAAGGGATGGGCCATTGGATTTGAGCTACTTTTAGTAACTCTTGGTTCTCTTTTTCTTGCAGGAATGGCGCAAATTGCTTTCTATCTCTGGTTCACTCCTGTTCCTGTTACTATGCAGACCTTTGCCGTTCTCTTGCTCGGGGCTTGCCTGGGGAGCAAACGAGGGGCTTTTGCCGTTTTGCTCTATTTGGCCGAAGGGGCCTTAGGTCTTCCCTTTTTCGCAGGTGGAGGCTTTGGACTTGCCTATCTTTTGGGTGTGAAGGCTGGGTATCTACTCGGTTTCCTTCCCGCGGCATATCTTGTGGGTCTCCTCTTTGAGAGGGGAGCTGCAAAAAGCTACCTCAACACATTTCTTGCCATGACTCTTGGTTCAACGATTATTCTCGGCTGTGGGGCCCTCTGGCTCTCCCAGTTTGTAGGATTCTCGGGTGCTCTCTCTCTTGGTGTTTTCCCCTTCCTCCTTGGAGACCTTCTGAAGGTAGGAGCTGCCACAGCTGCCCTCCCCACAATCTCCCGCTTCCTACAGAAATAGCCCTCCATCCATGCACAAAAAAAGAGCCTGCTTTTAGCAGGCTCTACATTCTTCCATAAACGCACCACTTTCCTTAAGAGGAGTCTGAAGAGGATTCTGACTCTTCTGTAGATGTGAAGAGCTTCATTCCATTTTCGCCAAGGCACGTAAAGTGCTTTGCAACAAAATGTAGGATAGGATGGTATTCCAAAACATCTAAGGATTTTATATCTGCGAGTAGTGTTGGGATCCACAAGCTTAAGTCGGCAGCAATCACAACGCCACCGGCTATGATCATCCCATAGGAAGCAGCTGGTGACATGGTTATGACGCCAGTAGCTCCTAAGATCCCAACTGTAATCAGCGAGATCGCAGCAATGACATCAATACCTGTTTGAATCCATACTTTGTTTTTCCATGGATCATATTTTCCGCAGCATCCATTTGAATAGCTTGAAAAGGCTAGAGACATTTTTCCTCCTTATATTTGTTTTGAGATTTTCTTTAAAGTAAGTATAATGCATATGAGAACTAAGAAAAAGTAAAATATTTATCATCTGTAATTGAGATTAGGTTGAAAAGGGGTGCAATTAAAAGTGGAGCTTTTGCCTTCATTGCTAGAAATTTTTTCGTTAAAAATATTTGATATAAAAATGACGTTTTCCAGAGAGCATCGCGGGAGCGATGCCAAGTTGTTAGCCCCGCGTGAAATGAGCCCCTTTAGGGGCAAATGGAACGTGGGGTAACGCGAGTAATAAAACATCTTGAGCTGCTGGCCAAGCGGCTACAGTTTTTTGCTCCTTTCGCCGCTCCCGCGGCTTTACCTACATTTCGCCATACACATCCCCACGTTCCACTCGCCCCTTGTGGGGCTAGCTTCACGCGGGGCTAACAATCTGCATCGCTACCGCGATGCCTTTACTATATATTAAGTCTTTAAATAGAATCACCTAGCTCAACTGAGTAAGGTTATCGATATAAGCTCCACTTTTAATTGCACCCGTTGAAAAGTTTGATCTTGATCTTAATCTTAATAACACTCTTTATGGTGATGGAAGCTAGGCCGAAAAGCCAAGCGGATGGTCCGCGTATGTTTCGGCTCGATGGGCTATCGGAGAGCCGTATACTGGAAATCTGTACGTACGGTTCGATGAGGGGGGTGGGCTAAACACCCGCCTCTACTCTAATGTTGAAGCTTTGTGCCTTCCGTTCTCGTTATTTCCCGGTAGGGGGCATGCAAGAGCCTGGTATTCTCTGGATTCTCTGTGGTTCAATTGTTTACGTAAAATTGTGATACAAAAGATGTGCGTCTGGCCTGTACCCACTCCCCGTCTATCGGGTCTCTTTTTTGTGCCGGCTTCGTCGGTAATCTTAGATCAGGGGCGGAGGTTGGAGAGGGCGAGATAGGTCTCGGGGTGGTGGCGGAGCCATCGGATGAGGTAGCGGGTTGTTTCGGGGTTTTTCTGGAAGAAGTTGTGGTAGAATTTCTCTCCGATAAATCCTGTGCTGAGTCCGGTGTTGAGCTCGGGCTCTTCCCATACAAGATACATGCTATAGAGGACCGAGAAAAGATTCTCCTCCTCCTCTGTTGTGATCCCCGGCAGAAAGGGTTTCTCAGTGAGCTTTTGGTAGGCGTATTGTCCCTTGTCGGCAGCATTAGCTCCTGCAGTTCTGTCGGTTGCGTTCTGACAGTTTTTATTGTGAGAGATACCAAGGTTCTTTGCGAGAAAGTTGAGATAGAGGAGGAAGTCGATCCCTTTGAGCTTGTGACCATTCGGGAGTTTTCTTGTGAGAAGAGTCTTAAGGGGAGTCGTGAGGGGAGAGAGAGGATGAGCTTCCAGTTGAGTGAGAAGGTTTTTTTTGTGCTCTTTGAACAGGTCGATCTCTTCGATTCGGTGCTTCTCTTTTTCGAGAAAAGAGAGGGAAGAGATCTCATGCAGAGTCTCTAATCTGCCGGCAAGAGCCTCAAGGGTTTTGTCTGCCAGGCCAAGTCTTTTCCAACACTCCCAAGTGAGGGGGATCAGCACCTCTTCGGTGATGTCGTAGATTTTTGCTTGCATCTCTGCGGGGGCGGGGTATTTGTTACACGCATTGAAGGGGATGTTGATGTGGAGCAAGGTTAACTCAATCCATCTATCTCCGATTTCGAGGACTTTTTTGTTTAGTTGTTGGATTGCATTGTTTTGTTCGAGGATCTTCCCCATCTCTAGCCAAGAGTAGAGGGAGGTAAAGAGGATGGTCCTACTCTCGACTTTTTGCTCGTTTGGTTTTTTTTCATGGAGAGAGACTGATTTTCCTTCAGCTTCCAGAATCAACAAGATCTGCTCCAATACATTTTCAGGGTGGGAGAGCTCTCCAGAATAGCTTCCCAAGATCTCACCTGTCTCCGAATCAGCAGAGATCCGCTGGTTGATAGTTCCAAGGGGTTGGTTCATCGTTCGGATACTACAAGTAGAGCGGTCTTTTTCGTACGAGTACGAGATCTCCCCTTCTTCCACTGGAGCTTGGATCTGGTATTTTGCGTAAGATGTTTTGAGAGAGAGAGATGAAGTAGAGCTGCCCTTCGTGATTTCAAGAAGAGAGGTAATGGGAGTCCTAAGAGAGCTATTGAGGATTTTCTGGAGAAGCTCACTCCTCTCATGAAGGGGAAGGGCTGCCATCTGTAGATTGAGCTCTACTAGATCTTCTACCAGGCTCGTGTTTTTTTGCGGGAGCATGGTGAGATTCCGGCTGATTTCGAGAGGAGACTCTCCCTCTTTTGTTTCGAGAGCGGGAATGCCAAGTTCTTGTGTCAACTTGTCGATGGAAGCAAAAAAGCTTCTTTTCCTTTCAGGATTATTGAGAAAAAAATCTCGAAGGGGCTCTTGGGCAAGAAGGATCGCAAGAACGGTCTGCAGCTTCGCTTGCTTCGTCACCCGTTCTGGGGGAATCAAGGTAGGGGCATGTTTGAAGAGAAAGGATTGTACTTTTGTGAAAATCCTTTTTGCGAAGGGGAGATTGTGGGTATAGCTCCATTTTCTCTGCGCAAGGGGAGGGGCAGCTTCATCGAATTGCGCACTTTTCTTAAGTGGCTCAAAAAGAGAAATCTCATTGATTTTTCCCGCCTCTTCCACGAGACAAATCGAGATTTGTGAAATCTCATCCATCGTTTGGTCCCCCAATTCATTTTAGTAATCTAAAATTAAAATATCAACTTTTATGGAAGTTGGGAGCAAAATGTGAGGGCAGGGATTTGATAGATTCCAGGTTTAGGGTAGGTTGTGGGAAATGGAGGAATGGCATAAGTTGAAAACTGTTGAAAAAGTCCATCCCTATCATCCGAAGCCAAGAATAGGCTTTTTTCAGAGAGGAAGGGCTCAAGAATTAAATATAAAGGCTTTGTGCGTGGTTGCTGAGAGCTTTTGGGGATTTTCGTTCAAATGGGACGGAAAGCAGCCAAAAGTCTACATCAAGTTGAGGTTTTCGTAACTTTAGGGAGTGGTATGAAGAGAGTGGTGGTAACAGGAGCAACTGGGCAGATCGCCTATAGTCTCCTTTTTCGGATAGGAAGTGGGGAAGTTTTTGGAGATGAGAAGATTGCGCTTCATCTATACGACCTTCCTGGGATGGAGAAGGGTCTTGAGGGTGTTGTTATGGAGCTTCAAGATTGTGCTTATCCGTTTCTAGAGGAGGTCCGGTACGGGAGCGATCTCAAGGAGCTTTTTTCTGAGGTTGATCTGGCCCTTTTAGTGGGGGCGAAACCGAGGGGGCCTGGGATGGAGAGGGGTGATCTTCTCAAAGATAATGGGACGATCTTTGTCGAGCAGGGGAGGGTCCTCAATCAGGTAGCGAGTCGTGATGTGAAGGTGGTTGTTGTGGGAAACCCGTGTAATACCAACGCTCTGATTGCAATGGAGAGCGCGCCAAATCTTCCTCGGAAGAATTTCCACGCGATGATGCGCCTCGACCAGAATCGGGCGATGGCGCTTCTGGCAAGAAAAGCGGGTCGTTCTATAGGAGAGGTCTCCCCGTTAGTTGTTTGGGGGAACCATTCGGCGACTCAAGTCCCCGATTATCCAAATGCCTCCATAGGCGGACACTCTGCTACCGAGATAATCAATGATCTGACTTGGCTCCAAGGAGAGTTTTTGACGACAGTACAGAAAAGGGGCGCTGCGATTATCCAAGCAAGAGGGAAGTCTTCGGCGGCATCTGCTGCAAATGGGGTAATCGATCACGTAAAAAGTCTCTACAATCCAACACCTGAAGGGACTTGGTTTTCGAGCGCTGTTTGCTCAGATGGGAACCCTTATGGGATCCAGGAGGGGATCATCTTTGGATTTCCTTGCCGCTCATCGGGAGATGGTTCTTACGAGATCGTCCCTCATCTTCCATGGAACTCTTTTATCGAAGAGAGGATCCGGGTAACGGAAAAAGAGCTTTTAGAGGAGAAAGAGTGTGTGGAGGAGATGTTTGTATGAATGAGGAAGTACTCTTTACTGTAACCAAAGATTCTTTAGAGACCGGTCTTAGAGGGGTTCCAGTCGGGTATTGCGTCACCTCGAGCGTCCACCCTGAAAATGGGCTTTTTTATGCAGGAAGGCCGATCAATGAGATCTGCAGCTGGGAGCCAGAGAAGGTGATCGATCTTCTCTTCCGAGGTCGAGAGGGGAGAGAGGAGGAGGTAACTGCTTTTGCACATGAACTCAAGAAAAGGGCACCGCTTGATATCCGGGTAGGTGAGGCGATCGACCGTCTTCCGAGAGAGGGGCATCCGATGGCTCTTTTCTCCGCAGCTCTCCTCATCTTGGGGATGTTCGAGCAAACAGGAGACTATCGGGAAGATGCCCTCCACTTGATTGCCAAGGCTCCGGAGGTGGCAGCTCGTGTGATCCACAGACATGCCGGATGGGGAAAGACTCCTCTTCCCGATCTCAATGCTGGGTATATGGAGAGCTTTTTCCATTTGCTCCAAGTGCCTGAGAAAAAAGAGTCTCTAAAAGAGGTTCTCCAATTGTTTAATGTTCTCCACTACGATCATGGAGGGGGGAATCTCTCGGCTTTTGTAGGAAAAGCCGTTGCCTCGGGTCTTGAAGATCTTTTCGGCTCCCTTGCTGCAGCCATGAACGCTCTAGCAGGCCCTCGCCATGGGCGTGCGAATCAAGAGTGTCTCCACTTTGTCGAAGAGAGCCTGGAATCCTTAGGAGCATCGGCCTCTTCTGAAGAGGTGGAGCACTATATCCGTGAAAGGCTCTCTCGAAAAGAGTTGATCTACGGGTTTGGGCACGCAGTTCTCAGGGTAGAGGATCCAAGAGCGACGCTCCAATACTCTCTTGCTCAAAAAGAGTATGGGGACCATCCACTTGTCAGAATGGCCCTTCTAATCCGAGAGGCGGGCACGAAGGTGTTGAAGGAAAATCCCAAAATTAACAATCCTTATCCGAATGTCGATGCGATTTCGGGTTCGCTCTTGACAGCTGCTGGGTTCCCCTACCCTGAATACTATACCGTTTTGTTCGGACTTTCTCGGGTGGTGGGGATCGCGATTCAGATCGTCTATGAGCGGTGCGAAGCAAGAGAGGGAAAAGGGACTCCGATCGTACGACCAAAGTATTTGTACAAGAAGAGAGAAATATGACTCTAAACGATCTTTCCCTGCTATTCACACGCGCTTGGCAGAAGGTGTGGAACCTAAATAAGCTCCTCATCATCTTCGGCGTTCTAGTTCTTTCGGGGCTAGTTTGTCTTTTTTTTCAAATCGCTGCCCACTTTACCTCCCCCCCGTTTCGTTACTCCCTTCAAGTTCTCCCCCTCTTTTTGGCAATCGGATTTCTTCTGGCAGGAGGTGTCTATGTTTTGGGGGAGAAGGAAAAGAAGAAAAGCCTTCTCCAGACGACCTACCTCTCGATTCCGCTCCTTGTGACTTTTCTCCTTCTGTGGGTCCTTCTGGGGTTCTTAGTGTTACTCAAATCAGTCCCTTATGTGGGGAAGGTGTTAGGAGTTTTACTCGCTTTTCTCCCTTTCTTGTTAAACCTTGCGACCCTGCTTCTTTTTGTTGGGGGGCTCCTCGCTCTTTTTTTTCTCACTCCTAAAATTGCTATGGGAAAAAAGTGGGAGGTACAGTCGCTTTGGGAGCCGATTGCGAGGTCTCCTTTTATCGCCTCGCTCTCTCTTCTTATCGGAATTGTTCCTGTCTGGATTGCTTGGGAAGTTCTCATGGGAGCTCTTAAGCTCACATTCCAAACTTACTCTTTTTCGGAGAGCCCTTTAGAACGGCTTTTGCAGGCCTTTTTTACGATACTTCCCTTCTCGGCCCTGCTTGCCCCTTTTGTCCTATTTTTCTTCAACTTTGGTCAGGAAGTTGAGGAGGCTGTAGATCATGCCGCACCTCATCGGGAAGATAGCTCGCCTTCTGATCAAGAATCATCCTAGCCACCCGTTTTCCCAGCCATGCATGGTAGAGAAGTCCTTTTGATCCAAGACAAGTAAAGAAGTAGAAAAGGGGGGAGACTTGTCCCGCCATCGGGAGGTGGTTTGGGGAAGAGGCACGGAAACCTGCTCGGCAGCCCAAAATTTTGGCTCCTTCAAGAGGTGGAAAAAAGGAGGTAATGGCGGGGAGGATTTCTTCTTCTGCTTTTTTTTGATCGGGTTTTGGGTCAAGTACGCCCCGTTCATAGGTAGCTCCGACATGACAACTCTTCCTCCCTTTGCTCATCACGAGATATTTTTTCGAAATCAGGCTCACGGGGAGAGGGGGGAGGTTCTCTGGCCAGGCGAGTTCTAGAACTTGCCCTTTAAGAGGAGTGAGGGGAAGGTTTTTTAGGAGAGGGATTTTATTTGTCATTGGACCCATCGAGAACAAGATTCTGTCGTATTTTTGGAGCTCTTCTTGCTTGATGGTGGTGGTTTTGTAGTGTTGTGTTCCCAAACGAGCGCAAGCTTGCCAAAGCCCCTCGAGATACCCGGGAACATCGACCGTAAGCCCCTCCTTGATATAGAGCCCTCCTGTCTCTTCAGGAAGAGATAACCCTGGTATTTCCTTTTCGCATCTCTTCTTATCCCACCACTCGGTATCTTCGTGGGCGTGGGCGGAAGCTTGGAAATCCTCGATCTGTTCCGAAGAAATTGCAGGGCGTAAAATCCCCTTCGAAAGAATGAGCGACCTGTTCGCTCCCCTTGCCGCTTCAGTGAGCAAGCGGTGGGTCTCTCGCATTCCTTTCTCCCCTCCCCACGAGAGGCGAGCGTGTCTCCCAGCATATGGATGGAGAAGTCCAGACGAGAGGGCTGAGGGTCCCTTGCCAATTACGTTGGGGTCGAAAAGGTCGACAGAGACGGAGCCTCGGGTACTGTTGAGCAGATGCCACGCGACAGACAGCCCGGCAAATCCACCCCCTAAAATGGCGATTTTCATAATTTCTTTTGCAGATCGTTCTCCGTTTACGGTATACTTTTTACAGAATTTCGAAAAGACTAGAGATTCGTTGAGACACCCAATTTTTCGTGAACACTAACAACAAAAGGAAATGGTCACAACAGAGAATACAGAGAGAGAGAGTTGTCTTCCTCCGTGTCCTCTCAAGTCCTCTGTGGTTCAATTGTTTACGTAAATTTATGGTGAATATATAAGTTGAGTTTGTGTATGAGTGGAAAGAAAAAAGAACTCCAAAACTTGATCATTCTTTTGGGGAGCTCAGTTTTTGTCGGGTTTGTGGCTGTCGTGGGGCTCCTCTATTATTTTGGCTCGTCAGGGACCTACCTTCTGCGGAACGTGTTGATCTCTCCTGATGCAATTGAAAAAGTCCCCTTTCAAAATAAGGATTCTCCCTTTGTTTTGAACAAGATTGAGTTTGAGACAGTCGACATGCAAGGGAGGCAGTGGGGGAGATATGCTGTTGGCTTAGAAAGTTACCGGGCTTTTTATGAAATGGTCGAAAACGAGAGGAGCGTTGCCCAGCTCACAGATGAGATGCTCAATCAATTCCAAACCATTTCTCCCTCGACATTGACAATCTTTGTCCAATCAAGAGATACTACACGCTTCCAAGGTGACGGGTGGGTCTTCCAGCAGGTGGAATTTCTCGACAATAGCGATCTATTCCGCGTCTACTACCAAAGGGGAGTGGATGGGGAGGGACTGCCCCATGAAGAGTGGATCTACTTCTTCTCTCCTGGAATATTGAGAGAGGTGACCGAGCTTTTTGCTCCAACTGTGACAAAGTAAATGAGACACGAGTCAATTGCAGAGATTCTTCTTTTAGGGACAGGGGCCTCAACTGGGATCCCTGTGATCGGATGCGGCTGTCCTGTTTGCACCTCTTCTGATCCGAAAAACACCCGCCTCCGCCCCTCGGCTCTTATCAAGATCGGTGGGAAGTCTTTGCTTATAGATTCTGGGCCCGATTTCCGTTTCCAAGCCCTTACCCATAAGATCAACACCCTTGATGGACTTCTTCTCACCCACTCCCACTTCGACCATGTGGCAGGTCTAGATGAACTCCGGATCTACTACTTGCTTCAGAAGCGAAACCTCCCTGTTTTGGTCTCTCAAACAACTTTAGAGGATCTGAAAAAGCGCTACGACTATCTCTTTCAGCAGAAAAGCTGGGGGTCGAGCTTATCTGCACAACTAGACTTTCATGTATTTGAAGAAAAAAGAGGGGAGTGCGAGTTTTTGGGAATCCCTATCCAATATGTCACCTACTCGCAAGGAGGGATGGAGGTGAATGGGTATCGGTTTGGACGACTCGCCTACATCTCCGATATCTGTCTTTACCCAGAGACGATCTTTGAAGATCTACGAGGGGTAGAGATCCTTGTATTAGATGCTTTGCGTGAAAAACCCTCAGAAATGCATTTGAGTATCGATGAGGCGATCGACTTTAGCAGAAAGGTGGGAGCTAAGAAGACCTATTTCACCCACATCGGTCACGAACTTGACCACGCATATGAGAAGAAGCTCCCAGAAGAGATTTTTCTCGCATACGATGGGCTTTCCCTTGAGGTGACTCTATGAGCGAAGAGGAGGAGTTTGAGGAGAAAAAAGGGTTTGATTTAAGGGAGGGAGAAGAGTCTTTTGCGCTACTCGTTGGTGTGTACAAAAGGGGAGAGGATCGGAGACGTTGTGAGGAGCATCTAGAGGAGCTCAAGGCTCTAGCCGATACCTTTGGAGTCACAACAGCTGCAAAAATTCCCTCTCCAGTTCGGAAAATTAATGCGGCCACTTTTCTGTTAGAGGGGAAGCTTGGAGAGATCGAGAGGATCATCGGAGAAAAAAAGGTGAATCTCGTGATTTTCGATGAGGAGATCTCTCCAGCGCAGCAGAGAAATCTCGAAAAAAGGCTCAAAGTGGCGGTGATGGACCGGGCTGAGTTGATTTTGGAGATCTTTGCTCAAAGGGCTCAGACAAAAGAGGCCCGGCTCCAAATCGATTTAGCTCGCACGAAGTATGAATTTCCTAGGTTAAAACGTCTCTGGAGCCACTTCTCGAGGCAACGTGCTAGTGGAGGGTATCTTAAAGGAGAGGGGGAGAAGCAGATCGAGATTGACCGCCGCTTGCTCAAAAGAAAGATCGAAAGATTACAAGAAGAATTGCGAGAAGTGAGGCGGTACCGGCAAACCCAAAGCGCATCTAGGAGGCGTTCAGGAGTCCCTACCTTTGCCCTTATCGGCTATACCAACGCTGGGAAATCGACCTTACTAAACTCTTTGACTGAGGCCGAGGTTCTTGTGGAAGACAAACTCTTCGCGACGCTCGATCCTACAACACGGAAATTTATCCTGCCCAACAACCAAGAAGTTCTCTTAACAGATACAGTTGGGTTTATTCGAAAACTTCCCCATACTTTGGTAGCAGCCTTCAGAAGTACTTTAGAAGCAGCTTTGCATGACGATGTTCTCTTACACATCATCGATGTCTCCCATCCAGCAGCTGAAGAACACGCCGCGACCACATGTCAACTTCTCCAAGATCTCAATGCGAGTCAAGAGTCGATTCTCACCGTCCTAAACAAGGTAGACCTTTGCAAAGATCGGCGGATGATCGATCGCCTCCGCATCCTTTACCCAAAAACTGTTGCGATTTCTTCACTCAGGAAGACAGGTTTTGAGGAGCTTGCCCAGATGATGATGAAGGAGCTGTCAGAGAGGCGGCAACGGATCAAGGTAAAAATTCCTCAAAGTGAGTATGCTCTTGTTGCAATTATCAGGCGAGAAGGGCATATTTTCTACGAAGAATATGAAGAGAATGATGTGGTCGTTTGTGCTGAAGTTCCCATCCCCCTTCTCCACCGATTTGATGAGTATAGAATAGAGGATGTTCAATGAAGAATTTGCCAGCTGAGGAGAGACCTCGCGAGAGACTTTTTGCCCATGGTCCTGATGTTCTGACCGCTTCTGAACTCATCGCGATCATTTTGGGAAGTGGGATCCGTGGGAAGCCTGTTCTTACCCTCGCTCAGGAGATCCTCTCCCACTTTGGAAGCTTGTCGAGTCTACAGGAAGCCTCTATCGAACAACTCTGCCAAGTGAAGGGGCTAGGGAAGGTTAAAGCGATCCAGCTCAAAGCCGCCTTGAGCCTTGCCTCTCGTGTCCAGAGGGAAGTTAAGCTAAAAGCGCGCGCTATCTCTTCTCCCAAAGATGCCTATTACTGGGTTCGTGACCAGGTCGCCTACGAAAAAAAAGAGGTTTTTGGGGTGATTTTGCAAGATGCTCGAGGGATTCCGATGAAGTGGAAGATCGTCTCTATCGGCACCCTGACCCAGACCATCATCCATCCCCGTGAGGTGTTTCACCCGGCTATCCAACACCTCTCAGCCAGCCTAATTCTTGTCCACAACCATCCGAGCGGCGATCCCTCTCCTTCGCCTCAAGATTTCCAAGTCACCCGCCAGCTGATCCGGGTGAGCCAATCGGTCGGAATCCCCATCTACGACCACCTCATCATAGCGCCCACCACCTACTACTCCATGCGCGAACACGGCCTTAGGTTTAGTGGGTAGGGAGTTGGGGTGGCCTTTTGGCTGCTTTTCGTCCTATTACGCACTCTTTTGCAAAGAGTGCTTGGACGATCGCTCGCTCCCTGTGTGAATAACACTAAGTTCGCTCGCGATCGTCCAAATAGAATGAAAATCCCCAAAAGCGCTCCGCATCCCCCTCGAGCCGTTTCGTGCCCACACTTGTGTTGCGTGCCCGTGCCCGATTTTTTCTGTACCTTTTCTCAAATTATTGATTTCTGAGCATTAGCAACCCATGTTTCAAGATAGCAAAGACCCCTTTCGCGGTTAGGAAGCTGCCAAATTTGCAAAGAGTGCTTGGACGGATCGCATCCTCCCTGTGTGAATAACACTATGTTCGCTCGCGCTCGTCCAAATAGAATGAAAATCCCCAAGAGCGCTCCGCATCCCCCTCGAGCCGTTTCGTACCCACACTTGTGTTGCGTGCCCATGCCCGATATTGGGCTAAGAGAGGGTTTTGAGGATGGAGCGGTGGGGGGAAGCGATTTCAGGGGTTTTGCTGTCGAGCCCTTTTTGGATTTGTTTGATGGAGGCGATCACAGTGGAGTGGTCGCGGGAGAAGAGGTCGCCAATTTTCATGTAGGGGTATTTGAGCTCTTGGCGGCAGAGGTGCATGGCGATCTGGCGGGGGAGGGTGGTTTCTCGGGTTTGGGATTTACTCAGGATGTCTTCGATGCGGATTCCGTAGTGCTCGGCGACGTGGCGGAGGATTTTGGCAGGGGTGAGCTGGTTTTTTCTCTCCTTTTCAATGAGATCCGCAAGGGTTTTTTCGGCGATTTTTGGGGAGAGGGGGAGAGCTGTTTGGTTGAGGTGGGTCCGGAGGAGAAGGGCTTCGAGGGCCTCTACGAGCTTTGTGGTGCTATGGCCAAAGGTATCGAGGAGGAAGGCAAGAAGAGGCTCTTCTAAGGGGAAGTCGGCAAGCTCAGCTCTTTGGAGGAGGAGTTCGCGCATTTTAGGGGGATCAATCATGAGGCAGGGGAGGACGATCCCCCACTCGAAGCGGCTGATCAGCCTTGGTTCGATGTGAGGGAGGTCTTGAGGAAGGAGAGAGGAGCTTAGTACGAGGAGTTTTCCGTCGGTATAGAGGGTGTTGAAGGTATGGAAAAACTCCTCTTGGGTGGCCGCCTTGCGGGAAAAGACCTCGATATTGTCGACAAATAGAGCGTCTACGTTTCGGTAGGCTCTTCTAAAGGCTTGCATCTCACCTTTGCGGATTGCCTGGACCACATGAGCAGTAAAGGTCTCCGCAGGGACGTAGAGGACACGTAAACCACCTCTTTCAAGGGCTGTCGCTCCTCCCATCAAGAGGTGGGACTTTCCAGTCCCCGACTTTCCATAGAGATAGATCGGATTGAATTCTAAGGGGGAAGGAAGAGGGGAGCGGCATGTCTCCAAGAGCAACTTGAAAGCAAGTTGATTCCCGGGAGAGGTAAGGAAGGAGGAGAAGGTTGCATGGTTGTGGGGAGCTGGGAATTCGAGGGTAAAGGGTGCGGATTCGTGGTTTGCTGCTTTGGGAGTCGGAGCTGCTTTTTGGGGATTCTTTGTGACGGAAAGATGGACTCTAATTGGCTTCCGGTTGTTGTTTTTGAGCTCGATTTCGACTTTTTTTCGGATATGCTCCTCAAACCAGAGGGCTTGGAAGGAGTCTGACGCTTCTAAATAGAGATTACAGGCATCAAAGCGGGATACTGTCAAAGGGCGGAGCCACCTCTCGACTGTCCCTTTTCCTAGTACGCCTTCTTGGCTTTGGAGAAATTCTTCCCAAGCTCTCATGAGACCCCTTTAGCGACCCTTAGCCGCTACCTTTTTCCCTTTTTCTAGCACAACCACCTTCTGTTTGCTCCCAGCTTTATCGAGGTAGCGTCCCGTGATCCATGTTTGGAAGATCCCAAGCAGCATCGAGGAGAGCCAGTAGATATTGAGGCCTGAGGGGAAATTGTAGAACATCACTGCGAAGACAATCGTCATGATCGATCCCATTGCCTTTTGTTGCCTCTGCTGGTCGGTCATCTTGCTCGGATCTGTGGGAGCAGGGGAAGAGATCCGTTGCTGCAGGAACATCACCCCTCCAAGTAAGATGGGGAGGAGATGGAACTGGGTGCCGAAAAAGAAGATCGGAGTATTCCATTGGAAGAGGACGTCGGGAGAGGTCAAATCGTTGATCCAGCCAGGGATAAAAACAGCTCCCCGGAGTTGAAAGGAGGATTTAAGAAGATCGAACATCGCAATCAAGAAGGGGATTTGGATCACAATCGGGATGCACCCTGTGAAAGGATTGACCTTCTTCTCCTTGTAAAGGGCCATGATCTCCATCTGCCCTTTTTTCGGATCTTTTTTATGCTTTTGCTGGATCGCTTGGATCTGCGGGGAGAGCTTCTGCATCCGTCTCGTCGATTTGATCGACCAGGCATTTAGTGGGTAGAGAAGTAGACGCAAGGAGACTGTTAGTAAGATAATAGAGAGGCCCCAAGAGTGGGTGATCGAATGGAAAAAACTCATTACGAGGAAGAGGAGACGGGCAAAGGGCTTGGAGATAAACGAGAACCAGCCGTAAAAGGTGCGGCAGGCAACGTAATCGGGGTTATAGCCGGTTTTTTTATCGCTGAAGATTTTGTCTACAGTTTTGAGGGTTTTTTCTTCAAAGGGGCCTCCATAAACGCGAAACGAGTAGGTCCCCCCTTTAGAGGGAATCGGAAGGAGGGTTTGATAACCGGGATACTTGGAGGCAGGGTAGGGGTCGTGCTTTGGGTCGAGAACCGAGAGACGGGTGGGTACTCGTGTCCCAAGTATAGAGGCGGCACGGTAGCCAGCACTGATCTCGCTTAAAGGATCGAGGATCATCCCCAGATACCCATTGGAGTTAACAACCCAATCGGGGTAGACCGAACTGACCGAAACGACCTCTTTGGGCTTGGGCAAAGAGAGCTTTTCGACTTCCCCTTTCCCTTTACGACTCTGGCGGTATTGGATCTGAGGAGAGGAGCGGTTTGACATGATCTCGACTTCTGGGACTCCAGAGGTGAGCCAGAGGCCTCGGCTGTCCCCATCAATCTGGAGGTCGAGATTGAGGGTGTAGGGGGCCTCTTTTGTTGCCTTCCCTACAGTATAGGTTTTGGTGATCTTTCGATGAGGTTGGGTGGTGGAAAAGACGATCTTTTCATCTGTAAATTCTTTCACCTGATAGACGAGTTCCGCCATCTCGGGGTATTCCGATACGATATTGAGCGCATAATATTGGGGAGAGATCTTAACGGTTTTTTTGTTCCAAATCCCACGTCGCAGGAGGGGATAGAAACCTCCAAGTTGCCCCTCAGGATGTACTTCATCTGAATCGGGAGTGTGGTAGGGGCGGGCGGGAAACCGAGCGTTGGCGGGAGACTGCTCCACGATTTCTTTGTCAAAAGCGATCTCTTTGACCACACTTTTCGGATGGGTCTCACTCTCAAGAGGGAGGTTGATCTCAGCAAGAGCCCCTCCCACATTTGTGAAAACGAGTTGTTGATAGGGGGTTTTAAGTACGTAGAATTTCTGGTCCCCGTCAACTTCTACCAGTTCAGGAGCAAAAGAGGTAGACGTACGGGTGGGAGGAAAGAGGGGGAGGTCTTGCAAGGGGACTAAAACCTGACTTTTAGCCTCGTAGAAACCAACGGGGAGCCAAACATCATTTGCCTTAGACAAGACAAATCCATTCTCTTTAGGAGCCCCTAAGAGAAGCGAAAACTCTCCGTTGTCGATCTCTCCAACAAAAAGCTCAGGTTTTTCCTCTCGAGGCAACGTCAAAAGATAGGTATCGAACTTTCCTTCATCAGGGAGAGAAGCGATATCGAGGGCTGTAAAATTCTGAGGTCCATAGAGGACAGGACCATGAGCCACAGGCTCTTTAGAGAGGAGCTTTTGCTCTTTCCCGCCAATTGAGACCACTTCAGGAAGAGGATCGGCCCAGGCAAGAGTCAACGTATTTCCCTCTACATCGATCCCCCAAGCGACCGATTCTTCTTCCACGAGGATAGGTGTAATGGGGAACTCGGAGAGAGGGAGTTTCTTTTTCTCGACTTGGGCTTTTCTCTCAGTTGCTAATCTCTCCTGTTTGGCCTTATTCTCTTGTAACAGAGCTCGGTTTCGCTCGTCTTGCTGACGACTAAAATAGAAGTTTAAACCTACAAATACCGCTCCCACAACGAGAACAAATACAATCGACCGCTTATCCATACGCACCCATCTTTTTTCTAAGAGTTGAGCAGGGTACCAGAAAACCCCTTTAAATCCAAGTTGCTACCTCTACAGAAAATAAAGCCAACCACAGAGACCACAATCAATTTTACCACAGAGAATAAAATCAATTTTACCACAGAGATCACAATCAATTTTACCACAGAGCACACAATCAATTTTACCACAGAGAATAAAATCAATTTTACCACAGGGATCACAATCAATTTTACCACAGAGAATAAAATCAATTTTACCACAGAGCACACAGAGAGCACAGAGGAGGAAAATTCCGTTCTCTGTGCTCTCTGTGTTCTCTGTGGTGATAAAAAATATACCCAAGTTTGATTCTATGTCTCTGTGGTGATAAAAAATGTACCCACTCTGTGGTGATAAAAAATATACCCAAGTTTGATTCTATGTCTCTGTGGTGATAAA
>SDBV01002415.1_pt1 | contig 27890 bp, 39 predicted proteins | sample 2277081 | NCBI WGS metagenome assembly SDBV01 (sample SAMN10402039, study PRJNA504765) | marine sediment metagenome | isolation source: marine sediment core GS10_PC15, 223 cmbsf | place: Arctic Ocean: Southern Knipovich Ridge | collected 2010 | reverse complement strand
ACATTACGGAGTGCCCTTCGAGCTTGTGTATCACCGGCGCCTTGGCCATCAGCCCACCTCCACGCCCGCAGCGGCCAGGGCGGCTTTTAGTTCATCCAGCGGGGTGCGCAGCCCACTGACAGTGCCCGAGTCGAGAGGGCCCAGGTGGCGGGTTGCGCGCCCGCACGCCGCCAGCAGCGCGTCGTAGCCCGGGAAGTGTTTGTCGATGATTTCGGCGGCCATAGCAACTCTCATTGCCATGTGTGGCGGCTGTTCATCCAGCGTTGACAGGCCGAACCATGCCATGCCCGTCCGCGTCGCTCGTTCGCTCGGCTGGTCGCTCATGGCGTCACCTCCACGCCCGCCTCGGCCAGGGCGATGGCTGCCTCAGCGAGGCAGTGCACGCACTTCTGACAGCCCGCTCGCTGTACGGGGCCGCATCTGCATCTGTCGAATGTACGCACGTCGACGGCGACAGCCAGCAGTGCGTCGTGGCTGTTCGTGGTATGTGCGTGACTGTTCACGGCGTCGCGGATTCGAGGACCCGTTTCATCCGTGGTATCGGCGACCCAAATATCGTGCGCGTTCTTCAACGCCATGGTCTTTTGATCGTATCGCCACGGCAGCGGGCTGTATTGCGGTTTGCTCATCGTCGCATTCTCCATATCAGGTTGCCGATCAACTACGTTTGCCACCCAACAGCACCATGAGCACCAACAGGAGCACGCACCCCAACGCCACCAAAAAGCCGATCCAGATCAAATCCATCTTCGTACCTTTCGTGCTAGGTTCCCGACCCACTCGCCGAACCACACCAGCACCGGGTGGTGGCCACGAACAAGGTCCTGGCTGTACCTGCGGTCAGCGGTCATGGTTGGCACTCGTTTCGGCCAGGTATGGCGATGCCGGCGGCGGTGGCCTCTCCCATTACTGCGTTGACCCAGCTTGTTGACATATTCAGCCTACGAGCGATTGCCACTCGCGAGTCGTCAGTGTTTATCAACGCGGCCAGAACGAACATTTTCCTGCTAGTGGTGCGTTGCTTACTCACTTTCGCTTCAATCACGCCGGCACAAATACCGATACTGCGGACATACGGCTCGCAGAGTCGCTCCTGCGCACTAACCTCCGCAATCGTTTGCCCAGCCTCTAAAGCGGAGATAACCGCCCTTCTGCGTTCTTGCTGTTCGTAGCGCGTCATAATTCAATCCTCACTAGCCCGCTCCCGCGAGCGAGGACGGCAACCAGGGGATGCGGCGTCCGTGCCGGATGCACCGCCCTGGAGCGCCCCCGCTCTTTGGGGAGGGAAGGAAGCTCGCGGTCACTCATCGTCGGCCCCGATCAGCTCCGCGTAGGCGTCGCACACCAACCGCGAGAGTTGCTGTATCTGGTCTCTACCGTTGAGTTTGGCCATGGCCTTCAAGTGCTTTTTGGCGCGCCTCGTGAGTCGCACCTGTGGATGGCTCTTGAACCGGTTGGCCTTAGCCTTGCGTTTGCTCATTGTGTCGCGCCCCTGAGACTGATCGAAGATTCATTGCCCCTAGTATGCCCCACATGTGCCCCACTGTCAAGGGGATTCCAGGGCGAATCCGCAGATTCCCCGTAACCGCCTATGGGAGCACGACTTATGGGCCTAGAATTTCCCGTCTGGGCATGGGGCGTTGCCGGCTTGGGTAATGTGGGTGAGGTGTCCGGCGCACCCGCAGGGCTTGCCGGCTCGCCGGAGTGCGTCTTGCTCGGCTTGGATCAGGTCGCACACGCCCTTGCCGGTGGGCTTGTTCTCACTCGCCGGGGTCCATTCGTCGCACTCGTGGCAGATGTGAGCGTGTTTGCTTGGGTCGGGCAACAGGGGTAGGGCGGGATGCTTCGGCCGCTCCTGTTTGCGGAGTACCGGCGCGCCAGTCACCGCGCCAGTTACCCGCAACCGGAACACCTCTGACCAGTCCGTTAAAAGCTGACCTCGCAAGCGTTGCCTCCGCCGCAGACGGTCACAGGTTGGAGCGCAGCAGATTTACACATACCCATCGACCTCCGCGATGAGAGCATGTGGGTCAACTCGTCCGTCCCCAGGACCGGCACACCCCCTAAAGTGCTTTTGCCTCCCTGGCCGATTTCCAGGAAGGGGTATTGCATCGTGGAGCTGTTGTTGCCCAAAGAGGTTGCGTAGCACCCATTCTGGCAGGGGTCTATAAGGTAAAGCCAGTACGTCGTGGCGAGAATGAGCCAGTCCAGGTAATACACGCGCACACGAACCGAACAACCGTCCAACTGCACGCCAATAATCAGTGTCGGTTGGGCAAGATGGTACACTTTCGGCCACGTCCCCGACTCCACCATAAGGGGCAGGAACGGGCCCTCGGCGGCCAGAAGGTGGCTACAATCTCCAGGCCCGCTCGATGTGCCCCCGCCCGGGTCGCCGCCCGGATCTGGCCAGTAGGCGGTGGAGGTCATAACCCGCCCGCCCTGATGTAATAGCTCCCACTCCCCTGCCACCTCGGGCCGCTCTGGCGGGTAGAGGTTGGTGTTCCTCCACACGCCCCAGCCGTAATGCCCCTGATACCACAGCCGGAGGAAGTCCGCGGTCGGACTCCAGAGCGAGGGAGCGCGATGAGGGTAGCCGAACAGGTACTCGTCCGTCTCCAAATCGTGAGCGATCAGCGGCAGGTTCGTCCACTCTTTTGCCAACAAGGCGGTGACGCCGGCGAGGAATGCGTCGTAGTGCATCTTGGTTATGCAGATCGAATTCGCGGCTACACCCCGCGAAGAGGGGAAAGAGGTCGGAAACCCGTTCCACGCGGTGAAGAACTGCTGCATGGCGAAGTGATAGTCTGACGTGTTGCTGTGCACCGAGGTCACGTCGTCGTCGCTCACAACGTACTGGTGCTCGTGCGCAACTTCGTCGATGTATCCGTCGAGGTTGGTTACTTGGAACTTGGGCAGCACCGGGTTCCCGCCCACGGTGGGCAGGCACTCAATAAAGGAGCTTGCCGGTATGGCGGTGCCCCCTACCATATAGGCTGGCGGAGTTGCGCTGCCGAGCGGTTGCGCGGAGGGGACGGTGACGACCCCACGTATCGCGTTATCCGTGAAGCCCGTGAGGTCATCACCGGTGTCGGCGGTGTTCCCGATCGCGATACTGGCAGGTGCTGGGACGTTGAATCGAGCCTGGAAGCGCTTTGTGATCCATTCGTTAATCGAGCCAGTGAAGCCGAACACCGCTCGGAGTCTGTCGAGCGTCACGTCCTCAGAGGTTTCTGGGTATGGCCAGGTCGTTTGCTGCCAGCGGGTCATCCCACCATGTAGCGCGAACTCCCAGACGTAGTTCTCGTCGCTGGGAACACACGCCGCGTAGGCTCCGCTGTAGCACGCGAGGGCATTGATGCCGAACCGCATTGACCAGCACCCCGTAGGCTGCGCCGGACAGGCACAAATACAGCACCCTAGCGAGGGGATGTCCCCGCCAGGCTTTGGGCGGGCCCAGCCACCTGTACCACTTATGTCGAGGGAGCCAAAACAGAAGGGACCGTTGGGCTGGAAGGAACGCGGGATGCGGAAGTTGTAGTCAGCCATCAGCCCGCACAGCACTACCGCGTAGACTCGCAGGGTCAGCCTGATCGTACCGTTGCCGGGGAAGCTAAGGCCGGCCTTCAGGTTCAACCAGACCTGCCGCTGTGAGAACAGGCTGTGTTCGTAGTCGTAAGAGTCGAGGGCAGCGTTGGGCGGCACCGGGTTCGTGCCAGGGTCGTGCCACCGGGGTAGCTCGAAGATCCGATTGGGGATCACTACGGGCTCGGGTTCCGCCCAGTACCAGATGCCGTCGGTCTGGCCGGGGGCGACCCCGCGTAGGTCGATAGCGTCCGCGATGTCATAGTTGGCGCCGAACTTCAGCCTATGGTGTGCCACACTCACGATCGCGGGCACGGTTCCCGTTTGATCGATGTGGTAGAAGGTGCGCGATCCAGCGAGCGCGGACGGTTCCCAGACCCCGCTGCCGATCCCCAGCATGGCGTCCGCAACTTGGCCGACTAGGGCGCTGTGGCCGAGGTCAACCTGGCTGAAGTCACTGAGGTTGATTGTAATAGGCGGGTAGGGCATATAACTCAGCCCGCCAAGCCCGAGCCCGTGTTCTGTCACGCAACTTTGCAGCGCACCATAACCGAACGCGGCGCGGCCGCCATCAGATGTACGCGCCCGAAAACCGATCTGGCCTTCTAAGGTCATAGACTGGACGCGGCAGGCCGCCATGATTTCGTCAGACGTTTTTGCTAGCACGCAATGGTCCCCGTTCAAGGGGACGCTTGTAGGCATTACTAACAATTTGCCGTCTGCCGTCTTGAGTCCGACCAGGTATCTGCCAGCTACGATTGTCACGGAAGCACGATGGCTGTTATCACGCCGCCTGTCGGCTGGCCAAGCGAATCTACCGCTTGGATGTTGATCGTATTGCCTACTTGATCGGCAACTGCGATGTACGCTCTAAGTGTCTCTCCTGGCAGCCCGCGGATCGCCCGCGTGGACGGCGACGAGTAGCCGCCCAACGAACTGCCCGACGTGCTCGGCTCGAATAGCGTCTTTAGCTCACCGATCACCGCGCGGAACTGCTGCGTAGAAAGATCGGCAAACGGTGCCATGCGGCGTAGGCGAGCTAGGTCAGCCATTAGTCGTCCACCAGGTAGCCCCACCAACTACAGGAGCCCTCGCTTCCCACCTGGTCGGGCCAGACAGATACCTTGACGATAGACAACGCAGGCACGGCCGCCTCGAGAGGCTGTGGGCTGGACACATCGTTCTTCAGATACGCAACACCCTTGAAGCAAAAAATGCCTGGGAGCAACACACCATTCATGTCTGTAGAACGGATGCGGAACGCCGCCCGCTTCCCTTGGGCTTCTGTGCAGTGCCACTCTTGCAATAGTAGCGTTTTCCCGAGCGGCACCATGCGGTGGGGGACGAGTGACTTATTACCGCCAGCCCCGATCATCTGGTGCAGCGTGTTGGGAATCGTGTCACCAGTCTTGTAGATGCCGATATTTCCGGCAGCCACAGCTCCCGACCCTACAGCTACAGCGAATACGTCATTTACGAAACGGATGTCGGTCGCCGTCGTGTTCACTACGTTGGTGCCGTTCAGGGTGACGTCTTCGGTCTGCTCTGCGCCCGTCGAGTCCAGGTAGAGAAGACGCAGCGTTTGGACACCGGTGCCCTCAGATGCATCATTGCCACTTTCCGAAATCACTGCCACCTGTTCGCCGCCCGACGCGGGCGTGTATAGCCTGGTAGGGCCATCAGGAGTAAAGTCTTGCCCGCGGCAAACATCTTCCCCGCCCGCGTCATTTCCACTGTTTTCGTACTCCCCCATTGCCTTGACGGTGGACCAACCGGGAACCCGTCCCAGTTGAACCTCAGTCCTTAAATCCCGTTCAGGTTCCTCGTCGGTTTCGGCGAAGCCGTATAGATCAACGGTTGCCGACCCCTCTCGGGTGCGGGCCTGAATTCGCAGGTTGTAGACCACGGGGAACTCGGCCAGCACGTGCGCGGTGTGGCCTGCGCGTGTGACCGGGAAGGCCGTATCCCCCGTTTGCTGGATCGTCGCAAATGCCTTGCCGGAGTCGCCACCCACCAGATCGTACCAAGCGCCACTGGTGTGGCTCCGGGCCTGCACGCGAATGTTGTCCACGTCGCCTGCGCTGCCCGCGTCGTTGGACAACTGGAATCGCACGGACGAGAGTGGCAGTATCTCGACCTGGGCCAGCGTCGTCAGGGTTGTCCAATCCGGCGTCACGGTCGTTCCGACCGCCGCGAAGTCCGTCCGGCTCATATCAGATCCCCGCCGTGGCCAGGGTCCGGGCCTTGATGTTGTCGCGGCCGCCCACGATCTTGATCGGGTTCGTGACCACCACGTTGTCCGGGGCGTTCTGGAGGTTCAGCATCATCCCCACGTGCGTCTCGATGTTGGTGAACGTCTTAGCCCGATCGTCCTGGCTGGCGTCGCAGCTACCCCGGTACATCTTCAAGTCGGTCACGGTAGTCGGGCTGTTCTTAACGAACAGGCCGCCACGCATGGTTACGTTCGTCGTGGTGCCCTCCTGGGACGTGACCGTGCCGGCCAGGATGTGCATGGTCCCGATCGTCCCGCTGCCGTTTTGCGTGGCGACTCCGGACAGCACGTGCAGCGTGGTAACGTTCGCATCGACGAGCGTGACCTGCGGAACTTCCAACTGCGTCCCGATGGTTTCTAGCCAGGCCTCGGTAACGGTGCCCGACTCGAAGGTCACGAACCCTTCCATGATGTGAGCTGCAGCCACGTTGCCGGTGATATACAGCCGCCGCCCGCTGACGCCGCCTTGGATGTACACCGCGTCATAGTTGAATGAGCCAGTGGACACATCGAACCAGGCATTGCCGCGGCTCTGGAACGAGAGCGTGGTGGCCCCGATTTCCATCTTGCCGGTGCTGCTGCCGATGTCGCCGCTGTAGCCAGACGTGACGATCAGCTCCAGCAGGTTGACGGCCGACTGATCTTTGCCGGCTACCACCGACTGGCTGCCGGTCAGAAAGCGCGCAATGTCTCCGGTCACAGGCACAGAGGCCCCCGACCAATTGGCGGCCACCGACCAATCGCCTTCGTTGCCGCTGTCCGTTCCGATCCAGTCACGTGTTGCCATGTCTATCTCCTATGAGCCGGAGGGCGGCACCGGCACAAGATTGCCCCACGGGGTAACGTTGTAAGGTTTGAAAACTGCGCCGCTGCCGTCGTACATCGGCTGCGGCAGGATCTGGCCGGCGCGGATAAACTTGTTCCAGGTGTTGCGGCGCTCCGCTATGGTCAACGTCATTTGATGTTTGTTGCCACCGATCGAATCGGTCTCGTCCGTGAGATTCAGTCCCTCTAGTAGCAGGGTTTCAGGCAAAAAGGTCCGCTGGTACCTCGGCGAATATCGGTCTATGCTGTTGACCGTTCCGATTAAGTCCCACGCATTGATGCTGGCCAAGTAGTCAACATCTGCCTGGCTCAGGTGGTGCCAGATCACTGTCCAGGTTCCGATGCGGGTCAGGAACCCCGGGCGTTCATCATCTTGGATCGGCGTCACCTGCCCCGCGTCCCAGTACAGGCTGGTCCCCTCTGTTGGCAGGGTGACGAACTCGACGCTCGGGGCGTAACTCTCCTGGATCAACGGGTAAGGGCCGTCCAGATCGTAGGGCAGCGTCTCGCAATGGATACGCACCTCATGCACCGCGGTGCCCTCGTCATTGCCAAGAGCGACCATGAACGTGTCGGTTACGAACGCGGGCGGCAATTCGGGGGGCACGAATGCGCCGACCTTGCGCAGAATCTCAGCATAAGACGCCGGCCGCTGCCACGTGTTGCTGCCCCGGTTGAACCCGTTAAGCTCCTGGAGGAGCCGGAACCGGAGCGACGAATTCACGAGCACGCGGACGTCAGCGCTGAAACCGAATTCGTTTTGGCGCTCGCCGGTCCCTGGGTCACTGCGCAGCGTGATGAATACCGTGAGTCGCGGTAGTGATATGCTGCCGATGCCCATTATTCACCCACCAGCTTTTCGACAAACTTCGCGAAGGGGCCGGTAATGCTTTGGCCCACCTTGCCCGCTCCACTGGCCATCTGCCCCAGGAAATTCACCATTGCCTTGAACAACTCGTTGGCCTCTTCCTGAAGGTCTACTAATTTCTCTTCGGGATCATTCGGCGAGATGACGTTGCTCTGAATCCGGTTGAACATCTCCGAAGCGCCCTCGATCGCAGAAAAGGGCGGCGGGGCCTCCGTAGCGCCTATGCCCTGCGCTGCATTGAATGCACTCACTGCATTACTCAGCCGGCTTATCGAGCTTTTGCCGCGGAACGCAGCCTTGACTCGCTCGGATTGTTCTTTCGCCAATTTGAGGTTGCGTGCTATTAGCTTCTCTGCCTCCATCTTCGCCTTAGCGGCTCTCTGTGCGCTGGCGTTGGCGTCAATTTGTTGCTGGGCAAGCCTCTTCGCCAGGGCGAGTTCTCGCTCGGCTACACTTATTCGCAGTGCAGCCTCCGTAGCGCGTAAGCTCTTCGCCGTAGCGTTTGGTCCCGTGCCCCCCAGGATGCCTCCGGAGATCAGCCCCCCGGCGACCGCAACAGGAGAACCCGGGGCGCCGCCTACCTGGCCCGTCACACTTGCGCCTGCAGCCGTTAGTCTGCGAAGGATGGAAATAGTGGCGTTTGTCCCCCTGTCTACATCCTCTAAAATAGACGCCATGGAGCCTGCGGCCTTTGCAACTAGGTCGTCCCAGAAGTTTTCCCATCCCATGCTGAAATTGCCGAACAGGTTGGTGATGTCGAACAACACATCTCCCACTGCCGGGCTTATTGTGTTAAACTTCTCGTTCAATTGTGATATGGTTTCAATCATCGCGTCGGCCGCCGGTTGCATCTTTTCGCCGAACGCGATCGCGGTGGCATCAACCTCGGATTTCAAGATGGTGAAACGCCCGCTCAGTGTGGCGATTTGTATTGTCGCAACACGCCCCGACACATCCCCGACATCTTCTAAGTTCTTTTTGAATGTCCTAAGCTGTACCCCCCCACCCTCCACCAAGGACGAGAACCCGGCCACTCCGCGCGCTCCTGCGATTAAACCGAAAGTCATGGTGCGCTGCGTCTCGCCCATGTGCTCCGTGGCCACCTGTAATTCGTCAACGATATCCGCCAAACTGCGGAACCCCCCTGCGGCGTTTTTGATTTCTACGCCAAGCGACTCCAGCACCTTTGCGGCTTCTTTGTTGGTGCCGCTAAAGTTTAAGATGATGCGCCGCAACGCCGTACCCGCTTCACCGCCCTGTATACCGGCGTTGGACATGACCTGGATGGCGGACACCAATTCCTCCAAGCCAATGCCGGCTGCACGGCCAACGGGCCCAATGAACTTCATCGCGTCGGTGAGCTGGGACAGGTTGGTGTTCGAGCTAATAAACGCCTGCGTCAGGACGTTGACAGCGTGCTCTACTTGATCGACTTCGATCCCCATGCCGCGCATGATCTTGGTTACGCTGTCGGCGGCCTCCGCCATGCTCAGTTGACCGGCGGCAGCTAGGTTCAGCGTGGCCGGCATGGCGCCGATGATCTCGTTGGTGGTCAAACCGGCCTGTGCAAAGAACCCCATCGCCTCGGCCGCTTGCCGGGCAGTGAATATCGTTGTCCTGCCAAGCCGCGTGGCGGTCCGATTAAGCGCCTCAAATTGCGTGCCCACGGCGCCGGTGAGCGCCTTGACCCGGGCCATTGACTGCTCGAACCCAGCGAAGGCCCGAGTAGCCTTGACCGCCGCCGCCGCAACTGCGGCAAGCCCCCCCGTAGCCGCAGCAGCCGCAGCCACCAGCGTAGTGCGCAGCACCGCGCTCACCTTGCTAGCGCCGCGGGACAGGCCCACAGTGTTCAAGGTGAGGTCGATTACACCTCGGCCAGCGGTAGTGCGTAAAGCCATCGCGGTCTCAGATCGTATGGCCGCGCGCCGCACACATGTGGCGCGCTTCGTTGTAGGGAACCGAAACGACCTTCTTGGCCGCTCCGTCCTTTCGCAGATACATCCACGCTTGCGGCATGGTCAACTCGCCAATCTGCTGGGGGGTCCATCCGTATTGCTCGCTGAGGCTGCGGAACATGGCTCCGATGTCGAAGGGTTTACCTCGCCCGTGGCGGCCTCCTTTTTGTCGTCTGTGCTCTCGTCGTCAGCAACCTCCAGCCGCAAACTCAGCAACAGCAGGCGGTTCGTCAATTCCGCGCCGCGCTGCAGATCGCCCAGCACCCATTCCGCGCGTTCGCGTTCCATGCCTGGAGCGCTCTTGCGCAGGCTGAGCCACATCATGTCCACCATCGACTCGACACTACTGACGATGGATGTCGTGTCCGAAGCCGTTATCAAGCGGGCCTCGGCAGTGGCCGCCGCCATGATCGCGCTCTTGTCCTCTATAGTCACCGCTACCCGGCATTCGGTATGCGCCAAGGCCAGCACCCGGCTCTTGGCCGTCCGCTCTATCTCGCCCCAGTCCGCGAAGGTGAGCGGTGCCATAACGAACTTCTGCGTCCCGATCTGGATCGGAACCGGCGCCTGGGTAGCGTCGCCAAATGTGATTGCCATAAAGCACTCTAGCTCCAGGTTACGGTTGCCGTTTTGGAAGACGCCACGCCAGCCCCCGCGGTGCCTGCAGCCGGTGTCAGCGTTCCATTCGATTGAATGTCGTATACGTACTCAATGGGCAGGCCGGTATCCTGATCCAGGTTGACCGTCACGCTGGCGCAGATCGCCTCGCTTGCACCACTGGTGTACGTCTCGCCGCTGGTTTGCTCGGTGACGACGATCGTTCCTATCGCACCAGCAGCGGGCGTAGGCACTGCATTGCCCTGTGCCTTCTGAGTAATCTGGATATTCCAGTCGGACGTGCCAAACACTCGCTTGGATTGGCCGCCACTACCGTAGCGGTGAACGTTGGGAACAATGTTCACCGTCACGCTGATTACGTCGTCTATTGCCGCCATGGCATGCTCCTATGTCCAGTCGATCGTTGCGTTTTTGGATGATGCTACAGCCCCTACCGGGGTGCCTTCGGTGCCGGGCGTCAGTGCACCGTTCGCCTGAATGTCATAGACGTATTCGATAGGCAGCCCGGTGTCCTGATCTAGGTTCACTGTAACGCTGGCACACCGCCCGGCGCCCGTGTACTTGACGCCGTTGCCGCCTTGCTCTGACGCAACGATCGTTCCGCTCGCGCCTACTGCCGGCACCGGGGCCACGTCGCCCTGCGCCTTCTGAGTGAACTGGATGTTCCAGTCCTGGACCCCGTTGACCCGTTCCGACTGCCCACCCGTCCCGAACCGATGGATGTTGGGGACGATGTTTACGGTCACGCTTATTACGTCTGCTACAGCAGCCATTGTCTTGCTCCTATGATCGTGTGCCGACACCGACAACTACAATGTCGTAACTGATGTCGTTCCCGAATCCGCCCTGGTTCTGGAATCCAAGTTCTCGCTCGTCTACGTCTACTTGCCAGATTCCGCCTCCCCCAATGTCGTATCGCAGATAAACAGACGTTCGGAACACTTGTGATTGATCGGCTCCGTAGAAATCTAGCCAAGGCTTCGTAACGCCCAGTGCCGCGAAAGTGTGGAGCAGGAGTACGCCATCTCCAGTAACGCGGACATAAAACAGCTTGATTTCTGTGAAGCTGATCGCCTGGCCGGTGGACGGATCCACCAAGCCGGAAAAGAAGTCCAGGATTTCCGCCCCACCACCACCAGCCAATATCCGCGTGTCATGCCAGAAGGTGTTGACCTGCCCGGGGCCTGTACCGAACGTGAACGCATCCGACAACGTTAGCGACAACTGGTCCACCAAGTCGGCCAGCTCAGCGCTCTGCGTCAACGATGCGTCCACCTGGTCGAACTTGATGTTGAGGTCTATCCGTCCGTCGAGACTCATACGTCCACTCCGATCAGCCCGTAGTCCACGTTCCCCCCGCTCCCCGCCGTCCGATTGATGATGATCTGGTTGTTCACCCCCGTGCTGATCGCCCATCCAGTTGCATCCGGCGCAACTCCAAGCAAGATGCACTGCGATCCACGCGGCAATTGAATAGCGTCTGTTGACCATGGTGTGATTACTCCCGGGTTATTACCCACAACCTCGAAATCTGCCTCTGCCGATAGATTCTGAAACAGCCAAGCCTTGATCCGGGCAAAGGAGTTCCCTGTTTGGCCGTGCTGATCCGTCCAGTCCTCCAGGTCGATAGTCGTCCCATGCGAAGCGCGCCCGCTGTGCTCCAGGTTGGCCTGGTCAACGCCCGTCCCGTTCGTCCAGGTCAACGACCGATCGACCGGATCGAACGGCAGAACGAGATTGCTGCCCGGCGTAGACAGCTCGGAGCGAGTGGGGCTAATGTCCACCGTCGCCTCGAACCGCAGGCCAAAGCTGGCTGCTACCGATAGACCCATCAGGCCAGCTCCGTTTCCGGAATATGCATCTCACACTCCAGGCTAATCAGCGTGCCCATACCGGCCGGCGACCGCTCGCCAGCCACCTCATCGTCGTCGGCTGCCACGAAAGACACCCGGGTCAGCCAAGGCCGGTACGCCGCCGGGATCGGGCTGTTGACCAGTGACCGCAGAGCCTTCAAGGTCTGGTACTTGCCCGGGAACAGGGCCGCCTTGGGCCGCATGTCGCCACTCACAATCACCACGTCGAATCCCTGCGTGGCGACCAGGCTGGTGCTGGTTCCGCCCACCTCTTCGTATTCTGCGGCTACCACCTCGATTTCCGGCAAATCCTTAGACAGCCGGCCGGGCTTGCGCGGGCTCCGGGCGTCACCCGTCCGCTTACGCCGGTTGCCGGGCGGGAACACCGCCGCCCAAGCAGTATCCGCCTCCAGCGTGGCCCAGATCAGTGCCTCCAACTGGGTGAAGAAATCTGTGACCGCGAACAGTGATGGGACCGTCACCGTCATCCCGGCAACCGCCGCCAGTTCGTTGTCTCGATTCCTGTCCTCGTAGATTTTGTTTCCGTTGCCCGACTCCGCGTAGGTCAGTAGTACGGTTTGGGATGGGTTGACCACACTGGATAGCTGGACATTGAAGATCGGCGAACCATCAGCAGCAAAGACGCTGATGGCCTCATTCAGAACCCCATCGGCTGTCACGGTGAATCTGGCCGTCGCGTCGCCAGTCTCGGCAACGTCCAGGCTGCACGTGCACGTAATCACGCTCCGGTCGGCGATCGTGACCGTTGCCGCGGTTATCGTCGGCTGGGCCATTACCGCACCCTCCGCAGCCGGCCACGCTTGTGGGACGCTCGGCGCATGAGCCGCTCGTTGACCCGCTTGGTGGCCCGGAGCATGAGCCGCAACGTGCCCTTGTCCGGGTCCACGATGATCTGCCGCTTGGGAACGCCGTCGCCCGTGTCGTGGAATCTACCGATGTCCGCGATCGTGGCCTTGCCACCCGGGTGGCGGGAGACGCCGCCGAAGCCGTACCGGACCCCCTGTTTGATCTTCTGAAACAGGTTGCCGGGGGCCCGGATGGTCAGAGCCTTAAACAGGATTCCCGTGTCCCGCAGTATTTGGGCCGCCCCGGACCCCTTGCCCTTGCGGCGGGAAGCAATCGTAGACGGCGCCAACGCCCTCCAGGTGCCGTCGCCGGCCCTAGTGAACCGACGGCGGACGAACCGCTCGTAGATCTTCCCCCACTGCTCATCGAGCCCGCCGGGCAGACCTTGGCCCTTGTACCGCTTGGCTAGCCATTTGAGCGGGGTCAGATCGAGTTTGAGGGTGGCCCTACGCTGCGCCATTGACCACCTCCACACCGTGCTCGTCGGTGGCCCATTCGACCAAGTGCCGCCAAAGGATGCGCTCGCGCACCCAGCGGGTATCGAGCCGGCTGACGTCCAGCTCGCCGCGCACGTCGTGATCGCCCTCCAGGTCCACGCCGAAGTAGGTGATCTTGGTAGCCTTCAGGTTCACGCACAGGGCCAGCGCCGGGCACCCCGACCACGAGAACCACTCCGGGCAGTCGTGCCAGCGCGGCGGCGGGTGCTCCAACTCGTCGTAAACCAATACCTGGCTATCGGCGACTTGCTGGGTGAAGGCCGCGTGCGGTTCCCCCGTCATCAGCTTCTGAATCTTCCGGTAGGCCGGGCGTTTGGTGAAGAACTGCGGCCGGCCGAGCACCTTGTCCCACTCCTCTTTGTAGGTCTTCATGTCGGTGAACGACCACCAGTCGCACCGATGGAGCGTGGCGACCTTGTTCACCCCGACCAAGAGGTCATACGCCGCCCGCCCGCCGACCGGGAACGTGGCGCCCGAAGGTCCGTTGCTGACTAGGGCTATGTGCATGCGGGCACCTCGCGGCTGTAGCCATAGACGGCGAAGTCAGCGCTCGCCCACTGCTCGATCAAGTCTGCGACCTCGCCGTCTACGAACGTTGACCAGTGAGGCCGCTGAAAGGCGTTGCGCCTGGGCAATAGCTCCGTGCGTGCCCAGAAAGGCAACTGTTGGACATCATCGTCCAATGTCTCGAAACGGAGCACTCGGTTCAGCCGCACATTCGCCAGCCAGGCCGCCTGTCCGAATAGGATTGGATCGTAGGGCTCAACGCCTACCAGCCACTGCAGAAACGGCACCAGTTCCGTGCTCCCACACCGCCCGCGTAGCCCATAGCGATCGTCGTGTCGCTCTTTCACCATGGCCCACCACAGACTAATTGCGCGATCGTAAGGGTTGCGGACCACCGCGAACGAATAGTAAGCCTGAGCCCAGGACGGTGCGTCGGTGCGGTGGTGGTGCGCTCCTCTAAGCTGTTCGCCCGCATATTCGGTACACAGCACATAGCGCAGGGTTTGGCTGGCGCACTTGGGTACGTTGACGAATACGTACTCTAGTTTTTTGCTGATAACCATGCCTTGTCCGTAAATCGCCGCTGCACCGGGGCAGTGAAAGGCACCTCTTTCTCTTTCCAGGCCACCACATACATCAAGAACCGGCGATGCTGGAGAATGATCGTGTCGTGCCACTTCGGGCACCACTCGCGGGGGATGTTGTCGGCGAAGTCCCGCTTGTAGACGGTAATGTTGCGAAACCCGTTTGCGGCATACACGTCGTGAAACAGCACTGGGCTGGGACAATAGTACCCATGGTTTAGCCAGTTAAGTGGGCTGGTATGGAATACCGCGCCGCCCACCTTCAACATCTGGATCACGCTGCGCATAGCCTGGGCGTAATCGAACACATGTTCTAGCGTCCCTGGATCAATCACGAGGTCGGCCATATCCGTCAGGCCAGTCGGCAGCGGCGCGTTTAGGTCGTGAACGATGTCGGCGCCCTGGTAATCCGATGCGTCTAATGCTTCTACTCGACTGAAGCCCAGCGAACGGAACATGGCCGCATAGCCACCTTGTACGGCTTCCTCCGTCACGGGCAAATTGGCGGCCCGCGCCATTGCAACCGTTTCAGCCACTGGCACATTGATCCTCGGAACACCGAGTGATACCACATAGCCGGTTTGGACCGCCGGCATTATGCTGCGGAATAGAATGTCCAGACTACAGAGCGATAGCCCCATCACTACCCCTCCGGCTTGGTGAAGAACCACGTGTAGTTGTTGCCCACCTCCAAGGTGGCCTTTGGCGCATACGCGGCCAGGTGCTCTTCAACCGCTTGGCGCACCCCCCACATTCCCCGTCCCAGCGGTGAATCGATATCGTGTCCACTGACCAGGCCGCCCACCCGCACCTTCGGATACCATGCCGCAATATCCCGTTTGACGCCTTCGTAAGTGTGGTCCCCGTCGATGAACACGAAATCCAGTGTGCCGTCCTCTATACGCTTAGCCGCCGTCACGGAATCAGATTTCAGCAGCCGGCGCCGATTCGCGGCAAAGGCCGTCTTGACTTTCGCATTCTCTTGTAGAACCGCCATCTGCTCGTTGGTTTTCGCCCCTGTTTCACCGCTCGATTCGGCATACAACGAATCCTGATCCGCCTGTCGCCACTGGTCTACCATTAACAGATCGAGTGTCGGGACGTGTTCCAGCAGGTGTTTAGATAGCCGGCCGGCGAATACTCCCACCTCGGCACCGCGGATTACAGGCTGTCCATTGAAGCGAGCAAGCAGCCTGTCTCGTACAGCATCGCCATGCCCACATTGCGCCCTATGACTGGAACCCCCCACCCCCCACAAGTGCACAGCGTATGGACGGGTGCTGTCTGTCCAGGAGGCGGACCGTTCCAGCATCAGGGCCTCGCGCACCTGCTCAGTACCCTTCCACCAGGGATGTGCTGCGTTGTGGTTCACCAACGGAAAGAAGTAGTGCGTCGGCAGTATACTGAAGTCGGAGACACCATCTCCTGTACGCCCAAACATCTTGGTGAGCATCAACGGTCCATATTTTGTCCGTTGCTCACCCCCCTCTGCGGCCACTTTCCGCACCTGCGCTAACACGCGGGCCATGCCTAGCGAACCTTTCTTGGCCCCCATCGCAGCGCAATTTACCCGGCCGTTCGCTTCTCGACAAGCAAACGCATCATACCGCAGCAGGGGGTCCATGTTGCGCACCGTTATCATGTCGCAGTCCAGGAACAGCCCGCCCTGACTGTATAGCAGCCAGTAACTTATGAGGTCTTTTTGTGTGCAATACTGCGTCACCTGATTGGCAATATGTACGAGGTCTGGAGGCATGTCTGCCGGCGGGCCGCGGTGCAGTATCGTACGCCAGGATTCATGCTTGGACCGAAACAGCTCGACGTTATCTTCCACCCAACCAGGCACGTCGGCTCCCAGCCATACAAAATGGCATATTCGTGGAGCACCTAAGTCGCAGCGCGGCTCATTCACATGCTCTTGCTGGACCCCCAGCGTTTCGCACATCCAGTCCTGCTTCTTTCTGATCATCCCGAACACCCCGATCGGTTGGCCCCCGGATTTCACGTCTATGCGGTCATCGTAGAACTTCCCATCCCGATGAAAGCCGCTACAACCCACAAACAACAGGTGCCGGATGCCGCACCACCATGCAAAGTGGATTACTGAATGAATGGTGCCCGTGTTGTAATACAGAGCATTGGTGTTGGTAATCATCTCCTGCGAACGCAGCCGTGCCGCGTCATTGCTATCGCCCCGCCAACTCGGGAGCCATTCATAGACAGCAACGCGCTTGGCGTTCAAGGAAGGCAGTGTCTGTACCGATAATAGTGGCTTGCCACTCGAACTAACGGCGCTGGCCGCCGGCAATACCGCTACGGATTGGAGTTCGCGGGTCAGCCAACACGCCTGGGCAACATCATGGGCAAAGAAGAATCGTTCCACTGCGTTGTGGGCGTGGTTCTCAAACTGAACGGCGTCGTTGATGAAGAATGCGGGGCCAGTGAAACTGTGCAGGTTCTCATACCGAAATCGCGTTGGCCCCTTGCCGATAACGATTCCCGTAGCACCTCGGTATCGATCCTGATAATCGACAACACGCTCCATATCATCCTCACTGCACCACGAACGGGGCCCGCACGTCGTCACCGCTCGGAGCCAAGTCCGGCTGCATCTGCCCCGAGTTCACTAGGTTGATCTGGTCCTCGGCCCACTTGCGCCTGGCCACAAGCTGATTCAGGTCTGTCGCTTCCAACTCTTCGTTCACCACCGCCGCTCGGTGACTGGCCAGCCACTCGCCGGCGATGATCGACATGATCCGCGTGAACAGGGCCCGAGCACCCGCACTGTTGAAAACGAAGGGCACCAAGTACCGCAACTTGCGCAACCGAGATTCCACGTAGCCCTCGGCATACGCTATCGCCGCAGTCACGCGCGTTGCGTCGATCGCGGTGTCGCTGTTGTCGAGGTTGGACCACAGGATCACGTTGCCCTCGCCCCACTCGGCGTTCAGGTCGGAAGTCGAGATATAGGCACCCATTCCAATCCTCCAGGTAGGCCAGCGGGCCCGAAGGCCCGCCAGCCAACCCAAGGAGAAACCACAGTCACGCTACGGTGTCCATGATGAAAATCGCGTCCGGAACCTTTAGCGTCGGCAGCATGGTGTCGCCACCCACCTGCTTGATGCCGGGCGGATCGTCCAGCACTTTCGCATAACTGAACATGCCGAACACTTCCCGCATCGCAGCAGCCGCAGCCATCGGCGTGTCCGTCACCTGCGTCGAAGTCGGGATTGCATATGTGCCCAGAACCCACTCGAACCATTCGGCAGACGGAGCCGGAGTGAACACCACGAAGTCGTCCGGGAACCAGTCCCGCAACGTACCGTCAGCGTCTTCAAAGAATGCTGGGTAAATCGGAACCCAATTCAGGCCCAGGAACCCGTTAGGAATCTCACCGGCCGCGAACTGGGTGGCTATGGTCGGATTGCCCTGAATCACCTGCTTAAGCTGAGTGTTACCCAACAGATGATCGAGGATGTCAGCCCCGTACCAGGCAATTTCGATCGGATACCCGGTCCGCCTCATTGCGGTCTGCTTGACCGTCTTGACCTGCGCGGCGATCTTGGTTCCAGCCGTGGACCAGTCGGCGCTGCGGATCGCATTGCCGTCAATGTCCTTGCAGGTGCCGGTGTTGGTGTCTGTGTCAATCCCGCTGTCAACCGTCACCACCTGGTTGGAGCTGGTGTGCAATAGATCGCCGTCGCCGTCGAAGAAAATCTTTCCGTGACGCCACAGCGACATCATACAACTGATCCGCAGATTCAAAACGCGGGCCCGGAGCTGGTTGTTGCGTCTGGCCAGTTCCGAAATGCCCCACGCCTGACGAGCGGGATTGGTGAAGTCTTGCAAGGCACTCAGCACCGTGTACTCGTGCGTGTAGTTCTCGGAGGTGTGCAAGAGGGTGATCGGAATCTTGTCCACCCCCTTGATTTCCGCCGCCTTGGAAGGCGCACCGTAGTCGATAAGCCTTGCAGTCTGTCGGTTACCCTTGCTACGCAGGTAGACGGCGGTATTGCCGAACACGTTACGGGTGTTCCCCGCGCCGGGCAGGAAAGCCGCCGGGATGAAGTCCGACGGCACGTTACCCTTCGGATCGGAAAACATGCCGAGCATGTTCTCAAACCCGATGATCTCTTCTAGGTTTTGAGCCATTGGGAGCCTCCTTTAGGCGTTAAACCGATCGTCGAAGACGAATGGCCCGCGAGCAGGATGCTCCGCAGTAGTCATGTTGAGGTCCACCACGCCACCATTGAGCGTAGCCCTCACCCAGTTCTGCAGCGAGGTATCGGACGGCCAGTTGATGATTTGAGACGAGTCGATGATGCCGCCGATCAGCAGCCGCGCCAACTGCACGTCCACGTTTGCTTCCTGCTCGTCCGTCACCTTCAACGGGTCGCCGTCGCCCAACATACCCAAGGGCGTTTGGCTGCCATCGTTCGGCTGAATGAACGAGCCGACCACGTAATCCGCCGCCAAGAACGAACCCCCGATGCTAATCACGCCGGTGGTGGTATTGATCGCGGTAGCGGCGAAGGTCTCGGTCGCCGTGGTGGCGGCAGCAGTAGGCGGACCCAGGATGCGGAACGTGCCCGTGGCGCTCACTCGCCGCACCATCTCGACGGCCGTCGCAGCAGAAACTTGGATGACGCCCGAGGCGCCGGTGGAACTGTCCTTGTCGTAAGCGATGGTCAGCACGCCGAGGATGCTCGGAGCGTACTTGCCGCCGGAAGTGATCTTGCCCAGCAAGAGCCCGGCGCGCAGATATTGCTCGTCGCCCGTGTTCAGCGGGTCACGCGACACGGTGCCGTTGAGGGTCTTGCCGGCAGGCAGGTACACCGCTCCGTCGGGCGTTAGGAGAACCTTACGCCGCAGCGTTGCGCGAACCGTGCCGCGTCCGGGTAATAGTTGGGTCATGCTCAAACTCCTGCTTAGTCAGCTTTGCCGGATGCAGCCTGGCGCATTTGCTTGCCGAATGCCGCGGCTGCATCCTTGTCGGGACCGTCGCCTTGTTCCCGGCTCAGAACGTGGGCCTGGGCGCTGGTCTGTTCTTGCAGAATCTTCGGGTCGTTGTCGGCCAAGGCGTCGAGCACCTGGCGGATGACCGATCGTTCAGTGCGCGACACCGTGCGAGACAGAGCATAAGCGTTGCGTTTGCCCACCTCGCCGATCAGCACGGCATGCAGCTTCTTACTGACTGCCGGCACGATGCGGCCACTGAGCACAAGCGATTCCAGCCTGCCCTCTGCGGCCTCAACGAGCATGTCAAGCATCTCGCCGTCCATGGCCGGGGGGTCAGCTTTCTTGTCGTCACTCTTCCGGCTCGCGACCTTAGCGGTGAGCGTTACAATCTCGCCCTGTGCCGCAGTGAGCGCCTTGCTGGTCTTGTCCAAGTCGGTGCTCATCGCCTTGGCATAGTGGTCAATCGCGTCGCCGATCCCGGACTCGTTCAAGGTGTCGAGCCCAAGCGCGGCCTGAATTTTCGCTAAGAGTTTCGGGTCCATGTCATGGGCCTCCGTAGATTGGGCGGTAGACAACGAATACACAGGCACCCGCGACGCCGCTCTACCGCTTACCGCGCCCTCGGGTAACTCGACAAACTCCGTCTGGCCGGATTGCACCGGCTGCAAACATAGGCTGCTGTGAATGATGGCCTCGCCATAAGACGTGCCGGTGGGGCCACCGTGGTGATCCAATTCCACCCACGGGCTCACGTTCTTGACGCGCCGCACTAGGTCTATTTGGTCCTTGCCCTGCACCTCGTGCGTGCCGTAGAGCGTGTCCCCCTCTCGCCACATATCCGTGACGTACCCCAGAGAATCATCCGACTTGAACGAATGGTCCTTGACCGCATCCACGTCGATTCCGTCATCCCGCATCCGCCGGAATGCCGCGATCCAACCGTCCATCCGCTCGGGCGTGACATTGAGTTTCCAACCCTCAGTTGGGTGACACCAGATCCCCGTGTGAGCGATGTCCTTGCGAAACCGCACGACCTGTTGGCCGTTGCGAGTGACCGCCACCGGCTCCAGCCCGTCCGCTGCATTCGAGAGCGCGAAGGCTGGCATATTGCTCGGGTGGCTGCTCGCGGCCCGATGGTTGGCCGAAAGACCCCGAGCCTTAGCCTGAAGTCTGGCCTGGATGTCTGCGGTGAGTTTCGATTCGGGAATGCGGCTGAGCGCGAAGTCAAGGCGAGACTGGTCAATACAGCCACTAGCATCGCGATACGGGAAAGCACGCAGCGCACGCGGCGACGTCTGCCCTTGTCCATTTTGCCTACCCCCGGGCGCGGTGTACAGGAATGACGAATCCGGCAGGGCGTCGATGTACGTGTCAGACCATTCGGCCATGCTGGTCTCCACAAAAACGATGATTGGTGCGGGACTCGAACCCGCGACCTGCGATCCTGTCGCCGCTCTGCCTACTGAGCTATCCAATCACCGACTATTCAAAGGCAACGAAAAAGGGGCGTGCAGGTCTTTTCAGACCCACACGCCCCTTGCTGGCGTCTCGGGATCACAAGGTGTTTCGGGCGACTAGTCCCGCCCAACACACCAGATCGTTGCCGTCACGCTACAGTATACACCACATCTTCACACCGCAACCCCCTGGGCAATATCGGCCGGATGGAACGCGAACCCCGGATCAGGGATCACCGGCACCGGCTCACCGTCCACCAGGATCGCCGCCGGCGGTGGCTTCGGCTGCTGGAGCCGGGCGTCGTCCAGTGTAAAGATTTCAATCATACTGCATCTACAGTTGAACCCGTTAGGTGGCCAGACGATCCTAAGCTGCGGGTCATCCTTCGCATACCGGGTGCCATGCAGGGCTAGGTGCTCAGGCCGCACGCGGTCATCGGGGATGGCCACGTACTCGTAGCCCCAGATAATCTCGTCGATCGGGGGCGACTGGTTGACCGTCCACCGGCCCGCTTCGTAGGCCATGGCCATTTGTGTCCGGAACAGCGTCTCGGCCAGCCATGGGCTAGCGGGGTCCATTCCCAGGCTCGCTACGGCCCGGCTGGTGATCTGAAGCAGCTCAGCCCCTTCCCGGACGTGGACGCCGGCAGCGACAGTCCGAGCCATGGCTTCCTGCATGGCCAACTCCGCCTTGGCCGAAGCGGACGTCGTGAGCCGAACCGCCGGAGCATCGTATTGCTTGACCAGCCGGTCGATTTCCTCGATGCCCATCGAGGCCCGCTTGGCGGTGGCCTGGACGGCCGCCTGGTACAGGTCCGTAGCGGCTAGGGCCCGTCGCTCGCTGAGCCGGAGCCGGATCTTCCGTCGCTGCCTGTCTGTGCCCCTGGCATGCGCAAGTACCTGTGCCGACCGGAGTTGCGCCGCTAGCAGCTCCCAGGTTGTCCGTATCTCTGGCGAGAAATCCAGGTCTAGGGCCTTGGTCTTGGCCCGGACCTGTTTCTTGAAGTCTCGGAGGATTCGCCGGACACCTGGCACCCCTAGGCGCAGGGCCCGGCTTATGTCGGCGTCGTGGATCTCGGCTTGTCGCTGCCGGTCAGGCATGTTTCACGTGGAACGGCGGTTATGGGAAAAGGTTTTTGAACGCATCGTTGAAACGCTGCACCCGCCTAGCCGTCTGTTTCTCCTGCCGGTTGGGATCGACCACCCAAAACCACGCCAGGCCCGCGACCGCGCAGAAAACCAGGCACGTCAAACAGCACAGCACGGCATTGACCAGCGGCGTTACCCCCAGAACTAGCTCAAATAGACTCATTCCGTTTCTCCTGTAGCCGTCTCTTGCGGGTGTACCCGTCCATGGCCTGCTCCCAGCGACGGTTGCGCCGGCGCGTTAGCAGTTGGACCACAATAGAACCACTCCCCGCCAACACGCCGCCCACTATCCCCGCTAATACTATCCATCCCCAATCCATCGCGGTTCTCCTCAGTTCGTCTCAGCCGCCACCTGCTCCCGCATCAGCCCCGCCAGGAACACGTCTCGCTCCTCAACCGGCGTCGGGGCCTCATCGTCTTGCGTCTCGAACTCGTCCAGCGAATCTGCCGACTTGGGCAGCCCCAGTATGTCCATCATACCGTCCACGCTCAGCCACCGGGCGAACAGGTCGGCATTCTGGGGCGCCAATACCTGCGTCACCAGCTTCTCTATAAGAGCCCTCTTACGATCCACTACGGGTTCGGCCTTGATAACCACCCCGCCGACGGCCCCAGCACCCCAGTTCACCGCCAGTAGCGGGTCCACCAGATACCAGTTGACGTGCTGAATCACATCGTCCAGCACCTCTTGGCTGTTCTGGAGCGCAATGTCAGCATGCACCCCGGACTCGGCCTTGGTCCCATGCTCTCCCTCAGTAGCCACCCGCTCGGGCACCAGTAGGCCGCGGAATATCTGCCGCTCGAAATGCCGCATCGACTCGACGAACTCGGCCCCGTGCCGGCCCTTGGTCTCCAGGAACTCGATTGACCAGGCCATGAGCTTGGACACGTCTATGCCCTGCCGCATGGCATCCTGCGCCCACGGCGTCAACGTGTTCTGCATGGCCACGCCATGCCCTTGGCCTAGCATTTGGAGCACTCGCTGGGCGTGTTCGCTGTTGTCCCTTTGGACCCCGTTTTCATCTTTAGCTTCACCAGGGGCATACCGCATTATCGGGATGGTGCCCGCCACCTTGAATAGGTACTTGCCCAGCCGCTCTCGGGTCTGGTTCCAGGCGTGCCACTCGTTCACGATGTTGTCGAACCACGATCGGCCGTTGAAATTCCCGGCCTCCATGTCGTAGGTCCAGTGGAACACATCGGCGGGCATTAGCTCTGTGCCGTTGTTCTTGACGCCCAAGAACGCGCCCGTGTCTTTATCCACAAGGGTGTCGGTGTTTTCCACTCGCAGCGGCTTTAGCTTGCGATAGCCTAGCTTCCCCTCGACGACCTCCCAGACCTTCTCAAAATCGGCGTGCCCGTAGTCCAGCCCGAACATCGTATTGTGCAGAATCCAGTAGCGGAGTGGGTCAAGCTGCGCCTCTATGAACTGGCGCATGGTGTCGTTGCCGTTGTCTTCCACTTCGTATGACCAGTTGGCGGACTTGATCGGGCCCATGAAGATGGCCCGCGCTAGGGCCACGTTGGGATTGTTGCGCATCCGGCGGTACATCTTGTAGGTGGCCGGACCCACAGTCCCGAACCCAGGCATGTTGATCGGCAGGCCGATGGGCTGGGCCGACTGGCTGCCGGTCTTCTCGCCTAGTGCTGACGGCTTGGCGGGTGCTTCAACAGGTGGCGTTGGCATGCTCAGGCTCCAAATCCTATCAACACCCGCCCGGTCCCCATATCCCAGTTCTCCATGACCGGGCGCAGGTAGTGCATCCGATACCGCTCCGCGTCGGAAGCGTGCGACAGCATCCGGCTGTGCTTGTCGATCAGCGCCCCTTCGCTAGTGCGCATGTCCCTAAAGTCCGTAATCAGCCGCACACACTTCCGACTGACATGGTAGTGACTCTTGCCCCGTGCGTCACGCATGGCATCGTGCATGGCCTCCAGGCTGTCCGCAATGGGTGGGGCGCCCCGAGGTAGGCGCTTACGGATCGCCTTGTCCGGCAACACGGTCCGCATGGCCCGCTCGAATGCTTGCCAGGCCGACTCGGAGGCCACGAACTTGCCTTGGGCACCGCTCACGTCGCCGAATAGATGGACCTCGGGACACTGGTTCGCGTGTTTGCGAATCCACAAGCCCGTAGCCTTGCCCGCCGCCTGGCTGTCGCGAATCTCCTCCCGAGCGATCTCGTCCACCGCCACGAGCATGTCGCCCGTCTCGTCGTGCTGACCCAATACCACGTGCATGAACGGCACATAGTTGAAGTCTACCGACACCTGGATCGGTAGACTGGGCTCCACCTCGTGCTCTACGATGTTGGTCTCGCCGAAGTTGCGGTAGGTCCGGCCCTCACCGAACGCGATCGGCGCCTGTTGGTGGATCGCCCCCCACATTGAGGTTGGGGTTGCATCTCGCTTGGCCTCGACGGCTGCCTGGCTGAATCGCTCAGGGCACAAGCACTCGCCTATCGCCCGGCCTAGCGGGTCGTTCTCTTCCGCTATCTCTGGTAGCCGGATATGCAGCCAATCATCGGCGTGGTTATCCAGCAGCCAGCCGGTGGGATCTCGCTCGTGCCAACGGGTCATAAGCATGATGATCGAGCCACCAGGCTCCAGCCGCGTGTAGAATGTGGACCCGAACCAATCGCGGAAGGTCTCCAGCGTAGCTTCGCTGTGGGCAGCGGCCCAATCCTTGATCCCGTCGTCAACCAAGCCGGTGTTCATCCCGAACCCACTGATACCAGTCCCGACGCCGGCGCACAGCATGCCGCCACCTTGCTCTGTGTGGAACTGGCTGACGGACTTGCTGTCCTCGGACAGCTTGGTGCGGCACAGCTCGTTAGTGGCCATCTCGTTACGGACCTTGCGGCCCCAGAAGGTGGCAAGCTTTTGGCCGTAGCTCGTGCAGATGATGCGCTGCTCGGGGAAGTTGTCCAGCAGCCACATCGGCAGCCAGAACGAAAGGAACTCGCTCTTGCCGTAGCGTGGTGGGCAGTTGACGATGATGCGTGCCCCGCCGGCTATGATGCGTTCCGAGACTAGGCGGGCTATGTGTACCAGGTGCTTGTACGGCTGCCACCGGCCTTGGCTGCAGACCTGCGCGTACGTGTGGGGCCGTAGTCGCCATACCTCCTGGAGTACGGATGCGGCGTCAGGCATCGGCTGTATCTGCGGTCTTGTTGTTGCTAACCAAAGAGCGCCCGGCAATGCACAGCTGGCGCCTGTCTCGCGGGGCCATCTCTTCTAGCGTTGTTACGTCAATGTTAAAATCCGCCAAGAACACTCTGTAGGCTGACCATATCCGATTGCCTATTGCTATTAGCGCCTCCTGCTGTTCCGACCCCATCGGCGATTGCTCTACCACGCTGTTGATATGGTGCCCGGTCGCAAGCAACTCCATCGCATGGGCTTTAAGCGCCCGTCGCACCTCGGGGCGAAGCCTTGCCGCATCGAACACCATGTGCCCGTCCGTCATATCCACAGTAGTGATTGTCTTCATGTCTTTCTCCTTGGCTCCTCTGGTTCACTCTGTGCCATCAATGCTTCATTCAGGCCTGGCACGTGCGGCTCCCATCCATCGCCTAGGCCGCCAGTCCACCTATACTCCGCCAACTGCTGCGCCTCTGACTTGAACGCGAGGCCCGTGTTGGCTCGTAACCGCTTCTTTGCCGCCACGAGCCAGCCGAGCGCTGACCTGCTCGTGCTCTTAGGCTTGCTCTTTCGTCTACGCCGAATCATACCTGCCCCCTTGGCCCCCGTTCGATCGCCGCGCCCTCTTCGGGCGTCAGCGGCATGTGCCAGGTGTAGGATTCGCTGGGATCGGCCAGCGCCTCCCAGAGTTCGCACGCCTCCAGGGCTGACGCCAGTTGCAGAAGATGCAACGGAAGTCGCTCCACAGTGTTTGACACTTGTGATTCGCGGCCCAACCGCTCTATTCGTCGCCCTAGCCGCCTCCGCAACTGCTGCCGCTCCTTGCCTGGCGCCAGCCCGAACACCGCTTCGTAGCGCTTGTTGCTAGGTGGTTGTGGCTCAGCCATCGGCAACCCTTTTCTCTCGGGTTGCATGATAGCATAGGCTGCACACCAGGCGCCCATCGCCTGCCGGATGCATTGTTCCCAACGGTGCGTTCAGACCGCCGTGGCATACGGCGTGGCATACGGCACACACGTTGCCCCTGCCATCGTCGCACTTTGGCACGGTGCAGCCTTCCTCGTCGCTCTTCTGCCAGGCTCGCGGGCGATCGGCCGCAGGTGCATCGCCGTCACACCCTACACATACAAGCCCATCCGGCCCTACTCGACAGGGCGGAGCGTTCGCCGCAGTGAGGTCGCCATGGCACACGATGCACAAGTACTCTGTCTTGGTGCGCACTATCTTAACCTGCGGCGGCATGGCTTCGATGACCTCTACTAGCCGCTCATGCCCCAAAGCTTCCACGTAGACCACCGGCACCGCTCCCGTGGCAAGGTTAATGTCGATTACCACGCGCGTGGTGTGTGGTGGGATGCCGAGGTGCTTTTCCAGTACCTCGGCAAACGACCTCGCCGACCACACCTCTGGCTCATACCGCTCTACCATTACCGTTTCTCCCGTTAAGCTTAGGTTTCGGCAGCGGCCGACTGTCCAGCACCTTGACCGCAACCGCCTTCTGGCTCAGCTTGTTGGCCAGCCGCTCGGCTAGCTCAGCACACTCCGGGTCTTGCATCATGTCCTGCATGCTGGCCCGTAGGCCGTCCATGTCCGCGTTGGCGTTGACGTTCATGTTACGGACGTCGTAGCGATCGCGATAGACGTCTGGGCGGTGCGCCTTCAGCAGGAAGATCAACAGCAGATCCGAACCGTCGAACGCCCGCTTGCGTGCTTCCACTACAAGGGCGTCCGTGGCCTCGTCGTTGCACTCGTCACTCGCAAGCGCGAACGCAGCGTCTTTCAGATACCACCGTTTGGAGGTCGAATAGTTTACCTGGGCGAAACGTGCAGCGAATGTCTTAACGCCAGTTGCAGCGTAGGCCGCTAGGTAGGCACGTTTTTTGCGATGGCGCACCACAGCGCACAGCGGTGTTGGGAAGACGGGCTTTTGTCCATTGCCTTCGCTCATCGCAACTCATTGTAACTCCAGCCCCTACCAGATGTCGCCGCTGACGTCGGCCATGTTGGAGCCGCTAGCCACGCGCTTGATCTGGATCGAACCGATCACCTGGATGTCGTTTAGGGTCCGCGTCTCGCTGGCCGGCAAGTAGCGGAAGCTGGCCCCACCGTCCACGCTGAAAAATCCGACCACGGCACCGTTGACTATGTGCAGGTGTCGCCAGACCGCTGTGGTGGGCACGGTGAGCACTGACACCGCGTCGTTGTCGCTGGTTGCCCCGGCGTTGAATGAAACTGTTGCCATGACGTTGCTCCCTTGCGGCTACCAAACGTGGCCGGAGATGTTCTCAGGTTGTCCGTCGCCGGATATTCTGGTGATCTCGATTGCATCTTCTACATGAACATCGTTCAACACCCGCGACCCGCCTGCCGGAATGCGCCGATACGTGTCGTCGGGGTTGGTCCTGAAGCCGCAGGCGTTCGTGCTTCCGGCGTTGTGAATGCTCAGGTTGCTATACACCGTAGTGCTCGCCAAGGCCAGCGCTGTGTTGTCGTCGCCGGCGTCACCGCTGGTCAGCGTGGTTGGGCCGAACGATTCCGCTGTATCGAAGTTGGCGGTGATCGCCTTGTCGGCGGTCATATCGACCGTGAGCGGATTGACTGTGCCGGACGCATCGCCAGCCCATCCGGTAAACGTAGCTGGGCCCGAGGCGGTTATGATGATCGTCCGGTTGAAGCAGCCCATGTCGCTGAGCGCTGTCGTCTTGGACGCTGTCGTTCGATCGGCAGTTGGCGCCCGAGCGATGTTAGGCCCT
>SDBV01002414.1_pt1 | contig 27903 bp, 25 predicted proteins | sample 2277081 | NCBI WGS metagenome assembly SDBV01 (sample SAMN10402039, study PRJNA504765) | marine sediment metagenome | isolation source: marine sediment core GS10_PC15, 223 cmbsf | place: Arctic Ocean: Southern Knipovich Ridge | collected 2010 | reverse complement strand
GATTCACAGAAAGCGCTTCTGGCCGATGTGGGTGCGCTGGAAGCCGGTTACATCGTCATGCTGGCGCTGTTCGAGAATGACCGTCACGCCTACGACAAGGTTTCCTCTCGTTATCTGGCGGCTGTTAAAGAGATCGACAGCCGGTACCCCCGGCCGGCTCTGAGCGAGTTTGTGGACCATATCGATCAGGTGGTACGTGTGGCCGGGATAAAGCACGTGGGTATCGGCAGTGATTTTGACGGGGGAGGGAAGTTGAACGGGTTCGCCGGGCCTTCCGATGCGCCCGCTATAACCGCCGAGTTGCTGCGGCGCGGTTATACCGAAGAGCATATCAGGATGATCTGGGGCGGAAATTTTATGAGGGTCTGGCGGGAGGTGGAGGAAGTGGCCGGGAAACTGGCGAATAAGTAGGGAAAAACTTAAGGCGGGCAGGCATGGTTATTGCGCCACTCCCTCCGGCGGAGTCTTGCATACCGGGGTTTTGGCAATAACCATGCCTGCCCGCCTGCTAGTACTACCCGCTCATGCATCTCCTGCTATTCTGTCTCCACACGCCAGATCGTTTCCTGCCAGGGGGCCAGAGTGATCCGCGTACCCGTCACCGGCTCGCCGCTGCGAAGGTTTTTGATCGATGCTATGTTCCCGCGAGCCGCCTTCAGCTTGAATTCAACAGGTTCTCCCGTCAGGTTGCTCGCGTAAACCAGCAGCCCGTTATCGCTTTCCACGGCCCGCACCTCAGCACCGGTTACCAGGTTTCCATCGTTGTCCACCGCTACCGCCGGACGGTTCAGTTCAAGCTTTTCCGCCAGGGGAGCCAGCAGGCGATGGTAATATTCACTCTCCAGCGGGGCTGCCAGGTAATAGGCATTTCCCCGGCCAATTGAACAGCGCAGCATGGCAGGCCTGCCGTCGGAGAACTCAGCAAGCACCTTAGCTCCGCCAGGATCGACAGTCTGTACCAGTCCGGTGGCCTTGAATTCAACATTGCGGCCGGAATAAATATCTTCGTCAAGGGTTTTTGCCACCAGGTTAACCTCGCCGTACACAATAGTCTGCGAGATGCTCTGGTCATAATTCTGCACCTGCTCACCCTCGCCGAGTACCTCTGGCAGAGTTACGTCGCGCACGGTAAGACCAAACTTTTCCAGGCTGTCGTGCTGGCGCGCGTATTGATCGAACAGGAAGCTCTCGGCCACTACCAGCACGGTACCTCCACCGGTGGTCCAGCTAAGAATCTGTTCGGTGACCTCGGGACGCATGTACTTGGCAGCGGGCACGATCAGCAGTTTAAGTCTGGATAGCTTACCGGAAAGCACCTGCTTTTCGCTGACAAATCCAATCCGGCAACCCAGGTAGCGTCCGCCCTCCCACACATTGCGTAACGCCGAGAGGTAGGGAGTGCCGCCCGAGCGATGGAGTTGCGGGGGAACCTGAACCATGTTGGTTTTACTGTACAGGATTGCAATTTCGGGGTCGGGTTTGATAAACTCCGCGATCTCCGGAGCCAGACGGCGGACGTCGAACGCGATTTTAAGCACTTCGGCTGCCGCATCCAGAGGTGTGTCCCAGCTGATCGGGATACTGCTGGCCGCGAACATCGGGAATTCCAGGCTGTTCTGCTCACGCCACAGCCACTTGGCGATAGTTGATTTGCCGTGGATGAAATGCAGCAGCAGGTTGCGGCTTCCTGAGCCCATTTCCGGCTCCACCATCGGCTTGCTGTTGTCCTCTCTGAGGCTGAGAAACAGGTCGCTGAAAATGTTCGTACCACCTGATTCGTTAAGCACCACGTCGTCCACTTCGTTGATTATCATCTCCTCATCGATACCGGTGGTGCTGTTGGCCGAGGACAACATCGAACTGGTGCCGCCGGCGCATAGCGGAATATCCGGGTCCAGCTTACGGATTTCCTGTTTGCACCAAATCAGATAGTCGGTGAACCGGCGCGAGTTGAAACAGGCCCAGTCGTACCATGCCGCCCGGTTCACATCCGGCACGGGCGCGGCGTTTTTTGTGGCCGGTGCGGTTAGCTCATCGAACGAGCCGTAGCTTGTACTCCATATCTCGTTGACCGCCTCCAGCGAACCATGCTTAGTTAAAAGCCAATCACGGAACATCTGCTGGCTGCGTTCGCAGTAACAGATATACATCAGTTCGTAGGCCATGATGTTGTACATCAGCTCCGGCATTTTTTTCCAGCGTTCGTAGCGGATCTTCATGTACTCTTTTACAGCCTCGCGGATATGGGGACTTTCCAGGCAGATCACCACGGTTTCCTTGCGTCCGCCCATGGACCAGCGGTCCTTGATCAGGTGGCCGCACCAGCCATCCCAGCCCACGCGATGAGTGTCCTCGTACTTGTGGAAAGCCTCGTAGACGGGAGAGCTTTCAATATCTCCCCGGCTGCCGCCGCCCACGGTGTAGCTTTCGTGGACGTGGTTGTAGGGGGCAAAATAGTCGAGGAGCGGGCCTTCGCGAAGGCCATGCATGGCAAGCAGCATCACAGGTTTGCCATCGGGGTAGCGGTAATAGCCGTCACGGATCGGAAGCTCTCCCAGCGGTGGCAGCGGGGCAATATAATGCTCCTGCTTATCCGATGGGGGGGCTTTGGGTGATTCGGCCAGCATTTTCTCGACAGCTGAACACTGGCCGCCACAGCTTGCGATCACATACTCCAGGATTTCCCTGCGCTCTTTCTCGTTCTGGAACCAGACCAGTTCGCTGCGGACATCCAGCCCCAGCCGGGCGGTTTCCAGCGCGATATGTTCGTAAAGAACCTGGTAACCGGCATCCTCGGCCTTTGCCAGCAAACCGGTCAGCCTGTCACGTTCGGCCTCTGCCTTTTTTTGCAACTCCCCAATCTCCGCGCTCCATTGGATACTTTCCTCGGGTCCGTAGAGCTTGGGGTACACTTCGCGGTTGTCCACAACCACGCGGGTGTCCCAGGGAGAGGTCTTTCCGGCACTGGACGGTGGTTCCTTGCCATCGATCAGCCGCATGTTATCCAGGAAAAACTCCCCATCGGCCCTGCCAAAATCGAGCACCATCTTGCGGATCGTCTTGATATCCAGGGCGCGGTCGCCCTCCTCCACCATCATGTTGCGGACCTTGAACTCAAAGTGGTTCCAACCCGGTACCATGAACAGTTTCCTGCCACGGTACGACTGGCCTCCCCAGTAAGCCTCCTCGTCGTCGGCCTTGCTGTCGATAATCTGAATCTGGCCGGACTGGATTCTCTGGGACGGGTTGAAAATACTGAATGCCAGAATGTCGTAAGCGCTCCAGTCCGATGGTAAATCCGTGGTCTCAAGCAGCCGCTCACTACGGTCCGAGAGGTCCAGATGCAGCGCCCGGCTGCCGTGGGATACGTTGCTCTTTGACAGCGACACGGGCCCGCTCCAGCGCTCCAGCGACTGCTCGTTCTCGAAATCGTCGATCACAAGCACGTTTTCAGCATTTCCGCCGCCGCCGCCGCCGCCGCAGGAGATCAGCGTGGAAAGCGTAAAGGCGAGGACAAAAGATAACCGTGGGATCTTCATTGAGTTCTCCATTATCGGTTCGTGCATTATGGGGACTTACAGTCCCAGCGGTGCGCCCGGCTTGGCTATCTGAAGGATAATCTCCTGATAAGGCTCAAGTTGAACGTGCCTGCCGTCCAGTTTGGTCAGGCTTCTGAGTTCGGTTATCTGTCCCAGCTCATCTTGCCCGGAGATATCAAATTCCACCGGTTCGCCGCTGATATTGCAGGCGAACATCAGCCAGTCCCGCTCACGCTCCACTGCCCTCACAACCGCGCCGGTTACCAGTGTGCCGTCCGGGTTCACTCCCACCAGCGGACGTACAAGGCCCAGCTTGAGGGCCAGCGGCTCCAGCAGCTTGTGATACTCACTGCCGTCAAGCGGTGCGGCCAGGTAATAGATCGTTCCCTTGCCACGGCTTGAGAGCACCAGCGCCGGACCGCCATCGTCAAACTTTGCCAGTATTTTACCGTTCGGAACTTCGAGCTTTTGCAGCAGTCCCCCGGCCTTCAGTTTAATAGCGCCGCGTCCGGCAAAGATGTCCGCGTTTTCAACAGTCATCTGCTGATCAACGTCGCCGTACACCACTGACTGGCTGAAACTCTGGTCGTAGTTCTGCTGCACTTCGCCCCTGCCCAGCACTTCGGGCAGCACCACATCGGTTACTTTCACACCGAATTCTTCGGTCAGGTCGTTGAGGCTGGCGTACTGGTCGAACATAAAACTCTCGGGAACCACCAGCGCCGTACCGCCGCTCTCAACCCAACTCATCACACGGCGCGCCACCTGGGGCCTGACATATTTGGTGGCCGGAATAATCAGCAGCTTGAATTTGTTCAGTTTGCCCTCGGTTATCTGCCGCTCACTGACAAAGCCGATCCGGCAGCCCAGGTAGCGGCTGCCCTCCCAGGTGCCGTACAGGGCGGATAGGTAGGGTGTGCGGCCCGCGCGATGCAAGTTGGGTGGCACCTGGACGATGCTGCTGCGTGAATAGAGGATGGCCACTTCCGGCTCGGGGTCCATGAACGCGGCAATCTCCGGAGCCAGCCTGCGCACGTCCAGCCCAATCCGCAGCATCTCCGCCACCTCGGGGAGTGTTATCTGCCAGCTATGCGGCACACTGCCGGAGTTCATCCCCTGGTACTCCACGCTGGGAGTACGGCCCCACCAGAACTTGGTGATCGAGCTCTTGCCCTTAAGAAAATGCAGCAGGGTGTTGCGGCTTCGTCCTCCGGCCTCGGGCTCCACCATCGCCTTTTTGGTGTCGCTCAGCGAGGTCAGCAGGTCGGAGTAGATATGGCCGTGGCCGCTCTCGTTGAGGATCACGTCGTTAACCTCGTTGATCATCAACTCCTCGTCGATCCCTGTAGTGCTGTTGGCCGAGGACAACATCGAACTGGTACCGCCGGAGGTGATCGGGGTTTGATCGTCCAGCGTGTGGATATTCTCTTTGCAGTGCTTTAGATAGTCGGTAAAGCGGCGCGCGTTGAACATCGCCCAGTCGTACCAGGCCGCCCGGTTAATATCGGCCTTCGGAGCGCCGTTGGCCGTGCGCGGGGCCTCCACCTGGTTTAACGAGCCATAGCTTGTGCCCCATATTTTGTTGACCCGGCCCAGCGAGCCGTGCTTGGCTCTGAGCCAGGCACGGAACATCTGCTGGCTCTTCTCGCAGTAGCAGATATACATCAGTTCATAAGCCATGATATTGTACAGCAGGTCCGGGTTGTCTTTCCAGAGGCTGTGACGGTACTTTGTGTACTCCATCACCGCGTCACGGATATGCTCGTTTTCCAGGCAGATCACCACGCTTTCCTTGCGCCCGCCCATTGACCAGCGATCCTTGATCAGGTGCCCGCACCATCCGTCCCAGCCCACCCGCGCGGTGTTTTCGTACTTGTGGAACGCCTCGTAAACCGGGCTGCTTTCTATATCGTAGCGGCTGCCTCCTCCCACGGTGTAGCTCTCTAACCGATGGTTGAAGGGGGCGAAATAATCCAGCAGGGGGCCGCTGTTGATATTGAGCATACTGTAGATAATCACCGGCCGTCCCTGCCCGTCACGGAAATAGCCATCGCGCTGCTTGAGTCCCTTGAGTTTCGGGTAGTCCGGCACGTAAAACACGTGGGGATTCACTTCGTCTTCGGGAAGTTCCACCAGATCAGGGTTCTGCGCGGTTATCAGGCGCTCCACCCGCTCAGCTCCCTCGGTGCACGATTCGATTACGTACTCCAGGATTTCCCGCTCTTTCTCATCGTTCTGGAACCAGACCAGCTTGCCGCGGATTTCCATACCCACCCTGGCGGTAATCAGCGGAATATTCCAGTAGTAGGTCTGGTAGCCCTGCATCTCGGCGTTTTTTACTTCACTCTCCAGCCGGGCCACTGCCTGCTTTGCTTTGGCGCGCAGGTTTGCGATCCCCGGCGAGACAGCTATCGCTTCGGGTGGGCCGTACAGCGATGGGAACACGAAGCGGTTATGGATAGCCACCCGGCAGTCACGCGGGTCGGTTTTGCTGGCGGTGGATTGTGGTTCCGGGCCGGCGGTCAGACGAACGTTGTCCAGGTAGAGCTCGCCAGGGCCCCCGCCGAAAGTAAGCACGAACCTTCTGATGGCGGATAGTTCCAGCGGGCGGTCGCCCTCCTCCACCATCGCTTCTTCCAGCATGAACTCGAAACGGTTCCAGCCGGGGTTCATGAACAGTTTCTGCCCGCGGTAGCTCTGGCCATGAGCTTCAGCGTCCTCGTCGCTGCCCAGTTCGTCGAAAATCTGCATCCCGCCCATGATCACGGTTTCGCCGGGGCTGAAAATGTCGAACCGCAGCACCTCGTAACCGCTCCAGTCGGCTGGCAGGTTTTCGCTCACCAGGCGACGGGCCGTGCGGTCGGAAAGGTCCAGATGCAGGGCGCTTGCGCCGTGGGCCACTCTGGCAGCGGAAATACTGGCCGGGCCATCCCAACGCTCCAGAGAGCTTTCGTTTTCGAAATCATCCAACACCAGCACCTTGCCGGTTTCAGAACTGTTGATCCCGGCCGGTGGAGCTGAACAGGCGAAAACAATCAGAATGGCGGTCAGCATTGACAGACAATAACCGGGTTTCATAGCGGCTCCATTGGAGTGTTGTGGGACATCCATGCAAAGTGCAGCCAGTGAATTGTTTTCTTTAGCGAAAGACCAGAGGCTTATAACAATTGTCAATTTAACAGGCAGAAAAAAGAATGCCAAAGTTTTTTCAAAGATAATGCTTTGAATATTAATGAGTTATGTTTTGCCTCGGGCCGATGATTCTCATCCGTGCAACTTCAGGAGGTAAAAACGCGAATCCGGATGCCGCCAGGCGCCGGTTATCTTGTCAATCGAGGCTTGGCGGGTTATCGCGAATACCCTGTTAATGGCGCCTCACTTGTCCAGTGGCGGCCTCCCGGCCATAATTTCATGCAAGTCTGTTGGAACATCCGTTGCGCGCCGGCTTATAATAGGGCAGAGTATGACCGGCTTGCCGCTGGTTCTGTTCTTGTCAATTATCCGTTATATAGTTAGCTTGAAAAGAGCAAAATCTCCAGTTCCCAATATTTGGATAAAGCGAATAGAATGAAGAAACGGTTACATATCTACTGGCTGTGCCTGCTATGCCTGGCGATGTTGTCGGGGGCGGGCTGTTTCAGTATTCCGTTTATCGGTGGAGGCGGGCCTCCCGAGAATTTCGAACCGCAGGCAGCAGAGTTCGACAGCAGCAACGTTTTTGTGGGTTACGATGGCGACGACAACCCGATAGTGGAAGTGAGGCTGATCAGCCAGGAAGTTACGCTCGATGACGGGTTGATGGTCAAGACCAGGCTGTTTACGACTGAAAATTTCAAAGTGGTCAACATTTTTCGTGGCCTGCGCAGTATCAACTACTATCCGATTGAGCGTCGTTTCCACCGGCTGGAGCTGAAATACGGCCGCCGCAGTATCAAAATGAAAATCGACAAGAACATGCAGATTAAGGGTGACAAGCCTGTGGAAGCCATGTTCGAGCATACCGGTACATTTACGCTTCTTCCCGATACGATCAGTGTTCTCAAACTGAAGTTTCAGGATGTTGACCGCTGGAGCAAGATGCCCGCCGATACGCTGGATGAGTGGTTTGCGTCCAAGGATCAGTATTTCCAGCGGGCCGAGGTCCGCCGTCAGCGCAGCAGCCTGGTGGCAAGCTACCGCCGCCGTCAGCAAGACGACTACACCAAGGTATTCATCCAGTACGATTCGCTGTATGTAACTACCAACAACGCTTACGTGTTTCTCGAAAAAAATGTTGCATCCGGGATCCTGTACACTGTCCATGCGGGCGACAAATTGGATTTTGGGGTAAGCGACGGGGTTTGGGTGGAGGTGCCCACGCCTGACTCTTTAACGGACAAATTGATGATGTTTTTCGAGTCCAGGCAGCAGGAGGCGATTCGTCAGAGCGACATGCAGCGCCAGCGAGCGCGCTCCAGCCGTAGCACGAACGTGGCGATGGAGGAAATAGATACCACTCTGAAGACTACCGGTTATCTGCTGGATGTGATGGCTCAGAAGCAGCGGGAGAGCGCGATCGCCTGGGAAAAGTCGAATCTGCTGCAGCCGGTGGACGTGCCGCTGTTCGCCAAGGTTCTCAACGACCGTGAGGTTGCCATAATCGCGCGACGGGATTCTATTGAGCGGGTCCGGCAGGATTCGATCAGGGTGGTCGAGGATTCCCTCTCCGCCCTTGCGGCAGCGGCGGATTCAAGCGCCGGGGCGGCTGATTCCACTGCTGCTCCGTCCGTGGTGGTTACGCCCCAGGATTCGGCGGCTTCCAGCGACACGGCAGCTACTGTTCCGCCGGGAACCGTGCCCGCAACGGCAGTTGCGCCAAAGCCGGATCAGCCAGGCGGGGCCGAAGCTGATTCTTCCACCGGCGGCGGCAAAACCCAGCGGATTGTCGGGCCCAACGGGGAGATCTGGGACGGGCAGGGACAGCCACCATGGGCTGGAAAGTACGGGGGAGATGACGACCCGCCGCCACAGGCCCCGGCAGGCGGAGATACCACCGCGACTGATGGAACCGCGGAGCCGGACAGTTCCACGGAGGAAGGTGGCCGCCGGCAGCCCGATAACGGCGGTTAAGGCACGCTTGAATGAAACCTGACAGGGAGCAAATGTGGGTTGGATAGAGACAAACATGATCCAGTTGCTGTACTGGCTGGACGTTGTGGGGCAACTTCTGCCGCTGGTACTGACAGTAGCGGTAATTTTCACTTTTTTTCTTGTACAGGGCTTCGCCCGCAAACTCTCGCGGATGGAATTTTATCTCGACAGGATAGACAACCACCTGCGGGAGGTGACGTATTTCATCAAGGAATACCAGGCGGAGCAAAGCGGGAATGGAACAGACAGCAAGCAGACAGTAGCAAAGGAAGGTGAGAAAAAACCGGCCTCCGGGGCGCGGGGTTCAGCGGTGCCGGGAGTGGTAGATCGTGACCACCAGCCCGCCGGAAAACAGCAGCACCAGTGAATATGGCGGGAAGAACGGAATAGTTATCACCCCGATATAAAAGCTTATCCAACCAATTCTTTCCAGGTTCCAACCGCAGCTTTTACTCAATTCCGTTTCTCCTGATCTTTTGTACATTTTTTAATCGCACGTTTCAGCTTCTCCGTTTCCTTGTTTTTTTCTTCCCGTTCCAGATGGATTTTCAACCAGCGGTCCGCAACAGAGCATTCGCGCAACGCAAGGTAGCCCCGTGCCAGTTCCTGGCATAGCATGGGATACGAAGCCTGGCGCTTGTAAAGGCTTTCAAACTGAGCCACCGCCAGTTTGTATTTCCCGTCGCGATACTCAGTAAGCCCCAGGCAGAACCGTGCCTCGTGCAGATCCTGGTGCAGGCGCAGAGCTTCTATCAACGATTCGCGGGCGAGGCCGTAGGATTTATCCTCAAGGTACATGCGCCCTTTAGCCAGCGCCCGGCGGGCCATGTTCCGGTGCCTGGTCTGCTCGTTATAACCCTTCATGTCGCTCTGGGCGTTCTCAGAGGCGGCTGCGAATTGCGGAACAGCCAGCGCCAGCAGGAATATGGTCACCGCAAGGACAAATGCATTCGCTGGAAAACCGAAAGTTCGGATCAGACAGGCCATGGAAATTTACCCCGTGGTTAGCTTTCTGGTATTTAATCTAACAACTGGCGCGCCGGAGCGAAATCATTTTTCATTCCGGTGCGCATGGGCGGCCGGTGAAAGGTGTCAATCCCATCCCTTGCCTGTTGAACAGGGGAGATGTTAGTTTTAAGCCGTAACCCTTTTATTAAGCCAAGAACAAGGACCATGAGCAGGAAAATCCTGACATTTATTATTTTTTTCGTTGTGCTGGCGCTGATTTACCATTTCGGCGGCGAGCACTGGCGAGGACACCAGCAGGCTTACCGGCAGGCGGCGCTTGCCGGCAGTCAGCAGCAGTGGAATAATGGCTCGGTTGGTAATAAGCCTGCTCCGCCGGCGGATTCGTTGCTGGAGATACTCGAAGAGGCCGGACTGAATACCCGCCTGCAGCGGCTGGCCGATTCGCTGGCCGCCGTGCGTGCGGACCTGGCCGGAATCCGGGATATTCTGCTGGCCGCACGTGATGTTCTGAGCGGGATGGAGGCCAGCGAGGCGGACGAGGGTGAGTATTTCTCCGCGGTGCGCTCGATTCGCCGTGCCGAGGGTGCGGCTGATGCAGTAGGGCATGAGTTGGATACCCTGGGCCGTGGACTGGCGGCATTGAAGCAGTTATCGCGGAAACAAAGTGGTAAACCGCTGGCGAAAGTCCGCTGGCTCAATCCTTCGCGGGTACCCGTGCGCGAGGCCTGCACAACCTGCCACCTTCCCCTGAACGGCCATAACAAAGTGATGCTCTACCCGGACAGCACAGTCGCCGTAACCTACCCGGAAGTGATGGCCACCCACGATTTCCGCCAGTTCGGCTGCACTGTCTGCCATGCAGGCGCGCCAGCTACTTTGGATTTCCGTGCGGCCCACGGGCCGGATCATCTGCTGCGCCCGTTTAGGCCCGGCAAGCTGGCCCTTCGTTCCTGCGGCCTCTGCCACGCGGACCGCTCGCCACTGGCCACGGACAGGGTGGCTTTTAGCTGGCCGGAAGCCTGCGAAAGCTGCCACCAGCAGGAAAACCCGTCCGCCCTGGCTGATTCCTCGGACAATACGGCCTTGAGGTTTCCTGTCGGGGAGATGGAACTGCGGGGCTGGCTGCTGCGTCACTGGGCGGAAAACAGCGGAGAAATACCGCCCAGAGATGAGTTCGAGGCCGCGCTGTCGATGCTCGTCTCGGGTGATATCCGCAGGCAGGCTGTAGAAAAGCAAGAGGCTTCCGTTGCTGCCGAAGACAGTCTGGGGCCTGCCTCCTCCGAGGGCAGATGTCAACGCTGCGGACGCACATTCCGCCTGAGCCTGGAAGCGGACGAAGTGTTTTGCCCGGTGGATGGCGCGCTGCTTGTATCCGGCCGGGAGAGGCGATGAATTGTACCGAATGTGGAATAGAGCTGGCATCGCCTGATTTGCGCAAAGCAACCTGCCTGGGTGACTGCTGGCCAGCCTGTTCGCTATGCACCTCCAAAGCGGGCGGACCGGGATTGGTCAACAGACAGGAACTGCTGCATACGCTCTATGCCGCCGGGCGAAGAATCTCCTCGTGCGCCGGTTGCGGAGTTACAGGCAGTGAACTGGAACTTCATTTTCTCACCCCCCTGAGCAAAGGTGGCGGTAGCGGCGAGGCCAATCTGCTGGTGCTCTGCCCATCCTGCCACGACAGTGTCCACCAGGGCGCGGGGATCAGGGTAGGAGCCAGAATTGTCCGCAACCCTCAGGAGGGTGGTCCATGAGTGAGAAAACCGGTAAGGGCGGCGACAGCCAGTTGCGCGGTAATATTCTCGAACGGCTCTACGACGCTTATTGCCAGGATGGCCTGTACCGGGGAGTGGTGTCAAAAAAAGAACTGGGTAAGCAGTTAGCGGTCTCCGTGCCGGTGCTTGAGCGAAACCTGGAGTACCTTCTGGACCGTGAACTGATCCGGATGCATAAGATCGAGGACCTGATCTCGATCAGCACCAGCGGGATCGACACTATTGAGAGCGGCCATGACGAGCCGCAGGGCATAAGAGTAGAAAAATCCCTGGAGCGGATCGAAAACCTGCTCACCGGTATTCTGAACAAGCTGGACAAAAACGATTGAAGCGGCCCCTCTGTCTTCCGGTTCAACTCCGCTTGACACAACTGCCTAATGACAATATATTTACACTCCTTTTTCGGCAGTCACGGCGGGTGGGTAAGAAGTCCGGACCCGCCCGTTGCCGCAAAGCCATCTATCCGGACACAAAATCAATAATCTTTTTTGGTGAATTGCCGAGGTGTGAGCATGGAGAAGATCAAGGTTGGCGTGCTTGGTGCAACAGGTACCGTGGGGCAGCGTTTTATCACCCTGCTGCAGGACCATCCCTATTTTGAATTGAGCGAAGTGGCCGCCAGCAAACGTTCCAGTGGTAAGACGTACGAGGAAGCTGTTGCGGGCAGGTGGAAAATCAGCGCGGATATCCCCGAATCGGCTAAAAAGATGATGGTCAAGGACGTCAATCCCGGTCTCGATTGCCAGATAGTGTTCGGCGCTATGGACGCCGGTCCGGCCGGTCCGGTGGAGGAGGCGTTTGCCGCGGCAGGATACTATGTGTTCAGTAACGCCCGCAGCCATCGTTACGACGAGGATGCGCCGATCCTGCTGCCGGAGATCAACGCCGAGCACGCCAAAGTGGTGGAGTATCAGCAAAAGGCGCGCGGCTGGAAGGGTTTCATCGTCACAAACTCCAACTGCTCCACCATGGGCCTGGTGCTTCCGCTGCGCCCGTTGCAGCTTCAGTTCGGGCTGGAAAAAGTGTTCGTGGTCACCATGCAGGCTGTCAGCGGAGCGGGCTACCCCGGTGTGCCCTCGCTGGACATGATCGACAACATCGTGCCCTATATCGGTGGGGAGGAGCCCAAGATGGAGGCCGAGCCGCTGAAGATGCTCGGAACTCTGGTGGACGGCAAAAAGTTTGTCGATGCGGATATTACGATCAGTGCCCAGTGCAACCGCGTGCCGGTTATCGACGGGCATCTCAAGTGCACCAGCGTGGGCCTGACAAAGAAGCCTTCACTGGAAGAGTTCACCGCTGCGATGGCGGAGTTCAAGGGCCGTCCGCAGGAGCTTAACCTGCCCTCCGCCCCGTCCAACCCGATTGTGGTGCGCCCCGAGGACGACCGTCCCCAGCCGCGTATCGACCGTGATTGCGGCAACGGTATGGCCGTAACCGTGGGCCGGATTCGCCCGTGCAGCATCCTGGACTATAAGTTCCTGGCCCTGAGCCACAACACAGTGCGCGGCGCAGCCGGGGCCTCGATCCTCAACGCCGAGTTCATGAAGGCCGAGGGATATTTCTAAAGGTTAATAGTCAGGCAAGGCAAAAAAATGATAAAAAACCCGGCGGGAGAAAATTCCCGCCGGGTTTTTTTTGTTGTTCTCGTTTTTAGCTTTTCCGCATCTTTTTACACACCCCGCCCCCGCTTTCAGCGGGTGCACCCCTCTCAAGAGGGGATTTTTGCCGTAATAGCTCAAATTTTACTTTAAGCTTCTCTGGTTTTGCTTTTATTCCCCTCTAAAAAGAGGGGATACAGGGGTGTGTGGTTTTTTCCTGCGGGCGCACACAAGGGTGCGCCCCTACATGCATTGGCTATTCACGAAACACTCCGTAGGGGCGAGGCATGCCTCGCCCGTTTTCACTCACGCCACCTCGTTCAACTCACCCCTGTCGATTCGTTTCCACAGGCCGCTGCGGAAACGGGTCAGGTGCACAGCGCCCAGTACCGCCAGGTAGAACAGGAACCAGCACCAGAGGGCCACGAAACTGGTGCCGAATATTTTTACCACAATCAGCATCCCGGGGATATACAACCCAATATCAACCAGCAGCGACACTTTGAGGAAATATTTTGTATCTCCCGCTCCGCGCAGGGCCTGACGGAACGTGTAGACAAACGCGTAGCAGAGGTTGAAGAGAATCAGCAGCAGCAGAATATACTGCCCCTTGTCCCGCACCAGCGCGAACGGCACGTTGTCGCCACCCTCCACCCGTGGACGGAAAAACGTGTAGATATCCGCGCCGAAAAAAATGTAGACCACGCCGATAACCGCCGCCAGGCCCAGCAGGATTTTCAGCACAAGGTAGGTCAGCCGCTCACCCTCTTCCGGGCGGCCCGCCCCAATGCACTGGGCCAGCAGAGTGGTGTTGGCCAGGGCAAGGCCGTGGATATAGAGGGTCAGCAGCTCGTTGATAGACCAGGCGATATTATTGGCGGCCAACGACTCGGGCAGGGTCTTGCCTATCAGCATGAAAAACAGGGCGACTGCGATATGGTATGTCAGGTCATGGACTCCCGATGGCAGGCCCAGCCGCAGTAATTTCTTCATCAGCTTGGGCCGTACTTTTCTTTGGCCGCGGGTGTCGTATTCGGCGTGGTTGCGCTTGCTCAGGAACAGGATGAACATGATAGCCGGAGGCAGGGCCGAGCTGATTGCAGTGGCCACCGCAGCGCCGAGGATACCCAGCCGGGGTGCGCCCAAGTGGCCGAAAATCAGCACCCAGTCCAGCAGGATATTGAGCGCGTTACCGGCGATATTGCTGGTCATCGTAATATGGGTCAGGCCCCTGCCGGTAAAGAACGAGGCGAAATTGTTGTTCATCATCGGCATGATAGCCGCGCACATCATCACCGTGTAGTAGGTGCGCTCCATGACGGCTATCTCAGGTCTGTGGCCGAACCAGGCAAAACTGTGCCGTCCAAACGGAATCACCAGCAGAAGCAGCAGGTATGCGCCAAGCGCCAGATATGCTCCCTGCCACACCGTGGCGGCGCACATTTTCCTGTTGCCCGCGCCGTGGTACTGGGCCACGTAGATATTGATAAATACGGTCACCCCGTAAAAGAACGTGGAGCAGGCCATATAGAGAAACATCGCCGGCCACACCGCGGAGATTTCATCGGTGCCGTACCACGAGAGGAACATCCTGTCGGCAAACATCATCAGGATAACCGAGCCCTGGTTAAACACCAGCGGCAGGGCAATCTTGAACAGGCGGCCTGTGAGCGGGCCGGAGCCGATTCCCGGTGATGACGGGGCGTCCGGCTGGAATTCAGGGTGCTCCATTTTGCAAAAGCTCCACGGGTAAAAAAAAGCCCAATGCACGCCTTGGACGGCGTATCGGGCATTGCCAGTTCAAAATGTGTAGTTAAAATATGCTCAGGGCTTGAACTTTATTTCCGGGTCCGGCCTGTCGCACAGTTCGCAGACAGTGCCGGCCTCGCGGAACAGCTCGGGCGTGTTGGTGTCGGCGTAGGCGGTGCAGCTCACCACCCGCTTTATCCCGGCGTTGACTATCATCTTGGCGCAGATCAGGCACGGGCTGTGGGTGCAGTAGATGGTGGCCCCGGCGATACTTATCCCGTGATGGCCGGCCTGGATAATCGCGTTCTGCTCGGCATGGATCGCGCGGCAGACCTCGTGGCGCGTGCCGGAGTCGATCCCCTGCTCATCGCGAAGGCAGCCCAGTTCCATGCAGTCCTTAAGGCCGCTGGCCGCCCCGTTGTAGCCGGTGGAGAGCACCCGCCGATCGCGCACCATCACCGCGCCCACGTGATGCCGCAAACAGGTTGAGCGTTCGCTGATCAACATCGCCATCTTAAGAAAATATTCATCCCAGCTCGGACGGCTCAAAGCAGTTCCTCCAGCTTACCGTGCAATTCCTCCAGAGTACCGCCGTTGTCTATCACTACATCGCTCAAGCTAAACACGGCGTCCAGTTGCTGCTCGGTCTCGCTGCCCTCAAGCTCTGTCTGCTCCTGAGCAATAAACTGCTCCAGGGTCAGCGGATCATCGGCACGCCTGCGCTTGAAAGCCCTCTGGAACCGGATTCCCACCGGCGCATCCACACCCCACAGCACAAAATCATCCCGGCTTCGCAGGGCCTCCACCTCGCCGGGATTACGGATACTGATCACAACCGCGCGTGAGTGGCCTTCAAGTTCTTCCAGCGCCAGCGCCGCCAGCGCACCTGGGCCTTTTTCGGCGCGCAGACGGTTGCCCTCGGCAGCCAGGGTCTCGCGGGAGATAGCCACACCGGTGCGCTCCAGGGCGCTGCGAAGAACGTCCGAGAGGCTGAACGAGCTGAACCCGTGGTGTTCCACCAGGTAGTTTGCCACCGCATCCTTGCCAGCGGCGTTGCGTGATGTGAGTCCAATCAGCATGGTCTGTAGCGGGGAAGGCCGGGGTGAGGTCCGGATTGAAGGAGTGCTGACGAAAACATTCAGTGCCCCTGGAATTATTATTTATTAGCCGTCAATGGCATCCGAGACAGCCGTTGACGGGCCCCTGAGAGTAAGGTTCCCATTGTGATCGTATTTATTGGTACGCTGCTAGTCCAGCATGAAATGAAGCAGCCGGATCAGCGTGTCGCGCATATCATGACGGGGCACCACCATGTCCAGCATCCCGTGCTCAAGCAGGAACTCGGCCCGCTGGAACCCGTCTGGCAGTTCCTGACGGATAGTTTGTTTGATCACTCTGGGGCCGGCAAACCCGATCAGCGCCCCCGGCTCGGAGATATTTACATCGCCCAGCATCGAGAAACTGGCCGTTACCCCGCCAGTGGTGGGGTGGGTCATGATCGAAAAGTATGGAATTTTCTGCTCGCGCATCCGGCCCAGGTAGGCACTGGTCTTGGCCATCTGCATCAGCGAGAAAATACCCTCCATCATCCTGGCCCCCCCGCTGCGGGAGATAACTATCAGTGGCTGATGCCCGTCCAGCGAGCGACGGATCGAGCGGGCGATCTTCTCGCCTACCACGCTGCCCATGCTTCCGCCGATAAAGGAGAAATCCATCACGCTGAGCTGGACATCGATCTTGTCTATCCTGCCGCTGCCGCAGACCACCGCGTCCTTACGGCCGGTCTTTTTGATCATCTGTTCAAGGCGATCGGTGTATTTTTTCCGGTCGCTGAAACCCAGGATGTCCACACTGGAGATACCGCTGTCGTACTCGGAAAAAGAACCACTGTCCAGCAGCAGGGAAGAGTATTGATCCGGGGTAAGCCCGTAGTGGAACGAGCAGCGAGGACAGACGTTCAGGTTTTTTTCAACTTCTTTTTTGTACAGTGTTTCACCGCAGGCATCGCACTTGATCCAGATGTCGTCCGGAATCACCTTCTTGGGCTGGACCTTCGGACCTCTCTTCTCTTTACGGAACCAGGACAAACCGCCTCCCAAGCTGAACCGGCAGCCGAAGGGGTTGTTCCCGGCGGCTGCTTCTGATATCTCATTTAATTAGGAGCTACAATTTAAACGATGCGGGAAGAGCAAGTCAAGCTATAAGAGGCAAAGTGGAGTTGTATCAGATAATCAGCTTCATGATCACCGCATCTTCCACGGGCTCGGAGTAGTAGCCGCGGTGAAAGCCGATCCGGCTGAATCCGTAGCGCTCGTACAACTCTACCGCACGTATGTTCGAGGCCCTGACCTCCAGGAACAGCATTTCCACCTTATTGCTTCGGCAGTTTTTGAGCGTGGCGTCAAGCAGACCACGGGCCACGCCCCTGCCCTGGCACTCAGGGAGAACCGCCAGATTGCCCAGCTCCGCGCACTCGACAATGCGCCAGGCACAACTGTAGCCCACCACCCGGTCCTGTTCGACCGCGACCAGGTTTAACGCATCAGGGTTTTGGATCAGACTGCTGAAATCCTCCGTGCGCCAGGGCGTGCTGAACGCCATGTGCTCGATTTCCATCACCTGGTCCAGGTGCACAGCGGCCAGCGGGATTATTTTTACCCTTAGCTTGATTAGCCTGGAGGTATCTTCTTGCGTATTCATTGCTTCAACCTCAGGCCAGCCTGCCCGACCCTGATATAGTCCGGCTCGAACCCAGTGGTCTCGCGCACCAGATAGCTTTGGGGCGAGGCCAGCACAAGCCGTCCCAACGCACCGGCGTCAGGGCCGTGGAGTTTCTCGTCAACCGGCCTGATTACATCACCCAGCCGCTTGTCGAACTGCTCGCGGCTGCTAATGTAGCCCTGGCCCAGCAGCACCAGGCCGCTTTTTTCAGCCATCGGCTCCAGCAGGCCGCAGAGCGACTCCAACTCCCAGGCGCCCGCTGCCAGCAGTTCCTCAGGTTCGCTGTTCAGATCGGTCCAGCGGTAGCAGGCGGCGTAGTACTCGCCCCTGCCGGCATCGAATGCGGCGCAGACCGGCAGTCCGGTATGCGCCGCGCGATTAGCCTGGCAAAGCAGGCTGCCCGCGGCGAACAGGGGCTTGCCCAATGTCCAGGCCAGGGTTTTGGCCGTGCTGGCGGCTATCCTCAGTCCGGTGAACGAACCCGGTCCGGCGGCCACCGCCACACCGCCCAGGCAATCGGGCTTCAAGCCGCTCTGGGCAAGCAGACTCTCGATTTCAATAAACAGTTTTTCCGCACGCGAATTGGGGCCGGTGCGCACAATGGCCTCCTCCGGATTGGCGGAACCTACGACGGCCACCGAGCCTTCGGGGATCGAGGTGTCGATGCACAGCAGCGGGCCGGGTGGTGTTAACTGCTCCATTTCAACTTTCCTCGCTGATTTCGTCCAGCACACCGTCCAGGCCGGGCCAGAGGCTGCCGGGGGCTGTGATTTCTATTCTACGGCACTCGCGGCCGTCAGGCTCCAGCTTGATCTCCAGACGTTCGGCGGGTAGAATCCCACCCGCCTGCTCCGACCATTCCATGCAAACCAGCACGTCAGGAGTAAACATCTCGGCCAGCCCGATATCCCAGAGCTCGTCCTCGTGACGGATCCGGTAGCAGTCCACGTGGATAATCGGCATCCGGCCACCATCGTAACGGTTGATTATCGTGTAGGTGGGGCTGGTAACCAGCGCCCGGCAACCCAGCTCCCCGGCCAGTGCCTGGATAAACGTTGTTTTACCACTGCCCAGGCCGCCATAGAAAGCAATTGTGCCACCCGTGCGCAGCTCCCCGGCCATGCGGCGCGCCAGCAGCCGGGTTTGCTCCGGGCTGTCCAGGGTCAGCCGCCAGTTTTTCCTGGTTCGCTCCTGCTGCATATCCATCCGATGCCGTGCTTCAATGTGGCAGAGAAAAAGACCGGGCGGCAAGCTGCTCAGCCCGGTCCTGGTTGATTTGATTATTTTTAGAGGCCGCCCCTGGCGAAAGAGGCTACCCGCAAAGCGTCTAATTGCTCCGGTTACGTGTACGGTAAACTTCGTACTGAGCCTTGGCCTCGTTAACCTTCTCGATTACGCGCAGCCAGTTATTGAACGAGGGGCCGTTTAAATAAACGATGGACAATTCCCGGCTGTTGAGGTCAATCGCCCTGTCGAACAGGTAAATCGCGCTCACGGGAGGATCGCGGATATAAGCTACCCTGTCGTTGAACTTGGGGGACACCGGGATGATTTTTACGGGCTGGTACCTGGAGCCATAGCTGTAGATCACCAGCTCCTGTGGCTCGTAGCGAACCTCCCGGCCCAGTGCGCGAAAATTGATCAGGAACGGAACTGGCCTGTCCTTGCTGTCCGGATTGAACACGAACGGATCGTCGAGATAATCGTCCTTGATCTTACGCAGATAGCTGCGCATCTCCTGTGTGGCGTAACTTATAATACTCTCATCCATAATCGTGGCCGTGATTTCTATATCACCGCCGCGCATGTTAGCCGTAATATCATTACGCCCCAGCAATCCTTCGTAATCGTCAGGCACTTTTTCGTCGTCCATTTGTGCCAGCAGGGAGGCTGAGAAAAAGATCGTTACGGCGGTCAATAACATGAAAACTTTCATCGTCGGGCTCCTTGACTGTCATTTGAATCTGCCGGGGCCATGCAGGGGGCAAAATCGTTCGCCAGCTGCTTTGACGGACGGTGGGGAGAAATATTCATACCTGAATGATAATTGTTTTGTATGGACGATCTGTCAAGAAATTTTGTAGTATTCAGTTTTTAGCCACCGGTTTTTACTCCGGATGTTTTTGCCATTGCCGCCAGCATCGCGCCGGTGTGGCTGGCCTTGCAGATGGCAACCTGCCCCGGAGGCCCCTGGACCACTATCCGTCCGCCGCCATCTCCGCCCTCGGGGCCCAGGTCCACTATCCAGTCCGCCGCGGCGATAACCGCCGGGTGATGCTCAACCACCAGCACCGTGTGGCCGGCCTCCAGCAGGCGGTCAAGCACCTTGAGCAGGCGCAGTACCTCCTGGTAGTGAAGGCCCGTGGTGGGTTCGTCCAATACGAACAGCCTGCCCCGCCGCACCTTGCCGCGTACGCCATGGCCTATCTCACGGGCTATTTTAAGACGCTGGCTCTCGCCCCCGGAGAGAGTGGTGGCGCTCTGGCCCAGCGAAAGATAACCCAGCCCCACCGACTGCAACAGCCATAACTGCTTGCCCAGGGCGGTGTGGTTCTTGAAAAAACCCATTGCCTCGTTCACTGTGAGTCCAAGCACCTCGTGGATATTGAGTCCCTTGTAGCGCACGGACAGCGTATGGCGCGAGAACCGCCTGCCGTCGCAGTCCTCGCAGGGCACCATCACATCGGCCATGAACTGCATGTCCACCAGCTCGTAGCCCGCACCCTTGCAGCGCTCGCAACGTCCACCCGCGGTGTTAAAAGAGAACGAACCGGCGTTAAGGCCCAACTTGGCGGCGGCGCTGGTTGAGCAGAACAGCTTGCGGATATGGTCGAACGCCTTGATATAGGTAACCGGGTTTGAACGCGGCGTCCGGCCGATTGGAGTCTGGTCGATCATCACAACACTGTCGAGCAGCCCCGCGCCCTCGATGCGCACGTTTCCCATGCCCATGCCGACTGGCGGATCGCCATGCAGCATCCGTTTTAGCACTGGCACCAGCACACCGTTGACAAGAGAGCTTTTGCCGCTGCCACTCACCCCGGTTACACAATTGAACGCCCCCAGGACAAATTGCGCCCTGTCACCGGTGAGGTTGTGCAGGGTGGCGCCCTCGATCGAGAATTTTTTAGCGGTTTTTCGCCTGAATTCCGTTGAATGAAGTAATTTGGCCTGCTCCAGCGCCCGGGCGGTGGCTGTGTCCTGATGGATAAATTCCGCGGATGGCCCGGAGAACAGCACCTGGCCGCCGTGCTCGCCGCTGCCGGGCCCCAGTTCCACAACGTGGTCCGCCGCCGTTATCACGCTGGTGTCGTGCTCCACCACCAGCAGGCTGTTGCCGGAGGCCACCAGTTCCCTCAGCACTCCCACCAGACGGTCCGTGTCGCGCTGATGCAGCCCGATAGTGGGCTCATCGAGCACGAACAGGGTGTCTGTAAGGCCACTGCCCAGCAGACGGGTGAGCATGATCCGCTGGTACTCACCGCCGGAGAGTGTGCGGGTCAGCCGGGAGAGGGTCAGATAGCCCAGGCCTACTTCCAACATGAAATCGAGCCGTCCCACTATCTCGGCCAGCAGGTCGCGGGCGGCGCGGTTGGCGCTACTATCGTTCAGGCTGGAGCAGAAAGCGCGCAGGGCCTCCACGCTCATCGCGGTCATCTCCGCCACATTGCGCCCGGCCAGCAGCACATTGGCCGTCTCCCGCCGCAGCCTGCTGCCACCGCAGTCCGGGCAGGTGCGTTCGCTCTGGTAGCCGCGCAGGAAATAACGGATGTAGTGCTTATACTTTTTGCTCTCCAGCGCCCGCAGGAACGGGAAAATGCCCTCGAATCCGCCGTGGCCGTGGAGCAATTTTTCCCGGTCTGCCTGGGCAAGCTCCCGCCAGGGGGTACGATATGGAATTTCCTGCTGAGCGCAGAACGATTTCAACTGCTCTCGTCGAACAGTGTAGCGGGGTTTGGTCCATGGGTCCAGCGCACCATCGGCCAGAGTGCGGCCACTGTCGGGAATAATAAGCTCCGGGTCGTACTCCAGCAGGTCGCCGAAACCTTTGCAACGGGGGCACGCTCCATAGGGGTTGTTGAACGAGAAGAAATTCGGGGTAGGTTCGGGGAAATAAGTGTCGCAGCCGGCGCAGTGGAATTGCTGGGAGAATTTTTTTTCGATAAAGTCCTGTTCTGATTCAAGATAAACTCCGCAGGAACCCTCGCCATGGGCCAGGGCGGTTGCCAGCGCCTCTCCCAGCCTGGTGGCGCTGGCGCTTGTTATTCTCAGGCGGTCAACCACCACGCGGAACTCACTGCCAGGGCCCAACAGGTGTTCGCTACTGCTCTCATCCAGCCGCACCATCTGCCTGCCAGCGGGCAATATCGCACGGATAAAGCCCATCGCCAGCAGGTTCAGGCGCAGGGTGGGCGCGTCCACCTTGTCCGAGCGAAGAGGGGTGAAAGCGATAACGGCTCTTTGCCCCGGGTGGCCAGCCAGCAACTCAGCGGCTGCGCTCTGCGCCGAATCGGGCCCCACCTCGCCGCCGCAGTCCGGGCAGACAGTGGCGGCGCAACGGGCAAACAGCAGGCGGATGTAATCGTAAATTTCGGTGATTGTGCCCACGGTACTGCGGGCCGTGTTGACAGGATTGCGCTGCTCAACAGCCACGGCCGGGCTGAGTCCGGATATCTGGTCGACATCGGGCCGGGGGATACGCTCCATGAACTGCAGGACGTAAGTGGGCAGTGTTTCCAGAAAGCGGCGGCGGCTTTCCTGATAGATCGTATCGAACACCAGCGAACTTTTCCCCGAGCCCGAAAGGCCGGTAACAACCACCAGGCGGTTACGGGGCAGACTGAGGTCGATATTTTTCAGGTTATTCTGGCGCGCGCCTGTGATCTCGATAAAATTCACGGTCGGCGGTCTCTGTGACTCTTCAGGGTAGGCGGTGCTCCGTGGCCGGTGGGCTTCAGTTGCTCCGCGGGTTGAACAGGATTATCGCTTCTTCCATCCTGTCCATATCGACAACGGTGTTCTTGCAGGGGCCTTCCGGCCGGCAGTTGGGCACGGCGAAAGTGGGGATCACAGGGGCCACGTCCTGCAGGCCGCTGACAAGGTCGCGCTCGCAGGCCACGGCTATAATCCGGCTGGGACGGTGCTCGTGGATCAGCTTGCGGGCCAGTTCCCCGCCGGGCACCACATGGACCAGGCACTGGTTACGTTCGGCCAGGGCCTCAATCTGCTTGCGTACCGCCGGGGTCAGACAGCGGGGCAGCAAAATCAGCAGCGGCCCGCTGTCCACGTTGATTCTCGCTCCACGCACCAGTGCGTTGCTGACCTTGATAAACGAGTTGCTCATCCGGTCCCTGCTGATACCGAACTGTCCGCCAAGCCTGATTGTAAGAGGCACGAGAGAGCCGAGAGTTTTCTGCACGAAATCCATCCGCCAGGGCAGTGGCACACCGGTGAGCAGCGGAACCGCGATTGCGGCGAACCAGAGCGCTACCGCGGCGCAGAATGCTACCGTGCCTCCTATCACGCCGCGGGCAACGTATTCATGCCAGCCTTCGAGGCGGGGATAGATCATGTAGAAAAACACGCCGACAGCGGCCAGCAGGCCCACCAGGCAGAGGAAGGCAAAGCCGATAAATATCCGGCGATCCTCATCCAGCCTCACCGGGTCATCGCCGGATTGCCCCTCCCAATCGGCCCACTCGTTGCCAAGCCGCCTGTCAGGTTTTTTTGGCTTGGGCTCCGTGGGAGCTTTTTCTTTCCGTGTTTCCTCTGTCATCGTACTCTCATGCCGTGCAGCGAATCCAGCCAGCCGGTTGAACGTAAGGACCGGCGGACTGGTCCGCGTGATTTTTACTTGCCGGTCCCGTTCAGTTCGCCGAGAATGACCTGAAGGTCCACGGCGTGCATGCGTGCGCCCATGAACAATGGTTCGCCGTCGAAGCTGGGACACTTAAAACAATCCTTGCCGAAATGTTTTTCGACAATTTTTCTGGCTTCGGGGCCGGACCTGGCCACATTCGCCAGTGTCATTTCTTCCGTGTATTGCTGTGCCATCGCATTTGCTCCGTTATGGTTGGCTCGGGGGGGGGGCGGGGCAGGCAGCCGGGCCCGGTCCGAGTTATCGGTTCGTCTTAGGCCGGAGGTCTAGACCTCCTCCACAGCCTTGATTTCCGGAATCGCCTCGCGCATCACGCGCTCAACACCCATCTTCAGTGTCATCGCCGCACCGGGGCAGCCGTTGCAGGCTCCCTTGAGCGCCACCATCACCACCTTGTCTTCAGTGATCTCCACCAACTCGATATCTCCACCGTCGGCCTGAAGGTAGCCGCGGACATTAGCGATCACCTCTTCAACCTTGACCTGCAGTTCGTTGTTCTGTTCAGCCATCAGTCACCTCTTCTGGTAAATAAATGAAAGTTCGCTTTCAGCCGGGCCTCACACTTCCAGCATGCGGCCATCGCTGTAAGCCAGCTTTTTGATTTTCTCCAGCCTGTTCAGATAGTAATCCAGATCAGGCGGGTCCTGCTCCACCGCTTTGCGAAGATAGGTCAGGGCCCGGTAATATTCCTTTCTCAAGTAATAAACTTCCGCCAGCGTGTCAAGATACGCCGGATTCTCAGGTTCCAGTTCCACTGCCCTTTTACTGAGCCTCAAAGCCTGGCTCAGATTTATTTCCAGTTGTGTGTAAATCCACGCCAGATCGTTCATTGCCCCGCTATGGTTGCTGTCTATCGCCAGACAGTTGCTATAATGCTCCGCCGCTATTTTCATCTGGCCCAACTGGTAGTTGACCGCACCGAGTGTGTAATGCAGATCGGCGTCCTCCGGCCTGCTTTCCAGTTCATTTTCCAGATACTGGAGTGCTTTGGGATAATTTCCCTGCTCGGAAAAAAGCACGGCCATATTCACATTGTAGTCGCTGAGGAAATAAATTCCGTAGGCGGCCAGCATACCCGCCAGCACAAACACCGCCGCCCTGGTGATTAAATGCCTTTTCCCGCGAGGCCCGCCGCTTTTAACGGTGGTATCCGCACCGTAACTTCGCAACCCGGCCTCCCATCGCGAGAGAGCCGTGGAGAAACCCTCCAGGAAACGTTCGGCCGCGTTGCTGCACGCCGGGCAGTTGCCGTGCTCATCCAGGCATTCGCCGCAGAAATATTCGGTGCAACCGGCGCACTGGCTTTGGGCCGGCCGCTCGTGATGCATACCGCAGCGGTTGGATTCATATGGGTTGAAATTGTCCATAACCTGTAAAATATATAAATATCTGCTCTTAAATCAAATAGTTTAAACTTTTGTACGTTATTGGGACAATCCAGCCGCGATGGGCAGTCCGCCGGAAGCGATACTTGACAAAGCTCCCGGCTCGTAATACAATCAGATTATCCGCACCGGTTTTCAGTAATCCCCGCCCGGTGCCGCGTAGAGCAGGTTCTGAACCTATTCGCTCCGTGTCGATCGGGCTGGCCGGGAATAAGCGGGCGGTGCGGCGGACTTGCGGAACAGGCCAGATCGATACGCCGGTACCGCAACCACACTCTAATGATCAGCAATCGCTCTGGAGAACGAATGGATATAGCCGAACTCCTTCTTTTCGCCCACAAGCAGGGCGCCTCGGATTTGCACCTCAGCGCGGGTGAGCCTCCCCGGATCAGGGTTCATGGCGATATGACACCTGTGAAGGTGCCGCCGATGGATAAAAAAGAAGTCCACGCGATGATTTACGACATCCTCAATGATCGGCAGCGCAAGCTTTTCGAGGAAACCCACGATATAGATTTCAGCATGGAACTTGGCGATGTGGCCCGTTTCCGTGTTAACGTGTTCATGCAGCATCGCGGTGAGGCGGCGGTGTTCCGCACTATCCCCAGCGAGGTTATCCCGTTCGACAAGCTGGGTCTGCCCAACTCGATCCGCGCTTTCGCCAAACTGGAAAAGGGGATCGTGCTGATCACCGGCCCCACGGGCAGCGGCAAGAGCACCACGCTGGCGGCGATTATCGACCTGATCAACCAGGAGCGCCACGGGCATATTCTCACTATCGAGGACCCGATAGAGTTCGTGCACACCAGCAAAAACTGCCTGATCAACCAGCGCGAGGTGGGGCCGCACACACAGACTTTCTCCAGCGCTCTCAGGGGAGCTCTTCGCGAGGACCCGGACGTGATCCTGGTGGGTGAAATGCGTGATCTGGAAACAATCTCCCTGGCGCTGACCGCCGCGGAGACCGGCCATCTGGTGTTCGGCACCCTGCACACCTCGAGCGCCCCCAAGACTATCGACCGGATTGTGGACGTGTTCCCCGCCGCGGAGCAGTCCCAGATTCGGGCGATGTTCGCAGAGAGCTGCCGGGCGGTGGTGAGCCAGGTGCTGATGAAAAAGAAAGAGGGCAAGGGCCGGGTGGCCGCCCATGAAATTATGATCGGCACACCGGCCGTGCGCAACCTGATCCGCGAGGGCAAGATAGCCCAGTTGCCATCGGCTCTTCAGACCGGCCAGAAGTGGGGTATGCAGACCCTGGACCAGAATCTCAAGGATTTGGTGTACAAGGGAAAAGTCAGCAGGGAGAGCGCGGAGCTGTTCGCTTCCGATCCGGAGCTGTTTACCCGCGGGATCTGATTTTTTTGGGCGAAAAACCAAACGGGGGGCATGCCGCGTTGAACGCGGCACTGCCCCCCATTGTTTCCTGTAAAATACGGAGCCGACTCAGGAGGTAAGCTATGGAATTTATGAACCTGCTGCGCTACATGGTGGACAACGACGCCTCCGATATCTATATCACCGAGGGCTGCCAGCCGATGTTCCGGGTGGAGGGAATCACCTCCCCGATGGGTGAGGTGAAGCTGAGCGGGGAGACCACGGCCCGCATGGCCGCCGCGATCATGAACGACAAACAGAAAAAAGAGTACCTGGAAACGTTCGAGATGAACCTGGCCCTGGCCTACGACGAGTTGGGGCGTTTCAGGGTAAATATATTCAAGCAGCGCGGCCAGGTGGGGATGGTGATCCGCCAGATCAAGCTCAAGATTTTAACGCTCGACGAGCTCAAGCTTCCGGAAATTCTCAAAAATATTATCATGAGCAAGCGCGGGCTGATCCTGGTGGTGGGCGCCACCGGCAGCGGCAAGAGTACAAGTCTGGCGGCGATGATAGATTACCGCAACACCAACTCGTCCGGACACATTATTACGATCGAGGACCCGGTGGAGTTTGTCCACCCGCATAAAAAGAGCGTGATCACCCAGCGCGAGGTGGGCATGGACACCCACTCGTTCAAGGCGGCGCTTAAAAACACCCTGCGTCAGGCCCCCGATGTTATCCTGGTGGGTGAGATTCGCGACACGGAAACGATGGAGCACGCTATCGAGTTCGCTGAGACCGGCCATCTCTGCCTGGGCACACTTCACGCCAACAACGCCAACCAGGCTATCGAGCGCGTGATGAATTTTTTCCCTGAGGAGCGCCACCCGCAGATCTACATGCAGCTCTCGCTCAACCTCCGTTCTATTGTTAGCCAGCGCCTGGTGCGCACCGTGGACGGTAAGCGGGCGGCGGCGGTGGAGATATTGATGGATACGCCGAGGGTCAAGGACCTGATCCTCAAGGGCCAGGTCGGGGTGATCAAGGAGGCGATGGAGGCCGGGGGCCAGGAGGGTAACAAGACGTTTGATCAGGCTTTGCTGGAGTTGTATAAGGAGGGCAGGATCAGCCTGGAGGACGCCCTGGCAAACGCAGACAGCGCCAATGATCTGCGGCTGAAAATCAAGATGGAGAAGCTTGCCGGGGGCGGCGATGAGGACGATGGTGGGACCAAACTGAGTATCTGAATGCAAGGGAGCAGCCATGCCGGTATTCAACTGGAAAGCCCGCACGGTCAGGGGCGATGTTCACAGCGGAGATTTGACAGCGGCCACGCCTCAGGAGGTGATCGGATTTCTGCGCCGCAAGCGCCTGATCGTGGTCAGTGTCAACGAGAAGCCCAAAGAGATCAAGATCAGCCTGGGCGGCAGGATCAAGACTCGCGACATTGTCATTTTCAGCCGTCAGTTCGCCACGATGGTCGACAGCGGACTGCCGCTGGTGCAATGCCTGAGTATCCTGGGCGACCAGACCGAAAACGTCAAGTTCCGCACGATAATCAATTCGGTGCGCGCGGATGTGGAAGCCGGTAACACCCTGTGCGAGGCTCTTGAGAAATATCCCAAGGTGTTCACCAACCTGTTCACTTCGATGGTGTCCGCGGGTGAGGCCGGTGGTATTCTGGACACGATCATGCTCCGGCTCTCCGACTACCTTGAGAAAAACGATGCGATTATCCGCAAGATCAAGGGCGCGATGATTTACCCGTCGGTGGTGTTTACCGCCGCTATCGGCTGCGTGTCGGTCCTGCTGATTTTCGTCATCCCCATTTTCGCCGGT
>SDBV01002413.1_pt1 | contig 27903 bp, 20 predicted proteins | sample 2277081 | NCBI WGS metagenome assembly SDBV01 (sample SAMN10402039, study PRJNA504765) | marine sediment metagenome | isolation source: marine sediment core GS10_PC15, 223 cmbsf | place: Arctic Ocean: Southern Knipovich Ridge | collected 2010 | reverse complement strand
GGGCACATCCTGCAGCATGGCGGCCACACTGACTCCGTTATGCCGCCAGACATCACCCCTGTCCGGAAGAATCTCCCTGGCAAAAAGCTTCAGCAGGGTGGACTTACCCACACCGTTGCGCCCCAGCAGGCATACCCGTTCCCCTTTTTCGATCTGAAGCGTTATGTTTTCGAGCAGCGGGGGATCACCGAATCCCCAGCACACGTCTCGCATGCCGATCAGCGCCATACATCACTCCTGTTCCGGGTTTTTGAGATGGATCTTCCGAAGAAAACCAAAACAGTGTCGACAGAGCGATCCTTTCGGCGTTGCTGCTGATGGTAAAAAATAATCAAATGTGTTCCCGTGTTTTGTGGAAGGTAACTTCAGGCCACTGTTTCATAATGAATTCAAGTCGCCATTCACTGGGGGCCAAAAACGTCAGGTGCCCTTCGGCATCGGTGGCCAGAAAGTCTCTGTTTTCCTGCTGGAACACCTTAAAGCGTTTTTGATCCGCGCATTTTGTCCAGCGGGAAAGCGTGTATTGCACCGGCTCAAAGACCGTATCAGCGCCGTATTCATGCAGCAACCGGTTCGATGTTACCTCAAACTGGAGAACTCCCACCGCCCCCAGAATGTAGTCGCTGGAGCCCAGAGGCCGAAATACCTGCACCGCCCCCTCCTCGGCCAGTTGTATCAGACCTTTCCGGAGTTGTTTGGCCTTCATGGGGTTTTTCAAGCGTACTCTCCGGAAGTGTTCCGGGGCAAAACTGGGAATACCGATGAATTTCAAGGGTTCTTTTTCGGTAAACGTATCCCCGATCTTGATGGTGCCGTGATTATTAATGCCGATGATATCCCCGGGATAAGCTTCTTCCACGTTGGCCCGGTCCTTGGCCATGAAAATGGTGGCGTTGGCAATGGCGATTTCCTTACCGATACGGTGGTGCATGACTCGCATTCCTCGCTGAAATTTTCCCGAACAGACGCGTAAAAAGGCGATGCGATCCCGATGGGCCGGATTCATATTTGCCTGAATCTTGAACACAAATCCCGAGAAGGCATCTTCGTAGGGAGACACATCCCGGGTCGTCGTGGCTCGTACGGTGGGGGGTGGGGACATCTCGACAAAAGCGTCCAACAGTTCTTTAACACCGAAATTATTGACGGCGCTGCCGAAAAAAACGGGCGTTTGATTCCCTTTGAGATAGTGATTGAGTTCAAAGGGGTCGGCGGCGCCCTCCAAAAGATCCAAATCGTCGCGCAACGGCTTGGCCTGGCCGTCCAATAACCGGTCGAGGCGGGGATCGGAAAGATCCCGGATCATGATCCCTTCCTGGGAATGGGTGTCTTGACCCGGGGTGAAAAGATGCAGTTGCCCGCGGTATCGATCATAGACCCCTTTAAATGATTTTCCCATACCGATGGGCCAGGAGAGTGGGACACATTCGATTTGGAGTTTTTCTTCAATATCCGCCAGAAGATCCAGAGGTGCCAGACCCTCACGGTCCAGCTTGTTGATAAAGGTCATGATCGGCGTGTTTCGCATACGGCACACTTCCATCAATTTCTCCGTTTGCGGTTCGACACCCTTTCCACTGTCGATTACCATCAGTGCGCTGTCTACGGCGGTCAACACCCGATAGGTGTCTTCCGAAAAATCCTGATGGCCCGGGGTATCCAGCAGATTAATTTCATAACCCTGATAACTGAATTTCATGGCAGAGGTGGTCACCGAGATGCCCCGTTCCTTTTCGATACTCATCCAGTCACTGATGGCATGACGGGCGGCTTTTCGGGCCTTTATGGCACCGGCTTGCTGTATGGCTCCGCCAAACAGCAGTAATTTTTCAGTCAAAGTGGTTTTGCCGGCATCGGGATGGCTGATAATTCCGAAATTCCGCCGCCGATCCACTTCTCTTCTATGATTTTTTTCCAAGGTAAAACTCGCAATATTAATTTTTCACACAAAAAAAACCGGGCTCTAAAAGCCCGGTGTAAGGGTTTCCATTATTATAGCCTTTTTATTCCAAAGGTCAATGGAAGGCTGCTTCACGGGTCCGGAAAAAACGGAATCGTATATTCACCCGAGGGGGGGACTGAGCATAGGAATCTATTGATATCTTAAGCTTGTTATTTAAATTGCGCTGTGAATTGAGCCTATAAGACCGCCCGGCCCGGCCCCAATGGAACAATCGGTCTCCAAACCACGTGGGTTAATTTTGATTTTTTTTTATTTGATAATATCTCTTTTTTACGCTTTAATATCAGAATGTTATCCTTATTATAAGTCTTGATTTGAGTTATACGAGCCATGAGCTTTATATTTGAGAGGAAAAATGGGATTATATGAAAAATACGTTTTACCCAAGGTAATCGATTTGGTTTGCAGTCGAAAACAAATAATGCATCAACGTAAAAAGGTGGTACCGTTAGCAACGGGCCGTGTCTTGGAAATCGGTGTCGGGTCCGGATTGAATCTCCAATTTTACGATACCTCGAAGGTTCAATACGTCTGGGGCTTGGATCCATCTGAACAGATGCGGAAGATGGCTGAAAAACGATCCAAGGATATTCAATTTGGGGTTGAATTCCTAGGACCATCCGGTGACGAGATTCCGTTAGAGACAAATAGCGCCAATACGGTGTTGGTTACATACACATTGTGTACGATCCCGGATGTAGTTCAGGCGCTGAGTGAAATGGGTCGCGTGTTAATGCCGGGAGGCGAGTTGATTTTTTGCGAGCATGGACTTGCCCCTGATGCGAGGGTTCGTCGGCTGCAAAATCGAATAAATCCGATCTGGAAGCGTCTGGCAGGAGGATGTAATTTAAACAGGCCGATACCGAAACTCATCGAGCAAGGGGGATTCAAAATTAATAAAATCGAAACAATGTACATTCCCGGATGGAAACCGGGCTACTTTAATTACTGGGGCTCGGCTATTCAAAGATAACCCGATATTTGTATAAAAAATATGACAAGGGGTTGTAAAGCGCATCATTGGCGTTGGGCGGTAGAGAATATGAATGGATATGAACGATATGTCGGTATGCTTGAGGGGAGCCGGGTGGATTATTTGCCGAGGATCCCTATTTTGATGCAGTATGCAGCCGAGTACATGGGATCAGACTATGCCGCGTTTGCCTCGGATTACAGAGTTCTCATTAAGGCCAATGAAAAATGTGCAAAGGACTTCGGCATCGACCAGCTCAGTTGTATCTCCGATTCCTACAGAGAGACTCACGGGTTTGGTTCCCAAATTGAGTACGTCAAAGATGGTCCTCCACGCAGTACTCATCCTCTTCAACACAGCAAAGATCTGATGAGCCTCTGGAAGCCGAACCCCCTGGGATCCGAACGTATGCTGGATCGGGTCAAAGCCGCTGAAGCATATAAAGGTAAATTTCAGGGCGAGTACTCGATCCTGGGCTGGATAGAGGGGCCCGCGGCCGAAGCCGCAGACTTGCGCGACGTGACAAACTTTATGTTGGATCTAATTGATGATGAAATCTTTGCATCCGAATTAATGGATGTCTGCGTAGAAGTTGGAATTTTGTTTGCACGCGCCCAGGTGGATGCAGGGGTGGATACTATTGGTATTGGTGATGCGGTTGCCAGTTTGGTGAGTCCTCACACCTATGAGAAGCTGATCCAGCCGAGAGAGAAACAGCTGGTCAAAGCCATCAAGGAGATGGGGGCGCATGTCAAGTTGCACATTTGCGGCAATATCACACATCTGCTTCCCGGCATTGCCGATCTGGGCATTGACATCCTCGATGTTGATCACATGGTCAATATGGCGACCGTCAGAGATGCTGTAGGTGACGGGGTAACCCTAGCCGGTAACATCGACCCGGTTGCCGATGTTCTGAACGGGACACCTGCTGCAATCAAGAGCGCAATATTGCGCGCGTATGAAAAAGTCGGTAATCCGTATATGGTCAATGCAGGATGTGAGATCCCCCCGGGAACACCCATCGAAAACCTCAAGGCGTTATGTGAACGGGTGTCCTATCAACCTTAACCTGCGGTTTTGCATATAAAATATCTTGGAAGAGATTTAAATCCTGAGCGATCATCACGGGAAATGCTGTAATTCGTAGGGCAGCATGCCTGCCTTATGAAGGCGCCGGCGCGGATAATTTTGATGTTTTAAAACAGAAAGGACATGAGAGGTATGAATGGGAAACAGCGTGAACATATACAATCAGGGATGCCGGTATTTATTGTCTTAAAAAAAGATCAACGAACCGGAAAACTCACGAAAGGTATCGTGAAAGACATTCTAACAAAATCTTCTACTCACTCCCATGGTATCAAGGTCCGTTTAGAAAACGGTCAAATTGGACGCGTGAAAGAAATTATACCGGAAAACAGCTAGGGGTTCCTCCAGATATAACTTCACAGAATCGGCTAACCGATAGTTAAGATCGATCAACTCATAACAATATGAACAATGGAGGAAGGGATAAATGGTGAATCTCGATGCATTAATCGACCAACATTACGGTTCCGGTAAAATCATGAAGAAAATTGAAACCGGGCTCAATTTAGCCGGCAAAAATCTCAAATCACTCACAATTGATGATTTAGCGCCTATCGACGCGTTTCACACCCGGGGGCGAGAGGCAACCCTTGAAATCATAAAGTTGGCAAATTTAAAAGAGACTGATCTTGTCCTTGATGTGGGTTGTGGCTTGGGCGGTACCGCACGATATATCGCTGAACAATATAATTGTAATGTCGTTGGAATCGACCTCACAAAGGAGTATATTTCTGTTGGGAAAAAGCTGACGCAACTTGTCGGTCTGAGCGATCGGGTAACATTTTGTCATGCTAGTGCACTTGAAATTCCATATGAAGATGAAAGGTTTGACAAGGTATGGACTGAGCATGTACAGATGAACATTGCAGATAAAAATTGGTTTTACTCTGAAATAACGAGGGTTTTAAAACCCGGCGGTCTTTTGCTGTTTCATGATGTTTTTCGTGGTACCGGAGACTCCCCGTTCTATCCGACACCCTGGGCCGAAGATGAATCAATTAGTGCGCTGGTAACGGAGACGGAGGCACGCGCGCTTATCACGCAGGTGGGGCTGGAAATCGATCAATGGATCGTAAAAGTTCGGGAATCAATTGAATTTTTTAAGCGAGTATCAGCCAAAATTAGCGCAAATGGCCCCCCTCCATTAGGACTTCATCTCTTAATGGGAGACAATGCAAAAGAGAAACTCAATAATTACCTTCGCAATTTAAGTGAAAAGCGCGTGTCGGTCGCTTTGGGAATGGCTCGGAAAATATAACGGGATGATAGATATATGTTCTTTTCGTGTTCAAACCCTAAACATAACAAAAAGAGGAGGTCTCACAATGAATTGGCTTATCATTATATCCGGAATAGTTGCGCTACTGACAACAATAGGACACTTTGCAGTGGGTAGCAAAGAGTTTCTAAAACCCATGGTAGAAGCAAAATTTGATCCGGTTGCACAAAAAGTAATGCATTGTGTTTTCCACTATGTATCCACTTTTCTAACCCTATCGACAATCGCATTGCTCGTTGTTGGTACTGGAATGATTAAAAATCAAGGATCTATACTGGTACAGTTTATTGCTCTGAATTATGCGATCTTTGCAATTTGGCAAATTATTTTAGCAATCACTTCTGACATTCCAAATGGTATTTTCAAACTATTTCAATGGATATTTTTTGTTTTGATTTCAGGGTTTGCATTCGCCGGCGCTGCCGGCTTGTAACAATGTTGTTTAAGCGGATGCTTGTAAACCGGCACCCCTGAACTCAAACGGTTATGTGTCAGGTAAACCTCATAATACTTTAATGGTGAAACGATGAAAAAAATATTTGATGGTAAAAAAAATGCAAAACTGGGCACCCAAAAGAATCCCGCGGTTGTAAATGTACAAACTAAAGAAAGAGTGAAGGAATTAGAATCCGTATTTGAAGAAAATGGTTGGAAATATAAAATTGAATTGGAACCGGATAAACCTGAGGATATTACATACTTGGAAATATTATTGAATCCACTTGAAACAAAAATTGCCGAGAAGAAGGTGGGACGAAATGAACCATGCCCCTGTGGAAGCGGTAAAAAGTATAAAAAATGCTGTGCCTGACACGGCTATTTTACTTTGCCCTTAAAAGTCGGGACCTCGGGGCCGGATCAGAGATATCCGGCGCTGCTGAAAACCTTAAAAGTGCCTAAAATTTGAAGTTATTTTTGCGCGAACCCTTAGTGGCAAAATGGGGTTTAGAAATCGCTTTCTGGTAAATGCGTGATGGTGATGAGCAAGTAACCGGTCTCGACTTTAACCTCGGCGGTGTGGCCTGCAAACACGTTGCTGATGCCACGGGTTGAGCCGAGTGGCAGGGTTGCCTTTTTAAGGGGGTATTCCAGACCGTTCAGGGTAATGCCGGAGGCAGACTCATTCAGTGACGAAAGCGACAGTACATCCCCGGGCCGGCCGTTGAATGTCGCTTTTTGACCGCCGCGCAGGCAAGTGATTTCCTGGCGGTCATCCAAAATCCGTATTTTGACGCGTGCCAGAAAAGGGGCTGTCAGCACCAGTACGTTGGAAAGGGCCATATCCCAACGTTTGCCAAGTCCGCCCAGTATGACGATTTCCGAAACATTGCGATCCAGAGCCTCTTTCAAAGCCAGTTCAAGGTCGGTTTCGTCTTTGCGCGGGGGGTAAGGTTTTATTTCCACACCCTGTGACCTAAGATCCGCCAGGGTATCGGACTTCAGAGAATCCATATCACCCACCACGACATGGGGTGTGACATTCCAGAAAAGGGAATGGTAGGTTCCACCGTCGGCCGCTATTATCAGATCACTGTCAGGGGATATTTTAAATCCAGACGGCCAGTTGTCCAGGGTTCCATTTGCAAAAATGATCCCACGCATAAATATCCTTTATTTGAATCTGTTTTGGATTTTGATTTCCGGGATTCCTATTTATAAAAACTCCGGATACAGGCGCTTATGGTAATGACCGCTCTTTCATTTGCCGATTCCAATTTTTAATTATGATTCAATGACAACCATTCCCGATGACTTCAGATTTAAATCAATTCTGTGGCCCACCGCCGGCGGCGGAATTTCATTGGGCAGATCAAATACCATTTCAATGCCGGCTGAAATTTCAATTCCGACCCGGTAGTTTTGCCCGGTAAAAAGTCGGGAAACCACTTTGCCTGAAATCACAGGGGTTTCTCCTGTATTGGAATTAGGCGCAATAACCCGGGCACATTCGGGGCGCAGGACCAGGGTAACCGTTTTTTGCACTTTGTGTGGGAGGGATTGCGGATGAAACAGCCCCACTTCTGTTTGGACGTCACCATCAGGTGTTACTTTCCCGGGCAGCAGGTTTTTAAAGCCCAGGAAACGGGCCACAAAAATGCTTGAGGGATGCAGGTAAAGTTTTTCCGGGGAATCCACCTGCTCCAGTCGGCCTCGGTTCATGACCGCAATCCGATCAGCCACTGCCAGGGCTTCGGACTGATCGTGGGTGACGAAAATCGCCGTCATATTCAAGGACTTGAGAATGACTCGAATTTCCAGCATTAACCGTTCGCGCAAGGCCCGATCAAGAGCGCCCAGCGGTTCATCCAGCATGAGCAACAGCGGTTGAGGTGCCAGACTGCGGGCCAGGGCCACCCGCTGACGTTCCCCGCCGGACAAATCGGCGACATTGCGCCGGGCTTTGTCGGTCAGACCCACCAGGTTTAACATTTTTTGTGTCAATCGCCGAATATCCTCCGGCGTTTTTTTTTGGATCTGCAGACCAAAAGCAATATTGTCATATACACATTTGTGGGGGAACAAAGCAAATTCCTGGAACATCAATCCGAATTGGCGCCGATGGGGCGGCATCCCTTTAAAATCTTTTCCATCAAAGATGACTTGCCCCTGATCCGGTTGCTCCAAACCGGCAATCAGACGCAACAAAGTCGTCTTGCCGCTTCCGGAAGGACCCAGAAGGCATAAAATACGACCCCGTTCCAATGTCAAATTGATCTCTTCAACCGCAGGGTGTTCGTAAATTTTGGTTAGGTTTTTCAGCTCCAGCAGTGCCACATCAATAGTCTCCGGGGTTTGTCCGTATTTTTTCCATAAGCACGAATCCGATGGCCGTGGTCACCATTAATATAGAACTCATGGCCATAGCCTGACCGTAATTCATGGCACCGGGGTGCGTCAAGTACCGGTAAATGGCCAAAGGCATGGTGGGTGTCTGGGGACGGGCCACAAAAACAGTGGCGCCAAACTCGCCCATGCTGATGGCAAAGGCAAACATGGCCCCTACCGCCAGAGCGCGGTTTAATATCGGCCAATCTACCGCCTGCCAGACTTTAATCGGAGAAGCGCCCAAGATGGCGGCGGCTTCCCGCAAACTTTGAGGAATGCCGCGCCAGGCCGGCAGCAGGCTGCGAATGACAAAAGGAAATGCCACCATGGCGTGGGCGATGGCCGGCAATAATAAAGATGTGCGCAGGTTCAAAGGGGGTTCATCCAGGGCGATGATGAATCCGAACCCCAGGGTCACAGCAGATGTGGACAACGGCAGCATAAAGATGGGATCCAAAAGACCGGTCAGCCGGGTTTTGCGCCCGGCCAGAAAAGCGGCTGAACACCCGCCCAGAATCAAAGCAATCCCTGTGGCGGCCAGTGCAAATCCCAGTGAGTTGACCATGGCCTTAATCGGTGAGACATACAAAATAGATTGGGCGTTGTCCTTAAAAAGTTCCAGATAATAAGTCAACCCCACCCCGCTTCCCGTCAACAGCGAACTCAGCAGCAGAGCCATCAGGGGAGCGCCCAGTAGAAGCATTAAAAATAGGGTATTGCCGCCGATTATGAGGTTGTCAAATCGGGTTCGAGGGAATTTTTGGGGTTTAATTCGAGTCATTGTCGGGATCAGAGATATGGAACCGCGTCGTTCAAACCAGGTGTACACCCACATCAAACCGAAAATAAATATAATCTGGACCAGGGATAACGCGGCGGCCATCGGCAGGTTGAACAAATGCACGGCCTGGCGGTATATTTCCACCTCCACGGTTGCCAGGCGGGGGCCCCCTAAAAGAAGTACCACACCAAAGCTGGTGAAGCAGAATACGAATATCAGTAGCGATGCTGCCAAAATGGCCGGCCTCAGCAGCGGTAGGGTCACTTTTAAAAACACTTGTCTCCGGGAAGCGCCCAGCATGCGGGCAGCTTCGTTCGTGTCGCGGGGCAGGCGCGCCCAGAAGCCGCCCACCAGCCGCACAATCACCGTGTAGTTATAAAAAATGTGGGCCAACAAAAAAAACCAGACGGTGTGATCTATTTGGATGGGCGGCCGGGACAGATCAAATGCAGCCATGAGACCGGTATTCATAAGACCTCCCGGTCCCAGCAACGCTCGAAAGGCAGCTGCCGTGACGACTGTGGGCAGTACAAAGGGTACCGTAATCAACGATTGAATCAGTGCCTTGCCCCTGAATTCATAATGGGCGAATACATATGCCCCGGGAAGGGCGATGATCAGGGTCAAAAGGGTGGAAAGTCCGGCCTGCCAAGTCGTAAACCACAGCACCCGCAGATAATAACTGTTGCTGACCAGCCTGGAGAGTTTGCCGGTCTCCCAGACGCCTTCCGGAGCAAAACTCAACCCGAAGATACTGATCAGCGGATAGAAGTAAAACACTCCCAGAAATAATAGGGGTGGTATGGCCAGCAAATACCGTATTCGAATGTTCACCTCAAAACCACATCGGTCCAGGATTCAATCCATTTTTCCCTGCCTGTTTCGATCTCCTCCGGTGTCAATAGAACCGGATTTGCCGCCTGGCGGGTGTATTTGCGAAATACTTCCGGCAGCGGCGTGTCTGGAAGTGCCGGAAAAACCCACATATTGAGTGGGATATCTTTTTGAAAAGCGGAACTTAACATGAAATCCACCAGCTTACGGGCCAGTTCAGGCTGTTGGGTACCCTTAAGGATGCCGACGAATTCGATTTGGCGAAAGGCCGAAGCGGGGCCGAGCAGGGCTGCGGTAGGGGCCTCGTCCAATGGTTTATCGCTGTAATATACCTCTGCGGACGGACTGCTGGCATAACTGACGACGATGGGACGTGTGCCGCCCTTGGCCCGGGTAAACTGCCCGTAGTAGGCATCCGACCAGCCGGTGGAGATATAAACATCGTTGGCCCGCAATTTACGCCAAAATTCAAGATACCCTTTTTCTCCGTATTTGCCGATGGTCAACAGCAGAAACGCCAGACCGGGAGATGAGGTCGCCGGGTTTTGCACAACCGTCAAGCTTTTGTATTCGGGTTTTAGCAGATCTTCAAGCGTTTGTGGCGGAGCCATTTTATTATCGATAAACCAGTTTTTATCATAATTGAGGCACACATCACCAAAATCAACCGGTAAAAGTCTATTTTCAGGGTCCAATTTTAAAGCTTTTGGGATTTTAGATAATTGGGGAGACGCATAAGGTTCAAAAATATCCGCCTTCAGGGCCCGGCTCATAAAGGTGTTGTCCACGCCGTAGAAAACATCGGCAAGGGGGTTGGATTTGGATAAAATCGCCTGGGTCACCGCCATGCCGGCATCGCCGCTTTTTAGAATCTTGAGAGTGACTCCGTTCTGTTTTTCAAAGGTTTCAAGCAGGTTTTTGCTGACTGCAAAACTGTCGTGGGCCATTAACGTTACCACCGGCTGCTGCTCTCCGGCGATGCTCTGGGGTACGATACCCAAAAGCGCAACAAACGAACAAACCATTAGCCACTGTTTCATAACCATCTCCTTTTGCTGAATTAATACGTCGGATTCGCGCAGATATAACGTTACATTTCAACATCTTGGGTTTAGTTCATCTTTGGCCGATGCTTCACCAGCAAAACCCTCGAAATAGCTTGCTATTTCTGTGGTTTTGCTCTCTCGAGTCAGCCAAATCCAAACCCAGTCCAAGCGTCGATTATGCGAAGTATTTCTTCGCAAACCCCTTATGATGAAAAATACGGGAGTGGTCTGGAGGGCGGAAATAAAAAACGCCCTCAGCAGAGGGCGTCGTTGATACGGCTTTTTTTCCTCCACCGGCATTATCCGGATCAGGTTCAACGGTCGGATCCATAATATTTGACAGGATCCCTCTCAGCCCGAATTATCAGAGCTCCCGACCAATTTTTGTTGTTGCAGCGTGCATGTTTGTTTCATACCGGATGCTTTGCGTCCGGCTACACCCACACTGTCTTAGGCGCTGTTAGTGTTAATCTCTTTTTTCCCTGGTAGCGAAAAAAATCAAGTCACCCGATCCGCAGGCGGTCGGTGACTCAACAGCAGCCATTTGATTTGAATTATGGCGCAAATGAGAAAGGTTGTCCAGTCTTTTCTTTAGGGTTCGTCTAAGGGTTCGCGCAAAAATAACTGAGCAGAATTGGCGCTTAGATTGGGCTTAGATTTGGTTGATCCGAAAGAGCAAAACCACAACAATAGCAAGCTATTTCGAGGATTTTGCGAGTGAGGCATCGGCCAAAGATGGGCTGAAGCTAAGATGCTAAAATGTGAAGTTATTTTTTCGCGAACCCTAAGTGAAGGGATGTAATTTATTTGTTGATAAGTTAGTGATAAATCGGTATTTATAATAAGTGTCCTGTCAAGCCCGCATCATGAACATCACGGATCAATATGACGCATTCATGGAAAATATAAGATATTTCTAGTTTACTTTGTTCTAAAAACCCGGGTCCTCTGGATCAGGAATCTTTACAGTTTGATGGTTTCATAAAAAGTGACTCAATCGGAGAGCTAACGAATGTTTACATTTCTTCATGCTGCTGATATTCATTTAGACAGTCCGCTTCACAAGCTTGATTCCTACGATGGCGCTCCAAAAAAAGAACTTCGCCAGGCTTCGCGCAGGGCGTTTGACAACCTGGTTCAGACCGCCATTGCGGAGAAGGTTTCTTTTGTCCTCATTGCCGGAGATCTGTATGACGGTGATTGGAAGGATTATAACACCGGATTACATTTAGTTTCCCAGACTGCCAAATTGCGAGACGCTGGAATTCCGGTTTACATTGTAGCGGGAAACCACGATGCCGCCAGCAAAATTACAAAAAAGCTTAAACTTCCAGATAATGTCCGTTTGTTTTCCGCCGATAAACCGGAAACATTTACAATTGATGATCTAAATGTCGCCATCCATGGCCAAAGTTTTGCAAAGCCGGCCATAAAAAATGATCTGTCTAATAATTATCCCAGCCCATTATCGGGTTATTTTAACATTGGCGTTTTGCACACCTGTGCTTCGGGCCGTGAAGGACATGAACCTTATGCCCCTTGTACCATGGATGGGTTACGGTCGAAAGGTTACGATTACTGGGCTCTGGGGCACGTTCATCAATATGAAACCCTTTTGGAAAATCCGCTGGTGGTTTTCCCGGGGTGCATCCAGGGACGCCATATCCGAGAGACCGGCCCTAAAGGTTGCTTATTGGTCACTGTTGATGACAATGGCCACCCTGGGCCGGTATTCAGGCCGTTGGATGTAATCCGCTGGGTAATTGCGGATGTTGATTCAAGCGGTGCGGAAAGTGGTTACGAGATTGTTGATTGCTTTGGGAAGCAACTTAAAAAATTAATTGATGAAAATGGAGAAGTACCTCTCGTTACACGTGTGGTTATTAAAGGAGAAACGTCCGGCCACTCGGAACTTCTGGCTGATGTTGAACGCTGGAGTAATGAAATCCGATCTCTTGCAATAGATATCGGTGGCGGTCAGGTATGGGTGGAAAAGATAAAATTTCAGACCACTTTGCCTGCTTTGAAACAAGATTTTCAAAAAGGTGATGGAGCCATCGGGGAACTTGTGTCTCTGTTTGATGAAATGTCTTCCAACCCGGATATGGTGAATGCGCTGTCCGATGAGTTAAAGGATATTGAGAAAAAAATTCCCAAGGAGTTGAAAGGTGATTCAGACAGCCTCAATTTAAACGATTTTGATTGGCTCAATGACATTTTGAAACAAGTGCGCCCGATGCTGCTTCAGCGATTGACGCGAAAAGGAGTTTCAGAATGAAAATACTTGAGATGAGACTGATCGCATACGGACCGTTTACCGATGTTACCCTGGATTTGAGCGCCGGTAATAGGGGCTTGCATGTGATATACGGCCCCAATGAGGCAGGGAAAAGCTCTGCCTTGAGAGCATTGCGTCATCTTCTTTATGGCATCCCGGGACGATCATCGGACGATTTTCTTCATCCTTACGCAAAAATGCGCATTGGAGCGACGATTCAAACGGGCAACGGCGACCCATTGGAATTTATTCGCCGCAAAGGCCGCAGCAACACACTTCGCGCGGCCGACGACCAAACTGTTATTGAAGATGCTACGCTAAACCAATTTTTAAATGGTGTGGACGCCGACCTTTTTGAAACCATGTTCGGCATCGGCTACCCGGATCTGGTTCGCGGAGGTCAGGAAATCGTTCAAGGCGGGGGGAACCTGGGGCAGTTAATTTTCGCAATCGGTTCGGGTGTTGCCAACCTTCGTGAGATACAAAATGAGCTGCAATCTGAAGCTGACGCACTTTTTCGCCCCTCCGGTCAAAGGCCTAAAATCAATGAAACATTGGGTCTCATTAATAAAAACCGTAAAGAAATGCGCGAGGTGGAGTTGCCTGGACAAGAGTGGGAGAATCATTATCAAACCTTGCAACAGGCAGAGGATCGAATAAAATATGTCGAAAGCGATCTTAAGAAATATCAGAGAAAAGGACATTGTCTTGAACGGACTCAAGATGCGCTCCCGATAATCGCTAAACGCAAAGTATTGATCGAAAAACAGAAAGAATATATCACCGCAATTATATTACCGAAAGAGTTTGCAGAACAACGACGTGAACTTTTGACAAAGATAGACATTTCAAAAAACGAACAAAATCAGTCTCTTCAAAATATTGAAGCCATTAAAAAATCCATCGCCAAACTTCAAATTTCGGAGCATATTCTGGAATCATCAGAACTGATCGAGGCCGTTTATCAGGATTTAGGAACCCAGCGTAAAGCAACCAAAGATCGAATCAAATTGGAGACACTCAAGGCAAACTTAAGGGGTGAAGCCACAGAAATTCTGCGTAGCTTGCGAGAAGATTTGACCGTGGATGATGTCGAACAACTTCGGATTAAAAAAACAGAGGCGGTTCGAATTCAAGAATTTGGATCCGAATATGAGCGTATCACCACCCGAATAGAAACTTCCCGTGAAGTGATACCCAAGCTGACCCAACGAATTAAGAGTTTAGATGAACAGTTGAAAAAATTGGGAGCTCCCAAACAGATAGAAGACTTAAAAATCGCCATTGAACAGACCGAAGAGATTGTGGCGGATGAAAAACACTGTCGCGCTGAACTTTCAAACATTCAAACTTCCCTGAAATCATTAGAGATAAAACTCAACAAGCAGACCCTCTGGGCGGGTTCGGTTGAAGAATTGGAGGCCCTTCCGGTACCTCAACCGGAAACGATTCGTATGTTTGAAAAACAGCACAGTGACGCCAACCTCAACTGCCGGAGAATCAAAGAAGCCTGCGACAAGCTATCACAAACGTTAGTGGATCTCGAGCGGCAAATTGAGGAGCTTCGGTTACAACAGGAAGTTCCGACGGAAGAAGACCTTCAAAAAATGAGAGCGGTAAGGGATCGCGGGTGGCAGCTGGTCGCAGACCAGCTAAAGGGTAAAGAGTCGACAGATGAAAAAATCGATGCTTATATCGCTGAAGTGCCGCCATCGGTTACTTTGGCTGAAGCGTTTCAGTTCAGTCTTTTAAAATCCGATGATATCGCCGACCGGCTTAGACGCGAGGCGGATCGTGTGGCCACCAAAGCCAAATTAATAGCGGATCGGACGGCATTTGAAAAGCAACTGAATTATCTGAAAGCAGAGCTTAACGAAGCTGAAAAAGTAAAGGCCGATTTGGATACAAAATGGCTTGACCTGTGGCGGCCGTCCGGCATCAAACCCAGATCACCCAAAGAAATGCAAGCATGGACTCAGAACCACGACAACATGGCTGATAAAGCGGCTGAAATAAGAGAAAAAATGGCCAAAGCGGGTACAGTGAAAACGGAAATTGATATGCACATTAACACTCTGGATCAAATTCTATTGAAAATTTCCGACCTGCCCGACCCGGGGCGTAAAACGCTTAGCGATCTCGTTAAAAGGGCGCGTAAAATCAATGAAAAAGAAGAAAAACGTTGTAGAAAACAGGAGCAATTGGAAAATGAAAAGTATCAACAAGGCCAGGAACTCTCAGATGCAAAGCTGAAAGTTAAATCCAGCGAAAAGGACCTCTCACAGTGGCAAAAAGATTGGGAAAAAGCGGTCCGGCCCCTTGGATTAGATGCCGACGCCATACCCCCCCAGGCCAATGCCGTGATGAACGAGCTAAAGGAACTGTTCGGTAAGCTGAAAGAGGCCAACATACTGAAAAAACGGATAGAGGGTATTGACCGCGATGCAAAGCAATTTGGAAAAAGGATTATCAGTTTAGCTGAAACCGTCGCCAAAGATCTGTCAAACCTCCCTGTTGAAGAGGCGACTGTCGAACTTAACAAACGTTTGACACGAGCGCGAACAGCCGAGTCAAAAAGGCAAACTCTAAAAGATCAGCTAAGCGGGGAAAAAAGCCGTTTGGACCGGTCGGTTCATACCATTACCAAAAATGAAATCCTTCTAAATGGTATGTGCAAAGAAGCCGGTTGTTTAAACTATGATGACCTGCCTAAAGCTGAAAAGCGGTCTGACAAACGACTTCAGATAGAAGCCGATCTATTAAATTTGGATGAAAGACTGCTGAATTTGAGCGGCGGTTCTACCATCGATGATTTTATCAAAGAGTCATTAAACATGGATCCGGACGGTATCGATGGGGATATCGAATTATTAAACGAAGAGATCGAAAAGCTGAATAGAGAAAAATCCAATCTGAATCAAACCATCGGTGAGGAACGAAATGAACTCAGCAAAATGGACGGCAGCGCTCGGGCGGCGGAGATGGCCGAGGATATCCAGATTCTGATGGGTCGGCTTGAAAACGATATTGAGCAATACGCACGACTGAAAATCGCCTCCAAGGTTCTGAACCAGGCGATCGAGAGATATCGAGATAAAAGTCAAGGACCCATTTTAAACCGGGCATCTGCTCTGTTCCATCAAATTACAGGCGGTTCATTTGAGGGGGTGCGCGCCGAGTTTGACGGCAATGGCAAACCCACGCTTGTAGGTGTGCGAGCCATCGGCAAAGAAATCGTACCGGTCGACGGAATGAGTGACGGCACTTCCGACCAGTTGTATCTTTCATTACGACTGGCGGGTTTAGAGGAATATCTCGATAAAAATGAACCGATTCCATTCATTGTAGATGATATTTTGATTAAATTCGACGACACGCGAGCAACTGCAACTTTGCAAATACTGGCTAAGCTCTCCTCGAAGACGCAGGTTATATTTTTCACACATCATCGGCATTTGATTGAGTTGGCGGAGAAAAATGTCGATTCTTCAGTATTGATAAAGCATCATTTATATGCTTAATTTAACCGGGTGAACCAAATAATTAGATAGAGCGCGTTTGAAAAACGCAATCGGGCTGCACATGGATCTGCAGAAAATCATACTCAGCCGGCTTTTACCAATCGCCGTGCGTCCCGGAGTCGTTTCTTTTGTTTGTTATAATGGGCCTTTAAAAAACAGGGCGCCATCATATCAAACTTTATCCAACTTTCTTCTGAACTTCTTGAAACGGTTAATATTTTTTGGTCCTCCACTCTGCCGAGGGGATTAATAGCCGGTATGGCTTATCCTTTTTGGCTGCTCAAAACCCATGGATTCAAGCAGGTTATATTTTAAAATTAAAATGAAAAATCATCCAATTACCATACTGAAGCGTTTTTTCGGATATGATGCCTTTAAGGAACATCAAGAAAAAATCATAGAGAGCCTTTTAGCGGGCAAAGATGCATTTGTACTGATGCCGACCGGCAGCGGAAAATCAATATGTTATCAGATTCCGGCAATGATTCGGTCCGGCGTTGGAATCGTAATATCTCCATTAATCGCTCTGATGGAAAACCAGGTGAAAGGGTTAAAGCAAAACGGTATCCGGGCGGAATATCTTAACTCGACATTGGACTTTAAAACCGCAAATAGAATACAGCGGCAGGCGGCATCGGGCAATGTGGACATTTTATATGTGGCCCCGGAAAGGCTGTTGACTGAAAGTTTCCAACGTTTTTTAAAAAACATACCCGTCGGGCTCTTTGCTATTGATGAAGCACATTGCGTGTCTCAATGGGGGCACGATTTTAGACCGGAGTACCTGCGTATCAACGAAGTCACGCGGCAGTTTCAAGATGTGCCGCGAGTTGCTCTCACGGCTACAGCCGATTCGGTTACGTATAAAGACATACTGGAAAAACTGGATCTTCAGGAAGCGGAACACTTTTTCTCCAGCTTTGACCGGCCCAACATCCGTTACCATGTACAGGTCAAACAGAGTGACAAAAATCAGCTGCTCAGCTTTATCGAAAAATCACATCTCCACGAATCCGGTATTGTTTATGTCCGGACGCGCAAACGTACCGAAACTGTCGCATCATGGCTCTATGATAAGGGCGTGTCGGCGCTTCCCTATCACGCTGGATTGGGTTCGGAGGTCCGATTCGACCATCAAAAACGCTTTCTGGAAAATGATGTGGATGTAATCGTTGCCACAATTGCTTTTGGCTTGGGAATCGATAAACCGGATGTGCGATTTGTTGCGCATCTGGACCTGCCGGCAAGCCTGGAAGCCTATTACCAGGAAACAGGCCGTGCCGGAAGGAATGGTCAGCCCGCCGATGCCTGGATGGTTTACTCTTTGTCGGACGTTGTGGCAATGAATAAACTTTTTGAATTGACACCGGGCAATGAAGAGTTCAAATGGATCCAAAGAAAAAAGCTCAATGCGCTTTTGGGTTATTGCGAGCTGATCGAATGCCGCCGAAAAATGCTCCTGGCATACTTCGGAGAGACCTACAAAGGGGATTGTCAAGCCTGTGACAACTGTTTGCATCCGGTTAAAGCCTGGGACGGAACCGTAGCCGCCCAAAAGGCGTTGTCATGCGTCTACAGGACCGGAGAACGCTTTGGAGTCGAATATCTTATCGACGTGCTTTTGGGTCAGGAAACCGAAAGGATTTTAAAGTTGGGTCATCATCGATTAACCACTTTCAAGATCGGGAATGAACTGGATAGACGGGAGTGGAAATCTGTTTTTCGACAACTGCTGTCGGCAGGATATCTCAAGGCGGAACTGAACAGTTACGGGGGGCTCCGGTTGTCTGATAAAAGTCGCCCTGTCCTGAGGAAAAAGCAAAAAATATTATTCCGGAAAGATCCATTTTCCAAGGTGAAACCCCGCGCTAGAGCCATTAAACGTATTAAAAGTGAAACTGTAAAGGTTATGGAAACTGAGGGAGATAATGAACTTTTTGAAAAACTTCGCAGTCTGCGTGCCACAATAGCTAAAAAAAATGGGGTACCGCCATATGTTATTTTTCATGACAGAACATTATATGAACTTATCAGACATTTTCCTCGATCTTTGGATGAAATGCATGGCATTCACGGCATTGGAGAAGCGAAACTGAGAAATTACGGTCAGCAGTTTCTCAAAGTCATTTCAGGACATGTTAAGCCGGATGGCGCAAAGAAGAGCGTCGGCAGCGATTTAAAAACCCCGGAAAAATTTCAGTCCTCTGATAACAGCCAAACTCAGGACGAAAAACCAAAAACCAAAGAGAAAATACCGGAAGAAAAGAAAAAGGCGATTCTCAGGCTTCTAAGAGAGACCAATTTGACGTCTGCTCAAATTGCAGAGCAAATCCATGTGTCTCCTCCTGTTGTTTGGGCCTATAAAGCACATTTACGCATGGGCACATATCAGGATAATGAGGGTCAAAAGAGGGGAGAATAGGTCGCCGCTTCCTTCTCGAGGCCTAAAGGCACATTCATGCGGGACCAATGAAATAACCTCAGCCCCCGAGGCTGTTTCGCCTAATCCCCGCTCTATTTATGAAAGAAGCATACCGCAAAATAATGAAATTTAGTTTCCTCTGCCTTTTAAGGGTGAAAGGTTAAATATTTTTCCAATGCCCGAATCCCTGTTTTATGCAAACTCGATATCTAAAAATCATACTTTATTTTCAGATACGTCTGATCCAAATCTTTCCATCCGCCCAAAAAGGTTCCCACATTTCCGTCAAATAGAAAGACGCCCGCGGTAATCTCCACATTATCGATTCCCTGATATTTTATCTCCGGAAAAAGGAAAGTGCCGTAGTTTTTATTGATTCGATCCATATCACCTGCTTCTAAACCGCCGCCGAGGGACAGGACCAGATCGTTGTTGAGAATGTTTTTTTCTATCTTGGCAATCAGATAATCATGCAGATTGTCTTTTCCTCTCTCGGTAAAAAAACCGCGAACATACTGGGCTTCTAAATAAATACCGTTGAAGAAGGTGTAATCCATGCCGAATGTATATTTCAGATACGGATCATCGGATTGTATTTCAATCGGGCCGGACCGTAACTCTTTTGGAAAAAACAGGGCCAGTTCACCCCAGTAGCCGATGGAGCGAAACTCTCCTGAAAAATCAAATCCCACCACCTGCAATTCGGGAAAGCCGATCTCAAGGTTATTTAAAAAGGAAGTCACCACCGGTATGTCGTCAAATCCGTAAAAATAACTAAGAGAATAGTCGATGTTAAACACACTGCCTTCAAATTTCAGGGCAAACATCCCATTTTCCAGCGTTTTTGCAGGCAATTGCACCCCGTCAGGCGGTTGACCCAACAAAAATGATGTGCCGCCTTGGGGGAACAGGGCCGGCTCAAAAAAAGGAAGCCACACGCCTGTGAGGGTATAGTCGTTTATATAATAACTTGCTTTTAAGGCCAGGGACGGCACCTTGGCTTCAAAGTCAAGGAAATCGGTAAGATCATTCGGGTTCAAATTGTCGGTGGGATTGAATTTATCCGCTTTTCCCCAGGCGATCCGCTGTTTTCCGATTTTCAGGTCAAGATCCTCCCATAGAAATTGGCTGAGCTCCAGATAGGCCTCCCATAGCAAAAGATCGACCGGATAATCGCTTTCTATCTCACTGACCGAAGGTAAATCTTCTAACGGATCTTCCCCTATAATTGAGATGGGCTATGCTGTCTAACACCCCAAAATATTTAAAAAAACCTCTCCGATGACAACTTTTTTTTAGTGTGCACGTTAGCAGTTCGTGATGGGAGAACAGATGGGAGGGTTATCCCGGCTTTCTTGAGAAGCTTCCGGCCAATTTTATTCGGCGTGGGAATATTCTCGATTCGAGTGCTTCCCACACGAACCTCTTCCATATGAATGGCAGCAAGCTCGTCTATGCCCTCTTCAACGGTGAGGTCCAAGTCAGCCCAACATCTTTCCAACTCACGCTGCAACAAAAGGGCAAGCATCACTACAAAAGCATGACCCTTTGTACTCTTTATCTTTCTAACAAAAACCGGTCGCATTTCGAGGTGTGCAGTTTTCATGGTCCGGAAGGCTCGTTCCACGTTCTCAAGGTCACAGTAGCGGTCGTGCAGGGTTTTGGCATCTGCGAACTCTTTAGGTACATCGGACTTGATCACATAGCAGCCATCGAGTAGGGCGGCTTGTTCAAGGGCTGATTCATCCTTTTCGATGGTTATCACTCGCTGCGTGGCGGTGGCGTTCAACCATTTTTCGGTTTTAAGTTTTTTGATTTTCGCGCTTACTTTTTTTAACGCTGCATCAATAGTTGCCCGGGGGTGTTCAGCCAGATAATTGTTGCGCTCTTTTACTAACTTTAGTATGGATTCAAGCTTCGATTGTCGGGTCATTACGATTTGCTCCGCCCTCATCGGGTTGCGCCTGAGCACATAGCGGACACTGCTGTATTCTACCTCACAAACAATGTCAGTGAAAAGCTCATATTGAAGTACACGAGCTTCAAGCATTTTGCGGATCTGCGGCTTGGTAATTGCTGTGATGTACCGAAAATCGTCAGGGAGCTTATCTATCTGTGGTCCTTTTAACATACCCCGGTCACCGACCAAAGTGACCTGCTTTGCACCAAAGCTATTGGCTAGGATCCGCACCTGCTCACTGACCGTCTTTGTATCATTGGTGTCACCTTGGAACACTCGAACCGCCACAGGAAGACCATCTGGGCCAGCGAGCAACCCCACAACGATCTGCATCTTTCCTTTCTTCTTGTCCCGGCCATAACCCCATCCGGCCAGTTGGTTGCACACCCCTTCCAGGTAGGAACTGGTCGCATCGTATAGAAACAGCATCGGCTCCTTATTGGGGAAGCGCTGCTTGAAGAGTTTCTTCTCGATGTTTTCTTGTTGATCGCTGAGCCAGGCAAGGTTTTCGTACAGATCGTCTTCGTCAAGCTTGTCGATGCCGACAACTTCGCAAACCGCATGACGCTGTGCGAATCGAACGGCAGACAACCGCGAACCCTGGTCGATAATTCTGGCGATCACTTGGCAAAGCGCCAGTTTGCCGTTACGGTCGCCGCCGAGGGCTTTCGTAATACCGATCCGATCCGCAAAAACGGACATGGTCCAGACAGCGCCGATACGCTTTCCGAGTACGGTTTTAATGTCTTTGATGCAGACCAGTGCCGAGAGATTGTCTTTATGTTTCAAAGCAAGTTTTATCGCCTTAATCTCATGCTCTGAACAACCGGCCAGGTTTGCGATGGTTTTGTGTTTTACTTTTCCATTTTCACGGAAGGAAGTTCTAAGCAGATGCCGCGTGTAGGATTTATTTTTTCTTTTTACGGTGGAGGAGTCAACATACATAGTGGCTACGTTAATATCGTAAATAATCCCATTTGTCAAGCACTAAATACAATATATTAGTGGCTATAAAACTTTCGTGAAAATTTTGTTATCTCCTTTTATTATAGACACTTATCATGTTTTTAGACCAATTTCGGGGGGAAGATCCGTTGCACAAGGGCCTTGTACGGCATATTTCGGACCCGGGGATGATTTGACTGAAGCCGCATTTTTAAAATGCAGCTTACAGCCTGGGATCATTTATTTTGGTTCGGCCTTAATTAGGACCAAAACGGGTGTATTTTTAAATGAGACCCGATCTGTTTTTTTTAAAGTTTTGGATGGGTACTATTTCTCGTTAATTTTAAGATCGCGTAGGGATAAAAATTAAAAACCTGAAAACATCCTATTACCGTCCAAATTCCAGTTCCCACCTTTGTGCCCCTTTCCGAATGATAATTTTTTCCGGCTGGATACGTTCAAGCAATATATCACCGATCCATTGACCCTCCTTTGCAACGATATCATTGATGACGGCCAACCGTTGGGTCGGGTTTTCGGACCAGGCAATCGCCTGCAGTTTTATTGGAGGGTCACCCCGATACGGTTTGACAACATTTTTGGGTGCCCCGGGTGTTGGGTTTTGTGTTTCTAATGATGATGGAATTGCCCCGGTTTTTGGTTCGCGGGTCAGGGGTGGCCGGGTAGATTGAGAGGCAGATGGTTTGCGGTCCACTGTTTTTGTGGACTGAGGGCTGCCGGTTTCTATTTTATCGAGCGACGCCATGGGGACCGGTTCGAAAATAGTCGCTTTTAAACTGGCTGGTTGCGACTTCTTCGATAGGGTTTCAGGCGCAACGATTGGAGCCGCCTCGGTCGATGTTTTTGACACAACTGGTAAATGCTCTTTGGCGGCTGGGATATCGTTTGCGTTCGAGACTTGGGTTGATGGCAAATTATTTTGTGTGGTTTGATTTGAGGATACAGATGCTTTTTGAGGCGGTATTGGATAAACCTGCACGGAAGAAGCAACCGGTTTTGGTTGGGGACGTGGAAACCACACCGGGCCAAAGACGGCGTACAATATCAACAGCAGGGCAGGGCCGGAGAGGATCAAAACCATTGGGTGTCGGTGGCGGATGTTTTTAATCCACGAATCAGTAGTTTTGGCTTTCCCTGTCGGCTGTGATCCCGCACCGGTGCCGGGTGGGTTCGATGATTCGGTTTCCAATTTTTTGAGAGCATCTAATATGGAACTCAATTTTTATCCCTTTTGGTTATCAGGAGCCTTTTCCTTTTTGCGCGCCGGTAATGATATGGGGTATGGGCAGCGTTTTTTTTTCGTTGTAAAGTACGATTTTGGTTAATGACCCAACGATACCGTCGGCCGGCAGACCGTGTTTGGATTGGATGGCTTTGATCACTTCCCGGGTCGCCGCATCGTACGCGGGAAGGATATCGATGTTTGTAAATCCGATATTTCTCAGATGGACCTTGAGATTGACGATTGAATCCAAAGGTGCATATAGAGGAATAGTGCCCTGAATGTTGATAAAATTTTTCCAGATCACATAAGCTTTTCCGCTGCAAAAAGGCGCCAATGTGGTTTTGTCTAAAAGGAATCGGGTGGTCCCTTTTTGTATGGTGATGTTTTCACCGGAAATGCTTAAAACCGTAACGTATGCCGTGACCTTTCCGTCAGATGATTTTAAAGCCAGAATTACGGGCAGGTTTAGTTTGGTTATCAAGTTTAAATCACATGTGATGGGATGGCTCAGGAGGCCGTTTTGGGTGGCGGCCAGCCGAAAAAAAGTGTTGTCGTCACTCATGGTGTTGAGCGCCGCTTGAATGTCAGCCTCCGGGTACCATAAGTTCATTGCGGTCTTGAGAGCCTGGGATCTTAGGGTGTGGGAATCGGTTCCCTCAAATAAATATGATAAATCTTCTATCATGCGGACAAGGGGTTTTGTTTCAGAAACCGCTGCCATCTGAGTGGGGTTGCTTTCTTCGATTCGTACGGGGACCGTTGGTTTGCCTGTTTGCGATGGATCCAAAAGTCCATCCGGTTGTGGTGCCGGAGGGACCGGCCGCGCGGTCCTGGGGGGTGGCGACAGTATGAGGGTCGGCACCGGCGAGGCGGTTTTGCCGGCCCGGCTTAAAGAAGCTTTAGATGATGTGTACCGGCTGAGTATGCTTGGATTCCAAAGGAATAATAAAAACAGTGTTAATACGGCTAATAAAGAGACAAGGGCTAATTTAGGGCCGGGTTTGAAGCGGTTTTTTTGAAACACCTGGTACCCGGATAATTCCCGAATCGCGGATCTGGTGATGCGCCCGGTAACCCGGGTTTGATTTTGCGCGTAGGCGCTTAGCAAAGACCGATCGCAGGCGATATTGATCAGACGCGGGATGCCGCCGGAATATTTATAAATGGCCTTCAAGACCGCGCGATCAAATCGCATGGCCGATTTTGTGGAAGCGATTTGAAGTCGATGGTGTATGTATGCTTCTGTTTCCTGATCGGTCAGCGGCTGTAAATGACAATTTAATGTGATGCGTTGGCGTAACTGGCGCAGATCATAGGAATTCAGCAAGTCACCCAGTTCAGGCTGCCCGACCAGGATGATTTGCAGCAGTTTATTTTGGGTGGTTTCCAGATTGGAAAGCAGCCGGAGCTGCTCCAGGACATCCTGGGACAGGTTTTGCGCTTCATCGATGAGCACGATAACCTTTTTTCCTTCAGATTTTTGTTCCAGCAAATAGATGTTCAGGATGTCTATGAGATCTTTGGTGGTTGCGGCATGGGAAGGGATCCGAAATTCGACATTAATGGCTGAAAGTAGCTGGTTGGCGTCCAGTTTGGGGTTGAAAATATAGGCCGCTTCCGTGTCGCTGTCCAGTTTGCTCAAAAAGGCGCGGCACAGGGTCGTCTTGCCGGTGCCGACTTCACCGGTAATAATGACAAAGCCCTCACCCTGTGAAAGGCCGTAAGTCAGGTGAGCCATGGCCTCTTCATGGCTCCGGCTTAAATAGAGATAAGCTGGATTCGGTACCAGTTTGAAAGGTTTTTCCGTGAACCCGAAAAAATCAGTATACATTACTTGGTCCTAAAAAGAGAGTTTCCGTTCAGACATTAAATAGCACAAATAAGAGAGGAGGGGTGTTTTTATAAACAGAGCCGCTCCGTGGATAATCATCACCGAAGACATATGAACTCGATTGTAAGGGTTTGTAATGAATGAACAAATGAGATATTTAAACAGGACATGAGGTTGATCCTGATATCAGGGATAAATGATAAACCGTCGCGAACCGTTGTTTATTCAAAACGATCCCTAATAGTCTCAAACAGCATCTGTTTTCGGTGATGATCATCCACTTTGCTATTATTTACCGAGTAGTTCGGAAACCTTTCCGTTACCGCATTTATTTTGAAGCTGTGAATGGGTACTAAATAGCACAGTTTTCGACAGCTATCAATTGCCGTGGGGTGTGGCAGCCGTTCTCGGTTAAAAGAAAGGAAGAAGAAATAGGTACTGACGCTTTGAATGGACGATTGGGATTTGAAAAACAAAAGGGGCATGTCTATTTTTGTGTCGCATTTCTTAAAAGCGTTTGGATATTTTCATGGGCCTGTGCCGACATTGAATTGGACGAAAGTCTTTGAATCTTGATTTTTGGTTGCTCGCAGCATCAGCGGATATAGTATGCCGGGTTTTGGATATGGCTTTTTTTGCAATGGGGACATCTCCCCGGGGAAGTGAAGCGTATCCGGGTTTTAAAGGCATATCCGCAACTCAGACATATGGCCGGCTGTATGATAAGTCTTTTACCTTTGGATTTGATGGAAGATGAGATATGTGGCAAATGGTCATAAACCTCTTTTTCCGGAATTTTGAGATTCCCGGACAGCTCGATGGCGGTCATTTTCATGACATTGAGAAGCGAGATGATCTGTTGACGCATGGTTTTCATAATTGAATGCTGATGAATTTCCACCTTTTGGATATACAGACTCCGGATTCGAAATGCGCCGGATTCTATATGTCGTGTTTAATCGGGTCTTGAAACCCGATCAATCGGGACGGAATTCTTTATTTTAAATGATCGGCCAGAAATTCTTGAAACCGTTTCCAGGATTTTTTATCCGCCGCTTCCTGATAACGGTTTCCATCAAATACGGTAAATGCATGGCGTGCGCCGCCATAAACGATCATTTCATGTGAAACACCCGCTGATTCCAGTTCACCGGCCAAGGCAGCGAACTGGTCCATGGTGATCGCTTGGTCGGCTGAACCGTGCATTATCAAAACTTTTCCCCGGGTTTGAACATAATTTTGTCCTGAAGGTGTTTTCAGGCCTCCGTGAAAAGTCACAAAACCCTTCAGGTTTACCCCGGATCGAGCCAATTCGAGAACTGCCGCGCCACCAAAGCAATAGCCTGCAGCAACGGCATTTTCAATGTCGGCTCCCATACTTTTTGCCTTATTCAAAGCGCCTTTCAGCAATGCACGCATTTTTTCTCTGTTTTTGTAAAGTTCGCCGGTATGTTGACGTTTATCCGTTAGCCGGGTCGGCCGGACTCCGGCACCAAATAAATCAACGGCGAAAACGGCATAACCATTGTCGGCAAGCATATTGGCGCGTTTGATCTCATAATCGGTCAAACCATCCCAGTCGTGAACCAGTAAAACCAGAGGTGATCGGCTGGAAGAACTAATGTAATACCCTTCATACGATTCACCATTTACCTCATAATTGACCGAAGCGCCCACGGCGCCCATAGCAACACCCGGGACAGCTGACAGCAACAATAACAATATAAAAAATTTCATGATCATATCCTCCTTTCAAATCATCATTGGGGACATTAACAAGCAGGTTTAACCCGAGTCGTCCTTTCATGTAATGTAATACACCCGAGAGTTTAAGTCGACCTTCCCGGCATTGGTTGACAAGGGGAGGGTGTTCCCGACGGCACAGTCGCCATAGACGGTTGAAAGGTTGGAACAAGATCTTCGGTTGGTTCCAGGTGGGACTTAAAATAAAATATCGAAGTATCCCATTCAGAAGAAAAGTATGATATGATGAAAGTTTCAAGTTGTGGCACCAGTTATCTAACCCGGTTGATTCCAGAATCAAAAACTGAGAAAAATGGGTGGCCGAGGATATCGTGTATCCCCGACGTTCACCCGGTGGGGAGCAACAGCGATGCAGAACACGAATACGGTTCAAATCGAAACTGATTTATACGACCGACTCAGGGCATACTGCGATCAAAAAAATATCCGTTTTAACGAATTTGTTGAAAATGTATTTGAAAGTGCCATTGATCAGGAAAAAATGCTGGAAATGGTGGATGACGCCAGGGAAGTGCTTCAACGGGTGGGCCGTGAATGCAAATCCGCTTACCAACAGGGGTTTCGGTCCGGTCTGATGGCAGGCGCTTTAGCGGCCCAGGGAAGGATGGGGCTTTCCGAATTTTGTACACCCCCTGAAACACGTGAAAAAGGCGAAATATTCAGAGTGGTGGAAGGTTCCCAGAAAAGCTTTTTTTAAATGAAACCGGTATATAATTAAAACAACCAATTTAAGGAGTGATTGAATGAAACAATGGGTTCCAATTCTACTAACACTCGGTGCCGTGATTACGGCAGGTGCCGAGGATGCAACTGTTAAAAATCCCAGGGTCCTGCTGGATACATCAGAAGGTAAAATTGTTTTGGAGCTTTATCAAGATAAAGCGCCCGAAACAGTTAAAAATTTTTTAGATTATGTGGATGCCGGTTTTTATGACGGCACCATTTTTCATCGGGTCATTCCTGATTTTATGATTCAAGGTGGCGGCTTTACTTCTGACATGAAAGAAAAAACCACCCGAACACCTGTTAAAAATGAAGCAGACAGTGGATTGAAAAACATCCGAGGCACTGTTGCAATGGCCCGCACCAGTGATCCTAACAGCGCAACCGCCCAATTTTTTATTAACACGGCGGATAATAAT
>SDBV01002412.1_pt1 | contig 27907 bp, 25 predicted proteins | sample 2277081 | NCBI WGS metagenome assembly SDBV01 (sample SAMN10402039, study PRJNA504765) | marine sediment metagenome | isolation source: marine sediment core GS10_PC15, 223 cmbsf | place: Arctic Ocean: Southern Knipovich Ridge | collected 2010 | reverse complement strand
ATAATAAATTGCGATTTACCGCAATATAAAATTTAACTTTAAAACTAAATAAGAGGTGGAAAATTATGAGTAGACCAATTACAATTTTCTCAGGACAATGGGCAGATTTGCCATTTGAAGAAGCGTGTAGTAAGTATAAATCCTTCGGTTATGATGGTGTTGAAATAGCTTGCTGGGGTGATCATATGGATGTTCGTAAAGCAGCTACTGATTCCTCATATGTTGAAGAAAAAAAAGCTATTTTAAAGAAAAATGATCTTAAGTGTTTTGCTCTTGGTGCACATTTAAGTGGTCAATGTGTTGGTGATCTCTGGGATGTACGAGTTGATGGATTTGCACCAAATGATTTAGCAGGAAAACCGGAAGCCATTAGAGCATGGGCTATTGAAGAAATGAAATATACTGCTAAAGCAGCTGCTGCAATGGGATGTTCAGTTGTAACAGGGTTTATGGGCTCACCTATCTGGAAATTCCTGTATTCTTTTCCACCTACAAGTGAAAAAATGATTGAAGACGGGTTCGCATTAATCAAAAAACTGTGGACACCAATCCTGGATGAATTTGATAAAAATAATATTAAGTTTGCCCTGGAAATACACCCGGGAGAAATTGCATTCGATTATTACACAGCAAAAAAACTTTTTGAAGTTTTTAATGATAGAAAAGCTCTGGGAATCAATTTTGATCCTTCTCATTTATTATGGCAGGGAATGAAACCTGATCTTCTAATAAAAGATTTTCCAGATAAAATATATCATGTTCATGTTAAAGATGCTTCTGTAACTTTAGATGGCCGTTCAGGAATCCTGGGGTCACACCTGGAATTTGGTGATTTAAGAAGAGGATGGAATTTTAGATCACCCGGACATGGTGATGTAGATTTCGAAGCCATTATTCGAGAATTGAATGTTTCTGGTTATTCAGGACCATTATCTGTTGAATGGGAAGACAATGGTATGGATCGTGAATATGGTGCTAAAGATGCTATAAAATTTGTTAAAACAATAAACTTTGCTCCTTCAAATATTTCTTTTGATGGCGCTATGGAACAATAATATATTCATAATCGTTTATTTTAGATGAAAGGAGGTAAAAGAACATTATTAGACATACGGTAGTTTTTACATTAAAACATTCGGAAGGTTCTGTTGAAGAAAAAGATTTTCTAATAGCAGCAACTAAATTAAAAACAATATCTACTGTTAAAAAATTTGAAATACTTCAACAAATTAATCTAAATACAGCGTATAAATTTGGGCTAAGTATGGAATTTGATGATGATTCGGCATATCAGTTTTATAACAATCATCCTGATCATCAAGCATTTGTTGAAGACCGTTGGATTTCAGAAGTAATAAATTTCCAGGAGATAGACTACATCTCCTACTCTATAAAAACATGATAGAAAAACATTTTTACAGTTTGATTTAATTTATTTTAGGCGGGGCATTTAAATGTTTTTTAAATTTTATTAAAAATTTTCCACTATCTGTAAATATTTATAGTTTAATCAAGGAGAGCTTTATGAATAATGAGTATTTATTAAAACCAATTAAAATCGGAAATCGTACTGCAGAGAATCGACTTGTAATTAACGCCATGGAATGTTGCGATTCAGACGAACAGGGGAATCCAGGCGAGAAAACTTACAGGAGATATCAAAGGTATTTTGAAGGCAGTGCCGGCGTCATTGTTCTTGAGGCAATTACAGTAACTTACGAAAGCAGGGCAAGAAAAACCCAGCTAGGTATAGAACCTCGCAATCAGAAGGCTCTGGAAAAGTTTACTCAGAAGATGAAAGAGGTAAATAATAAACCGCTTTTTATCTGGCAATTGACTGCATCCGGCGAACTGAGCCATCCGGATTTCTCACGGCGTGTCTGTGTTAAACCGCTGTATGGTTTCGACGGCGATGTTATTGATGAAGAGTACATTGACAAAACCATCGATCAATTCGTACTTGCTGCTAAAATTGCACATGACTGCGGAGCAGACGGCGTAGACACCAAACTGTGTCATGGGTACTTAGGCTCTCAAATTTTAAGACCATACAATGATAGAAAATGGAAGTATGGCGGTTCCTGGGAAAACCGAACACGTTTTGCTTATGAAATTTATGAACGAATCGGAAAAGAAATTAACGATCCCAATTTTCTGGTCGGATCAAAAGTTTCAATCTGGGAAGGTTTTCCAGGAGGACAGGGATCAGCAGGCCCGGATACAGCCGCGATGGATCTAACTGAATCTTTGGATTTATGTAAAGGAATCGAACAGCGTGGAGCTAAATTTATCATTGTTTCTGCCGGAAGTCCGTCAATTACATTGGCCCTCTCTCAACCGGATAAACAGTTACCGGTTGATGCATATATTCACCATACCTTTCAAAAGGCAGTTAGCGATGTAGTTAAACCAGAAACCGTAGTGATAGGATCTGCTTATTCAGTATTTCGTAACGGTATAAACAATTTAAAAGCTGTTCCAAAAGAAAAAAGCTCTTTAGAATACTGGGGCAATAAAAACATTAAAGACGGTATTGTTGACATGGTAGCCATTGGTAGACAATCCCTGGCAGATTGCTACTTGCCTGCTAAAATAAGGGATGGCAAATCAAATGAAATCAATTGGTGTACTGCTTGCGATAACTGTATCGAATTTTTAATTCGCCAGAAAAACACCGGATGTGCCACTTATGAAAAAGAATATATCCAGTCTTTAAAAGCCATACGTGCAGAAGAAGGAAAATTAAAAGAGAAACGTACATAGAAATTAAAATAGCAGGGATGGGGGGGATCATGAAACAAGCATTGTTAATAGTTAAGAAGACAATTGTTATGATCCTCTCACCTGACATGTTCCAGGACTGCATTTGCCGGATCTAATAAGTTTACCTAAAGTTGTTTAAAGAAAGAGGCTCAATTAAAAAATAAGAGATGCCTTTCCTGCGACGGCTAAATCGCTTGAGAATATTTCACAGCATCGGTCATATAAAGCTTTTTGTGCTTTCTTCTCATTTCCTTCATCTCTAAGTACCCACTCATAAACCTGTCTCACTTCAGTACCAATATTCATCTTTGAAATTCCAAGGGTTGAGGATTTTCTTACATAGTCGAGGTTTATCCCACTTCCCCCATGTAGTACAAGAGGAATCCCTAGAGCATTATTCAGGTTTTTAAGATGTTCAAGATTAATTCTTGCTTCTGGTTTCTTCTGATCCATCCCCGCTCCTGAAATAGCACCATGGATATTCCCGATTGCGACCGAAAGCCAGTCGCAACTGGTTTCATTTATAAAGCGTACAGCTTCATCTACATTAGTAAAACCCTTACCACTGGAAAAAAACTCTTCATATGGGGGAACTGGTCCGCTTTCATGCCCAAAAACTGCACCAAGTTCTGCTTCAACTGCTATGCCCAAATTATGTGCATAATCAGAAACTTCTTTCGTTGCCATTATATTTTCCTCAAGTGGAAGACGGGATCCATCTATCATTACAGAATCGTATCCAAGTTCAATAGCTTCTTTGATGAAAGCCATATAATCTAATCGAACATTACTTTCATCTATTACTGGTATATGATCCAGATGCAGCCTGGTGTAATTTGAATCCTGATATTTTATATATTCCTGATAAACCTCTTTAATACTCCCTGCTCCGAAATTATTCCAATCCGCTCTTGCAGCTTCTATCAGCACAAAAGTATCAGTGTCAGCCGCAGCTTTTATTATCGGTTCAGTCATAGGAAGATGTGCTATATTGAGCGCTGGTATTAAAATACCATCTGCACATGCCTTCTTCATTATTTCACTTATTTTAATCATTTAGATTCCTTTCCTTTTAGATATTATTTTTTTTCAGATAAGGCACTTTATGCCGGATACACAAAAAAGTTCCGGACATATTGTTGCTAATCCTGGCCGGGAAAACTCTATTCATTCCTAAATCTTCTCAAAATCCGGTACCTTTACCTCTTCACCATTTTTCATCGCCGACTCATGAGCACACAGTCCTGCAGCTGTGATATTTGCACCTTTTACAGCATCTACAGCAGAATCACGTCCTTGAAGAATCGCATTAATAAATTCGTTTACCAGATGAGGATGTGATCCCCCATGTCCGGCCCCCTGGATAAAAGAAACGTGGTCCTGATCTTTTATCTGAGCCCTCTTTGTATATTTTTTAATATCTTTAGGCAGTAAATGATCTGTATCGGGAACATGAATTCTTTTGGCATTCTCTCCACCTTCAAAAAGCACATGACCTTCATCTGCAATCTGTTCCCATTCAAAAGACATTTTATCACCGTAACAATCAAAGCTTTCCCTGTACTGCCTAACAGTATTATACAGAGATCTCGTAGCCTCAACTCTGACATCAGTATCTTTCAACTTGAAAGTTGCTGTTTCAATTGCAAAAGGGGAACCATACTTCGGAATCATATCTTCATCAATTCTTCCTGACCCATGACAAACTACTGAATCCACAAGTGTATTATTGATATCTACAAGTGGACTTATTGCATGTGTTCCATAAAACATTGGCGGAAAGCCAAGCCAGTACTCCGGCCATCCTTCAAGGCCCATATCCTGTTGATGGGATCCACGTGCAAATTGTACCCGACCGAAATCTCCCGAATTAACTAAATTTTTTACATAAAGATATTCACGACTATAAAGTACGGTCTCCATCATCATATATACTTTGTCTGCTTTCTTCTTAGCCTTAACTACATCTTTACAATCCTCAACGCTTAGGGCCATTGGAACAGTACATGCTGTATGCTTTCCTGCCCCAAGAGAAGCAATTGTTTGCTCAGCATGTGATAAAAATGGAGTTACAATATGAATTACGTTAATATCATCCCGTTTTAGTATTTCATCAAAATTTGTAAAACGCATATCGGCTGCTATGTCATATTTGTCTCCAATTTCTTTAACCACAGATGCCGTTCGGGCACAAATACCAACAGCCTGAACATGCTTCATATCTTTATATATTTGAATAAATTCAGAGCCGAAACCCAGTCCAACTATTACTACCTTGACACTAGAATCTGATTTCATATCTTTCTCCTTTTAATCGACCTTGACCGGGATTTTTAGCGGATTATTATCTTTTTCCCGTAAAGAATTTATTGCACTTCCTGTTTCTTCAAGGGATACTGTGTGTGTTACAAGACTGCTCATATCAATAAGCCCTTCATTGTCTCTACCTACTATTTTCCGTATTTCTCAATAAGCCGATCAACATACACCTTGCATTCAGCTGTAGCATCAAGGGCTTTCGGCCAGAAACACAGGTCAATAGTCCACCATTCATCATCATAGCCAGCCTCAGCGATAGCAGGCATTATTTCATCAAAGTTTAAAACACCCCGTCCCAGGGGAACATGGGTTGATGTCTTCTCATCATGAAGGGTTTTATCTGAGTCTATAAGATGGATGTGGCCAATTTTACCAGTTAGCATGTGTGCAAACTGCACAACTCCACCAGGCAGGACTTCGGATTCTCCCATTTGCCTGGAGGCCATAACGCCGCACATATAGGCATGACAGGAATCGAAAAGAATTGTAAAATTAGGGTGATCAACCTTATAAACCATCCTTACAACTTCTGAAGGTTTATTAAACAGAAACTCAGGCTCAAATTCCCAGATAAGCTGGCGTCCGGCTTTCTGACATAACTCTGCAGACTCCCGCCAGATATCGGCAACTTTTGAAAAACAGCTTTCATAATCCATCCCGCCGGGGATTCCTGTAGATGGATCAGCTTCGACTCTTAGTTTAGGAATATCAACGTCCTCGCAAATTTCCAGATTCGATTTAACAGCATCCAGGTATTCGGTCCTGCTGCTGGTACAGGGAGAAGGAAAAGGTGCAGCTAATCCGGAACGGGCCAAACCATAATCGTCGTAAAGCTTTTTCATTGCCATGCGGTTTTCTTTAGTATTACTCTCAAAGTACGGTGGAAAAGCAGCAACCTCAATACCATCAAACCCTAGATCCGCAATTTTTTTTACGGCCTCCTCATGGGGGATAGGATCTTCAGCATATCCGCCCCAGATAAAAGCCCATGCTCCAATAGATGTCTTTTTCTTTCCCATTTTTCTCTCCTTTGTCATTCTATAATATTCTTTATCTTACAGCTTTCCCCATTTCAGACTCAAAAAGATGACTTCCGGATACTTCAATATTCAGAATTACATTGTCATTGTCTTTTATCATCAGTTGAGGTGAAACAATTGCCTTTAGTGTCCCATTTACAACCTTGATATTTAAAATATCCTCCGCTCCCATACTCTGTTTGAATTTGACTGTACCTGAGAAGTAATGTTCTCCACTTTCTTTTTTAACTATACTGATCTCCTCAGTATGAATCCCGTAGATTAGCTTAGAAATACCTTTTTCTTTAAGAACCGTTTTCTGGGCATTAGTCAGCACAATTTTTATTCCAAGCTGAGCCAGATTTAATTTGTCTCCGGCAACTTCTGCTTCGATAAGATTTATCTAATGATAGGAAAATTTAAAATCTGAGTCAAGGATTTTTACTGCAAATGATAGGAAAATTTAAAATCTGAGTCAAGGATTTTTACTGCAAAAATCCGATGGAAAAAAAAATCGCAAAAATTGTATCAGGATCTGTAAAATAGAGAAAAAGCCGGTTAGAATAATCTTATAATTCCTATAAGTAAAGTCAAAAATCCTGTAGTTCTTATATAAACAGACAGATATCTTCCTGCGAAACAAAAACAGAGAAAAAAATTCAATATGTCCATTGATATGTTAATTTCATTTTTTATATGAAGATTTTTTATCCTTAATAGAGATATAATAAATTCTATTAGCGTCTTTATCTATAACACAATTCACTTAAAAGAAGTTTTATAATTTAAATTTAAATCTATAAGATATTCTTTAACTAAAGGCCACAAACTTTTATATTTTTTAAATAGATTATTATAAAGCTTAAAATTATTAATATTCGGATCAAATACCTTATCTATTTTAACCATCACATCTATTGCTTCTGTTAGTGAAGAAAATATTTTTATACCTGCCCCTGCAATAATTGCAGCCCCAAGTGTCCCTGCATCTGTAATTTTCGGTCTTATAAAGGATTTTCCCATAATGTCTGCGGAAAGCTGGATCCATGAATCGGATTTACTTCCTCCTCCGACAACCCTGAAATCATTAATTTCAATTATTGTATCCGGAATTAATTCAAGGCATTCTCTTAGAGAAAAAGTTAAGCCTTCTAAAATAGCTTTTAAAACTTCATCTCTTGTACTGTCCAGATATAGGCCGGCAAATAAACCGCATGAATTGGAAATAAAGTCCGGGGCACCCATTTTACTAAAATGTGGCAATACTATCATTCTGCCCGGAGAGTCTGTAAGTTCATTAAAAAGCTTTATATATATATCTTCACCTTTGACTTTAGCTTGATTATGTTCAAAAGATGCAAAAGTATCCCTGTACCATTTTATTATCGAACCTCCCTGATTATAAATAAAACTAACATATTTTTCCGGTACAGCATGGTGTTCTGTATTAAGACCGTATTTCAGCATATCTTTTCGATTATTTTGTTTGTTAAATACCGGAACAATACAAGTAAATGTACCCATACCATACATAGCCTGTTTATCTTCTATAACACCGCATCCTAAAGCATTAGCGCATTGATCATGAGACCCCGCAACAATAATAGCGCCCTCTAATAATTTCAGTTCTTCACAAATATTTTTTGTCACCTTACCAATTGCTGTCCCGGGTGGTACAATTTTCGGTAGTTTTTCCCTGTTAATCTCTGTTTCTTTGAGTAATTCCAGAGACCAATCTTGCTTTTCTATATCAAATAAAAGGCTTCTATTTGCAAGTGAATAATCAACAATAGGTTCTGCACCTAACATAAATGAAACAAAACTGCTCCAGAAAAGGAATTTATAGGTTTTTACATATAGCTGCGGCTGATATTTTTTAATCCATAGAAGTTTGGTTAATGTATAATTATTTCCGGAAATATTGCCATTGATTCTATATAGCCTTTCTTTGTCCTTAAATAAAGCGAATTGATCTACAAATTCATTACCTCTTGTATCAAAATTAAGTATTGATGAACTTAATATTTTTCTGTCTTTTGTAACAGGAACTACAGCCTCTCCAAGGGACGCAATGGATAATGCCTTTATTAATTTACCACTAGTCTTTGTTAATACTTGTGCTATCGCTATTTTAACCTTTTGCCATACATCAATACTGTCTAATTCCGCATACCCGGGAAATGGCCTTAATATATTATATTCATTATATGAAGAAGATAGCAACTTTCCTTGCTCTGAAAAAAAAGTGACCTTACAACCTGTAGTTCCTATATCTATTCCTAATAAACTCATTTTTCTTTTTCTTTATAATTTGATAAATCACATAACAATTTGAGCTTTTAATGGATTATCTATTCTATTTTTAATATTAATAATTGCTTTTTCTGTTTCTTCCAGATTGTATGTGTGTGTTAAAAGAGAATCTGTTTTTATAAGTCCTTCTTCTACCATTCGAATTGTCGTTGGCCAGACCATCGGAGCAAGCCATGATGATCTGATTTCTTTGTCCATTGTATGGAATTTTAAAGCCGGTATTTTCATTACATCATTTTCATTGGGAAGTCCGAAATGAAGTATTATAGAACTGTTTCCACCCATCTCAACGGCCTCTTCAAAGGCTTCATTGGAACTTGTCGGAACAAGTACTCTTTCTGCAAGCCTTCCGTTAGTTAGTTTAGAAACCGAATCCTTTAGATTATCCGAGTAATATTTTGACTTATTATCTTTTATATTAAATATATAATCAGCTCCGTTTTTTTTACCAAGTTCCAGCCTAAAATCATTTGTACCAACAAGAATTATCCTTCCGGCACCTGCTGCTTTTACCAACTGAACCATCATTATACCAATTGGCCCCGGACCAAAAATAACAACTGACTGTCCCGGAATAAGGTCAAGCTTTGTTAAAGCATAAACAGCACATGCTAATGGCTCTATAAAAGCTCCTGCCGCATAGCTAATGCTATCCGGAAGTTTAAATAGTCCGGTATAATTTGATGCACAATATTCTGCAAAACCTCCATTTTGCGTAACTCCCGGAACTTTAATATTTTCACACACATTTGTATGTCCTGCTGCACACGAATAACACGCATTACAATGCTGAACAGGATTTATAACTACACGATCACCATCCTTAAAAAGGCCTATATCGGCAGGTATCTTGCCAACTTTTACTACCTCACCTGTAAATTCGTGCCCCAAAACAATAGGCCCCTTTCCTGTTTCCGTACCAACAGGACTTTGGCCATAATAGTAAGATACATCCGAACCGCATATTCCCACATTCTTTACTTTAATAAGAACATCTACAGAACTTATTTCCGGAATATCTATTTCTTCTAAAACCATTTTTTCTTTTTCATAAAACACCTGTGCTTTCATTTTCGTTGCCATTTTCATCCTCCATACTTTTCTATAAGTTTATCTTGATAAACCTTATTACTTTCTATTACATCCAATGCATTTGGCCAGAAACAAAGATCTATGGGCCACCAGACATCATCATAATTTTATCAAAATCCAGTATACCTCTGCCAGGAGGAGGAGCAACACCGGATATTTTTAATCCATTATCGTCTAACATCTTCTTAACTTCTATCCGTCTCTCCTTATCGTTCAGATCCAAATGAGGTGGAAATGCTGTAACCTCTATACCATCAAAATTTAACCTTGCAGGCCGTTGTATAACTTTTTCTAATGGGATTGGATCTTCTTTATATCCTCCCCATATAAATGTTCATGAATCGATAGAAGTCTTTTTTTTCATAAAAATTTCTCCTTTTTCTACTTTTATTTATAAAACTACTATTTAAATTATTAAATTTTGTATTTTGTTATCATTGGTAGTTTTGTATTTATATCAGGTCCAAAGAATTTTATTATCTCCAGATTTTCATTTCCTGTATTTTTAATTGATACACCCTGCATAGCTCTTTCGTGGGAAATCAGAAGTTCATCGCATTCAAAATTAAAAGCTTCTATATCATGTCCGTTAAAATTACCTTTTCCATGCCAAACAAGTATATTATACACACCGTTTTCTTTTGAATGAAAAGTGCAGCCTGGTTTAATAACCAGTCTTTTCCCGCTAAAGTTTGTTGTGTTATAATATATCCAGTATTCTTCACCGCCTTCTTTTTTAGTTTCATTAATTAAAACCGGATTTAGGTGATGGTTCTCATAAAAATAAGGATCTCCACATGCTTCCCAATCTATCTGTTTTAAAATTATTTTCTCACCGTACCTTTCCCTGTCTTCCTTTCTAACATCCTTAAAAAGAAGATCTTTTGAAATAATTTTTCCTGCATTTAATGCCTGTAACATTGCAAAAACATCAGAATCTTCCTGTAATTCTATTGTTAATGCTGTTCCGGGCGCATGAAGTATTCCGGAAGGTAAATGAAAACCTTCTCCTGCTACATTTAAATATGCTCTTGCATGTTTTAAAATTAAATCACTATTCCAATCTACTAAATACGGTAACAGCATTTCATATTTTTTTTGTTTTGATATATACGGATGTACTCCGAAAAAAGTTTCAGGATGATTTCCCATATCAATACCATTAGGAAAATAGTAAGCTTCTTCTTTTGAATTCCGTCCCACAAGTGATGCATCTTTTTTCATCTGGTGTAAATGATATGGAATACGTGCACTAAAATCATATATCTTTGCTAGACGTCCAAGACCATTATGTGTTTTTGCGTATTCTTTTCCAAGAATTAAATCTCCAGCAATATTTACAGCTTCTTTTAATAATATTTTCTTTTCAGTATCTAAAACAATATAGCTTAATCCTTCGTCTTTATGACCAACCATGTTATCTGCTTTTGTTGTAGACGCCAGCCACCTTTCACAGATATATCCGCGTTCACCTACATTGTACTCTTCTTCTTTAAGGCCAAGACGTTTTCCAGGTGGTAAGAAATCTCTTGCAACCCATGCAGGTTTTAGATTCAATATTCCATTTCCCAAACTTAATATCTTTTCCACTAAGTCACGCTTTTTAATATCCATAATTTTCTCTTCCAAATAATAAAACTATTTTTTTATTTTAAATAATCACATATGTGTTCTGTCTATGACAATAACATTATTTTTAAAAAAATTTTAATATAAAGTGCGCCTTTTTGTCAAGATACTTTTCTTAGCAGGAATTTGCGATGTTCCCAATTTTGACAAAAATACTTATAATATTTAATTTATTTTATCATATGAAATTATCGTAAATTCCTTCTCCTTAGCTTATTACCCACGCGTCAATTACGCTTAAAAAACTGTTATATTTATGGGGTAAACTTATTTAATAAGAGTACCTAATTCATTTCCCCCAATTAAAGTTATTATCAGTGCAATTGACTATTTGGATTTTAAGTGTATATTGTATAGCAGTAATTTTTTTCTTTGCGAATAATCAAAATAAACCATCTTTCAAATCACCTTTTCTTTGTTAGTTGATTTGAAATATATTTCATCTGGTTTTTTATAATCCAAAGATTGGTGAAATCTCTTTTCATTAAATGATAGGAAAATTTAAAATCTGAGTCAGGGATTTTTACTGCGTTGTTGAATGAATCATAAATATCCATTAAAATAATATCCAGCGAATTGACGACAAACAGGAAATCAGATCATTCTCAGGTTCCTGGGTTATTAATAAATATTGGAGAAGATCTATATTTTAATGTATACTATTATTTATAAAGATTATTCACCTAACCTTAACTGCTGCATAATTCATACCATCTTTATATGGAGGTAAATATAGTGAAAAAATGTATTGTAATGTTTATTACTATTTGTTCTATTGCATGGGCAGATGTGAATGATGATTTTTGGACTGCAGCATTTAATTGTGATTTATTAGAAGTAGAAAGAATAATAAAAGACGGTTTTAATGTAGATACACCCATTTTTGAATATGGAGTAACAGCTCTGGGGCGGGCTGCTGGTGATGGTTACGCAGATACTGTTGAAATGTTAATATCTGTTGGCGCAGATGTTAATAAACAAGCTGAATGGGGCAACACAATACTAATGTTAGTAGCCGGTCATGGCCGAACAGAAATCATCAGACTACTATTATTTCATAATGCAGATATAAATGTGCAAAATTACTATGGTTATACAGCATTAATAATTGCTGTCAATAATGGCCATATTGACTCTGTCGAATTACTCATAACCGAAGGCGCAGATGTAAATGCTAAAGATGATGAGGGCAGAACACCTTTAATCTGGGCAGCGAGGTCCTACCGTGAAAGAATAACAGGATTACTAATAAATGCTGGTGCAAATATTAATGAACAGGATGATTATGGATGGACAGCATTAATGCATGCATCCCGGAGCGGCTTCTCTAAAGGAGTAGAATTACTTTTATCCAGGCATTCTAATTACAATTTAGTGACATCTATGGAATATACTGATATTAGTGGTATTCTTTGGGAAAAAGGTATCACAGCCATGGATATTGCACAAGAAGAGAGTAATACCACTAATGTTCAACTATTATTAGAAGCCGGGGCTGTAGAATAATCAAGTTAAAATATTATTTAAAATTAAATATTAGGAACTGGCTGATACGGTGTGATTGATTATACGGATGTGGCGTTATGGGGAGTGAGTTGGAGGGAGGTAAGGATTGTGACTAATATTTGCTGGCAACCGACATTTCTGATGTTTTTCTAATGCTCTTCATCAATTCCATATTTCGGTTTCAATATTCCTGTGAAATATCCTTCAAGCATTCCTCTCTGTCGCTAATTGTCAAAAAGAATATATTTTTCATAACAGTGCTCTTTTATATTTTTTTATTTTATTACTGTTTATCATCTCTTTTCCTTCTAACAAATATTTTTTTAACCTAGCATTAGAAAGTGGGCCCATTAAATGATTAGTATAAATACGTTGCTTTAATTTTCTCATTCTGCCAACATATAATGGTTCGTGATTAATTGATGAATAAATAATATATACACCGGCTTTTTCTTTAATAAGAGATCTAAAACTTTTATTTTTAAAATAATACTCTTTAAATAAAATTAATTCGTTGTTTCTTTTGTCTAAATAACATTGATAATTAATAATCGGTGAAGAAATTTGGAGTCTTTTTGATTGTTCTTGGAAATAAGCCTGAAAGTATTGTAGCTGCCGTTTAGGCCTTAAAGAAAGAGGTGGTCTAATTAAATATTGCTCAATAGCCTCCCGTGTTTTATCATCTGATCCATACAGCCTGACCTTCGCGTCTATGGAAAATCCTGAATTTCTCCTACTGAGTAGATTAGAAGGTATGCTCTCGTCGTCCTTGACTCCGCATACATTCCCAAACATCTGACTAACAGGATGTTAGAAATGCAGCAATTTACAAGGATGTAAAAATTGCTGCCATGTTGATCACAAAGCTTCTGTTATAAGTTCTCTGTCCGGAAAAAATCGTATAACTCTACACCTGAAACATTACACTTCCCATTTGCTTTTCATAAACGCCAGGGAATCCGCCATCAGCTTTTCTTCCGTCTCGAACATGGGCCGCCAGATCTTTGTGGCTGCCGCCAGAGCGGGCAGGGCCAGCCCAAAAGCCTCCACAACCATCCATTCGTCATAATTTATTTTCTTCAGCGCCTCAAAAGTCCTGTCCCAGTGTACCTGGCCCTGGCCGGGGGTGCTGCGGTCATTTTCGGATATATGCACATGTGTAATCTTGTCTCCTCCGGCGGTGATTTCCTGGGCGACGTCCTTGGCTTCAATGTGGTGGTGGAATGTGTCGTAAAGGATTCCGCAGTTGGGATGATCCACCTCTTTCACAAAGCGTGCGGAATCAGTGGCAGTGTTCAGGAGATAAATCTCAAAACGGTTCAAAGGCTCCACAGCAATCTTCACACCCGCCTTTTCCCCGTATTCCGTCATCTTACGGATGCCTTCCACACCCCATTTCCACTCGTCATCAGTAGGGCCGGCCCCGGAAAACTCACCCAGCGCAGCGTACAGTGGACCGCAAAGAAGACCCGCTCCCACGACCTGACAGGCATCAATAACCTCTTCCGCCTTGGCCACTCCGGCTTCACGCACCTTGGGATCCGGGCTGATTGGATTGTCATCCGGACTGCGCACTGTCACAGCGGTGCACTCCAAACCAATTTCCTGTAATTTTTTTCCAAGATTGGCCAGTTTTGTTTTATCAAGATCAAACAGGGGAACTTCCACCCCATCGTAACCGATTTCCTTAATTTTCTCCAGATAGGGATAAAACTTCTCGTCAGCAGCATTATCCGTCCAAATTAACAGGTTCATTCCGTATTTCATATTTGTCTCCCTGGTTATTGTTTTAAGATATTTGTGGGTGCAGCCAAAAGTAATAAAAATTGAACACCGCTTAAATTCTAAATACCGAATATGAAACGTATATCCAAATGATAGGGAAATTTAAAATCTGAGTCAAGTATTTTTACTGCAAAAATCCGATGGAAAAGAAAAAAACGCAATAGTTGTATCAGAAAAAAAATGAAGAAAAAGCCGGATAGAATAATCTTATAATCCTAAATGTAAATCCTAAAATCCTGCGTTGTGAATGAATCATCAATATCCATTAAAATAATTCACAGCAGATGGTACATACGATAAGCCGGATGTTTATAATTATTTAGAAGAAGAACATAAACTGAATAATCCTTCTGTAGTTATAATTCCCCCGAGAAAGGATATGTATTGTAGAGAATACAATGTTTCAAAATAAAACGATCCTTGAAGATGACAATTTTGCAGGACCGGTGCTATAAATAATTTACATTCGTTTACAATTGAAGATGTAAAATTGTCATCTCCAAGGAAATACCCTTTAAGATGCAAAAATTGAAACTTAATGAAATAACATTTTAAACATGCATATATTCTTATATGCTATATGAAGATTTTTATGTATTCCGTTTTGTCTTAGTTTATATTTATCATAATTATTAAAATAATCATTCGCGTTGTGTGATTTTATGGATAAAAACAAATAATAATAATAAGGTAAAATTACTGAAATAAATAATGCTTTTTTATTATATAAAATTTGTACATGATACTTTCCTGAATAACGTTAGATGTTTGTTTTTTGGAGCTACAACAATTTTTACAACAATTTTTTAAAAAGTTATGAAAAAAATAGCATAAAAAGTAAGATTATCCCCCGACACGCCAGGGGTCACAGGTTCGAATCCCGTGTCGCCCATTTACATGCAATATAATTGTGTATAATATAGTAAAGATATTAAAAAAAACCTAAAGCCAAATTAACTTCGTGAGTTATCTGTATTTTTCTGCATAATATAAAATACAGAGCCAAAATTATCCGGTCTACTTTTGAAAAGCGCAATTTCATATTCTTCCTTTTCTAATATTTCAATTGCATGAGAATTATTTGAATATTTATTTTTTAATTCCAGTATGCGTTTTTCCAGGGGTTTAAAATATTTGTTAAACCATTCGACTGCAGAAATTGTGAAATGGTTTAATAGTTTATATCCACATTCAGAAATTGCCTGTAATTTTTTCTGGGAGTCTTTTATCTCATCGTGTATGACCATGTAGCCATTATTTTTAAGAAAACGGTACCACATTTTTATGCCGTTTATAAAGCCTATAGAGCTCACAGCTCCTTCTGACCAGATTATATCAAAATAATTTTTTTTAAATTTTAATTTAGTAATATCACATTTATAGGTTTTAATATGCTTTGTTAAAAAGAGAGCCTTAATCTTTTCTTTTAGCCACAGCAGGGCAGCATTGTCTTTGTCCACTGCCTTGATTTGGCCCTTACTTAATACAGCAAGTTCAATTGTCGGGATGCCGGAACCGCATCCAATGTCAAGAATTCTGGGCTTATCAATATTGGGAAGCATATGATATGCCTTCCATGTATTTGTTATAAGTTTCTTCCGGAAAAAATCTTTATTTATTTCGTAAGCAATATCTTTATTCATTTTAATAAATATATTCTTTTAGCTCTCTTTTAATCAATATAGAGTTATTATCTTAATTTAAAAATTGATAAATAAAAATACTCATATAATTTTTATAATCGCAAATTATTATAAGAAGTTAATCACGATATAAGAATCTTAAATTCCGGAAAACACCCTCATTATCGCAATCCACAAATGGCCGTATGGAGCTTCTATTGTACCATCACCGTTTCACCTTGATTGACATAGATGTTTTTTGCGGATAATGCTGTTGTACATATTATTAATGTTATAAGTATAAATTTAAATATTCTGTTATTCATTTTTTCTCCATTTTAATAATTGCACAAAATATACTTGCAATTTAATTAAATATCAATAGTTCTAAAAAAGCGGATGCGATTTTTAAAAAAGGTTTTTTATTATTGGGACAGCCTCGATTAACTCAGATTTACACGGATTTATTCTGTAAGCAAAAAATATCCAATTTCATGCAGGTTTTTCATTTTTTTGGTCAAATTTTTATAATATTGCAAAAAAGTATTTTTCGGATAGTATTGCTGGAATTGATGATATGGAGATAGAAGTTTAATTCTACAATTTGTAGAAAGAATGTCTGGAAATGATGTAGAAAAAAATAACAGGTGGTTTTCTAAATTAGAAACTGGAATTCCAGGTGTTGATAAACAGCATAAGGAATTATTCAGCAAAATAGGAAGCCTTTCACTTTCAATTAGTACTGGAAAAGGAAGAGCTTTAGCTAAAAGTATGATCTTTTTTCTCGAGAAATATGTTCTTGAACATTTTAACTTCGAAGAATAGCTTATGAGTATAAATAAGTATCTATTTTGATTTTAAAATAAGAAGTGTTTGGTCATCATGCTGACCTGCTCTTCCAACAAAATCATTAACATCATCTATTATAACTTTTGAAAGTTCATCTGCAGACATTTGAGATTTTTCTTTTAAAATATTTAATAGTGATTTGATACCATATTCTTCCTTATCATCATTCCATGCTTCTATAATACCGTCCGTATATAATAAAAGAATATCTCCTTTTTCTATTGTAAAAGATTTTTGATGATATTTAGATGAGAATTCAACCCCAACAGGTATACCATGTGTATCTATTTTAATTATTTTATTTGTTGATTTTCTATATAATAATAGTGGATGGTGCCCGGCATTTGAATATTCAATTTCATTTGTAGTAGGATCAAACGTGAGAAAACTCAAGGTTGCATAGTGGCCTAATTCAATCTGATTGTATATACCTTTATTAATCCAGTTAACTATTTTTGCCGCGCTATTAGCAGAACTTGCAATTAAATGTAAAACAGTACGTATCATTACCATTACAAGTGATGCAGGAACTCCTTTTCCCGCGACATCGCAAATAATTACCGCTATTTTGCCATTTTTTAAAACAAAAGCATCATAATAATCTCCACTAACACCCTTTGCTGGTAAGGAGAATGTTGAAATGCCAATATTTCTTAATTGCGGTAGTTTGTCCGGAAGAAGTTTTGCCTGAATATTTGCAGCTATACCGATATCTCTTTCCAATTCTTTTTTTTCTAATAATTCCATATATGTAAAAAGATTGTTTAATGAAATAGAAGTATATTCAGCAAATGTTTTTGCGTGCAGAAAATCCGAATCGGAAAAGGGTTTATTTTTGTCTTTTCTTACTATAGAAATTATGCCAATCAATTTACTCTGAATTATAAGAGGTGCAACAATAATTGAACTTATAAAAAGAGTGTCATCCTTTGTGTTTTGTTCCATTCTATCATCAGCAAAAGTATTATTAATTAATATAGGTTTTTTGGTTTGTGCAGCTTCTCCTAATATTGTTTCACCAATTTTTATTGGTGTAGTTTTAAAGAATTGATTTAAAGTATTTATTCTTACTTTTACATTATATCCTACATCATATGGCGGCGGGAAATTCCCAAAAGTAGCTTTAACTTTTAAAATATCATTATATTCATCTTTTAATAGAATTACACCGGCATCTGAATTTGTAATATTTACAGTGGATTTTATAATATATTCAAGTACATTGGATATTTCCAGGTTTTCTGCGATTGCATCTCCTATCTTCTTCATAAAATCATATAAAGATTCAAAATCCTGAGATAAGAATTTTAGTTTATCCGTAGATTCGTAAATTTCAAGTTTGTTGTATTGATGAAGCATATAAAGATGTATAAAATATGATAAAGGAAAAATAAAAAATTCTGAAATTTCATGTAAATTACCAAACCCAAGTATTAACACATTGTAAATTATAATTAGATAACTAAACACCTTTCTATTAGCCATTATAAAATCGGCATTTTTAGTATTATATTCAGATACTCTGTATAACTGAAATACAAGATAAATAATATCAAATAAAATAAATACACGAAAATAATTGTTATTAAAGTCTTTTAAGAAAAAGAATATTTCATTTAGAATGATAAAAATAATAAATAGAGCGTTTATAACAAAAAGGAAATTGTCTGAACTCTTTTTTCCAGTATATAGCCTTAGCCAATAGAGATAAACCGCGATAATGAATATATCTAAAATTAATGGCAATAATGCAATAGGCAAGAAGATAAAAATTATATCTTTTAATAGTATGGCAAAAAAGATTACTAAAAAAATACTTGTTTCTTTTTGTATCTTCTTCCCTCTTATATGTAAATAATAAAAAAGAAAAATAACATTAATAAACATTTTTGCCCATATGGGAGTTGTAATTATTTCATATAGTTTTTCAAATACCAATTTCCACAACTTGTTAATAGATTTTTGCTAATAATAGGCAATTAAGAAAAGTTTATCAAGGAGAAAAAGCGAAAATAAATGATCATCATGTTAAAATCTTGACAATCATTAATAGGGGGAATATATAGGTTTTTTATTATAGATTGCAAAATATTATTCTGTTTTTTCTATTGGGCTTAAAAAAAGGTTTCCTTTGAGATTAGAAATAACATCAACTTGACGGCGGATATGATCACTGTTTTGTAATAAAAGAAACTGATGAGAAAATGAAACACGCAATAACTGTACATGTGCCTGCTAATGGAAGAAAGATGGAAATATATACAACAAATTGCGCACTCCAGTTTTATTCAGGTGGATTTCTAGGCAGTGATAATGGCAGAAATGGTGTTTATTATAAACTCAATGGCGCTTTAGTACTAGAAACACAGGATTTCCCGGATGCAGTTAATCAGGATAATTTTCCAAACGTAATTTTAAGGCCCGGTGAAAAATATAACCACAAAACTGTGCTTAAGTTTTCTGCTGAATAAATTATATTTTCTATTAATTAATAATAACAGATGGGTACCTGGGTACTCATAAATGCGTTAACAGGTACCCGAGATAATTTTAATTTAAGTTCCTATATAGTCTTCTATTTAACAAAAAGATAATATTGCTAAAACTAAAATTCAATAAAAGATGTTTTTTATTGAATTCAAAACAGCAGGATGATTACTTTAAATCTATATTATACAAAGAATTAAATTGCTTTTTTTTCATATTATAGTTCTTAGCTCATTGGAATTACTTTATCAAATGCATTATAGTTTTTTACATGCATTTGCCTTCCTTTAATTGGCATGACTTTTGCATAATAATTTATGGTTGTTAACCACAATAAATTTTTAAAAGGAGGAATGCATGAAAAAAACTTATATTTTTTCTATTGCATGTTTATTAGTACTGTTATTCTGTTTCCCAGTATTTGCTGGAGGAGATAAGGAAGAACCTGAAGAAGAAACTTTAACCTTTCTTTTCGTTCCTGGTATTGCGGATCCATTTTATTACACAATGGAAAGAGGCATGAAAGAAATGGCGGAAGAACTGGGTGTAAACCTGATAGTAGCAGAATTCCCAAAATCCTGGGGCCCGGAAGCACAGGTTCCTATTCTGGAAGCAACAGCAGCTCGGGGAGATATTGACCTAATTCTTATTGCTCCTACTTCTGTAGATGCTCTTATTGCTCCATTAAAAGCTCTTTACGATCAGGGAATTGAAATAATTACAGTTGATACATTCTTGGGCGATGGAGATTATTCTAAATCCAGCGATTATTCTTTCCCATTAGCTTACATCGGAACAGACAATGAACTTGGCGGAAAAGAAGTTGCAGAAAACCTGGCTGCTTTGCTTGGTGAAACAGGAAAAGTGTATATTAACACAACAAATCCTGATACATCGTCTGTTGTTGGCAGAGTAAATGGATTTAAATCGGGTATTTCCGAGTTTCCAGGAATGGAAGTTGTTGGTGTAGATTACAATCTTGATGTTCAGCAAAAAGCACAGGAACAATCACTTGCAGCACTTCAGGCAAATCCGGATATAGTAGGTATTTTCGGAACCAATCTTTTTAGCGCACAGGGTGCTTATCAGGCAGTTGTAAATGCAGGATTATCCGGTGTTGTTAAAATTGCATCATGGGATGCTACTCTGGACTTAATTAATGCGTTAAAAGCCGGCAAGGTGGATCTTATTCTTGCACAGAAACCGGCTGAAATCGGTTCTCTCGCTATAGAATGGGGATATAAATTCTTTACAGAAAATGCAGAGGTGCCAAAATCTGTAATTCCGGGATTTGAATTCTTTACACAGGAAAATGTAAATGATCCTGATATGCAGCAATTTATCTATCAATAGGATGAATAGTTTTTAAATTAAAAAATATTACTTAATTTCATAACGGAGGTTAGTTTCTTGTTAATCTTTTAGCTAACCTCCATTTGTTTTTATGTAAAATAAAAAAAGCTAAATTATAAAAGAATAGGTATAAATACTTAATAGGAGAAAATAATTGGTTACAAAGAATGACGTTTTAGAAGTAAAGACAAACACTCCTCAAATTATTAAAAAAACGCCTTTATCTCTTATGTTTTTTGCAAAGAACTGGGCTGCTGTTTTTCTTGTATCTCTGTTAATAGTATTTAGTTTTACAGGGAAGAACTTTTTTCACTTAACTAATTTTCAAAATATTTTACATCTTGCAACTATTTTTCTGCTTCTTGCTGCTGCAGAAACGTTTGTTATTATTACAGGAGGAATAGATCTTTCAATTGGTTTTGTAATGGGACTTTCTTCTGTTTTATCCGCTATGGTTATGCAGAAGATGAATGCATACCTGATGCCGGAACCTGCTAGTATTGCAGTTGGAAGTATAGTAGCTATTCTTGTATGCCTTATACCAGGTTTTATAAATGGTTTATTAATAACAAAATATAATGTACCTCCATTTATTGCCACTTTAGGAATGTGGGGCATTGCAAATGGAATAACATTAAAAATGTGCGAAGGATTTCCAGTATCTTTTCTACCGTCAAAATTAGTTGAAATAGGAAACGGATATTTAATTTATTATCATAAGATAAGAGGTTTAAGTTTTTTTTCCAAACCGGAAGGTTTATTGTATTCAGAGATTAAGGAAATGGTTCGTATTATACCCAATTCTTTTATATTTATTTTTATTGTTCTTTTTGTTTTATGGTTCCTGTTAAAAAAGACGAGATTTGGACATTATACTTATGCTATTGGCGGAAGTATGGATGCCTCCGTTAGATCCGGTATTAATACAAAAAAGCATTTAATGAAAGTATATGTTCTTGCTTCTCTTCTTGCAGGGCTTGCAGGTGTTTTTAATGTGTTTCAGACAGGAGTTGGGAATTATACTCCTTTTAATGCCATGTATGAATTATTTGCTATTGCGGCAGTTATAATTGGCGGGGCAAGCCTTATGGGTGGAAAAGGACGAATTGTCGGATCTATTATAGGTGTATTCATGTTAGGAGTACTTGAAAATGGATTGGCTTTATCCGGTGTAGAGCCTTTTTTTAGATTTATTGCCGTAGGCCTAATTTTAATTATTGCTGTAGTAATGGATCAATTGTTTCCTGAATTGTTTTAGAGGAGGAGGAATAATAGATGTTAGGAAGCTTAAATACATTAGATAAGAATAAGATACTTGTACAGGTGGGGCGGAAATGGGCTTATTTATTTTTAATAATAGAAATAATTCTTTTTAGTTTTATTGCCAAAGGTTTTTTTAGTATAAGAGGCTTCCAGATAATTCTTTTTTTTGGTACTACAGTGTTCTTGCTTGGTGCAGCAGAAACGCTGGTAATCATTACAGGTGGAATAGACCTTTCTGTAGGATTTGTAATGGGTTTTGCCAGTATTGTATGTACAAAAGTAATAGTTGTTTTATGTAATTCCGGAATAAATCCCGCTTTAAGCCTTTTACTTGGAATAATAATTACAATGATAATAGGAATTATTCCCGGATTTATTAATGGTACGCTTATATCAAGATTAAACGTACCCCCCTTTATTGCCACATTTTCCATGCTTGGAATAACACATGGTGTTTCAGAATTGCTTATTCAGGGAGTACCTGCAAAAAATCTTCCTCAGCTGGTGAATGATATTGGTAATGGGTATTTTATTTATTTAGTGCCCGGAAAAATAATATCCTTTTTTCAAAAACCTGATATAGAAAGAGGAGAGAATTTAATTAAGATAATTCCGAATATAGTTGTTATTACTTTAATATTTGTTTTTTTATTTGCATTTATATTAAAAAGAACAAAATTCGGCCAGCACACATACGCTATAGGCGGAAATAAAGATGCTGCAATTAGATCCGGAATTAATGTTAAAAACCATATAACAAAAGTTTATATGGCATCATCGTTTTTGGCATCGCTTGCAGGAATAATTTATATGTTAATGTATGTAACAGGAAAAGCGGACGCAGGTGCTTCATTTCTGTTAGACGCGATAGTAGCAGTGGTAATAGGCGGCGCCAGCCTGTATGGCGGCACAGGAACCATAGGAAAAACAATAATAGGATGTTTAATAATTGCAGTTCTGGAAACAGGATTAAGGATGTTAGGTGTCCCAACTTTTGACAAATATATCATGGTTGGAGTAATTTTGATTTTTGCAGTTTTAATAGATCAGTTCTTTCCTGAACTAATACATAAGGAGACATAGATGAGTTATTTATTGGAAGTTAAAAATATTACAAAAAGATTCGGAGGACTTACTGCTGTAAAAAATGTAAGTATGGGTGTAAAAGCAGGCGAAGTTGTGGGCATTTTAGGAGATAATGGTGCCGGAAAATCAACATTAATAAAGGTTATTTCCGGCGTTTATCAGGCGGAAGAAGGAAAAATACTTTTTCAGGACAAAGAAGTAAAAATATTAAATCCAAATGATGCTCTGACTTGCGGTATAGAAACTATTTATCAGGATCTTGCTTTGGCCCCAAATATGAATGTTTATTCAAATATATTCTTAGGAAGGGAAAAATTAAAAAAATATCTTGGATTTATTAATGTGCTGGATCATGATGAAATGCATTCCGAGTCAAAAAAAGTTTTAAAGCGCCTGGAAATAGAAATACCTTCATTAAGAAATAAAATAAAAACACTTTCCGGCGGACAAAGGCAGGCTGTAGCTATATCCAGGTCAATTTACTGGGATGCCAAATTTCTTATAATGGATGAACCAACAGCTGCCCTGGGAATACCGGAACAGAAAAAAGTTTTAAAACTTGTAAAAACCTTAAAAGATCAGGGCCTGGGAATAATTATTATCAGTCATCAGCTTCATGATGTATTTGCAGTTACAGACAGATTAATTGTTATGAGACGGGGTGAGAAAGTCGCAGAAAGGATTACAAAAAAGACAAATCCGGATGAAGTAGTAGGTTTAATTGTAGGTGCGGAAACTGTAAAATTATAATTTGGTGGCTGTTAGATAAAAATTTAAGTTATAAAAGATATTAAGATATTTACAAGTAATGCAGAGCAGCATGATAACCAGACACTTTTAATCTTTAAACAGAACTAAGATGATGAAGGTTATTTATATTGAATCTATATTTTAAATAAATTATAATATGAACAAAATGAAACTTTTTACAAGAACACTATTCTTCTTTATAAGTGTAATAGCCTTTCAGGCCATCCTGACTGTATTTGTTATTACGAATATCATAGAAAACAGTAACAGTACCGATGCAAAAAGAGAATTAAAGAGTGATGCAGGGATTATGTTTGATAGTTATAATTCCTGGAAGCAGAGTATATGGAAAAGTATCATTGGCCTGGAAAATGATATCGAATTAAAAGCAATATTTGAAAGTACAGATATTAATATTAGAATTCGAGGGGATATTTTAAACTACCTAAGAGATAAATTAACAGATTCCGGTATGGATTATATTACAATAAAGAGTACGGAAAAGTACAGTATTCCTTATGTGGTTCCAATTTCTTCACATTATATTAGTATATCCGTAACTGATTTTGAGTTTGAAAATAAAATGCCGCATCCTTATATTAAACTAGTACTTTATAATAATGATATATATTTTGTTGGAACTTTTAGATTAGAATCAAATAATGAAGATATGGAAGGCTCAAATCCGCCTGTCGATATTTTTATAATCAAAAGAATTGATGATGCCTTTTGCACTCAGCTTACACACAATAAACGATCCAGAGTAGTGTTTTTCTTGGAAGATCCGGAGAATGGTTCTGTTTTAAGGTATTTAATAGGAACAGTTGATAAGAGTTTGTTTGATAATGATTTATCATTTATTGATAATCAAATTGCATATTCGGAATATTACGATATAGAAATAAAAAAATATACATATAATTTGGCTTTCCAAAAGCTTGGGACACTGGTTAAAGATGAATATGAATATGATATGTTTCTTGCAACTTTCCTATCCAACAAGCCGTATTCTGAAAGGCTTATTTTAGTTAACAATACTGTTTTGTATGTATCTTTAATAAGCGCACTGTTTACAATTATATTGAGCCTCTATTTTTCCGGAAATATAACAAAGCCGGTAAAAAATTTACTTATTGCCATGCATAGTATTCAAAATGGTGAGTTTAGTATCAGAGTTAAAATTAAAAACAAAAGTGAAATGGGAGAGCTTCTTAATGGTTTTAATGAAATGGCGCTGAATTTAGAAGAAGATAAAGTAAAGATGCGTGACTACATTCGGAAAATAACAATGCTCAGTAATTATAATGAACAGGTAATCCATTCTATTGGTGAAGGGGTTTTGATTATAAGAAGTGACTTAAAAATAGAAAAAGTTAATAAGTTCTTTTTACAGAGTTTTGGACTGCAGACTGATAATGTTTTAGATAAAACAATAGAAGAATGCTGTATTGATATTTTTGACAGTTCAATAATCAGAAATGTTAAAAATATCATAAGCATGAAAAAAGATTTTTATACTAAATCAAAGAGGACAGAGAATAATAAAGTATTTGAAATAAGGCTGTATCCCTTAATTATTAAAAATGAAAAAGAAAAAGAAGTATCACGATGTATTGTAATTACAAATGATATTAGTAGAAAAACAGAATTTGAAGAAAAAATATTTCAGGCGGAAAAATTATCGTCTATAAGTATGCTGTCTGCAGGAATTGCGCATGAAATAAATAATCCGCTAAGCTCAATTATGACCAATGTGCAAAATTTGATGACAGAAGAACAGAATGATGAAAAAAAAGATTCTTTAAAGTGGATAGAACAGGAGACGCGGCGTATTGCCAGAATTACACAGGAATTACTCGATTTTTCTTCGTCACGTTCAGATGAAAATAACGGTGCAAATGCTAATGAAGTAATTATGGAAGTAATCAATTTAATAAATTATTTTTTAGAAAAAGAAAAGAATATAAAGATTATCAGAAATCTTTATAAAGGTGAACTTTTAACAGTTGTTAGTAAAGATGAATTAAAACAGATAATAATCAACCTTGTTAAAAATTCCATACAGGCAGTTAAAAAACAGGGAGAGATAAATATAGTAACAAAATTAAATAAAGAAAAAGGGTTAGTATGCATTTGCATACGAGATAATGGAATGGGAATTAAAAATGAGATTCTAAATAAAATATTCGATCCGTTCTTTACTACAAAAAAGAATGGAGTGGGAACAGGGCTTGGATTATCGGTTACTTATGGTATTATAAATAAGTATAATGGCGCAATCAGAGTTAAAAGCAAAGAAAGCATGGGAACAGAAATAATTCTTGAGATTCCTGTTTTTGAGACACAATTATAAAAAGATAGGTAGATAAAATGCAGAATATGAATGGTCAAGGTTTTTCTATTCTTATTGTAGATGATGAAGAGGGCATTCGGTTTGGCCTTAAGAATCTTTTTAAAAAGGAAGGATTTAATACAAGCCTGGCCGGTAACATAAAAGATGCAGTATTACATATTAATGAAACAACTATAGATGTTGCAGTTATTGATATGCGATTAAAAAATAATGAGAGTGGCATTGAGCTTTTAAAGGTTTTAAAAAGAATGGAACCGGACATTGTAATTATTGTGATTACAGCATACGGAAGTATTGATACTGCCGTAGCAGCTATGAAAAAAGGTGCTTCCGATTATATTCTTAAACCATTGGACAACAGAAAACTATTGGATACTGTATATAAAAACCTTGAAATCCGCTGTTTGAAAAATGAAAATGTATTTTTAAGAAAGGAACTTGCAAATAAATATCTTTCATATGAGTTTCTAACAAATAACCAGGAAATAAAGTCATTATTATCTAAAGCTGATAAAATCAAAAATAATCCTGTAACAGTTTTAATTACAGGAGAAAGCGGAACAGGAAAAGAAATATTTTCCAGATATATTCATTTTTCCAGTAACAGAAGAGATGAAAAATTTGTTAGCATAAATTGTGCAGCACTTTCGGAAAACCTTTTGTTAAGTGAGCTGTTCGGGCATGAAAAAGGAGCTTTTACCGGTGCAATAGAACGGAGGCTGGGTAAATTTGAAATTGCAAATAGGGGTACTTTATTTCTTGATGAAATAGGAGATATGACTTTAAATATTCAGGCAAAACTTTTACGGGTTTTAGAGGAGAGGAGTTTTGAAAGGCTTGGCGGCTCAAAAAGAATTAATGTAGATGTCAGGCTGATTGCAGCCACAAACAAGGATCTTAACAACCTTATAAAAGAAGGAAAATTCCGGGAAGATCTTTTTTACAGAATAAATGTGGTTTTATTCCACCTTCTGCCTTTACGTCAAAGAAAAGAAGATATTTCTCTTTTCATTAGCCATTTTATAGAAAAATATAATAAACGCTACAATAAGAATGTAACCGGTTTTTCCAATAATGTACTTGATTCTTTACTGCAATATAAATGGCCTGGAAATGTCCGTGAACTGGAAAATATAGTTAATCAATCCGTATTATTAAGTGATAATAATTCTATTAGTATAGATGATTTAAAAAAAATTATTTTTATAGATACTAAAGATGAAAATGTTCAAATTGATATATCAGAAATAAGCAGTTTAAAAGAGAAGATGTCAAGAATTATAGAAATTTATGAGAAGCAGATTATTGAAAAATCTTTAATAGAAAACTATTATAATAAAACAAAAACTGCCGGGGCTCTATCTATTACAAGAAAAACATTAAAACGAAAATTAAATAAATACAATTTGTAAAGAAAATTACAGAAATAAGTAACTCAATAATTCAGTTCAAACAAGCTGCGGAGTAATTTTTCCCTGCATGTCGGCGTTATAGAAGGATCTAAATCTTCCGGATCTGATGTATGCTCCACACTCCAGCTGTTCCACTCGCGAAAAGCATGATATATCCAGTCCCATTCGTATTCTTCAAATATATCTATTAAATCAGAAATATACCTGCAAGCGCTGTTATCCGGCGTAATCCTTATGGCAGAAAATTCGCCTATTATAATATGAACATTATACTTTAATTGAAAATCTCTTACCGGCTGTAAAACA
>SDBV01002411.1_pt1 | contig 27908 bp, 33 predicted proteins | sample 2277081 | NCBI WGS metagenome assembly SDBV01 (sample SAMN10402039, study PRJNA504765) | marine sediment metagenome | isolation source: marine sediment core GS10_PC15, 223 cmbsf | place: Arctic Ocean: Southern Knipovich Ridge | collected 2010 | reverse complement strand
ATCGCCGCCTCCGTACGGAAGCAGCTCTACTCAGGTTAAGCTTCCGCCCAGTATCGCAATGACGACGATGAAGAGGGCGAACGTCAACGCCACACCGCTGGCAAAGAGGATCGAGAACAGGCTGGGGTCAAACTTCAGGTGCATGAACCAGAGCACAACCATCCCGAACTTCACCACGGAAAGCATGGAGAGCAGCGTGACCAGCAGCGTGAAGTCCAGGTCGAGGTAGTAAAGCGCGACCTCCACCGCCGTGATGATGGCGAGGATGACGCCGATCTGCACATACTCCAGCGCGCTCGGATGCGTTTCCTCATGCTCGGCGTCCTCACTGATGAGCGGTTCGCCGCGCTTCTTCCGGTAGTCGGCCAGAGTCATGGTAGTGCCCCTAGGGTTGTATCAGATAGACGAGCGTGAAGATTACGATCCAGACGATGTCGACGAAGTGCCAGTAGAGGCCAGCCAACTCCACCACCATGCTGTCCTTCTGCTGGATGCCGCCGCGCATTGAGACGACGAACAGCGACATGAGGATGAGCACACCCACAGTAACGTGCGCACCGTGAAAGCCTGTCAGCACGAAGAACGTCGTACCGAACAGGTTTGTGCTTAGCGACAGTCCCTCGTGGTTGAACTCCGTGAACTCGAACACCTGACCGCCGATGAAAAGCGTGCCCAGGACAGCGGTAGTGAAGATCCAGATCCGCATGTTGCGCACGTTGCCGCGCTGAATCGCTGACAACGCCAGTACCATCGTCACGCTGCTCATGAGCAGGACGAACGCGCTAACGGACGTGAACGGGATATCGAACAGGTCCTCAGGATAGGGGCCGACGATGCTGCGGCCGCGGTAGAGCAAGTAGGCGGCGATCAACGAGCCGAACAGGAGGCAGTCGGACGCCAGGAAGAGCCACATTAGCAGCTTCCTGTTGTCGATGCCGGTGGACGTTTCCATGTGGTCGGTCGCGGTTGCGTGGGCCACTACTCTTCCTCCGTAGCAGGTTCCAGCACCCAGCCAAACAGCCCGATCAGGATGAGCGCGAAGCCCACCGGAACGAGCGCGTAGTCGTAGATCAGGCCCGTCGCGACGACCGGGAAGCCGACGGAGGCGATGAGCGGCATGTATGACGGCGACGGCATGTGAATGCCGAGTCCGTGCGCGCTCTCGGCTTCGTCCTCGGACGTCTCGGCCTCATCGGCGCCACCTGCGAGCACGCGGACGATGCGACCGTTCTCGTCCTCGCGGTACTTCTGATGCCAGAAGTCGTCTCGCGACGTGACCGTCGGAATCTCCTTGAAATTGTACTCGGGTGGTGGCGAGGGGATCGACCACTCCAGCGTGCGGGCGTCCCACGGGTCGGGGCCCGACTCCTCGCCCCGGCGGAGGCTGCGGAAGAAGTTGAAGAGGAACACGAGAACGGCGATGGCGATCAAGAACGCGCCGACGGTCGACATCAGGTTCCAGAAGTTCCAGCCCATATCGCTGTTGTAGGTGTAGATGCGACGAGGCATACCCAGGAGGCCGGAGATGTGCATTGGGAAGAAAGTGAGGTTGAAGCCGATGAGCATGAGCCAGAAGTGGAGGTGTCCCAGCCCCTCGTTCATCAGCTTGCCCGTGAACTTCGGGGACCAGTAGTAGATACCGCCGAAGAGGCCGAGGATTGCGCCGCCGAAGAGCACATAGTGGAAGTGCGCGACGACGTAGTAGCTATCCTGCTGCTGATAGTCTGAAGGCACCATCGAGTGCGTGACGCCGCTGAGGCCGCCGATCGTGAACATCCCTACGGTGCCGACGGCGAACATGAGTGGCGTCCGGAAGCGGATCGACCCGCCCCATAAGGTGGCCATCCAGTTGAAGACCTTAACCCCCGTCGGTACGGCGATCAGGATCGTCGTGATGCCGAAGGCGGAGTTGGCCACCGTCCCCAGGCCCGTCGTAAACATGTGGTGCACCCAGACGCCCCAGCTCATGAAGCCGATGGCGATTCCGGAGAAGACCACGAAAGCGTAGCCGAACAGCGGCTTCCGCGAGAACGTGGGCAAGATAGCCGAGATGATGCCGAACGCCGGCAGGATGAGGATGTAAACCTCCGGGTGGCCGAAGAGCCAGAACATGTGCTGCCAGAGCAGCGGGTTGCCGCCGGCCGCAGGGTTGAAGAAGTTGGCATCGAACAGGCGGTCGAAGGTCAGCTCGACGAGCGCGACGGCGATTACCGGCATCGCGAAGATGATCAGGAACGACGTGATGAGCGTCATCCAGACGAAGACTGGCATGCGGAAGAGCGTCATGCCCGGCGCGCGCATGTTCAGGATCGTGACGATGAAGTTGAAGCCACCGGCAAGCGAGGCGATGCCAAACATCTGGAGGCCGAGCATCCAGAAATCCATGCCGTGTCCCGGCGTGAATTCCCGCAGGTTGAGCGGCGCGTAGCCGAACCAGCCGCCGTCAGGGGCACCCAGGTTGCCGCTGAGGATGTCGCCCGTGAAGAAGCTAGCGTTGAGGAAGATGGCGCCCGCCAGGAACGTCCAGAAGCTGAATGCGTTGAGGCGCGGGAAGGCAACGTCGCGGGCGCCGATCATCAGTGGTACGAGCAGGTTGAAGAAGGCCGAGCTCATCGGCATGACGACGAGGAATACCATCGTCGTGCCGTGCATCGTGAACAGGCGGTTGTAAGCGTCCGGATCCAGGAAGCTGGCGTCCGGCTGAGACAGCTGCACGCGAAGGAGTAGAGCCTCTACGCCACCGACGACGAAGAAGACGAACGCGCTGATGCCGTAGAGGATGCCGATGCGCTTGTGATCGACGGTGGCGATCCAGCTCCAGACGCTGCCGTAGTCCCCGGCGGCGCGACGGGCGCCCTTGAGCGCTTCGGACAGGGGGCTCCGTTTCGGAACGGCTATCGACGACATTCGTTAGTCCCCACTACTCCAGCATCTCCGCCGCCCAGGCGTCCAGTTCAGCCTGGGGCTGGGCGATCACTGTCATTGTCATGTTGGCGTGGTTCAGGCCGCAGAACTCCGCGCACTGGCCGGAGAAAGACCCCGGTTCGTCAGCCCGCAGCCAGAGCACGTTAACCTGGCCCGGGATGATATCCAGCTTGCCGCCGAGCTTGGGCAACCAGAAGCTATGGATGACGTCGACCGACTCCAGGTAAAACGCTACTTCGCGGCCGGCCGGTATGTGGAATCCGCTCTGGTCGAAGACGGACAGCGGGGCGCCGTCTTCGTCGGTGTACTCCGGATACTGGAACTCCCAGGTGAAGCGCTGGGCGATGACGTTCACGCGGAAGGCATCCTCGGATGGCTCGCGGCCGATCTCAAAGACCGTCGCCACCATCGGAATGCCGATGGCGAGCAGGAGGACAGCCGGCGCGATCGTCCAGGCCAGTTCCAGGCGCGTGTTGCCGTGGAGCTGCGGCGGGATGTGTTTCGGGTCGCGCTCGCGGAAGCGGATCATGGTGATGAGCAGCCCGCCGAGCACGAGGATCATGATGGCGATTGCCGGCCACATCGCCCAGTAGAAGACGTCGGCCTGCTTGGCCGCCACCTCGCCCTTGGGATCAAACGTGTTCTGCGGCGTGTCGGTGTCGCAGCCGCTCAGGAAGAGGACGAGCAGGGCAAGCAGGGCGAGGACCGGGATAAGGCGCCTCAGCCGCGGCAGCTGGAATCCGGTAAACAGTCGCCTCACGGTTCCGATCCGCAACATGGCTACAGCAGCCCCTCCACGGCAATGGCGGCGAATATTAGCGAGAGGTAGACGAGCGAATAGCGGAAGAGGTCGGAGGCGCGGCGTGCGGAACCATCGCGCCACAATCGCACCGCGAAGAAGAGGAAGGCGCCGCCGAGCAGGCCCGCCGCTGCGAAGTAGAAGGCGCTGGTGCCGGCGACGACAGCAAGCGCGATGGTGCTGAACACCATCGCCAGCGAGTGCAGGAGTATCTGGCGCCTCGTCTCGTCAGGTCCGGCCACGACCGGCAGCATCGGGACGCCAGCTCGCTCGTAGTCGCTGCTGTAGTTGAGCGACAGCGCCCAGAAGTGCGGCGGAGTCCAGAGAGTGACGATAGCGAACATGAGCAGTGCCTCGGCGCTGATGGCGTTGGTGACCGCCGCCCAGCCGATCACGGGAGGCAGCGCACCCGCGGCGCCGCCGATGACGATGTTCATCGGTGTGCTGCGCTTCAGCAGGAGCGTGTAGACGACGATATAGAAGGCGAAGGCGCCGATCGTGAGGAAGGCGGCCAGCGCGTTGACGAATACCTGCATGAACAAGAACCCGCCCACGCCGAGCACGAGCCCGAAGAGCGCCGCCTTTTCCGGCTCCACTTGCCCAGAGGGCACTGGACGATTCCGAGTGCGCACCATCAGCTCGTCGATGTCGCGGTCGAAGTACATATTCATGGCGTTTGCGCCGCCGGCGACGACGGAGCCGCCCAGCACCGTGGCCAGGATCAGCCACGCCGAGGGCAAGCCACCCTCAGCGAGGATCATCGCCGGGATGGTGGTGACGACAAGCAACCCGATGATGCGTGGCTTCGTCAGCCGCAGATAGGCGGCGAAGGTCGCGCGCGCGCCGCGTGCTACACGCCCCGTTGTGGTTATCGTACTCGCCAAAGTCAAGATTCTCCGTAAGCGTGCTCAGGGCGGGTCAGCGCCCATATTAGAGAGAACACTAGCATGGCCCATACGGCGGACGCCAGAGCCAGGTGAACGATGCGCACCCAGGTCGCCAGATCGAGCCAAATGTTGGCCGCGCCGAAGAGCGACTGAGCGACGTAGGCAGCGAAGGCTGCCGCCAATCCCCAGACGATAGGCGCCGCCGCGCGCCTGCGGAGGGCGACTATGAACACGCCGGCCACGACGACGCCGACGAGGCCGGCGATGACACGATGCACGTAGTGCAGATAGCCCGCCTGGCTGTCGGCCGGCAGGAGCTCGCCGTCGAAGAGAGGCCAGTCGGGATAGGCCAGCCCGGCGTCGGTCTGAGACACGAAGGCCCCGAGGATGATCACGGCATAGACGCCGGCAAGCCCGATTACCGACAGCGGCGCCAGCGTCGAGAGCGACGGCCGCTCGTCGGTCCAGGCGCTGACGGCGATGAATATCAGCAGCGAGATCAGTGTTAGTGCGATCGAGAGGTGGATGGCGACAACGCCAGCCGCCGTCTCGGTGCCGACGGTTATGCCACCGACGATGACCTGCGCTGCGAGCAAGACCACGGTCAGCACCGCCGCCCACTTCATTGCCGCGCGATGCCTGTAGAACCGCCACACCTGTAGCACGACGCCCAGGATCATGAACCCGACGACCGAGGCGGCGAGCCGGTGAGCAAACTCGATCAGCACCTTAGTCTCCGCGGGCGGTATCACCTGTCCGTGGCAGAGTGGCCAGTCGGGGCAGGCGGTGCCAGAGTCGGTAGCGCGAACGACGCCGCCCAGGACGATCAGCCCATAGGTCGCGAGGACAGTAATCAGACCGAGGACGCGCAGGTCCAGCAAACCCGAAGCGAATTGCCTCACGGTGTAGCCTTCGGTGGGGCCGCCGCGCACGGCGGGCGAACTCTCCATGAAGTTACACCGCTCGGCACCCGCGCAGAGTGGAACAGAATGAAGCGGATCCGAGGCGGATCGGCGTCCTTTTCGAAATCATTGCGTGGAATATCACAAGGCTGGCGGCTCTTGTCAAGGCAGCAGCTTCCTCCCCTTGCTCTTACGCATTGTCCCCACGATACTTCCACCTGAACCGAACCTACCAGGAGCTACCGATGACCGAAGAGCAAGAGACAGCCGCGCGCAGCACTAGCCCGATCGACCTGGCAACCACCGCGATCAAGGAGAACCTGCCAAAGAGCCTCCTGCTCTCGGACGTGGTTGGCGCGCCGCCCGCACCGGATCAGCCCGCGGCCTACGTCCCGCCGACGATGCCGCTGCGCACAGAGTCACGCCAGCTGATTCACAGCCGCGCACTGAACGACATCGCGCGCCTGCGTTTCAGCTTCCCGACCGAGAAGTACACGGACTACAAGACGTACGTGAACCATCCCGCCCGCACGATGGGCGTGGCGATGAACGGCGGCCTCGTGGCCTACCCGAACATCGTCGTCGTGCAGCACCCCGAGAACAATTGCAAGATCGTGGCCGTGGTGGAGACGAACGAGACGGTGCGCGAGGCGGTAGCGCGATTCGAGTGGCAGCCGTACGCGGACCTGGCGCCTCTCTACCTCTACGTGCCGGTGGGCAAGGGCGACGAGGCTCTGGCACTCTGCCGCCAGCTGGACATCCCGGTCGTCGGCATTCGCACGTGGCGCTACATCGCCGGCTACGACGAACCCGAGATCAACGATCACTACGAAGTCCCGGGCAGGCCGCGCGCGCCGCGCGGATAGCCTCGCTCCCTGAAGCGCGGACAAGAAGAACCGGCTGCAGACGGGCTGGTTCGCCAGCCACATCGCCCGTTACTGGGATGTGCCCATCTACCGCCGGTTGGAGCAACGACGCCCAATCGTTGCACTGGGTAGTACGCTGGCTGAGTTGCGCGGGATTCGCGGGGCCCGGTCAGTTCTTGACGGACGCGACGCGCAGCTTCATTGCGCCGGCCGGCGCGTCGACCTCGACTACGTCGCCTTCGATGCAACCGATGAGAGCCTTGCCCACGGGCGATACGCTCGAAATCTTGCCATCGGCGGCGTTGGCTTCGGTCGGGCCGACAATCGAGTATTGAGTCTCGCGCCCGCTGCCGAGATTGATAACGCTGACGGTGCAGCCGACGCGCACGCGCCCGGTGCCACCGGCGGCGACGATCACGGCCCGCTTGAGCATCTCTTCGACGTCGCGTATGCGAGCCTCAATATGGCCCTGCTCGTCCTTGGCCACATCCAGCGGTGCGTTCTCACGGAAGTCCTTGTCCAGCATCGCCCTGCGGATGTCCTCGCGAACGCTGATCCGCTGTTCCATCAGCGACTGCAGCTCCGCCTTGAGCGCGTCCACGCCTTCCCCGGTGAGTTCGATGTCGGATGATGCGGCGGCGCCCGCCGCAACCCCCTTCCTCGCCTTCTTCGCCTTCTTGAGGCGCAAGTGAGGCCCGAGGTTCTGTTCCAGCACGCCCTGCTTCTTCAGATACACGAAGAATCCCCGCACCTGTGCGGCGCGGCGGGACGTCTCAGGGGTCGAAGGCCCCATCGCGACAGCGTAAGTCGCAACGTCGTGTCCACGCATGGCGCCGAGCGGCTTGTCGGGGCCATACCAGCGGCTCAGGCGATCGAGTTCGGCGAGCGCCGCCTGTCGGGCGGCACCCTTCACGGTCTCGATGTAAGAGGCGACTGCTTCACTAAGGGTAATTTCGGACACGGCTTCGCATTCTAGGAACGCGCGCGCCGTAATGTCAACGCGGCGGCTGCTTACGGGAGGAAGCCGGGAGGCGCCCGGTCGTCGGCCGTGGCGGTCGGCGTGGGCGGCGGAGTGGCCGTTGGCGCCGCTGTCGTTTCGCCGCCGCTGGGAGCGGGAGTCGGCTCGGCCGGGGCGTCCGTGGGCTCGGCCGGAGCGTCTGTGGGCTCGACCGGCGGATCGGTCGGCGCCGGCGTTGCATCGCCCACGTCAATCGGGTCAGGCAGGTCGAAGTCGAGCACGCCAGCGATGTCGCGCGTGGTAGTGATCGCCTCCAGGACGCCTGGGGCGTCTGGGAGGATGCCTGCGCCTTCCTCAAGGATCGCCAGCGTATCCGGCAGTGTTTCCCCCAGCTCGACCGCACTCGCCTGCCATTCTTCCGGCGAGGCGTCCCCAAGCTTGGCGATGAGGGCCGAGATCTCGGTGAGGTCGGCAGACTGAATCTGGCCGCCGCCATCAATCCGCTCGGTGACAGAGTTGACGCGGTCCCCGAGGTCGAAGACAACCATCTGGACCGCCGGGTTGGTGACTGAGGCACCGCCGTTTTCGCTGCCGCCCAGGTTGACGCCGCCGACGGTGATCGCTACTACGGCAACGGCGACGGCCGCGGCCGCGGCGAATCCACCGAAGATCGGCTTGCGGAATAAGCCGGCGAGCCAGTCGCCATTCTCGAAGCTGCCTTCGAGGTGGCGGAGGTTCCGGCGCGCGGCAGCGTCCGCGAGGAAACGGCTGCGGATGCGTTGTTCGACGGCGGCAGGAGGCGTGTAAGACTGGAAGCTGTCAGAGATGCTAAGAGCGGTACGCAGCAGCGGCTCGAGCGCTTCGGCCTGGGCCGGGTAGAGCGCGAGCGACTCATCGAGGTTCCGGCGTCCTGCGAGGCCGGCCTCGATGCACTCCTCTAGTATCTCGCTAAGCCTTTTCACTCTTTTCATACACCTTCGTTTTAGGTCGCTTTTTGGGCTGACCCATCATTTCCCTTAGCTTTGCTATCGCCTTGTGTTGTATGACCTTTACGTTGCCTTCTCCCTTGCCCATTGCACGAGCGGTTTCCGCCACCGTGAGACCTGCCGCGAACCGCAGGGAGATCACTTGCCGCTGAGCGTCCGGCAGGTTTTTCGCTGCCTGCATCACCTCGTCCAAGGCCACACGTCTCTCGACGAGCTCTTCGGGCCCTGCTGAGTCGACCGGCATGCCGTCGTTCAACTGGCTGGACCGACCCCTGGCGGTTTCCTTACGGCGCTGGCTGATGACCGCGTTGTGTGCGATGCGGAACAGCCAGGCTGAGAAGGGTGCCTTGCGATGCTCAAAGCGCTTGATTGCCTCAAGCACACGCATGAAGACTTCTTCCGTCAGGTCCTCGGCGTCGTATGTGTTGCCCGTGCGGGCAAGTATGTAACGGTACAGCCGAGGGAAATAGGTCTGATATAGCTCTGACAGCGCGGCCTGATCGCCGGCTTTAGCCGCGTCTACGAGAAGGCGTTCGGCCTGAGCATCGCTATTAGGGCTCACTGGGCAATCCTCCCATTAAGCCCCCCAAATTGGCTCGAGTGGCGGTTGCCCGTGTATCTTACCCTATTTTCCCCGTCACTCTCTAGAACGCAGCTTATTGTGGAAAAGTTACCTCGATAGTGCATCAAATCCGAGTCCCGGCCGCATCGGCGCTCGTATTCACGTTGTGTTCACTGAGACTCAATTGCTATCCTTTGCCTTGTGAAGGCTATTCGCGGGTTCGGTCGTATGAGGCGCCTGTTGCTGGGCGCTAGCATCGGCGTAGTTTCTGCTGCGGCGTTCGGCCTCGCTCTAGCCGTGATCGTCCTCAGCGCCGTCAGCGATGACCTCAACCTCCCCAGCGACGGCTCTCTGACCGATATTCTGGAGGAAGATTCGCCCGCCGGCAACGAAGGAGTTGTCAGCGACGACGAACCAGAGTTCGTCTCGGTTCCCCTGGGTCCACTGCCTGTTCGCGTTGACATACCTGGTATCTACATCGACGCTCCGGTCGTCACGCTCGGTGTCGGCGACGACGCCATTCCGGAGGTGCCCCAGCGGCCCGACCAGATCGCCTGGTACAACTTTAGCGCAACTCCGGGTCAGAACAACAACGCTGTCTTCAGCGGACATGTTGATTGGCAGACATCTCGGGGCGACCCGATTCCGGGCGTCTTCTACCGCCTCCGTGAGCTTCATATTGGTGACACGATCACCGTGACCCTGGAAACCGATGACGTACTGGAGTACCGAGTGACTGGAAACGTTGCCACCGCCTACGATGACCCCAACGTCGTCCGGTCGATGGATCCGACGATTCGCGACGTGATCACGTTGATCACCTGCGGTGGCTCGTGGGAGTACGATCCGACGAAGGACAGTGGTGGCAACTACAGCCATCGAGTCATCGTGCGTGCGGAGCGCGTTCAGTCCGCGGCGGCGGCGGCAGTTCCGGCTACCGACTAGCCGGAGCGAAGACGAGCGTCACGCCCCGGACGGTGCCTACGAACGTTCGGCGCCCGCCGTCCGGTGCGTCCCATTTGTCGCTGACTGTCCGTAACGAGCGCCACCAGGAAGCAGTGAAGTCCTGCGGCGCAGTGGCCTTGATCTCCGGCGTCGGTGTCACCACAGGCGTGTTCGCCGGCTTGCTTTCCGGCGTCTCTATCGGTGTAGCCGTGGCTGCCGGAGTGTGCGTAGGTGCAGGCGGTGGCGACACCACGACCGGGTCCTGAACACGGTCCTGCACGACCGGCGCAGCGGTGGCAGTGGGCTGCGGCTCGGCTACGGGCGGTAGCGGCGTTGGCGGCGGCGTTGGCGGAGGCGCGGTGTGCCCGCCGAACTCCGTTGCCCAGTACCAGCCGAAATTCGAACCCTGGTCAAACTTGCGCGCAATGCCGATGACCGTGTAGTGCTCACCCAGCATGTTGGCGTCGTGCCCAGGCGATCCCGTCCACATCTCGAACGATGCCTGCGCGCCTTCCGTTCCGGCGACGAGGTTCTCCCCCCGCCAAGTGTTGTAAGCGTAGCCTATCTGGTCCATGCGCACGAACGGGTCACGGCCCAACGAGTCCGTGTGGCTGAAGTAGTTGTTGGACGCCATGTCATTGGCCATCCAGAGCGCAACTTCGTTGAGCTGCGGATCGAGGGCCAGTGTCCCGAGACCCTCCGCCGCGCGATAATCGTTGATGATGCTGAGAAACGTCTGCTCCTCGGAATCGAGCGCTTTCGCCGCCCGCGTGTCGACCGCGACCAGCGCGGCGATGGTCAACACCGCCAGCAGCGGTATCACGGCGAAAAAGCGAGCAATCATCGACCATTGGTGGCTCGATATGCTCTGTCGGGGTCGTGTGTTGCCCTCTAGCGGGGCCACGAAGTTGCGCAGCGCGTGTGGGGCCGTGCGCCCGTCACTATCGTTCATCATTCAAAGGGCAAGATGAGCCCTATCTGGCACCGTTACGAGTGGACACGCTGACCGCCGTTTTGAAGGAGTTAAGGCTTGGTTTGGCGCCGGATAAGGCCGCCGCCCTCGCGCGCTACGCCGCGATGATCCGCGCCGAACGCGAACGCACCGCGCTCATCTCCCGCCGGAGCATGGATGCGATCGAGCGACGGCACTTCGCGGAGTCACTCGCGCTGCTCGGGGCGCTGGAGGAGCGGGGGCTGCTCCTGTCGCCGGCGCTCGACATCGGCAGCGGCGCCGGGTTTCCGGGTCTTCCGATCGAGATCGCCCGGCCTGACCTACGCCTGACACTGCTCGAGTCGAACGAGAAGAAGGCAGCGTTCCTGGAACGGGTGATCGCCGAGCTGTCGCTGGACGGCGCGGGCGTTGTCACCGCGCGTGCGGAGGAGGCCGGCCGGCTCCCGGAGCACCGTGCCGCTTACGCGCTGGTGCTGGCGCGGGCGGTGGCGCCGCTTCGGGTGCTGGCAGAATTGGCGCTGCCGTTTCTGGCGATCGACGGAGTGCTCGCGGCGCCGAAGGGCAGCGCCGCGCCGCGGGAGGTCCGCGAGGCGCAGGCTGCGCTGGAGGAGCTGGGCGGGACGGTCGAGGAAACGGTGCGCCTGAAGGTGTCAGCGCAAGGACGGGCGCCGACGCTCCTGATCGTGCGTAAGACGGGCGAAACGCCGGAGCGCTACCCGCGACGGCCCGGTATTCCGCGTAAACGTCCGTTATAGCGCCCTGCAGGGGATTCAGACGCTCGTCGGTGATACAATGTCCGCAATCTACGGCTTATGACGCGACTTACCCGGCGCTCCCCGACCGGAAGCAATGGCGCGCAGACGATGAGCTGGCTCGGCCGCCTCGTCCGGCTCGACTACACAGTTTTCGAAGAGCTGCGCTCCAATCGCTCGGCGACCCCAGCCGCCATCCTCATCGTCCTCGCAGCGGGCTTGATCGCCGGCCTCGGCACGTGGCTCTGGGCGCTTCAGCACAACGACTTCACCGGAGTCGACGTGATGGAGGTGCTGTTCAAGGCCGTTATCATCGGCAGCGTCGTACAGACTGCGGTCTGGTTCGCCTGGGTCTACATCACGTACATGCTGGCGGCCCGCGTCTTCGGCTCGGTCGTGCACTTTGGCGAGCTGACGCGGGTGATGGGGTTCGCCTTTGCCCCCGTCGCGCTGAGCGTGATGATAGCGATCGCGCCACTGGCGGTGCCGTTCGGCCTGCTGGCGTTCGGCATAACGCTGATGCTGACGACGGCGGCGGTGGAACAGGTCGCGGAGATCGAACCGCGTCAGGCGATGCTCGCTACGCTAGGCGGGTTCGCCGTCTTCCTCATCTTCATGGGCGCGTTCGCGAACGTGATGGAAGTCGCCACGTTCGGTGGCCTGGCGCCAGGCATCCTCTTCTTCTCGCTCGACCTCTAGGCCCTCGCCGCCACGCTGCGATAAGCTGGCCCCATTCAGCCACGCAATCAGGCTGACCATGGAGAGGAGATCGCCCTATGAAGGTTGGACTGCAGATCCCATACTTCACATGGTCTGGAGGCGCCGGGGAGATTGGGGGAAAGCTGGCGGACATCGCCCGGACGGCCGAGGAGGCCGGTTTCGACTCCGCCTGGGTGATGGACCACTACTTCCAGATCCCGATGGTGGGCCCCGCCGAAACCGACATGCTCGAGGCCTACACCACTCTGGGCTATCTCGCCGGGCAAACGAAGCGGCTGACGCTGGGCACGATGGTCACCGGCGTCACCTACCGTCATCCCGGCGTCCTGATCAAGCAGGTGACAACGCTCGATGTGCTGTCAGGCGGGCGCGCCTGGCTGGGCATCGGCGCCGCCTGGTTCGACCGCGAGCACGAGGGGCTGGGCGTGCCGTTCCCGCCGCTCAAGGAGCGCTTCGAGCGCCTCGAGGAAACGCTACAGATCGCCCACCAGATGTGGAACCCCGACAACAACGGATCGTTCGACGGCAATCACTACCAGCTCAAGGAGACGCTGAACGTCCCAGCGGCGCTCTCGAAGCCGCACCCGCGCATCCTCATCGGCGGAGCCGGCGAAAAGAAGACGCTGCGCTTCGTGGCCAAGTACGCCGACGCCTGCAACATCATCGGCATGCAGGGTGAGGACTTCGTCCGCCAGAAGCTCGACGTCCTGCGCGGCCACTGTGAACGCGAGGGCCGCAACTACGACGACATCGAGAAGACAGTGCTCTTCGTGATGAACCCGGGCCCGAACGGCGAGAACGCCGGTCAGCTCGTCGACCAGTTCGGAAAGCTGGCCGAGGCCGGCGCGCAGGCGGTCATCGGCGCGGTGATGGGTGTCGAAGACCTGAAGCCACTGGAGGCGGTGGGCAAGGACGTCATTCCCCAAGTGGCAAGCCTCTAAAGGCGCGATGAAGCTCGGGCGGCTGGAATACAAATGGATCGTCGGCGGCGTCTTCGTCCTCGGGCTCTTCATGGAGCTGCTGGATATGACGATCGTCAACGTCGCCCTGCCCGAGCTTGCCCGCTCGCTGGACGTCGACCCTGAGTCCGCGGCGACGGACATCCAGTGGGTCGTCACCGGCTATCTGCTCAGCCTCGCCGTCTTCATCCCGGTTTCCGGCTGGCTGGGCGACCGCTTCGGGACGAAGGCGATCTTCATGACGGCGCTCATCATCTTCACCAGTGCCTCGCTGGCCTGCGGACTGGCCTGGAGCCTGGAATCGCTGATCGCCTTCCGTGTGCTCCAGGGCGTCGGCGGCGGCATGCTAACGCCGGTGGGAACGGCGATGCTCTTCCGCGCCTTCCCTCCGCACGAACGGGCGAAGGCGGCCTCGATCCTGATGATCCCCATGGTCGTGGGGCCCGCCAGCGGACCGGTGCTCGGCGGCTACCTCGTGGAGTTCCACACCTGGCGGCTGATCTTCTTGATCAACATCCCGATCGGCGTGCTTGGACTGATCTTCGCGGGGCTCTTCCTTAAGGAGGAGCGGCAAGACGCGCCGGGCCGGCTGGACCTGCCAGGCCTCGTGCTGGCCGGCGTAGGACTGGCCACACTGCTCTACGCGCTGGCCCAGGCCGGGCAGAATGGGATTGGCGACACCCAGGTGTTGGCCATCGGCGGCGTCGGCGTCGTGACACTGGTGCTCTTCACGATAGTGGAGTACCTCACGGAGGAGCCGATGATCAACGTGCGGCTCTTCGCTAACAAGCTCTTCTCCGCGGCAAACGCGGTGCAGCTGATCGGCTTCTCGGCGCTGATGGGCGGCCTCTTCCTGTTGCCGCTCTTTTTGCAGGCGGAGATGGGCCTCTCGCCGTTTGAGTCCGGCCTGACGACGTTTCCGCAGGCGATTGGTATCGTGCTCATGGTGCAGATCGGCAGCCGGATGTACGGACGAATCGGGCCACGCCGTCTGATGATGGCGGGCCTCGCCGGCATTTCGGCGACGACGCTGGCGTTCCTCTGGGTCGACCTTGAGACGAGCCAGTGGACGATCCGCGGCATCATGTTCGTCCGCGGCTGCTTTTTCTCGTTCCTCATCATCTCTTTGCAAACGGCGACGTTCGCGACGATCAGCCCACCGATGATGGGCCGCGCCAGCGCCATCTCCAGCGCCGGGCGGCAGGTGGGCGCGAGCTTCGGCGTGGCGCTCCTGGCGACGGTGCTAACGAGCCGGCTGGCAGCGCGCGACACAGCGCTCGGGCCGGCGGCTGACACGGGCGCGGCGCTCGACGCGTTCCACGAGGCGTTCTTCGTCGCGGCGGTGCTGGCAGCGATCGGAACGATCGCGGCGGTGCTGGTGAGCGACAAGGACGCCGCGGTCTCGATGAACGTCGTCGAGTCACCAGCAAGCGAACCACCGGAAGCCGAAGGCGCCGGTGCGCCCGTCAGCGCCGGTCGCTAGGGCTTACTCGCAGCGTCGGCGGTTTCCCAGCGCTCCGCCCAGCTGGAGACGGCGCCGATCACCGAGTCCAGATCGCGGCCCTTGCTCGTGAGCGCGTACTCCACCCGCACCGGAGTCTCCGGAAAGACTGAGCGGGTGACGATGCCCTCCGCCTCCAGCTCCTTGAGCCGCTCAGCGAGCATGCGGTCGCTGAGGCCGGGAACCGTTTCGCAGATCTCGCTGAACCGCGAGATGCCACTCAGTAGGGCGCGCAGGATCGCGCCGGTCCAGCGCCGCCCGATCAGCTCGACGGCGCGGTGATACTTCGGGCAGAAGGGCCCCATGTCGTTCTTCATCGCATTCATTCTTATCCTTCGTAAGAGGCTTGACAAGCGTAAGCTAACTCTCGTACAGTAGCTTACCAGACGTAAGCCCATTACTCCAGGAGACTCGAATGACTACCGCTCCCCAGACCCAGACCAGCACGTGGACCATCGACAAGACTCACTCCAACATCGATTTCGAGGTCAAGCACCTGATGATCAGCAAGATACGAGGCCACTTCCGCGACTTCGATGCCACGCTGATCATCGACGAGGAGCAGCCGGAACAATCGCGCATAACCGCCGAGATCGACGTCGCCAGCATCGACACGAGCGTCGAAGACCGCGACACCCACCTGCGCTCGGACGACTTCTTTGGCGCCGAGCAGTTCCCAAAGATCACGTTCGAGAGCACACGCGTCGAACGCGGCGACGGAGAGTCGTTCCGGCTCACCGGCGACCTGACGATCCGCGACATCACCCGCGAAGTCGTGCTCGAAGGCGAGTTCGAGGGCCGAATCCAGGACCCGTGGGGCAATGATCGGGCCGCCTTCAGCGCCGCCGCGGAGATCAGCCGCAAGGACTTCAACATGCGCTGGAATCAGGTGCTGGAGGCCGGCGGCGTGGCCATCGGTGACAACGTCAAGCTCCGCCTCTACATCGAAGCAGTCCCGGAAGGCTAGGCGGACGTAGTACTGATGAGAAGGAGGACGCTGTGAACCTTAAGGCTTGCGGCCGCTGCGGCGGCGACCAGATCTGCGAAGAAGTGCTGGGCGAGACCGAACTGGTCTGCCTGCAGTGCGGGCAGAGGGAGTTCGCACCCCCGGAGACGAATCGACGCTACGAGACGGTCGCCCGCGAGAGAGCCCGTCGCGCTCGCCTGGCGGCCTGAAGCCAGTCATCTCAGCCGAACCGGACTCCGGCCCACCGCCGGAGTCCGGTTCTTCGTATCCGCCGCTTGCTTGACCGGCCCCATAGCGTGTGCTCAACTGGGCGCGCAAACCTTCGCCCCAGCAGCGATCGGAGAAGCCCGTGAAAGCCTGCATCAAGCCCGAAAACGGCAAGGTCGAGATGATGGACATCCCGACCCCAGAGCCCGGACCCGGCGAGATCGTCGTCAAGATGAGCATGTGCACCGTCTGCGGCAGCGATATGCACTTTCTCGACGAGTTCGCTAACGAGATGCTCGCCTTCGCCTTCCCCGGCATCCTGCGCCCCGAAGGACTGCCGATGGGACACGAGGCCGTCGGCACCGTTCATGCCCTCGGCGAGGGTGTCACGAAGTTCGCGGAAGGCGACCGCGTGGTTTCATCGTGCCTGATCGGCTGCGGAAGTTGCCACGAGTGCATGTCCGTGGACCACAGCGTCTGCTCCGGCGGCGGCCGCGTCCTGTTCGGCTGCCAGGCGGAGTACTACACGGTCCCCTTTGCGGATCAGAACACGACGAAGGTGCCCGATTCCGTGAGCGACGAGCACGCGATCCTCGCCTCCGACATCATGTCGACGGGCTTCGGCGCGATCGAGCGGGGCGAGGGCGGCCTCGGCTCGTCCGTGGCGGTCTTCGCACAGGGCCCTGTCGGTCTCATGGCGACGGCCGGCGCGCGGGCCCTCGGTTGCGGCCTGATCATCGGCGTCGACACGATGGACGACCGGCTCGAGGTCTCGAAGAAGTTCGGCGCCAACGTGACGATCAACGCGAAAGAAGAGGACGCCGTCGCCAAGATCATGGCGCTGACAGGCGGCGGCGTCGACGTAGCCGTGGAGGCCGTCGGCACGCAGGCGACGTTCGAGGCGGCGACCCGCGCGGTGCGGCGTGGCGGCGTAGTGTCGTCGATCGGCGTCTACGGGCTGACCCCGCAGCTGTCGATGCCGACGATGGCTCCGTCGTTCCTGCACCGCAAGGTCGTGACCACGCTCTGCCCGTCCGGTGCAGACCGCATGGAGTACCTGGTGAGACTCCTCGAGTACGGCGACGTGAACCTTGAACCCCTGTTCACTCACAAGATGAAGCTCGACGACATGGGGAAGGCGTACGACCTATTCCGAGACAAGACTGAGGGCGTGCTCAAGATCGCGATCACCCCTTAGGCAGCAGCGATCCGAAAGGGGGACGGCCGCCTGGCCGTCCCCCTTTCCTATTGTCTGGCGCCGAAGAAGTCGCCCGAGCTCGCCGAAGAAGCGGCTAAGTATGATGCTTCCAGAGCCACGGGGCGTTATCATCTGGAGCGTGCATGAGCCTGCAGGGGGTGCCTTCGGCGACTTAGGCCGCGCGTGGTCAGCCTATCGTCGGTCGCCGCTCCAGCTGATTGCCATCGCAGCCCTTCTTCTGCCGCTGAACCTCATTTATCTGCTGGGCGCGTGGGCGTTCTTGCTCATCATCGTCCAGATCATCCTCGGCGCGTTGATACATGGGGCGCTCGTGCACGCGAGTTGGACTGCGCTGAGCGGCCAGACGCCCAGCGTGGGCGCAAGCCTCGCGGCGACGCGGGACAGGGCCGGATGGCTGGTTGAATTCACGTTCAGGTACCTGGGGGCCGCCCTCGGTCTGATGATCACGCTTGTCGGCATCCCCTTCGCGATCAGGATTTTCGTCCGATGGTTCTTGGGAATTCAGGCCATCATGGTGCGCGGCCTGGACGCGAAGACCGCAATAGGTAGTAGCTGCGGCGTCGTCAGCGGCCGCTGGTGGTACGTTGCGGGCCTCCTGTTCGTCGTTTTTCTCGTGTTCGGGGCCCCGGGCCTTAGTCTGAACATCGCCTGGCCATCCAGCCCTGTCGTCAGGATCGGGACGGCCATCTGGGGCGTGGTGACAGCCCCGCTAATCGCCAGCTTCTGGACGTCGATGTTCATGCGGCTTGAGGAGAGACCACCAGAAGAAGCCACGTCGGCTGAGGGTCTGATACGCTAGATACATGAAGTGCCCGCGAGACCAGACCGAACTCAAGATCGAGCATCACCTGGGCATTGAGGTCGATCACTGCCCGACTTGCAACGGCCGCTGGCTGGACCATCACGAGCTGGACCACCTCGAGGCGACCGTAGACTCGACCGAAGAGGAGCGCCGCGCGACGATCCAGTTCGGCGAGCGGACGAGCGATCTCAAGTGTCCGATCTGCGAACGGAAGATGACCGTCTTCCAGTACCGCGCCTACGATCTGGAGCTTGACTCCTGCCCCGACGAGCACGGCTACTGGCTGGACCCGGGCGAGGAAGGCCGTGTGCGCGACATCATTGAGGATCGCGTGAAGGGCCTGGCGCGGGCGCGCGACGCCGAGGCCGGCTGGGGACGCTTCCTGGGCGGTTTACGCGGAAAGAAGAAGCGCTAGCTCGACACCGCTTCGCCCAGCGGCTCGTAGTTGCCGGGCGCGACGCGCTTGACGGCCTCGAAGCGGCCGGCGCGCAGCTCTTCCAGCATCTCTTCTTCCGACGCGATTTCCTTCTCGAACATCGTCGCGTAGCGCCCAACTTCAAGCGGCATGTGCGAGTCGCTGCCGCCGACGCGCGGCAGCCCCCGGTGAGCCGCGACCTCCTGCGCCAGGTTGTTCTCGCGCTCGATGCAGCCACCGTTCAGCACCTCGACGGCATCGACCATCGAGAATACAGGGTGCTCCGCCATCTCGGCGATCGAGAGCATCTGCGCCTCGCGCCGACTGCCGAAGAGCAGGCTGGACGGCCCGGGGAAGTAGCGGAACGGATGGTTGACCACCATGAAGCCGCCGTGGTCCTGGACGACGCGTCGCAGGTCGCTGGCGTAGCGTATGCCCTTGACCTCCGGGGGCAGGCCGAAGACGCCGATGTGGCCCATGTCAGTGGACCACTCACGGGCGTTGAAGGCGAACAGGCCGTGCTCTTCGCGGAAGTGCACGATCTCATCCGGCCGCCACATGTGCAGGTGCTCGGTGATCGCAACGCCGCTGAGGCCCGATGTGAGCGCCTGTTCCCCCAGGCGCTTGGGCGATATGTCGCTATCCATCGATCCGACGACCGTATGAATGTGCATGTCGATTACGCTGCCCATGGACCTCCGTTCAACGGGGATGCTCGGACGCTCTGAGGCGTCGCGGCGTCATTCACGATAGCATAACCCTCACGTCAGCGGGAAGGATCGCGCCCGGTGAGGGGGCGGGCACTGCACCTAAGAAATCGCGCGGTTACACTGTGCGGGATGCCAGAACTGTCGGCCGATTTCGATAGCGCGTGGCGGCGCTTCCAGGGCGCGGATTCGCTGCGCCTGCTGGAGTCGACTCTGGAGTGGGAGCGGGCGCGCGGGCGCACGGACTACTTCGCGTTTCTGATCGAAGTGTCCGATGAGGCGGTGCGGGAGTACGCGTCGCGGATGATCGCGGAGGTTGCGGACATCGCGGGCGTCGACCCGTACCCGGAGCGCTACTGGCACGTGACGATCAAGGGCGTCGGGTTCCTGGCGGAGGAGCCGTCGAGCGAGGACGAGGTGTCGCTGGCGGACGTCGAGCGGCTGGCGGAGGCGGTGCGGCCGGCGCTGGAGTCGCGGGCGCCGTTCGAGGTGACGGTGGGGCCGGTCAACGCCTTCGCGGAGGTGGTGTTGCTGGAGGCGCACGACGGCGGCACGACCGGCTGCCTGAACGCGGCGCTGCTGGAGAGCGCGCCGGACCTGGCGCGGTATGCGGTGGACGGCGAGATGTTCCTGCCGCACGTGAGCATCGCGCGGTTCTCGTCGAACGAGGGGCTGGCGGAGCTGAAGGAGACGCTGGCGCGGCTGCGGGAGACGGCGGAGGCCGGTCCGACGTTCACGGCGACGGAGGCGGTGCTGATCCGGGCGCACCTGGCGCGCGAGGCGCCGACGTTTGACCTCGTGGCGACGTACCCGCTGCGGGGGTAGCGGGCGACGCCGCGTTTGATTGTCTTGCGGGCGTTGTACCTCCTGTTTGATTGAATTCGTGCGTTGTTCTTTTTTCGGGGCGGCCGCTGTGTTTGGGGGCGATGGTTTCGGGCGTTTGCGTTTGATTGATGTGGGTTGATGGACGCGGGCACGGGCGGGAACGAGGGCGCGATGAGGGCGAGGATGGCAGGGAGAGGGTAGGGGATTCGGGGCGCCAGGTGGAAGGGGAGAGTGGCGCGTCGGGGCTCAAGGGCGACCGAGAAGCTGCGCGTCAGCTCGTTCGCGGCGCCGCGAGCGCATTTGCCCTATAGGGCCACCCGCCTACAATGGCCCCGTGCAAGAGTTCACAGCAAGAAGGGTGGGACTGGGACTCAGGCCTTATCGAGCGGTGCTCCTCGTCCCCAATGATCTCGCTCTCGAACACTGGGATCTGCTGATTCAGTCGCTGACCCAAGCGTGGGGCGGGCCGACGTGGCTAATCGTTCCTACCAACGGCGAAACAATAGATCCAGTCTTCTGGCAACATCTTCGTGCCCAGGAACCAGATCTAATTTGTCGATTCGAGATTGAGGCCATAGGGATCAAGGAGGCCCTCTGGGCGGAAATCAGGAAGCGATTGCCCCTGATCGGGACAATTGGAGACTACATTCATCCTGTATCGCCAGGCAATCTCGGTTGGCCGTTCTCGCACTTCATTGAAGCTCTTGCCGATAAGGAATTGACGGCGGTATGGGATTTGGAAGTCACAGGCGACCCGATCGTTCGAGCGCTGCTCCATTCGTGGAGTGGGCTTCTTACGCCGCAGACTCGCGAGCAACTCGCCGAGGCCGGAATGGCAGTAACGCGCCAGGAAGTCGAGGCAGCAGGGCCGGCCTCCTTCGGTTACGCGTCTGCACTCTGGGGAAGTAGCCATGACAAGCCGCCGGGCCGACCGGCTTACTCCTTGTCGATGGAGCAGCTGGCGGTGTACTCATCGCCGATGGTGCAAATGCAACCAATGGTTGTCGTTTGCGGCGATACGATCGACGATTTCGCACTGTTCTGGAACCTACGATCGCTGAGGGGCGCCAGCTTAGGACTGTCCACATGCTGGCTTCCGGAGTTGCCCCCTCTTGGCGCGGCTTCGCAGCTAAACGACGTCTATCAATCGCTCTCGTACGATATCGAGTCGCACGCCCGCGAGTTGTCCGGCGACAAGTCTATCTTGGTAACGTCCTTTGCCTTGCCGATTGAGGCTCTCAGTCAGGTCGGCGAAGGCCTGAAGTCGATGCAGTTGATCAAGATGATCGAGCCCAAACCTCCGGTGTTCGAATGGGTTCCGACGCCTCGGGATGATCTCGGATCGTTGGTGCCGCATAAGACCTTCTACTGGGAAGTCAACAATTCCCCATCTGAGAATTCTTCGATCATCCAGTTCGCCGACGGACGCGCTATGTCGTTGCTCAACACTCCGACTCCAAAGAAGGTGAGAGTTGATGCCACATCTAACTTTCGCTGGATGGTTGAAGTCGAGGTTGAGGGGGTGGCGCCTCCATTGCGTTCTGAGCTCACCGACCTGTTTGCACAGGTAGGGAGACTGCCCGGCCCTCGCGTGGCCAGGCACGGACTGGCGTTCGAAGCGCTGACTGGCTTCACGATGCCACATATGAGCGTCGAGTCGATGGTCGTTCGTCCCCAGCTGTCGCTCCCCAAGGATGATGAAGTCTTCCATGAAATCGCCCGCGAGTGTGATCTTGAGCTAGAGCCGTCGAAGCCAGGGCAGATCGAAGATCAATTGATCAGGCTGGCCGGCGGCCTCAAAGAGGCTGCCAGGCTTCTCCGCGATCCTCTGGTGAAAGCCGTCCTCCTCCGATTCCTTGACGATTCGCCGAACATGAGTGGTGTCTTTGACGAGGGGGACGTTATCCGCGGCCGTCGATACGCAGACCTGTCGGCTCTGTCCAAATGGTGCGGCGACGAGGAGAGCGCACTGCAACTCGCCAACCGCTTCCTTCGAGACGGCATCTTTCAGCGCGGCCTAGACATCAAGTGTCCACATTGTCGCAATGCTGACTGGTACCCGTTGCGGGAACTGTCAGACACAGCGGTCTGCCACCAATGCGGCCGAGATCATGTATTCGACGCTAAGGGCGCAGTGTACTTCAGACTTGACGAGGTTGTTCGTCTGCTCGTAGACGGTGGCTCGCATGGGACGATCCTTGCTTTAGATCGCATCCGGGCCCAATCCAAGTTGGGGTTCCACTACTCGTTGGCAAGGGAGATATGGAGACCGTCCGATACGGAGAAGCCGTGGCTGGAGACGGATTTCATTGCCGCCTCAGATGGCCGCCTGATTGTCGGCGAAGTCAAACAGAAGTCAACGCTGTCGGCCGACAAGAAGCAAGTCAACCGCTACCTAGAGCTAGGTCGTCAGCTAAGGGTCGACGAGATGAGCTTCATCACAACGACGAAGGGATGGACCGACTCCACCCTGAACTACCTGGACACTCTGCGGGACGCGGCGTTGTCATCGGGAATTTCGATATCGACCGTCAATGGCAAGGAATTGCAGTGGATACACGGCGGCCCCAAGACGCCAGCACTGAGGGAGAAGAAGTAGCCCCTACGCCAAGCACTGCGGCATTTGGCCGCCGTTGTAGGCGATCATGTCGGGCATGACGGCGGGCATGGGGAGCGGGGCGCCGGGCGGGTCGCCGTTGAGTTCGCTATAGGCGCGGTGGAGGTTGGCGACGAAGCGCTCGCTGTCGTGGAGGGCGGCGTGCGGGCCGAGGTCGGTCTCGCGGGCGAGGTCTAGCGGGGTGACGCCGGCGTCGTGGCCGCGGCGGGCGGTCTCCTCGACGAAGCGCAGGTAGGACTCGATGGTGTCGAGGGCCTCGACGCCGCAGACGGGGCCGTGGCCGGGGACGATGCGCTCCGGGGCGAGGGCGCGGATGGCATCGAGGGCGCGGAGGGAGCCGGCGAGGGAGCCGAAGACGCAGAAGGGCGTGGTGCCGTTGAAGACGACGTCGCCGGCGATGACGGTGCGGCGTCCCGGCAGCCAGACGAGGATGTCGTTCGTCGTGTGCGCGGGGCCGACGTAGATCAGCTGCAGCTCGAGGTCGCCGGCGTAGAGGGTGAGGCGGTCGTCGAAGGTGACGGTGGGCGGCGTGACGACGATCTCGCCCCAGTCGACGTCGGGCCAGAGGGCCTGGGTGCCGAGGCCGGTGGCGATGACCTCTTCGCGGCACTTCTCGTGGCCGACGATGGTGACGCCGGGGCCGAAGACGAAGTTGCCGTGAGTGTGGTCGCCGTGGTGGTGCGTGTTGACGAGCGTGCGCACGGGGCGGTCGCCGGCGGTGTGGCGGACGGCGTCGGCGAGGGCGCGGGAACGGCGCTCGGTGAAGCAGGTGTCGACGAGGGTGACGGAGTCGCCGGCTGTGATGAACGCGGCGTTGTTCAGGCCCCACTGGCCGTGGAGCTGGAGGTAGGCGAAGACGCCGTCGGTGACTTCTTCGACGGCGGGCTCGGGGACCTCGAGACGGGTGTTTGTCATCGGAGCGTGGTTCGGGCCGTTCGCGAACGGCCCCTACGCGTGGGTAGAGACCGGCTCAGGACGAACGGGACTGGGCCGTCGGTGACTTCTTCGACGGCGGGTTCGGGGATGGAGGGATGGGATTCTGTCATCGAGGCGTGTCGTCGACCTGCACTACCGTCAACTCGCAGGCGTCATCGAGGTTCTCCAATAGTACTACCAAGATCGTACCGACACCTGTAGCAGAAGGCGATTGTACAGCCTGACAACCGGCGTCAAAGGCCGCATGTCCAATGAGACGGCAGCGCTCCCAGTCGCCGCCCGTGAGGAGATCCCTGTCAATTTGCAGGTGCTCGACAACCGCATCTGATGTCAGATCCAACACGTCCGTAAGAGTTGTCTGAATACTACAAAGCAGGCGGCCAGCCTTGGTGAAGTCCTTTCCAGTGAGACGTTCGTGCGTCGCCAACCTCTTCAGCTCCGCGCGGGCGGTGGCCTTTGACAGCGCCGTATACAGTACAGGGAAGCTATGCGGCCCGTTGAAGCGCCCCCCTCTCCTTCGAGCTCCTTCGCCACTCAGGTATTCATATGCAGGCGCGACGTGCCGAAACACGCGGCCCTGAAAAGGCGTTCGAGAGATTTCTTCGATCAGCCGCCGGCAGTCGGCTTGGTTCACGCTGGACTAGACGAACACGCCTTCGCCAATTGCGTCGATCGCATCGAGCACGTCTTGGTACCCGCCCGCTTTCAGTACATCGACTGGCCTCTTGTCATCAAGCAGACGGCTCTTTCCGAGTAGCCAGGGCTTTATGGCATCGCGTCGCATCACATTGGCCGCGCGCTCGTAGATCTCACGAAGCCGCCGGGGGGTCTCTGGTTCATCACCGACCATGCGAGCGATCTTCCGGAGTTCCTCCTGGGTGACACCTGCACGCTTCGCTCGCGGTAGGCGTTTCCGTCGCTGCGTCACCATTGTGAGCCTCCGACGTCATCCTGATCGAGGAAGGCATCGGCGATAAGAGAAAGCGCGTCAAGCCAAGAAATGGCCTGCGCGCATTCCCACCGTGCAACAATGTCGCTATGTTTTAAGCCATCGACGAGCCGGGGGCGCACACCGTCTGTTATTGTCTTGAGCCGGCCGCGAACGGCCTTCAAGCTGACCTCGTCGCCGAAATAGGCCGCGTTGCAGACTAGCCGGACTGCCCAGTTGGATGCGTCTCGCCATCCGCCGGACGGGGACGGTGTTTCCTCTTTCAGTTCGCGAAGAAGAGTGCGTATCTCCCGATCGAGATCCTTCATGACGTCTGGGACTGCAAGTTCTCGTGGAGGCTCAGATTCCCCCTGGACGACGGCCAGGGAGCTGGAGAGAACCGATAGCACGCTGAAAAAACCAGATGCTGTGCCCCTCTTCTCCTTGTCCGCTCGTGGATTCCTGCAGGCATTGGAGATCCGGAGTAACCTGCACCCGATATCGCCGAGATCCGCCTTGATCTCTGGTGATCTCATTGGGGCGAGTCTGGCGATTTGCAGCAGCGTGAAAGCCGCCTTCGGCGTCAACTCGCGGAATGGATTAATCTCACCAACGCCGTGCGCTCGGCGAAAGGCCTCGATGACCTGCGCCATCTCCTCGGTGAGCTGAATGAGTTGGAGCCGGAGGACGGCAGGAAATGGCGGGGTGGGCGCGAGGAGTCTTTCGTCAAGCGGAACCGTCACTTCGGCCCGTCTCCTTTCGAACACGGTGGTTGTGGGCTTGTGCCAGGCCGATCCTTATTCGACGGCATCTGCCTATTCAATGGTAGCTCCGGGCGCCACTACCACAGTAGAAATCAAGGCGTTAGCACGGACAAATCGGGGACATTTGTTGACCGAGTCTCGTGCGAATGTCGGTACATCTTGCATCCCACCCCCATCTGCGACAAGTTACCTACCCCAGCGGACGAACCGAAAGAGGGAGGAGAAACAATCACCTAGACAAGAACGGGACAAACGCTCTACACAGACTTGACACAGGAGCGCCAACATTGGGATAGTACTGGCCCATGCCAGCGACGAGGGGGGTAATGAGTGCAGGAGAACGAGTTCCACGATGACACGGTGCGGGTTGTCAAGTGCCTGCGCCGGCCGGCAGATATCGTAGGGCAATCGCAGGTTCTTCTGAATCATGAATACATCTCGCAGGAACTAGCCGCTCTCGGGGAGAGCGTGGGAGACACTCCCGAGGCGCGTGCTCAGATCTTGACGTTCACCGTGGAAGGTGTGATTCGAAAGCACATGAGCAGCGGTGACACGACAAAGGAAGAGCATTGGCTCTGGGGATTCATTTGGCTGATTCACGTCAGGGGCACCAACAAGTCACAAGCCGCAAAGCAGCTGGACTCGAACACTAAGTTCTTCGATCGCCACGCTGACGAAGCCTACGCACTGTTATCCACGGCGCTGTTCAGGCATATGACCGGTCTCGAAAGCGAGGGCTGACCGGCCGCTGACTGACCATAGTCCCGGAAACAGGCAGCGTTCGTCGCCGCGATGCGTCGTTCCGCCTGAAAGCCACAAGTTCTTGTCGGGGTTCCGGCTCTTCTCGTCCACAAAAAACCGCAGTTCTCTTCATCATGGCTGTGGAGGTACCCACCATGGCGACAAGAGGAGAACACCCATTCGATACGTGCCGGCTCTATCGACTGCTCGCCGATTACGTCGGGAATATCTTCTTCAGACGTTCGGCGAATTTGTCTCATGACGACAACGTCCGCAACCCGACGTCCGCATCCGAAGCGGAGCGACCCGCAACTCATCTCCCGATCCTCGGCCCCGGCCTGATTCCCCGTGGCTCGTTTAGCGAAGAGGGCTGCGCTGAGTTTAAGCGAACGGCGGTGGATCTCTTTGTCCTCTATCGCTACGGCTAGTCCATCACCCATCGTTAGATCACTACTGGCCGGCGAACGACGGCTTGCGCTTCTGGACGAAGGCTTTGGCCGCTTCCTGGTGGTCCTGGGTCGTGGCGGAGAGGATCATGTTCAGCGCCTCCTGGTCGAGCAGGGTGGCGAGGTCGACGCTGGCGGAGCGGTTGAGGTTCTCCTTCATCCGGGCGTAGGCGAGGGTGGGCCCGCTGGCGAGGTGCGAGGCGAGGGCCATCGTCTCCTTCTCGAGGTCGTCGTGGGGGACGATCTGGGAGACGAGACCGAGGTTCTTGGCGCGGTGGGCGTCGAGGATTTCGCCGGTGAAGTAGAGGCGGCGCGCCTGCTCGGTGCCGACGAGCCGGGGGAGGAACCAGGAGCCGCCGAAGTCGCCGCTGAAGCCGACGTTGCGGAAGACGGTGCCGAGCTTGGCGTTCTCGGAGGCGATGCGGATGTCGCAGGCGAGGGCGAGGCTGAGGCCGGCGCCGACGGCGTGGCCGTTGATGGCGGCGATCGTGGGCTTGGGCATCATGTGCAGGGCGTAGCTGGTCTCGCGCTGGGACTGGCGGAGCGTCTGGACGCGGTTGGCGACGATGCCGGCCATGGACTGCGCCTTGCCGTCGCTGGCGATGCCCATGCCGCCCTGCGCCATTGCCTTGACGTCGCCGCCGGCGCAGAAGGCGCGGCCGGCGCCGGTGAGGACGACGCAGCGCACTTCGTCGTCGACGGCGCAGTCGGCGAGGTGGCGCGCGAGGAGCGGCATGAGATGGCCACCCATGGCGTTGAGGCTATCGGGCCGGTTGAGGGTGATCCAGGCGACGCCGCCTTCTTTGACTTCGTAAAGTACGTCTGACATTGGGGCCTCCTTTAGGGGCGACGCGGGGCCGCCGTCGTTATGCGGGAAGTATACCGGAAAGCGGCGCGGCGGCGGATGCTAGGCTGGTCGCGTGACGGAGCGGAAGCTGGACCACGCGGCGGAGTTTGCGAAGGCGGTGCGCGAGTTCAATTCGTGGCGCTTCTACGATTGCCACGAGACGCTGGAGGACGTCTGGCTGGAGTGCGGCGGCAAGGCGATCTCGGGCGACGACCGGGACGCGCTGGCGGACTTCTATCAGGGTGTGATCAAGGCGGCGGCGGGGATGCACCACGTGCTGCGGGGCAACCACGGCGGCGCGCTGAAGGTGCTGGGCGACGTGCCGAGGCTGCTCGAAGCGTACCGGCCGCGGACGCTGGGGTTGGACGTCGAGCGGCTGCTGGCGGACGTCGAACGCGTGGTCGCGGAGGTGCGCGCGCTGGGGCCGGACCGCATCGGTGAGTTCGACCGGGAGCTGGTGCCTTCGCTGGTTGTGGAGGCTGACGGGGCGTCCTAGCTCGGCTCATCCTTCGAGAGCCTCAGGACGAGCGGGGGCGGGCTTCGGGAGTCCTACGGATCCGTTGGGCCTCAGGAGATGAGCGGGACGGGGCGCGAGGGCGCAGCGCTGGGCCCTCAGCGCTCGTGCGATGACAGTGAGTGCGTGCACGCCGAAGCGGAAACCGCGTATCGTGGGGCGCTGTGCCCCTACGGTGCTATTTTGCTTCGCCGTAGTCGGACCAGGGGGCGTCGCGGCGGCGGACGGCCTCGCGGAAGCCTTCCTTCATCGCCATGTC
>SDBV01002410.1_pt1 | contig 27910 bp, 28 predicted proteins | sample 2277081 | NCBI WGS metagenome assembly SDBV01 (sample SAMN10402039, study PRJNA504765) | marine sediment metagenome | isolation source: marine sediment core GS10_PC15, 223 cmbsf | place: Arctic Ocean: Southern Knipovich Ridge | collected 2010 | reverse complement strand
CTGTTTCCCCTTTATTTCTTTAAATGGAAAATGCCTTTTTAGGAATCAGGACGCCATGTTTGACATCTTAGAGGCCCTGGTTCTGCGCTTCGATTTTTCCAACGTTGTTAATATCAAAAATCTGCTTTTTGAGTACAAAGCCGGACTCGAATCAGCCATCCTGCATAATGGACACCGGTTCGCAATCTCCCTGGCATCCAGAAATTTCTCACAAACGTGTGCCTTAAGTGAAGACTGGCACGGCATTCACCAGATAAAAAAGATAAAGGAAATAACCCGCGACCTCCAGGATGAACAGCTGCAACGGCTATCCGGGGAACTCGAGAAAATTGGAACCGTACTATTTTCAAAAGAAAATCTCAAACTCGCCTTCATCGGTGAAGCGGAAGCACTCGATTACGCCTTTAAACGTATGGCTCAAAAAGAAGGCCTCGCTGTCATCGGACAGGACCCCTTGAAAAAAAACCAATCCGATTCCTCCCAAAACATTGTTGGAGATAAAATACCCCGAGAGGGGTGGAGCACCGCGGCGGCTGTTTCATTTGTGGCACAAACATTTAAAACAGTCCCTTTATACCACAAAGATGCACCGGCATTGTCTGTAATCGCCAAGATATTGAGATCGATGTACCTACATCGGGAAATCCGGGAAAAAGGGGGAGCTTATGGGGGATTTGCCGTTTACGATAGTGAAAACGGACTGTTCAACTTTGGTTCATATCGAGACCCCCATATCGTCTCAACATTAAAGACTTATGAAAAGGCGGCCGCATTTATTTGTTCCGGCAGCTATGAAAAAGAGGATGTAAAAGAAGCTATCCTTCAAGTCTGCTCGGATATTGACAAGCCTGATCCTCCGGGCGCTGCTGCCAGAAAGGCATTTTATCGCACCATTATCTCCCTTTCCGATGAAACACGAAAGCAGTTTAAAACAAACTTGCTCTCAACAAATCGCGATCAGGTGGTTTCTATTGCCCGAAAATATTTTAAAAACAGCGGCAGACCGCAAGCCACTGCCGTCATATCCAATGAAGCATTCCTCAAAACAGCCAACACAAAATTATCCACCCCTTTAGAGCTACTTCAGATTTAGAGGAATTTATTATGTCGATGATCACTATTTCCAGGGGAAGTTATACCAGGGGAAAAGAAGTCGCTGAAAAACTGTCTCAACGATTGGATATGTTTTGTATTTCCAGAGACTCGCTCATTGATTCACTAGATGGGTTTCACATCCCGGAAATCAAGCTGATCCGGAATATCCATGATGCCATCTCCGTTCTTGACCGGTTTTCGTACGGGAAGGAACGGTATCTTGTTGCCATGCGATCTGCTTTGCTTCAACAATTTAATCAGGATAACCTGGTGTATCACGGCCTTGCCGGGCATGTTGTTTTAAAAGATATTACCCATGTCTTAAAGGTGAGAATTATCGCCGATATTGAACTACGGGTACAAGAAGAGATGGATCGAGCAAATATTTCTGCTCAAGAGGCACGCTTTATTTTAAAAAAGGATGACGAGGAGCGCCGAAAATGGAGCCTTTATCTCTACGGTATCGACATCTGGGACCCGAGGCTTTATCACTTGGTATTAAAAATCGGCGAGATCAACGTAGATGATGCGGTTGATATCATTTTCAATACCGTCCGTCTGTCCTGTTTTATCACCTCTTCTAAATCCCGGCAAAAACTGGCTGATATGACTCTGGCGGCCCAGGTGCAGGCTTCATTATTTGAATTCCCCAGCGCCAGGGTCACGGCAAAAGACGGCAAAGTAAACATCCTTTTAAAAGCGCCGCTGCAACAGCGTCAAACCATTGTTTCCAGTGTTGAAAGCGCAGCTAAAAAGGCAGCCGGCGTTAAAGACATCCGAATCCATTTTGAACCGTATTTATAGAAAAACAGGAACGACTCGCCAAATGCGGCACCAGCTGTCGACACGACGCAAAAAAGATTCCATTGACCATTTTGCTATTGAGCCGGTTCGAGTAGTTTTTGGAACCAAAATCAAAAAGGGGTGACCCTCTAGAAGGCCACCCCATAATACGGGAATTTGATTGTCCGCTTGAATAAGAATGCCAAAATTAGGTAAGTCAACCGCTCTTTAAACGCTCATTTTAAAAGTAGTCACTGATATGAAAAAAGATATTTCCATCGGTTGCCTGGTCTCCGGCTCGGGCAGCAACCTGCAGGCCATTATCGATGCATGTATCCGTGGACGCATCCACGGTCAAGTTTCCTTTGTCGGGTCTGATAATCCGGATTCTTTTGGAATTCTACGAGCCGCAAATTCCGGCATTCCCACTTTTGTCCTGGATTACACCGCCATTATTGAACGCTTTTCCCAAACACCGACTCAGATCACCCCTCCCGGGGATTTCGACATTGAAGATATTCTGTCGAAACAGTCAATTTTTTCATCAGGCACGACACTAAAAAAAAAAAAGCATTTCTTAATTTCAAGGGCCCTTGCGGAAGCCGCTCTTTTGGAAAAAATAAATGGCTTCCATTTTGATCTTTTGGTGCTGGCCGGCTTTATGCGGATGTTGACCCCATACTTCATCGATCGAATCAATCTTAATAATACCCCCCCCCGCATCATGAACATTCACCCCGCACTCCTCCCTGCGTTTCCAGGTACGGATGGTTATGGGGACACATTTCGGTATGGGTGCAAAGTTGCCGGGTCCACGGTCCATTTTGTCGATTACGGCAAAGATTCAGGGCCCATTATTGCTCAAAAAGCGTTTCCCATATCGGAAAAAGATACCCTGGAGACCATTAAAGAAAAGGGGATAAAGTTGGAATGGGAAATCTATCCAAAATGTATTAATTTATTTGCAGAAAATCGTCTTCAAGTAATTTACCCCGAATTTCATGGAAAACAAGTTAAGAAACCGTTTGTGAAAATCCTTCCTAAGGCTAAAAAAAGTAGCTGAAAATACTTGAACCGGGATGAAAGTGGGTTGTGAATAATACCCAAGTAGAGTATGCAGCGTTGTATGAAAAACAGAACCGCTATTGAGCGTTCAGCGATGATCGTCGCGACCCTCACCTCATTTATGGCGCCATTTATGCTTTCTGCCGTGAATGTGGCGCTTCCGGCAATTCAGAAAGAGATGGGCCTCGATGCGGTTACTCTCAGTTGGATCTCTACAGCTTACCTGCTGGCCATGGCCGTTTTCCTGGTACCCATGGGTAAACTGGCCGACATTTATGGCCGGAAAAAAATATTTACCACCGGACTCTTCATATATACATTGGCTTCCACCCTAACGGTTTTTGTTCCCAATATTTTCTGGCTCATCGTCATGCGAGTGCTCCAGGGGTCTGGAAGCGCGATGTTCGTCACCACCGGCATGGCGATTTTAACCTCTGTTTTTCCGCCTCAAAAAAGAGGGAGGGTCATCGGCTTTTACGTTGCGGCCGTCTATATCGGACTTTCGGCCGGTCCATTTATCGGTGGCATCATGACCCAACATCTGGGCTGGCGCAGCCTGTTTTTGCCCATGTTACCGCTGGGTGCCGGATCCATTTATATAACACAACAATTTTTAAAGGGGGAGTGGGCTGATGCCAGAGGTGAACGATTTGACTGGCCCGGCAGTTTGGTCTACGGATTCGCCATTTTTTTTCTGGTTTATGGCGCCACCCTGCTGCCCCGAGTGATCGCCATATATTTGGTGTTTGGCGGCGGCCTGGCATTGATCGCTTTCATATGGCTGGAATTAAAAACCGATCAACCGGTTTTTGAAATTAACCTGTTTTTAAATAATCGTGTTTTTGCTTTCTCCAGTTTGGCCGCCCTCATCAACTATTCATCCACGTTCGCGGTAACTTTTCTACTCAGCCTTTATTTGCAATATATCAAAGGTCTAACCCCTCAATCGGCCGGAACGGTTTTGGTGGTACAACCATTGATAATGGCGCTGTTTTCACCCGTGGCAGGTAGACTGTCGGACCGATCTGAGCCCCGAATCATCTCTTCGATCGGAATGACTCTGACTGCATTTGGTTTGGTGCTGTTTATCTTTTTACAATCAGAGACCGGATTGGGCTTTATTTTGTTCAATCTAATACTTCTCGGTTTCGGGTTCGCCCTGTTTTCCTCTCCCAATATGAACGCCATAATGGGCGCAGTGGAGAAACGACTATATGGGATCGCATCAGGGACAGTGGCTACCATGCGCCTGCTCGGCCAGATGACCAGCATGGCTCTTGCCACCGTATTTCTATCGATTTATTTGGGCCGAGAGCCGATTCAACCGTCCACCTTTCCCCAATTTCTAAAAAGCATTCAAGTCTGTTTTCAGATTTCCGCCGTGATGTGCGGTTTCGGAATATTTTTTTCACTGTTTCGAGGTAAACTGCGCGATTAAAATACAAACCGATAAACAAAATAAAGAATCTTAGCCCAACGGGTGGGGTTTTCCAGAGCCAAATCAAGAGATTACTGTTGTTATTTTAACAAATACGGATGAACCCTTTAAAATCGGATACTGTCTGAAATGCGTCAGGGCCTTATTATCATTGAGGCTGCGTTGTGGGGGGAATACTCCACCTGGTTTGACGGCCATTGGTGACGACCGAAGCGATATGGCCGTTAAAAAAGATGTGTTCGATTTCCCACTGACACCCCATGTGGGATACCAACAGGTGCCGATCATCAATCACTTGGTCGATCCGGCAACCTGAAAGTCCTGAAAGACCGGTTCCCGTTGCCTTAAGTGTTGCTTCTTTAGAGGTCCAGTATCGAAAAAACAGATGCCATCGGGGATCATCCGTTAATCCCAATTCAGTTTCATTGACAATTTTTTGAAACAATCTCTTAGATTGGGGTTGAATTGCTTCGATGTCGATCCCGATCTTTTCAGGTGCCGTAACCCCACAGACATATCTTTCTTTATGGGACAGGGACCAGTGGTTCCCTTGATGGGGAAGGGGAGACCCTTTTTCATCTTTTTCCAATTCAGCTAGCAAAACACCGCTTTTTTCCGCTGACACCATCAACGCCTGCCGGGCAAGCAGACTTAACGCATGTACTTTTTCTCTACCTTTTAATCTGAATGGCTGATTCGGAACGGCCAAGATCACCGGAAAAATCGTGTTACTCTTTTTCACCCTTTAACCTTAAGGCCTCCTCATAAACCACTTGTTTGGAAATGCCGTATCTTTTTGCAATGGTTTTGACCAGGGCGGATAGGCCTTGTCTGTTTTTGGCCATCTCCGTCCTTATATCATTGTGGATCCGGTCAACCGAAATTTCTCCTTTTTCATGAGTTCCCGCTATCAGGAGTGTAAACTCCCCTTTAAGCTTTTTACGGCTGCCCAAATCATCCATTAAAGTCGAAATTGATCCCCTTAAAAACTCTTCATGCCGCTTGGTCATCTCTCTGCAGATTACGCCGTATCGATCGCCCATGATAGTCTTGATTTCATTGAGTAACGCCAGAATCCGTTGTGGCGATTCATAGAAAATAACTGTTTTATATTCAACAGCGAGCGCTTCCAACTTTTTTATCCGCTTCCCTTTCACCCGTGGTAAAAAGCCCTCAAATACAAAGGCGTCTGTCGGAAGACCGGCTACCGAGAGAGCAGTGATAATCGCCGAAACACCCGGTATCGGAACAACAGGAATGTTTTCACCTACAGCCGCTTTAACCAGTCGATAGCCGGGATCGGATATCAAGGGGGTACCGGCTTTGGACACCAGGGCGATAGAGCTGCCGCTTTTCAACTTTTCCATCATGCGGGGAGTTTTATGAGCTTCATTGTGCTCATGAAATGATGTGAGCCGGCAGGTGATGTTGTGATGCGCCAGAAACCTCCCGGTGTCGCGGGTATCTTCTGTAGCAATCAGGCCGACGTCGGCCAGGATACCAAGCGCCCTGAGAGTGATATCATCACTGTTTCCAATTGGCATAGCGACGATATACAGCGTTCCATTCATGGTACATCCTTTTCAGAATCACGGATAGGCCAGTTCAAAGGCATTTTTAATCAGCTCTATTTCATAATTTTGGTGACGAAATAGCACTGTGACAACATCAAATCGTGCGCGTGCCTGCATTTGTTTGGTTTGTTTCAAATACGACAGGGCCACCATGGAAATCTTTCTTTGTTTTTTTGGAGTTACGGCATATTTTGGATGCCCGAAAAATTTAGATCTCTTGGCCTTCACTTCAACAAAAACAATGACCTTTTTTTCTTTCGCAATGATGTCGATTTCTCCCAGGCTGTTTTGATAATTTTGCTGCAAAATCCGATATCCCCTTTTTTTTAGATACTTCATCGCCTGGATTTCGCTCTCTTCTCCAAATTGTTGACGATCATTTTTCACAGGTATTACCGATCGTACAAATGATTAAATGGATTTATCTACCCAAATTATTTTAACCGCTGAAACAGCTTCTATACAAATTCTTTAACACCTTTGAAACTTTTCCGATGAATGGGGGTGTATCCGAATTTTTTAATCGCGGCTTTATGGGCGCTGGTTGGATACCCTTTATGTTTGCTAAAATCGAACATCGGGTATTCTTGATGATACCGAACCATTAAATTGTCTCGGGTGACTTTTGCAATGATCGACGCCGCACCAATGGAAACACTTAAGGCATCCCCTTTTTTTATGGGCCTTTGGGATAAATAGTTCGGGATTCGGTAGGGACCGTCGATCAACAGAAAATCAGGCTGAGGACAAAGGTTTTCTGCCGAAATGGCCATGGATAAAAGAGATGCGTTTAAAATATTGATACGGTCGATTTCAATCGGGTCAACAATTCCGATCCCGATAGATACGGCATGGTCATAAATCCGATGGTACATGCGAACCCGTTTTGCAGGACTTAATTTTTTTGAATCAAGAACCGAAGAAACGGAAAATGTGGGCTCGAGAATAACGGCGGCGGAAACAACGGGTCCGGCAAGGGGACCTCTTCCGGCTTCGTCAATTCCGGCAATCTGATGAAATCCCTTTTGAAAAGCATCCTTCTCAAACCTCCACAAATCAAGTTCCATGGTCATCGCAGTGATGGTTCATGCCAAACTTCAAATTAAATCGTGTCTGAACGAAAACAATCTTTTTAGCCCATATCGGCGTTGAATATAAAATTGTAATCCTTAAAATACAGACGCATGCCGAGGGTTAGAATTTTATTCCGCCTGGAACCGAACAAAAAATCTCAGTTTTCGTTCAGACACCAAATAGGGTACCCTAGGGGTCCCATTTGGCAATAAGTATTTTTTGCCCGGATTAAGATTGAATATGAATGGACACTATCTAAACCGACGTTCTTTAATTCTGGCCGCCTTGCCCCTCAGTTTTCGGAGATAATAAATCTTAGCGCGCCGAACGCGGCCCTGTGTAATCACTTCGATTTTATCGAGTGCCGGGGAATGGAGCGGAAAAATGCGCTCTACCCCGATACCGTATGATACTTTGCGTACCGTAAAAGTAGCATTGGTTGTCCCTTTTCGCTTGCTGATGACAATCCCTTGAAATACTTGGATACGCTCCTTTTCACCTTCTTTGATTTTGACGTGCACCTTAACGGTATCTCCGGGCGAAAAAGCCGCCAGATCAAGCCGCATGTTCTCTTTTTCTAACTCTCGAATGATTTCCATGCTACTGTCCTTTATCATCTTTTATAATTATTTTTTTCATCTCAACTGAAACAATGGCCGTCATCTCTGCAAAAGCCGATCTAAAATGATGGCTGCTGCTGATCGAACCGATAAATGGTTATATTCCGTAACACCGGTTATCGGTTCCAAGCGATAATTTGCTGATTTTATCAGGCTTTCCGAGAGGCCCCAGGCAGTACCGAAAATGAGCAAATGCGGCTGTTTTGCGCTTAACCTCTCCTTGAGCGCTTGAAAAGTGATCGGGTTCCCCCCGTTGACATCACCCCCGGCACCCGTGACCACCGTCACAGGGACCTGTTGTTCCCGACTTAAAATATGATCCTTCACATCATTTAGAGAAGATTCAAGTCGGATTGTTTCAAGAGCTTCCCGCCTATCCGGGTTGTATTCCGCGCCACCTCCGGTGACCCAGTGTGAAATAATTCTCCTTGTAATGCGTTGCTGATCCACTAAGGGTGTCACCACATAAAACCGCTTCACCCCATAGGTTTTTGCCACCCTCGAAATATCGTGCAGATCAAGATTGGTAACCGCCGATGCAATGACGTCGCCATGTTTATTGATCACCGGATAGTGCAGCAGCGCCACGTATAGATTGACCTGAAATGATTTTTCCAATATCTCGATGCCATTTTTTTAGGGTATCCAATTCTTCTAATTTCAGCTTTCTATTTTCAAGCAGATCTTTCCGTTTTAAAAAAGTTCGGATTAACATGGTTTCAAAGCGCCATTTTGCAATCTCTTCGTGATTGCCCGAATAGAGCACCTCCGGCACACCTTCCCCTTCAAATTCTCTCGGTCTCGTATATTGGGCATGTTTTAAAAAACCGTCCGAAAAAGAATCCGTTTTTGCCGAGTCAACCCCACCCAAGACACCGGGAATCAACCGGGTGACGGCATCTATGATAGCCATGGCGCACAGCTCGCCTCCCGTTAAGATATAATCGCCCAGTGAAACCTCAAAATCGACAAAGTTGTTAAAAATTCGTTCATCAACCCCTTCGTAGCGACCGCATATCAGAATGAGTCCTTGCAAAGAGGCCAACTGGTTGGCCATTTTTTGGTCAAATTTTCGACCTTGGGGAGTCAACAGAATTGTTTCGGCAAAGGGCATTTCGCATTTGGCCTCCCGAAGCGCACGGGCCAGCGGTTCGGGCTTCATTACCATCCCTGAACCCCCACCATAAGGCCTGTCATCGGTAATCCGATGCTTGCCGGATGCAAAATCCCGAATATTTCGGGTCGAAGCCTCTATTTTCCGTTTCGCTATGGCCCTTTTGACAATTCCATGCTCCCAATATGAAGAAAACATCTCGGGAAAAATAGTCAGGACTGAAAACTGCATCAAATCACGATCTCTATAAGCCTTCGGGCAATAAAACCCGCATGGTCTTTTTATCAAAGTCAATATCAAGAACCACTGATTCCAACGCAGGGATTAATATCTCTTTTTCCGGGTCCTTTCCGATGTCTTTTACCACGTAAACGTCATTGCTCCCTGTAGGGAAAACCGATTCAATCTGTCCGAGGTATTCCTTACCTGTGGTAAAAACCGAAAGTCCGATGAGGTCAAACCAGTAGTAACTGTCCTGTTCCGCCTCAGGCAACCGTGACTTCTCAACATACAACTTTGCGCCGACAAATGAGTCGGTCTCACCTCGATTTTTAATTTCTTTCAGGGAGAGTAGAATGACTTTACCATGGGCTTTGGCCCATTTGATGGAATATCTCTTTTCCTGCTTGTCTCTTTTTTTTATAGTTATCCGATCGCCCGGCTTAAAGATTGAAACCGATTCCGCATAGGAGTAAACCTTAACGGTCCCCTTGACGCCATGGGCGCCCACAATCTTTCCGATCAGGAGATCTTCTCTCTTCTCCACGAATTATTCGATAATCTCAAGTACGGTGCGTTTTTTGATTTTTGCAGATGCAGCACTGAGGATGGTTCGCATGGCCCGTGCTGTCCGCCCCTGTTTTCCAATAACCTTTCCAAGATCTTCTTTCGCCACCTGTAACTCCAGAACCGACGTCTGATTCCCCTCCACCTCACCGACTTCGACCTGTTCCGGATTATCCACCAACGCTTGGGCAATATACTTTATCAGATCTTTCATGGCTCCATCTCCTTTGCTGGCTTTTGAGCATTCGAGGCAACAACTTTATGATGGATTATCAAAAAACCCCTCTTTTTTTAAAAGACTTTTTACGGTGTCCGTCGGGGTAGCCCCCTGACCCATCCAGTAATGAACACGATCCTGCTTGATTTTGACCTCAACAGGGTCGGGCAGCGGGTCATAGGTACCCAAAATTTCGAGAAATCGTCCATCTCGAGGACTCTCGATATCCGCCACAACAATGCGATAATGCGGTTTCTTTTTTGTTCCATGCCTGGCAAGCCTGATTTTTACTGACATTCTCACTTCTCCCTTATATGGGCAACATGCCGCGACCCAAACCGCGCATACCGCCTTTGTTGATTTTTTTCATCATTTTTAAAACCTGACCGTAATTTTTCAATAGTTTATTTACATCTTGTACACTAGTTCCACTCCCTTTAGCAATCCTTTTTCGTCGGCTTCCATTGATAATGGTATGTTGGCGGCGCTCCTTATCAGTCATAGAATTGATCACCGCCTCTATTTTAACCAGTTCATGATCATCAACTTCTAAATTTTTCAACTGCTTATTCCCACTCATTCCCGGGATCATACCGATAAGGTCTGAAAGAGACCCCATTTTACGAATTTGGACCATCTGCTCCCGAAAATCGTCCAATGTAAACTGATTTTTCCTCAGTTTCTTCTCGAGCTCTGCCGCTTTTTTTTCATCGACCCCCGCCTGAGCCTTCTCGATCAAGGTCAGGACATCTCCCATCCCTAAGATCCTGGAGGCCATCCGGTCAGGATGAAAGGATTCCAGCGCAGTCAATTTCTCACCGACTCCGATAAACTTAATCGGTTTTTGTGTAATCGACTTGATGGAAATGGCAGCTCCGCCCCTGGCGTCACCATCCATTTTAGTCAAAATTATCCCGCCGATATCGAGGGCGTCATCAAACGATTTGGCAATGTTAACGGCATCCTGGCCCGTCATCGCATCAGCAACCAAAAGAATATCGGACGGTTTGACCGCCTCTTTGATCCGACTGAGCTCACCCATCAATATTTCATCGATGTGCAGCCGACCGGCCGTATCGAGAAGGAGGGTATCGCACCCTTCTCTCTGGGCCGCAACGCGGGCTTCCCTGCAGATCTCAACCGGGTCCATCTCAGGCCGGGATGGATAAACCGGAACCGATATCTGAGCACCTATCTTTTTCAACTGGTCGATGGCGGCCGGTCGATAAACATCTGCTGGAACCAGATAGGGGGTTTTTCCTCTTTGTCTCAACAACACCGATAGTTTGCCCGCTGTGGTGGTTTTTCCGGATCCCTGCAGTCCAATCAGCATAATCGATACCGGTTTGGCGCCGCTTAGCCGCAAATCCTCGTGAAATGCGCCCATCAGTTCGGTCAACTCTTCATTGACGATTTTGACCACCTGCTGACCCGGCGTGAGGCTGGTCATGACCTCCCGGCCCAATGCACGTGTTTTGATATCGGCAACCAGCTGTTTGACGACTTTATAATGGACATCGGCTTCCAGAAGTGCCATTCGCACCTCCTTTAGCCCGTCTCCAATATTTTTTTCCGACAGCTTCCCGTGTCCCTTCAGCTTCTTGAACACGAAATTCAATTTTTCACTTAAATTGTTGAACATACATGTAACACTTTGCTATAAAATAAAAAAAACAGTCCAAAAAGATCGAATTCGCAAAATACCGATCCGCTTTCACTCAAATAAAACACTATTTCAGGTGGTATTCTTTTACAAAAGTGTGTCGTTGTAGACTGATCTTGATCATTGTACTGTCTATAAACAATAAAATGTATTAAAACTATTTATAATAATATAAATATATAGAATATGTCAAGCCAAAACACTAAAGGCTTCGTTAGCGCCAACATCTTAGATCTGTCCCATCACGAACTGACCGAATGGCTTTTGGAAAATGGTATCGAGCGGTATCGGGCGGACCAAATTTTCAAATGGCTCTATCTGCGTCAGGCCGACTCCTTTGAGGACATGACTGATTTGGGAAAGGTAATCCGGAAACACCTTTCCTCTCGTTTTATCATTCCGCGGCTTAATATTAAACTAGTCCAAACATCGACTGACGGCACACAAAAATATCTATTTCAGCTCCATGATAAAAACCTTATCGAGAGCGTTTTGATCCCGGAGCGCGATCATCACACCCTTTGTATTTCCAGCCAGGTCGGGTGCGCCCAGGGATGCGTGTTTTGCCTGACCGCCCGTGGAGGATTCATACGAAATCTGACGCAAGGAGAAATCATTTCTCAGGTTAGAGATATTTTAAAGGAAACCGAAAACAAAATTCGGCTGTCCAATATTGTGTTGATGGGAATGGGTGAACCGCTGGCAAACTATCAAAACGTGATCAATGCCTTTGACGTGATCACCGACAGCGACCAAGGGCTCAAATTTGCGGGCCGGAAGGTGACGCTTTCCACAGCGGGCATGGTGCCGAAAATTGCTCGGCTGGGAAGCGATACCCGTGTCAACCTGGCTGTTTCCTTAAATGCCGTGGACGATCGTACCCGGAGTCGGCTCATGCCCATCAATCAAAAGTTTCCTATTAAACAACTCTTGGACGCTTGCAGACGGTACCACCCGCGGCCCGGACGGATGATCACTTTCGAATATATTTTGATCCAGGGGATTAATGATTCGCCGAACGAGGCCAAAGAGCTGGTTAAGTTATTAAGACCGATCAAAGCCAAAATCAATCTGATCCCTTTTAATGAATTTGAAGGGTGTGAGTTTAGACGTCCGGCAGCGAGTGACACCCTCCGTTTTCAGGAAATCCTGATCCAAGGTAACTATACCACCATCATTCGCCAAAGCAAAGGGCAGGACATTTCCGCCGCTTGCGGCCAGTTAAGCGCAAACGCCTCCTGATCCATCCTAGTTTAATTTGATTTTAAAACAGTATCTATAAGTATTTCTCAAACGGTTTCCAGTAAAACACCCTGATCTTTTTGATGAGTGCCGCCACCGCCACCTTGGTGGATTCGAGGAGCGAATACAATGTCGGGACCACCACCAGTGTCAGAACCGTGGCGATCATCAGTCCGAAAATAACCACAATCGCCATAGACTGCCACCATTGGGTCGATTCGCTGACGTAAGACATACTCATCTTGTGAAAGTCAAAAGAGATTCCGGTGACCATGGGCAACAGCCCTAAAACTGTGGTGATTGCGGTCAAAATGACAGGCCTGAGGCGGGTGGCACCGGCGGCAACAACCGCATCGGTTATTGCCATGCCTCGATCTATTAGTTTGTTGGTATAATCGATCAGAACAATGGCGTTGTTTACCACCACCCCGGCCAGTGAAATGATACCCACCCCGGACATGATAATTCCAAAAGGGGCCTTTATAAAGGTCAGCCCTAAAAACGCGCCACCCAGTGATAGAATTACAGACGTCAGGATAATAGCCGGCTGGGCGACGGAATTGAACAGGGTCACCAAGATTAAAAAGATCAAAAATATAGCGATCAAAAAGGCTTTCATCAAAAAGATTTCCGCTTCTTTCTGAAATTCGAATTCCCCGGTAAACTGAAGTCGGTAACCGGCAGGCAGGGGAAAGTCTTTGAGCAATTCTTCGGCTTGCTGCCGAGCGACAGGACCCGGGATCTGTGTTTCATCCACGTTGGCTTTGACCGTTACCGTTCGATCATGGTTGATCCTCACAATGTCACCGATACTTCCTGAGTAGTCGATGGAAGCGATTGTCGTTAGCGGTACGAGTTGACCGGACGGTGAGGGGAGCATCAGTTTGTAAAGAACATCCATTACGGATCGATCGGCTCGATCCAGAATCACGGAAATATCATAATCTTCATCTCCCTCGCGATAGGTGGAAATATTCAAACCGTTATAAGCCGTTTTTATGGCAAATCCGACAATACTGGTGGTCAGGTTGAACAGGGCGGCTTTCTGCCGATCGATGTTAATCCGGATGGATGGAATTCCTTCTACATAATCATCTTGAATATCCTCAACAAACGGCACCTGGGCGATGATCGCACGGATTTTTTTAGCAATCTCTCCCGACACGTGAAAATCGTCGCCGGAAATTTCGATATTAATGGGTGCGCCGGTCGGCGGTCCTTCTTCCGCCTCGGCAATGGTCAGTTTGGCGCCGGGAATCCCTTTAACGCGCTTTCGAATCTCCTCCATACTTTCACGGGCAGATCTTTTCCGGTCTTTCAGATCGATAAATTGAACACCGATGTGGGTCGGGGAGTTGGGACTAAACGCCATGCCCGCTCCTGAAATTTCCACCGATTTAGCATAAACATGATCAATATTGCTCAAATCACCCGGGCCATCAAAGGTTTCACCCCCGGCTTTTTCATGTTGCTTCGGGGTGTAGGCGGCTTCATAGCTTCCGGGAAGTATTTTTCCAAGTGGCAGCGCGCCGGAGGATCCCAAAGCACCGATTATCGCCATTTCCGTTTTTTTCACAATGTGATCAATATACTCCAGATCGGCTCCTTCAGGCGTATCAATATTAACATAGAAGCTTTTAGGATCGATCTCTGGGAAAAATTCCACCGGTTTTTTAATGCCTACCGTCAAGAACCAAATCTGGAAAAAAATGATCAAACATGCAAAAGATATAAGAATAACGATGATCCGGTGGTTGAGGGCCTGACGCAACAGTTTGACATAAATTTTAAGTAAAAACCCCTTGATTTCAACCGGTCTTTCACCCTGCGATTGAACTTTGTCCGCATCGATCGATGCGGTATGGGGCTGCTTTCCTCCTTTTAGCTTGATAAAAATAGCGGTCAGTGCCGGATTGATGACCAGGGCGACGAACAGGCTTGAAGCCAGGGTAATGACCAGGGTAATGGGCAGATACTTCATAAATTCTCCCATGATGCCCGGCCAAAAAATCAGGGGAAAAAAGGCGGCAAGCGTTGTTAAAGTTGAGCCGATCACCGGGTAGGCCACTTCACCTGTAGCCTTCATGGCCGCCTGAGTCGGGGGAACGCCCTGTTCCATGTAGCGGTAGATATTTTCAATAATTACAATTGCATTATCCGCCAGCATGCCCAAGGCAAGGGTTAAGGAAAACAGGACCACCATGTTAAGGGTAATGCCCAGAGCGGACAGAACGATAAAAGAGAGCAGCATGGAAAACGGAATGGCCAGGCTGACCAAAATCGCATTTCTGAGCCCCAAAGCCAGAAACAAAACGGCAACCACCAGGATAAGACCGGAAAGAATATTGTTTTCCAGATCCGCAACCATTGAACGGATATCTTTGGCTTGATCCATAAGCTTGGTGATTTGAGTGCCGTCGGGCCATTGGATCTTTCTTTGCGAAATCAACTTTTCGATTTTGTCGGTGATGCCGATGATATTCTCACCCACTCTTTTTTTTATACTGATATTGACCGCTTCACGCCCGTCTAATCGGGATCGGCTGTTTTCATCTTTGAAGCTGTCGGTGACGGTGGCCAAATCTTTTAAGTAGATCGGCATGCCATCGATGGCGGTAACCACCAGATTTGTAATCTCGTCAGGTCTGGAAAATTCTCCCGGAACCCGGAGTTGATAGCGTCCGTCGCCCAGGGTGATGTTTCCCCCGGAAGTGTTCTGATTTTCGCTGGATACCACTTTCTGAAACAGGGTAATCGGTATCCGATAATACGCCAATTTGTCCGGATCCACCCTGATTTGAATTTCACGCTCCAGGCCGCCGATGACATCCACCTCCAGCACACCGGGAATCGATTCAATATCCTCTTCCAGTTCATCGGCAATTTTTTTTAAACAGGTCAGGCCGCAAGTGCCGGAAAGTGAATAGATGACAATCGGCAACTCCGAAAAATTGACTTCAAACACCTCCGGATCGTCTTCCAGATCCCCGGGCAGATCTTTTTTCGCCTCATCCACCTTGTCTTTGACTTTTCGAAGAACCTCATCGATATCGGTTCCCGGAATAAATTCAATATTAATCTGCGACAAGCCTTCCGTGCTGACAGAGTGAATTTTTTTTACGCGATCCAGGCCTTTCAGCTTTTTTTCAATAGGAATGGTAATCGAGGTTTCAATGTCCGAGGATGACACACCCTTGTAACTGCTGGAAACAAAGACATTCGGAATGGTAATGTCCGGAGAACTCTCCCTCGGCAGTTCCAGATAACTGTATACACCAATGACCAGTATGATAATCGAGAGAACCACGACGCTGATCCGGTTTTTAATGGCTGTATCGGAAATAATCATCTCCCCAGATCCTCGATGTTTTCAGTAGCTTGAACCACTTTTACACCCTGTCCCGGATTCACATCCCGCTGCCCAACGACAATCACCTGGTCTCCCGCTTTCAGGCCCTGCGTGATTTCCACGCGCCACCCTTCCATCAAGCCGATTTCTACGTTTCGGGCATGTACTTCACCGTCATTTACGATATAAACGATTCTCTTGTTATTTCGATTGATAACCGCATAAAGCGGAACCGAAAGGCCGTCTTTGACTTCTCTTTTGACAATTTCAACCCGTACAAACATATCCGGCAGTATCTCCCTTTTGGGGTTATCAATAACCAGATTCAGGTTATACAATCGAGCGGACGGTTCTGCGGTATGTGATAAAAAATCTTTTTTGCCTTTAAAAATTCTGCCCCCCAGGGCATCGATCTGAACCTGAAACGTGTCTAACTTTCGAACCGCGTCCACATCTGATTCCGGAATTCCCACTTTGACTTTAACGCGATCAATCCGGATCATTTTGGCCAACATGTCTCCGGACTTGACATACTGTCCCGCTTCAAAATAAAGCCGCTCCACAATACCGCTCATGGCGGCCCGGACCACGCAGCGTTCCAGATTCAAGGCGGCATTATCCATTGCGAATTTAAGGTTCCGGGTCCTTGCCACCGCCTCATCCAACTGGGAACGAGTGGACAATTGATCTTTATATAGCGCTTTAATACGCTCCAGAGACGCCAACGCCGCGCCATGGGAAGACTGGGCCGAAAGGTATGTGTTTCGATAATCTCGATCATCGATTTTGGCAATGATATCGCCTTTTTTTAAATAGTTTCCTTCTTTCACATTTTTTTTAACCACTTTGCCCCGGATCTCGGCCAGGACCTTAAGCTCCTTCCAGGGAGCAACAATTCCGGGAAGACTGATACGATCGCGAATCATCGCCGGTCGAAGTTTCAAGGTAACCACGTTGGTTTGTATTTTTTCTTTTTTAAGCGTCGCCTTTTTTTCAGCCTCCAGCCGTTTTTGTTCTGATTGAATTTGACCGGCAAATCTGCCGATGACTACCACCAAGGCAAGAAAAAACAAAAACGGCAGCATGCCCCAAATGCGCATGAGCCACGTTTTTTTAGCGCCTCGCCCGGGACGTTTCTCTGTTTGACCCTTCATGTTAAAATCCCCGATACTTGCTTATCATTTTTGAAACTCGGTAATTCGATCGTTCTTTTAATCGTCCTGTCTATTCTTATCGGCGCTGAGCTGCTTAAGAATTCTTTTCAAAAAGGTTCCCTTGGCCCTATCCAGCTTTACCTGGGCCAATTGATAATTATAATATGCTTCGCTCAGCTTTACTTCGGAAGTTACCAAAATCGTGTTGGCGTCCATGATCTCGATGCTGGTTGAAAGTCCGTGATCGAATTGACGGCTGACAGCCTTGAAGTTTTCCTTTGCAAATGTCAGTTCATCTTCAACCGATTTATAAACACCTTTTTGAGTTGCCATATCCAAAAGCGCTTCCTCAATTTCGATACTGATCTGCTTTTTCTGGTCCGCTATCGCCAGATTCGCGATTCTGTCTTCCGTCATGGCCTCTTTGATCCGGGCTCTTCGAAGCCCCCCGTCATACAATTGAAACCGGAGGCCAAGGGTGAGGGAAAGGCTGTCATCTTGTGTTAATTCGTAACTGGGCGCCTGATTATACCTGGCATACTTTCCTTCCAGTAAAACCTTCGGCCAGTAATCGCTTTTGGCAAACTTGATTTGATGCTCCGTAATGGTTTTCTGTATATCCAGCGACTTGAGTTCAGATCGCTTCGAGTACCCCTCTTGTTTTAGGGTTTCCAGCTGATCCTCACCGATGGCCAGTACCTTTACATCAGGTTCAATCAGTTTATAACCCTTTTCTATCCCCACCACCCGTGACAATACGGAATGTTGGAGCTTAAAAAAATTTTTAGTACGGACCAAAGACGCCCTGGAACTGGACAATTCCGCTTCGGATCTGAATAATGCTGTTTTGGGCACTGCCTCAACTTTGAGCCGTGCTAAAACGGCATCTTTGTATGTTTTCAAACGATTAAAATTTGCCTCAGCAATTTCGACCAATTTTTGGGCTTTTAAAACACCAAAATAGACTTCAGCGACATTAAATAAATAAATTTCCTTAACCGAATCCAAATCAAATGTTCGCTGTTCGATAATCTCTTCGGCAATTTTGAGGGCAATGAGTTCTTTTCCATTTAGAGTAAAGGTTTGTTCAGCCTTAAGTCCCCATGCCGCGGTGGAATCCGGTTGTATCAAAAAATTTTCAAACATTTCCTTTTGACTGAATCGGGTATAATCCCCAAAAGCGGTCAGCCGCGGCAAAAGCAACGACAACGCTTTCTCACGGTCCAGTTCAGCCAGGTACAAACCCTCCTCTGAAACTTTGATTCGCTCGGCCCGTTCCAGCGCGATGCGATACATTTCATAAATGGAATAACTTTTGGGTTGGAGTTTTAAAGCGTTGACATTCTTTGCCGCTAGCACCCCGTGATATAAAAGCACGGGCAAGCATAGCGCGATGAGTTTTCCATAGAGCTTCATTCTCATTTTTCTGCCTGTCTATTATGGTGATGTTTTTTTTATCAGCGGCTGGATCGAGATCATATCGACCAGTTGCCGGATGTAAAAATTTATCTGGTCATGCAGATCAAAATAATTATCCGACATGATGCTGTGAAGACCGATACCATCCAGATATCCCAGAAAATTGATGGCGATCTTTTCGGCGTCCCGGGCGATTTCAGGTCTGAAAACCCCTTTTGATATGCCATCTAACAATATCTCTTCAACCAGCCGACGTATTCCGGACATCATGTTTTTCATGACATCCCGCCGTTTAGAAATGACACCATTTTTCAAAATCCCCTGGCGCAGAATCTCAACGGACATCCTTGCAACAGCCGGATCTAAAGGATCCACCAGTTCGGCCATTCGGTCGCCAAAGGCCTGCAAGCATTCAATCGGACTTTCTATCTTTTGGAGATTCGATACAATTTCTCCTTGAAAAAGGGTTATCCAGAGTTTTGTGGCCGCCAAAAAGACATCTTCTTTGGTTTGAAAATACTCATAAATCGTTCCCTTTCCGATACCCGCAGCTTTCGCTATTTGGCTGACGCTGGTGGCTGCATACCCTTTTTGTGAAAACAACCGTAACGCCGCTCGGGCAATTGCATTCTCCTTAGCTTCTTTATCAACTATTAAAGGAGACATTTGTTAAAAATAAATCCTTTTGAAGAATTTGTAGTTGGGATGTTCACACTTTGGCCGATTGTTGGTAAAATTTTAAGTTTATTTCGACTGACAGGTTCTACCATAAGTACTTTACATTTAATGTCAAGAATAAAAATATATATTATACTCTATATTATCCTATGGTTATACAAATTTAATATTTTCTGTAATTGCTGGTAGTTATCCACAAAATGGCCGACCGGTCGGTCATTTTGTTAGGCGTAAAACCCCAAATACACAGCCTCGGGCGGTCATCCTGGCATCGAATTTGTAACACTTAACTGAAAATAGTGTCCATTCACAACTTTAAAATAGATGAAGAGTTGGGGGATTTTTTAAACAAACCCGCACAGGAACGCTCTGCAGCGCAAAAAAGGCCATTTATGGATGGACATTAACTAGTGTCCGTCCACAAATGGTAGATTTGGGTTCAGAGCAAGGCTTGAGCAATTTTGAAACCGCAGGCATAGCGGGCTATGTCGAGGATTTCAAAAGAGCGAAAACACCGCTCTGGGACAAAAGATGCCGTTTGTGGATGGGCACTAACCAACAAAGCGGTTTGACTGGTTGACCCGTTTGCTGATTGTGTTAAAATCACCGAATCAATCTAAAAAAAATCCCTGAAGGAGAACCGTATCAAATGGCTCAAAAGTCTCCTTTGATGAAAAAGATCAAGGCCAAGTTGCTGAAACTCTACTCTGAAGCCGATACTGCGGTTTTTTTGGCAGATCTGACGCAACTCCTCGAGGTTACATCCGCAACACCGGAAAGTCTCAAAGCAGAACCCCAACAAAATCACCGAAACTTACCCCGAATTGAGGATGCCGCCTTAATTACCTACGCCAACAGTATCGAAAGTCGATTGCCCCAAACCAATCCTTTAGCCGCCTTGAAAGCCTTTCTCCTGAAACACAAGGTCAACGATGCGATTAACATGGTCCACCTCCTCCCATTTTATCCATGGGATACCGACCGCGGGTTTTCGGTAACCGATTACTATCAGGTTCATCCCTATTATGGCACATGGGCCGATGTTGGTGCACTGGGAGAGATCGTGAATTTGATGTTTGATTTTGTTGCCAATCACGCATCAATTCAAAACCCTTTGGTTCAAGGCGCGTTGATTGAGCGCCACCTGAATGAAGATGACTCCCGTTACGAATCATTTTCACGGTATAAGGATTTCGTAATTGCTTATTCGCATGGTGCTCTGCCGAAAGATGACACGCTTCACGACCTGGCCCGGCCTCGCCCAAATCCGGTTCTAACACCCTATACGGTGTATGAAAATAGAGACGGCAACCTGTTTGCCCTGTTGGGAAAAATCGATATTACAAGACCTGGAATCGATTTAACGGAACTTGGAGAAGGTTGGGTTTGGACGACCTTTTCCCGGCAAAAAGACGAAGACGGCCTCGAGACAACCCGGCAGGTCGATCTTAATTTCATCACCCCCAAGGTTCTTTTTGAATCCATAAAAATTCTGTTATTTTATGTTAAAAATAAAGCGTCCCTGATCCGTCTCGATGCCATCGGTTATATCTGGAAAAAATTATCATCCAGTTCCCTTCATGAACCCGAAACCCATCGTTTGTTGGAAATCATCAAAGATGTCATGGATCTCGCTGCCCCCGAAACCACCTTGATTGCCGAGGTCAACGAACCCCAAAAAACGATACATCCGTATTTAGGTTGCCCCGGGCATGAAGAAAGCGACCTGGTTTATCAATTTGCCCATTTCCCGCTTGCGGTATATGCCGTCCTGACCGGCAACGGATCCCCTTACATGAAATGGCTGACCAGCCTGGAGCCATTTAACGGCCGACAGTTTATCACGATTTTGGGAAGCCACGACGGCATGGGAATGAAACCGGTGCTGGGTTTTTTGGAACAGCCGGAAATTGACCGGTTAAACCGGATATTGATCAATGATTACAAGGCGCTGCCCAACTATGCGGTTTTGCCGGGAGGAAAGAAGATCGTTTATGAGGTTTGTGCAACTCCATGGCGCCTGATTAATAATCCGAAAAAGAATGATCCGCCCCCCCTGTCTCTGGCCCGGTACCGGGTTGTTGTGGCTCTAGGATTATTGGTTCGCGGGATTCCTGCTTTCTATATCAATGGCCTTATTGGAGCTGACAATTATTTACCTCTTGGCGGTTTGGATGAAAATCGGACCATTAACCGACAGATCCATGATGCTGAAGAACTGGATCGTCAATTGAGTGATAAATCCAGCCATATGCAGGCGGTCTATTTGGAAATCATCCGGCTTTTAAAGATACGCCGTTCTCAAAGAGCCTTTCATCCCGAGGCACCGGCTGCAAAACCGATCTATACCCAAAATCCCACAATCATCAGCGCCCTTCTGGAGACAGGATCATCCGGAGGGGATATTTTTGCATGTGTGAATGTTTCTCCCCAAACCCAACAGGTGATTTTGAAAAAAAATCCATTCCGTGCCGATAGCGACGTATGGCATGATCTTATCGCAAACGCTTCCCTATCACCCGATCAAGAGGGGCCTTTTAAAATCACCCTCAATCCCTTCCAGACTGCGTGGTACCGGCAAGGTGAATGAAAAAAGGATTATCAAAAACGTGCAAATCTATAGCAGCAAATGGCTGGCTTCACCTGCTGAAAGACCGATTACTTGAACCGTTTTTCGCCCTGAAGGAGAATCGACATTGACTTCTACCGGGGTGTTGACCGGCGCTTTACTGTATCCTGTGCAAATGGATGACGCCAGCAAGACCGCTTCTTCCCCGCCACCACCCGGCATGAGAACCGTGGGCCCGGGGAATTTTTTAAGCCTGATCAGAATATCCTTTGACGGATTATGGTATTTTTCAATATTCTCATTGTCTGCCTGGGTCCGGCCCACGATAATTTTGGTGTCCGGATTTAAACGGAAATGACGGCCGTGTTTAAGCAGATGATAATCCCTTTCTTCACTCTCTTTTTGGCAATCAAAAAGATCTTTTAACCGCTTTGCGAATTCTTTGTCGGTCAACAGACATCCCCCGGCTGGGGTCGGATAATCCGTGATGCCGAAAGATTTCGCCAGTTGGATCTGTGGTTTACGCGATCGCCCGGAAAAGGCGAGCAGTTTTGCCCGATCCACTTTTCCCTCTTTTTCAGGAATGGTCTCTGTCAGTAATTTGGCGCTCAAAGGCCGCAGGATATACCCGTCAAATCCGGAGTGCTTTTCCACGTATCGAAGAGCAGGCCGGGTCTGTGACAGCGGGCGCTGTCCAAGAACCTCGCCGCTAAAGAGAAAGTCATAGCCACTTCCCGTCATCATCTCGCCGGCAATTCTAAACATCAAGGCATGACAATCCATGCAGGGGTTCATGTGCTTCCCGTAGCCACAGGGTGGATTTTTCAGCATCTTAAGATAGACCGGTGTGATTTTCTTGACAGTCAAGGGAACCCCTGTTGTTTTGGAAATTGCTTTTGCTTTTTTGGCGGAAAAAAAAGGCGTTTCAAATGTCACCCAATTGACTTCTATTCCCAGATCACGCAGTACCAGGCCCGCAAGCATGCTGTCCAGACCGCCTGAACACAACCCCAAGGCCCGGACCGGTTGTTCTTCTAATACCATTTTCAGATCATTCCTTTTTGAAGTTGACGCGTCATTTATAAATCATTATCCTGCTTCATTCACCGTTGTAACTTTATTCCCGTGGGTTGAAAACAGGTCCACCTGCTCTAAAAAGAGCGTATTGATTTATGCCTAGCACAGGAAATCCAATAATTATGAAACAGAAAGCGCGCTGCGATAAAATCCGTAAAATTTTAAGATCCCTCTACCCCCATGTCAAGACACAGCTTCATCACAGAAGCCCCTTCCAACTTCTGGTGGCAACCATCCTCTCAGCGCAGTGCACTGATAAACAGGTTAACATGGTGACTCCCGCACTATTTGACAAACTTAAAACCCCCGATGATTTTGCCAACGCCCCGATCAAGCAGATTGAAGTTTTGATACACGCCACCGGGTTTTACCACAACAAGGCTAAAAATTTGAAAAACTGCGCCCAGGCGCTCTTGGAAGCATATAACGGAATCGTTCCGGACACCCTGGTTGAACTGGTCCGTCTCCCCGGAGTGGGTCGAAAAACAGCCAACGTTGTGTTGGGTGCGGCATTTGGAATTCCCGGCATGGTAGTGGATACACATGTCGGCAGAATATCCCAGCGACTTGGGTTAACCGAAAACAAAGACCCGGTAAAAATTGAGTTCGATCTTATGGAAATTATTCCCAAACGTGCATGGAATGATTTTTCACTTCACCTGATCTATTTCGGAAGGAGTATTTGTTCGGCCAGAAAGCCGAAATGCCCTGAATGCCCCTTAAATAAACTCTGCCATTATCCGAATAAAACAGAATGAAAAGCTATTTTTGCTCAATTCCCGCAAGGCCTGCCGGATGGATGCCTGCCGCCGGGAGATACCCTGGCTATATCTTGACAATGCTTAGGATATCTTAAGGCCTAAGTTTCAAAAAGATGTTTCACGAGATGCCCCAACTCCGGAAATATCAGCGCTTTGCACGCCAGCTTACAGGCCTTGAGGCTTCCGGGAATGCAAAACAAAATGGTCTGTCCAACCACCCCGGCAGTTGCGCGGGATAGGATCGCTGCAGAATCGATCTCTTCAAAGCTGAGTTGAGCGAATACCGAACTGAATCCCGTCAGTTCTTTTTCAAACAACGGCTTAACCGCCTCGATGGTCACGTCTTTTGGACTGATTCCCGTGCCACCGCTTAGAACCAGTACCTGTGGGCGGCTCTCTTGGATCGCTTCCCGGATCGTGTTTACGATGGCCGGTGCATCATCTGTAACAACCCGGTGCAACACGACATCGTGTCCTTCTTTTTTAGCCCGTTTTTCCATCCATTGCCCGCTTTTATCTGTCTGCAGCGTTCGGGTTGTGGAAACGGTGATAATACCAACTGTCACTCGGTTCGGGGCATCTTTTTTATGTTCTCCCGTACTCATATGTCCCCTTTCTGAATCACGACCCGATCGTCTCCATCTTTTTCTGAAAGCATGACATTAATAGTTTCCGATCGTCTGGTTTCAACAAATTTTCCCACGTAATTGGATAAAATGGGAAGTTCCCGGTGGCCTCGATCGATCAACACCGCCAGTTCAATTCGTGACGGTCGTCCGAAATCGATTAATGCATCCAGGGCGGCCCTTGTCGTTCGTCCGGTAAACAGCACATCATCAACGAGAATGATCTGTCGGTTGTCAACAGAAAATGAGATGTCTGTGGCTTGAACGATGGGATTAAGGCTCAAGCGGGTCCAATCATCCCGATACAGGGTTATATCGATAATTCCTGTTGGGACCTCAGCGCCTTCAATCTCCAAGATCAGCGCTTGTATTCGATTCGATAAGTAGACACCGCGTGTCTGAATGCCGATCAAAGCAATATCTTTTGCCCCTTTGTGGACCTCGAGGATTTCATGAGTCATCCGCCCCAGGATACGTCGAATATCTTCAGCATCTAAAATGATCTCTTCACTGGCCATGACCTGTTCTCCTCAAATCGTTTGGAATATTCGGCAGTCGGCAACATCCAGCCGGCTTAAAAACAGAGTGTCGTGAGGTTCAATTATCTTGATATTATCTGATATCATTTCTATAGTAAAGTGATTCTTCCCTCAATAGGGATGCATCCATCTGATAAAATACAAATCTCTGATAATTTGGTCATGAAAGGGTTTTTATGAATTTTCCCTGCAGCGGTGTAATACTCGCCGGCGGGCAAAGCAGTCGCTTTTTGGGTCGGAACAAGGCATTTATTGATGTTCGCGGTACCACCACCATAGACCGCATTTACCATCTGTTTACGGACCTGTTCGAAGAAATTATTCTGGTTACCAAAGATCCCCGGCCCTACCTTCATTACGATTTGCTCATTGTCACCGATTTTTTTGATATTCCAAGTTCGCTGACCGGTATCCACGCCGGCCTTTTTTATTCAAGCAACCCATTTGCTTTTTTTACCGCATGCGATACACCCTTTTTAAAAAAAAAACTGGTTCAAACCATTTTGGATCGCATAGAACCCGAGTTTGAGGCCGTCATACCCGAAACTTCCAAAGGAATGGAACCGCTTTGTGCGGCATACAGCAAAAAATCGCTAAACACCATTGAAAAGCACCTGATCCAAGACAAATTAAAAATAATGCGCATTTTTAAAAAGCGACGGGTTAAAATGATCTCCGAAAAAGTGTTGCGGCAGGCCGATCCGAAGCTGTTGTCTTTTTTTAATATCAACACACCCGAAGATTTAATTCAGGCAGAGCATCTGGCAAAAACCGGCATATAGCGAATAACCATCATCTCTTTTAATGTTTTTTCCGCTTGCTATAATTCATACTTTTTCTGTAAATTAAGCCAAAAACCGGAAACAATATAAAAGGTTCCGTGTACTTTTTAACAAGCATAATATCTGGTATAATATGGTAATTATTGCTCTACATGTTTATTCTGAGAGGGGGTTATATGTCTTCTTTTACGCATATTGACAAAGCCGGGCGTGTGCGGATGGTGGATGTGACTGAAAAGAAAACCACATCGCGCACCGCCATCGCCCAGGGGACTGTTTATATGAATCCGACCACATTGGAAAAAATTCAAAGTCAGACCCTTAAAAAGGGAAATGTCCTGGAAACCGCCCGAATCGCAGGGATTATGGCCGGCAAAAAAACCGCGGACCTGATTCCCATGTGCCATCCGCTGAATATCACCCACCTCCAGGTAGATTTTTTTCCTGACAAAAACAACAGTACCATCCGAATCGAGGCAACAGCGCGGATTGTCGGACAAACCGGTGTGGAAATGGAAGCATTGACCGCCGTATCTGTGGCGGCTTTGACGGTTTATGATATGTGCAAATCCCATGACCGGGAAATGCGCATATCAGACATCTGGCTTCTTGAAAAATCAGGCGGGAAAAGCGGAACTTTTATTAGATCAGATACTTAAGGGAAAAAATGATTGATATACAACTCAGACGCTGGTTCAACCTTCTTTTCGGTATCGGTTTCTGCTTTTTGTTGCTGACCGGCTGTGCCGGCCTGGTTAAAACTGAATCCACACCGGCGCTCCGGAAATTATCTATCAATTCGTATCCCCGGTTTTCGGATGATATGTATTATGATGGCCTGGCGCACGGGATTTCCAAAAGCATCTCCTATTTAAAACGCGTTTCCGGTGATAAAACTTATAAATTTGGAAATGATTTTTATACCGCAGACCATCTCATCCGTTCCTTAAACCACTTTTTAACTTTTATCCAACATCAGCCGGATGTCCGCGACATAAACCGGTTCATCCGAAAATACTATCAGGTGTATCAAGCAATGGGAAAGGGGAAACCCGGAAAAGTTTTTTTTACGGGATATTACGAACCCCTTCTACAAGGGAGCCTTCAGAAAAGCCGTAAATATCCTTTTCCTGTTTATCCACGTCCCGACGATCTGGTTAAAGTCGATTTGTCGCTTTTTTCCATCGATTCTCAACGTAAAACCATCACCGGACGCCGAACAGATCACACGCTGGTTCCCTACTTTAGTCGCAAAGAAATCGATGTTGACACAAAACTATTTAGAAAAGTATCCCCCATTGCATGGGTTAATAATCCGGTGGATCTCTTTTTTCTGCATATTCAGGGTTCCGGAAAGCTCTACCTCGAAAATGGAAACGTTCTCAACCTTCATTATCATACGACCAATGGGCAGCCGTACCGAAGCATTGGAAAGCTCCTCATCGACACGGATAAAATTCCCCGATCTGAAATGTCCATGCAGCGTATCCGGTCATATTTGAAGACTTATCCTGAAAAAATCGAAAAAATCCTTAGCCACAATCCCAGTTATGTGTTCTTTAAAATCGAGCCTGTCGGTCCCAAAGGGTTCCTCGATGTGGTCCTGACACCCGGAAGGTCCATTGCTCTGGACAGACGGTTGTTTCCTCATGCCGGGCTGGCCTACATCAAAACTCAAAAACCGATCATTTCCGAAAACAGCCAAATTCATCACTGGGCGCCTTTAACCCGATTTGCTTTGAATCAGGATACGGGTGGCGTGATTCGGGGACCCGGCCGAGCCGACTTATTTTGGGGCAACGGACCCTATGCAGAAATTGCCGCAGGTCATATGCAGCATATGGGCGATCTTTATTTCTTAGTTTTAAAACCGGAAAAGTGATTTCTGTAACCACCCCACGAATTGTGTTTAATCCCTTTTTCCATATTCAACAGCTTAAATCATTATTGATTTGAACCAAACCTTGACACCGTAAGACAAACTCAGTAGAAATGGATTTCTTGTAACAAATAGATATTTTTCAGATGCGCAGTTGTCGCACTGAATATGAAAGGAGACCTCCATGTTTGGTATCGGAGTTCCGGAAATGATCCTAATTCTCGCCGTCGCGCTGGTGGTGATCGGCCCCAAAAAACTGCCGGATTTGGCTAAGTCCATGGGCCGCGCCCTTGGAGAATTTAAAAAAGCCACTCGGGATTTTAAAGAATCAATGGACGTTGAAGAATTCAAGGAATTAAATGGGGTTAAAACCGCTTTTCAAGACATCAACAGTGACATTAAAGCG